>Ga0160440_100016_pt1 | contig 324758 bp, 298 predicted proteins | sample HID1971I_E1MG_FD_108277 | JGI IMG/M metagenome (GOLD analysis project Ga0160440, IMG submission 108277) | Enriched millipede-associated microbial communities from UW Madison campus, WI, USA - HID1971I_E1 MG | ecosystem: Host-associated > Arthropoda: Insects > Digestive system > Unclassified ... | reverse complement strand
TTCGGAATTACGATCTTTAGGACGCCGTTATCGCCCGAAGCGGAAATGCCTTCGGGATCCGCGCTTTCAGGCAACGCAAAGCGGCGGTGAAAGCTGCCTTGACGCCTCTCAATACGGGAGAAGCTCTCGGTATCCGACGTGGCTTCGCTGCGCCGTTCGCCCTTGATCGTCAGAATTCCTTTGTCCATCTGCACCTCAATGTCCTGAGGCGGCACCCCGGGAAGATCCGCATAGAGGACGAACTGGCCGGCCTCCTCGTTGATGTCAACGAGGGGTATCCATTGGCTGGTGACAATCGACGACTCATCGGAAGATCCGTTCTCGAACATGCCGCGTTCCATTAGACGGTCGAGCATTTGCCGGAGCGGGTCCTGGGACAGGCCTTGGTTGGGCCACTGGGGAATGCGAACCATCGTGTTCATGGCTAGGTCTCCAGTTGGCGGTGTGGACGGTCGCCCCGTCCGAAACAAATAGGAGCGCGGTGAGGCGATTCAAGGGGCTAATTTCAGCACAAGGCGCCACTCAGGGTTCGTTTAGAGAGGATGGGCGCCACGCTGCGCTAGGGGATTGCGCGAGCCGCTTAACCGGGCAAATTGGGCGACATCACCGTTGGGGAGTGGTGAATGCAGCCAGGTCGTGACGAGCTGGACCGGCGCTTGGCCGCGTTGGACGAGGCCAAAGTCATGTTGCGCGCTGAGTATCCCGGCCATGACTCAGGGCGGCGTTCTCCTCAGCGGCGGGTAGCATTCTGGCTGTCGCGGGGAACGATCGGAATCACGTCGCAGGACGCCTCAATGCGATCCTGATCGCAAACGGCTTCCGAACCGGCCGATAGCGGGCATTAGGCGTCGTCGCTGCCGTTGAGTCGGTACTGCGCCAATTCCAGGAGCTCGACGCGGACGAGCTGGCTCTTCAAGCTGCCGTCGCGCCCGGTTACGTTCGCCACGTTCCTCCATCCCCTCGGGCAGCGGACTAACGTCCGCTCCTGGCCGATAGCGGATGTTTGGCCGACCCGGTCCGCCGCGGCGATGGTAACGTCCGCTTCCGACCCAAAGCGGACATTCGCCAGGAGGGGCCATTGATGGGGGAGATAGTGTTCAGAGACCTACTAAGTCAGCAGTTCATCCCCAAGGAGGGTGTCTGGCTATCCAAAGGAGTCGACATCGATCAGGTGGTTACGCTGGAGCATGCGCTTGGTTACGCCCTTCCAGTCAGCTATCGCGAGTTCCTCTTGACGGTTGGCGCAATGGCAATTGGAGACTCCACCATCTCAGGCATCACTGACGAAGGGCCGTTTTCCCGCAATGGGGGCTCGATGTTAGGGGACACAGAGCGCTCGCGAGCTCAGCAGGCTCTTCCGCCGCATCTTGCAGTGATCCAAGCGAATGAAGACGCGCCCTACTGCCTAAGCCTCGGCAGACTCACAGACAATGGTGAGTGCAAAGTCGTCTGCTTTGAGGTGGCATCAGGCATCACGACTCACATCGCAGACTCATTTGCAGACTGGTTCGCAAAGTTTTACTGGCCCGGCGCTAACGATGGAGTTTCCGCTTCTGGCCGATAGCGGACGTTCGGCGCCCCCAACCGTCCAGAGACGCTGGGAATGTTGCTCTTGGCGCCAGATTCGCCACAATCCCACGCACCATGCCGGTTGGGGAACTGGTTGATGCAACTGTCACGCGAGGAACTCGATCGGCGCTTGGTCGCCTTAGACGAGGCGATGGTCATGTTGCGCATTGAGGCGCCAGACCAAGCAGCCCTTAGGGTTGCGTTCCTTGCGAGCGCAGCTGGCATCCTAGCCGTAGCCGGATCCCATCGTGAGTATGTTGCCACTCGACTGCCCCGCATCCTCTCCGCGAACGGACTGGATACTAAGGAACGTGAAGGGTCGCCACCAGCAGGCTTGTAACCTGCAGACAGTCAACTCCCTCCACCAACGATGAAGACAGATGAATTTGAGTTCGTCGAAACGGTCAATGCGCTATCGCTAATCATCGGACTGTCGATTGCGTCCGCGCCACCCGAAACGCAGGCAGCTTTCATGGGCCGTCTAAACGGGCTGATCGCAGCAAGTGAAGCCAAATCCATTCGTTGGCGAATTTATCGACAAATCCTGCGCGACGTTGGCGGTGAGGTAGGCGACGATCCCAACGACTTCTATTGACCGATTCTGAAGCGCTCTTCGATCAACGGGGTGGACCTCGAGTGACCGTTTATGGCCGATAGCGGACATAGGTCCACAGAAGGTCTGGGAGTTCGTCACCGGAAACCCGATTGGCCTTGGATCAGGTCGTTAGCAGCAAGGATTGCTAGCAGTCGACCTTGAACGTAGTCCCTGTGCGGCCCGGAAAGCTCCAGAATTCTGCTGGCGACAGGCGCAAAGGCCGCCAGCAATGCCTGCGGATCCGCGCTGTCTGCGCGAAGCATGACTACTGCCTCGTCGAGAGATGCGAGCCGTCGATCCAGCTCTTCCACTGCCAAATGCATGGTCGGCCCCGCCGAGGCTAGCTAGTGCTAAGTGTGGGCCCTTTAGAAACGCTTGCAAGTCTCACTCGAACCCGGGCGGGGTATGCCGCAGTCTAGCTAGTGCGGGCCTGGGCACTGGACATGCTTTTCAGCCTCGGCTGATTCCAGAAGCCAGGCAAGAGCATCAATCTCTCTTTCGAAGCCACGTAGCATCAGGCCCGAGTGGGCAGCTTCCACGATCCCGTAGGCCGGGCTGTGCAGGATATGTTGCGGGGCTACTACCGCGACCCTCACCAAACTGTCGGACACTCGCGCCCAGTTCCGGATCGCGTTTAGTCTGCTCGAAAGCGTAGGGGGCGCCACGCTGTCCATGCCCGACAATATGACGCCCAGATCCGATACGCCTGTTCGTCTCGCCATCTCGATTGCCTCGGCAACTACCGCTAGCGCTTCGTCGGACGAGTTGACTTCAGAGGGCCGCGACAATCCGATAGGGCCAATACGTTCAAGTGGCGGCAAAGTTCGCATTGCCAGATCCTCCGACGTGCCAGCAATGACAGTCGCAGCGTGTTGCTCAAGCACTGGCCAGCCCTCTGGTACGTATTTGCCGATACTTCGGTGGGCGCGACCGCGCGTTGCCTGCAGCGCTGAGAGCCGCAACAGGTTCCGCTAAGCCCAATCGCGCTCGAATTGCTCAGCGGATTGCCCAATCTCTCAAGCCGCCTGCACTGAAAACACGACCAGCGATCCGCCCGACTTCATTGGGAAGGTTGCGCGGCAGTCGTCTTCGCCTCGTCGCAAGCTCAGTGGCGCGCGTCGCATCCCGTTATGGAATACGGAAATCGGGCCGTGTCCGGTGCGCAGTCGCGCGCGCTCAGTCGTAGCCCATGACCTTCAGATCGGCGGTCTGCGCGTCGCCGAGGATCTTGTACTGGACCGTCACGGACTTGAGACGTCCCTTGAGCCCCGGCGCGTTCTTGGCTGCCGTCTGTCCGCCGGACTTCAGCACGCCGACATCCTTCATCGTGTCGTCCGGACGATTGTCCCAATGCAGGACAAGGTTCGTGATCTGTACGTCGGCGCCTTCGACAGCGAGCTTGACCTGCTTGACGTCCTTGTCCCACCGACCTCCGGTGCTCTTGATCGTCGCGCTCGGATCGGTGGCCTTGATTGTCTGCTGGCCTAGCACGAACCATTCGTCGGCAGCGCTGGCGTTGCCCGCTGCGCCGACGAAGGTGGCAGTTGCGATTGCGAGGGAGACCATCAGATTGCGTGTCTTTGTGCTCATCGACGTTTCCTTTTCGATTCGTTCAAGCATCAATGCCGTCCGCCACCCCTCGCGGCAACCTACGGTCGCGTGACCGCGACCTTGCACGCTAACGGTTCGCTGGTTATCGCGACGTCAAACGGTTGACGCAGTTGTGGCACGCGCCCCGAACCGGTGCATTAACGGGAGAGGAAGCTATTTGCGGTCAGCCTTCACATTGATGCGCAGTGCATCCGACGACCGGTAGGCGATCTGCCGGAAATACACGCCAGGCGATGTCCCAAGGCGCTATAAGGGAGCGCGCCGGTTGCGCGACAGTACGGTGTCGGTGTGAGACAGGACGTCGCAGTGACTCCTGCGCGTCTATGTGGGTTTGAACCCGCTCCTGACACCCAGCCGCTCGTGGTTCTGCCATGCGCGGCGCGGCCCAATCAGATCCGAAGAACGAGCGCTGACTACATTCCCGAGCCGACCAAACCAGGCTGTCGCTGATGCCCGGAGGTTTCCAACATGAACGTTGATCAGGCGATGCTGCGCAAGATGGTGCGGGAAGATCTGACGGAGACGTTAATCCGTGTCGGACTGATCGCGTTCCTTGTGATCATGTGCGTGCGCGTATTCACGCCATTTGCGGGGCTGGTGATCCTGGCCATGATTTTGGCCATCGCGCTGTACCCGTTGTACGAGTGGATGACGATCCGGTGGTTCGGCGGACGGCGAGGACTCGCGGCCACGGTACTGGTGCTGGTGGCACTCCTGCTCATCGGCGTGCCGCTGGTGCTGCTCGGCGGTGCAGTGGCCACGCAACTAGGCCAGTTCCACGACGCCGTGGTGAACGACACACTGGGCTTGAGGCCTCCCAATCCGAAGATCGCCGAATGGCCGATCGTGGGCGAACGGCTATACAACACCTGGAACGCCGCAGCCGCCGACCTGCCCGCCTTCCTCGCGAAGAACCGCGAACTGGTGAAGGGATTCGCAGTCAAGGCGTTGCAGATGGCCGGTGGTGGTGCGGGTGCCGCGCTGCTGTTCCTGGTCGCGATCGCGTTGGCGGGCGTGATGATGGCCTATGCCAGGACGGGCGGTCCTGCCATCGAACGCATCGTCGTGCGTCTGACCGATCCGGTGAAAGGCCCGAGGCTGTATCAGCTCACCATCGCCACCGTACGTTCGGTCGCCACCGGCGTTGTGGGCGTGGCTTTCATCCAGGCCATCCTGTTGGGAGTGGGTTTCCTGCTCGCCGGCATTCCCGGTGCGGGCGTGCTTGCGCTGTTGGTGATGTTCTTGGGCATCCTGCAATTGCCTGCGTTGATCATCTCGCTGCCCGCGGCCGGCTACCTGTGGTGGGCGGACAACGAGATGTCCACCGCGATCAAGGTGATCTTCACCGTGTACTTCGTCGTTGCGGGCATGGCCGACAACGTGCTCAAGCCCATGCTCCTGGGACGCGGCGTGGACGCGCCGATGCTGGTGATCCTGATCGGCGCCATCGGTGGCATGGCGACCGCGGGCATCACCGGTCTGTTCCTCGGCGCGGTGCTGTTGGCCGTGGGCTACAAGCTCTTCATGGATTGGGTCGCCGAGCCCGGCCCCGTAACCGTCGCGACGGTGCCGCCACCGGCCCCCACTGTGCACACCGACAGTCCTGCCTGAGCATCACGGGCGCCCGTGATCATGGTCGCGCGCAAGCCCCGACGCATCGGACTCGCGTTCGTCTCCGCGGCGGTCGCGCTGCTGACGGCCTGCACCACACTCGGCCCGGATTACCAGGAGCCCGATGTGGCCTGGCTCAAGACGTGGCAGTCGGATCTGTACGGACAGATCGAGAGTCCGCAGGAGCAGACGCAGATCGATCTGCGCTTCTGGTGGCACGCCTTCAACGATCGGGTGCTGAACGATCTGATCGAAACCGCGCGCCGTGAGAATCCGTCGTTGCGCATCGCGGGTCTGCGTATCCTTGAAAGCCGCGCCGTGCTCGGCATCGCCGGCGCCAATCAGTATCCTCAGTTGCAGCAGATCAACGGCGCGGCCACCTATGTCGATCAGCGAGAGCGCGGCCAGGGTGCCGGCCGCGACCAGCAGTTCTCGGCCTACAGCGCCGGCTTCGATCTTGCTTGGGAGCTGGATTTCTGGGGGCGCTTCCGCCGTGGCGTCGAATCGGCCGAAGCCGGCTTCTTCGCTTCCATTGCCAATCACCAGGACGTGCAGGTGCTGCTGAGCGCGCAGGTCGCGGACCTGTACTACCTCTATCGCACCACCCTGCTGCGCATCGACATTGCCACGCGCAATGCGGCGATCCAGAAGCGCAGTTTCGAGATCACGCAACGGCTGTTCCGCAGCGGCGAGGAATCGGAGCTGGACCTTCAGTCGGCGCAGGCGCAGTACCTCGGCACGTTGGCGCTCATTCCGGAGCTGGAAGCCAACTTGGTCAAGATCCGCAATGCTCTGTCGGTGCTGCTGGCGCGAATGCCCGGCGACATGCCGGAGCTAGCCGCGGTTGGCGGACCGCTACCGGCCGTCGGTCCGACCGTCATCACCGAACTCCCCGCACAGCTCCTGCTGCGTCGGCGTGACGTGCGTACCGCCGCGTGGCAGGTCGCGGCGCAATCGGCGCAGATCGGCATCGCGAAGGCCGACTACTTCCCCTCGATCACGCTGCTGGGACGCATCGGCTGGTCGTCGGACGACGTCGATGGCACGCCGGAGGTGCGCACGATCGCCGTCGGTCCCGCGTTGACCTGGAACATCCTCGACTACGGCCGCATCCGCAACAACGTGCGAGTGCAGGATGCGCGCCTGCAACAGGCGATCGAACGGTTCCAGAACAGCACCCTGCTGGCGGCGCAGGAGATCGACGACGCCGCGATCACCGTGGTCAAGACGGGCGAACAGCAGGCGCCATTGGGCGGTGCGGCGCGTGCCGCGGAGCGCTCGCTCGATCTGGCCAACACGCTCTACCAGGAAGGGTACGCGGACTTCGATCGCGTGCTGGACGCGCAGCGGGTGATGTTCACGCAGGCCGAGCGCGAGCTGCTCAACGACAGCGCGCACATCAGCGCCGTCATCACGATGTACAAGGCGCTCGGTGGCGGTTGGGTGGACACGCCGGTGGAGGATCTCGTGCCCGACACGGTGCGCGAGACGATGGAAGCGAGAACCCGCTGGGGCGATCTGCTGACGAGACCTCTGCCGGCCAGCACGGACGGACAGATCAGTCCAGGGAGGGAGCGCAGATGAACGCAAGCGTCGATGACAGGAACGACCAAGTAAAACGCAGTGACGCCAGGGCAAGCGTCAGGAAAGGTGGGCTCGTTGTCGCCAGCGTGATCGTACTCAGCCTGCTGCTGTACCTGCTCGCCGACCGCTACACGCCGTACACCTCGCAGGCGAGGATCGAGGGATACGTCGTGGGCGTAGCGCCGAAAGTCGCCGGTGCGGTGACGAAGATGAGCGTTAGCAACAACGAGCCGGTGAAGTCCGGGCAACCGCTGATGGAGATCGACTCCTCTCAGTACCGCATCGCGCTGGACAAGGCACGTTCCGACCTGGCCAGCGCCCGCAAGCAGTTCGGCGCCGGCGGCGCGGCGGTGGAGGCGGCACGCGCCAGCCTTCAGGCGGCGCGCGCCAACGAGCAGAAGGCGCGGCAGGACGCGACGCGTCTACGTCGTCTGCGCGAAGAGGATCCGGGCACGATTTCGGTACGCCGCCAGGAAATCGCCGACGCCACGCTGCAACAAGCCACCGCGCAGGTGGTGGCGGCCGAAGCCGATATTCGCCGCGCCATCGACACCATGGGCGGCGACAGCATGGCAGGGAACACCGTGCTGGAGACGGCATTGACCGCGGTCGAGAAGGCGGAGCTGGACTTGGCCAATACCGTGATCCGGGCGCCGTCGAACGGCGTCATCACCGACCTGCGCACCGACGTGGGCCTGTACGCCGGCACCGGCAGCCCGGTGCTGACCCTGGTCGCCGTCCGCGATGTATGGATCAACGCCGAGTTCACCGAGAACAACCTGGGGCACATTAAAGCGGGAACGCCGGTCGACATCGTGTTCGACGCAATGCCGGGCCGTGTGTTCGGGGGAGAGGTGCGCAGCATCGGCTTGGGTGTCGGCGCCGACAGCAATCCGCCCCCGGGCACCCTGCCGTCCATCGAGAACGATCGCGACTGGCTGCGCCAGGCGCAACGCTTCCCCGTGCTCATCGGTTTCGATGCGAAGCAGGACCCAGCGCTGCGCGACGCCTTGCGTGTCGGCGGGCAGGCTTCCGTGATCGCGTACGGCGAAGGCAGCGGCATTACGAAGCTGCTCGGCAAGCTCTATATTCGCGTGGCCAGCTGGCTCACGTATGCGTACTGATCGCGCCCGAACCACGGATGCGACGCCGTGATGCCGTTGCCCGCCCGGCGCACGTTCCGGTTCGGCGCGACCGCCGCGCTAGCGCTGGCGCTGGCCTACGGGTTCGCCACGCCGCTGCCGTTCCTCGCACCGCTGTTCGCCGTCGCACTGACCGCCACGCCTGCGCCGCCGATGGGACTCAAAGGCCTGACCGGATTGCTGCTGGTCGTCGCCATCACGCTGGGCACCGGCCTAGTGCTGACGCCGCTGCTCCGGTATTACCCGTGGTCGGCCGTGATGATGATCGCCGCGGGCCTGTTCGTGAGCACCTACATGAGCGTGGGCCTGGGCAAGGGCGCGGTGGCCACGCTGCTCACGATCGGCCTGACAATGATTCCCGCCGCGGGCCTGGTCGAACACGCGCTGGCCCAGTCGGTCGTGGAGGCGCTGCTGATCGGCATCGGGCTGGCCATCATCTGCCAGTGGATCGTGTATCCATTCTTACCCGAAGACCCGGTTCCGCCGCGACAGCGCAGGACGGTCCACGCGGATACGCGTCAAGCCGGGTGGATCGCACTGCGTACCACGGCGATCGTGCTGCCGCCCGTCCTGCTGGCATTCTCGAATCCTTCGATGTACATGGCGATCATCATGAAGGCGGTGCTGCTAGGGCAGCAGGGCTCGATCGTCAACGCGCGCGCCGCCGGGCGTGAACTGTTGGGCTCCACCTCCTTGGCAGGCTTCTTCGCCATCGCGTTCTGGTTCGCGCTGAAACTCTGGCCCGGCCTGTGGATGTTCGCCCTGTGGATGCTGCTGTTCGGCGTGTACGTGGGCGGCAAGTTGTACGGCGTCCTCGCAACCCGCTTCTCGCCGTCGTTCTGGGTCAACGTGGCCGTAACCATGCTGATCCTGGTCGGCCCCGCCGTCGAAGACAGCAAGGGTGGCGACGTCTACGGCGCGTTCGCCCAGCGTTTCATCCTGTTCGTCGCAGTCACGGTGTATGCGTGGTTCGCGATCCTGGTGCTGGAGAGGCTGCGCGCAGGCCTTGTGGGCCGAAGCGTTCGCATGACCTGAGCCGCAGATGCTTTGAATCATTGGAGGTGCCCCATGTTGCTTAACGTCGTGATCGGCCTTTCGACGATGGCGGTCTGCCTGATGTTGCAGTCCGTGCTGATCGTGGTGGCGTTGCGGTACTACACGCGGCATGACGTCATGGGACGCAACCCGACCGCATGGTCGACACTGCGCGTGCTCAACGCCGTCATGACGCTGCTGGTGGTCGGCAACCTCGCCCAGCTGTTCATCTGGGCCTTCGTGTTCCGCCTGCTCGGGGAATTCGACGCGCTGGACGTGGCCGTGTACCACTCGGCCGTCAACTTCGCGAGTCTCGGCTACGGCGACATCGTCATGTCCGAGCGCTTCCGCCTGCTCGGTCCGCTGGAGGCTGTCAACGGCGTGCTGATGATCGGTGTCTCCACTGCGGCGCTGATGACCACATTACAGGACGCCTACAACCGGACGCGGGCGGCGAGGTCCGGGTCGGGATGATCGTCGATCTCGAGCATTACTTCGCCAGCCAGCGCACCATTCTTCGACGACGCCGCTGTGCGGTGGCTTTGAGTAGATCGCCGCCGTCATGCGGGGCTGGCGAAATTCGGCAGCACTTTTCCGAACATGTTGAGGCCGGCGCGGCCGTGGGCAGCGCCGATGCCACTGGAACCCATGCCGCCGCAAGGGCAGGTTGTATGCTCTGGCCTGAGTCAGGCCGATCGCACTTGCACAGCTCATTAGCGCGCGGCATGGGCATGTGCACCGGAATCGGACCCCGGAGCGCTTTGCGCCCGGTGCGACTGACCTTACCTGGCAGCGGTCTGCAGTGCCTGGCCAGGGTGCGGCTTCGCAGCATCCGATCTGGCGTGTGCAGGCACGACAGTGATCGGACCCCAGTGCCACGCGAAATCAACGCGATGCTCGCCCCCGTTCAGTTGTTTTGTGCATCCGCCTTTCTTAAGGCTTTGGCAAGTGTGTACGACCCAATGCACGCTGACGGTCTCTCCGAAGGGGGACCCGTTGACGGGCCCCAGCGGATAGCTCTTCTTTCGCAACGGCTGGTCTTTCAGGCAGTACGCGGCCTCGGGGCTGGACTTGTACCAGCACTGGCCCGCGGTCTTCCCATCGTCATCGCAATAGGGGAACACGCCCATGGTGATCCCGGCGTAGGTCAGGTTTTCCCCGCAATCGTTCTTCACGCGCGCGGTTGTACATGCGCGCGCAGGTTGCGGCTGAAAGAGCATGCACGCTTCGCCGCGTGGCTCCGGCCCGCCGATGGCCGTTTCAGACGTAAGGTGACCTGCGAAGCTCGCCGAAACGTTGCCTGGTTGTGAAGGCGTCGCTATGACGGGTCCGCCCTCGGTCACAACTTTGCAACTGGCAGTTAGCGCCAGGGCGATGGCAACGCAGCTCCAGCAGACATTGCGGCGCATGGACAAATCCTCGGCGGGGCCTGCGTCTGCTTATGCGCCTAATCCGGTGCCTGTGCAATATGGAGCGACAGGCAGTATGGCTCTGAAATGAGCTGCCGGGCCGCGGGCAAGAAACCGGAGGGTGACTCGCCTGAAAGTGGCTGCGGGCGGTTGGTCTGCAAGCTCCGGCAGGCGTGGAACTTCTGACAGGCTGCTCAAACGGCCAAATTGGTGACTGTCGATCTCGATCGCCAACTTGTGCCCAGTACGCTGGAATGTCCGCTTCTGGCCGATAGCGGACATTTGGCCGAAGCGCTCCCCGCGCCGATAGTGATGTCCGCTCTCGAGCGGAGCGGACATCCGCGACGTGAGCTAGCTTCGTCCAGAGGAGGCGCGCGCCGCTGCTCTGCGACGCTTCCAGGGCCAACCGGTTCCACTCCTTGGATGACGCTGACGCCCTAGTCGGCTATCTAGCGCGGCGCTGACCTCCTTCGCCGCAAGGGCCTTTCCGACATCGCATCGTTGCCTAACGACATCAACCAAGTGACGCTGCCGTCGTATCCGACGACAGATTAGCTCGTCAAGAAGTCCTCCTTGAAGCGCTAGGCGAACACGTTCAACGTTGGCAGCCTTGCTTGCTAGCCTGAATTGTTCTCTCCGACTGGCGTACTGCCTACATAGCTCCGGCTCTCTGCCGCGAATGAAGCCGCAGGTAACTCCTAAGCGTCGTGCGAAAACAATGAAGGGCTCGATCTCATCCTCAGGTGGGCGTGCGAGTGCTTGACGAAGTTCCTGCCGAACGCGTCGCGCGACAGCGGCTTGCTGCCTTGGGTGCGGGTAGCTCGGCTCTTCATAGCCTCGGAACCCAAGATTTGCCGCAGCTGCCGCTGCAACTTCTGGTTCGCTAAGCAACGTGACAAGCGGAACCTGCGCAACGTGTGCAGCCTTGAACAATGTAAAGAGTGTGGATAGACCGCGGTCCGCCATATCTAGCGCGATGCGAGCGGAAGCAGGATTCATCTTGGAAGAGGGAAAGTGGCGATGAAGCTCCCGAGCGAACCGGCGCATAGGGTTCCCTCCCTTAAAGAGGAGCTGGCCGCGCGCGATAGCTTCAACAAGCTCGTATGTATCGCGTTCGGCGTACCCCGGCTCCGCAATATAGGTCCACATACTCGGCGACTGCATCAAGTCGTTCCTGCACTCGTGGCAGATATGGAGTGGGGTGGCGCGTGAGAAGAATGGCTGGGACGCCGCACACGTCGGACAGGACGTGGACAATAGGATCCTGTGGTAAGGACATCTCCTGAGAGCTTGGACCGTCCAGGCCAACCTGTCATAGGGCGGGTCGCCTGCGGCGCGCGCCTCCGCGATGCATGCAGAGCACCATGCACGACTGGTGCGAAGCGAGTGCCGCTGGGAGGTAGTGACCACTTTACGCAGGGAAAGAAAGGTCGTGCGGTCGAGATCATCGACACCGGTAAGGGTCGCAACAAGGCGCACGTGCGCTCTTGTCTGGTCCGTCAGCCCGCAAAGACTAACCCCATGGCCGTCGTGGCGTAGGTGCTGCAGTGTCGCCCCCGCAGCGCCGAGCCGCCAAGGAAGCAGCATGCGAGAGAGCTGACCCGCAGTCAGTGAATGCGCTAACGCCAAGCGCAGATAGTAAGAATTGAACGACTCGACCTCGGCGGAGCCCAAACCTAGTGGTTGTAGCGGGAAGAGACTGTCCATCACACTCCCTCCAGCGCAAGGGGCCTTCTTGTAGGCTTCTGCTGGAAAGGGCGGCGAGTTTTCCTGGTAGCACCCTGATCGAGCCTCGGCTTAACTACGGTAAACCTTGTGAGGGCCTCCTTCCCGAGGTCGATATCCTTCCGGATAACAGCGTTCTCACTAGCGGATGGGGCGTGTGCTAGGAGCATCTTTCTGTCGATGCGACTGGAAGTCGTTTGTGACTTGACCTTGCAATTGAAGAGAAGCTTCTCAAGGAGACCCACGGAGCCGTTTGTGGCGTGCCTGAGCCATTCGGCTTCGTTCACCAGCAACTTTGGGTTTGCAAGAGGCAGGTGCCTGCCTATGCGTTTCGAAATTTCCACCCAGACATCCATGTCCTCACTGGTGTCCTCGTACGGTGGCAGGTCAATTACATGCAAGCGCCCTGCGAAGTGAGCGGAATCGAACATCCCGCGATACGCCAGTTCATACCCGCCAACGAGTACGAGCGTACGATCCACCGCGCATAAGCACTTGATAGACTGAAGCACGTTCGCACGGAGCTGCGCGCTCTTGGTGTGTGTCAGGTGGTGCGCCTCGTCAACGAACGCGAACCTGGTCTGGCGATGATTTAGCGCGGAGTTCAGCGCCAATCGCATCGAGCTCTCGTCGAAGCCGCGGCTTGGGATGTAATGGTTCGCTTCATCCATCTCGCCGTAGTGGATGTACTTTGCGTGGCCTAGGGCCTTTAACATCTGTAATGTCAGGTACTTCGGAGAGATACGGCCGTCCTGGCTAGTTTCGATATTGAGCTGAATGAGAGGCAAGGTCCCTTTGGCATGATCAACGGTGGATCTTGTGACCTCCTGCACGAGTCGCTTGAATATCGTGGATTTCCCTGCACGCGTGCATCCAACAAGCGCGATGATCTGGTCGCCGCCGCACGCGAGAACGAGGCTCCTAAGCGCGTTTTCCGCGCTAACGAAATTTCTGTGAAGCAGAAGGCCCTTGGTGATTAGAGGCTTCATGATTCGTCCTCCCCACCTTCCTCATCCGTTTCGCGAACGTCTTCAAAGCGATAGCGGATACCACGCGGCTCCTCAATGACGTCGGTGTCGTCCGGGGGCGGCGATTTCGCCTCCTGTGGGGGCTCGTCTTGGATTAGGCCGAGCGCATAGCCGAGGGTGCGGTCCTCCTCTTCTGCAAGCTTTCTGGCGAGCTTCTTTAGGTCGTTCGCTTCGGATGTGCGAGTGAGCAGCTCGGCGTCGGACATGGTGGAGTAACGCATCGAGTCGGAGCAATGGCAAACGAACCAAGCGCTGCCGCAGTGGACATAAACGACTGCTGCACAGTACGGTTCGACCCGAACGGTTAGCAGCTTCTTTGGCCCCGAGAAGCTGAGGAGCTCAGGGCTGGAGTACCAGCGGCCGAGCACCTGAACGCCTTTGCCAGGCCATAGGTTGTATTTCCCTGTCGGGGCTTCAATGGAGGTGGCAATCAAAAACGTCTGATCCCATTTTGCATGTATGCCGCTGTGCTCGAACCTTGCGAGCCCTTCGTTTCGCAAGGTGACGCGCGAGCTGAGGCTGCCCGGCTTGTGTGAGAGGTTGTAGTAGCCATCGACGAAGAACGTAAGAGCCCGGTGGAGCTCTGCGAGGCGTAGGACCGCCCGATGCGCGGCCTGAAACCCCGACGAGACAGCGCGTGATTCGTGAATGCTTAGGCCAAACCCCGGCATTCCCCTTACAAAGCGCTCCTTGAACTGTCCAAATAGACGCTCAACCTCCTTGCCGAACCTTGGCTCCTCGGGCGGACGCTCAGCATGCGTAATGCCGAATGACGCGAGCATCGCCGAGAAGTGGACGCTGCGGAACTCTGCTCCGCTATCGGTAATCAGCATCTCCGGGAGAAGCCCGTGCCGTCGCATGCAGTCGCGTATCACCATTGAACAAGCCGTCTTGCCGGGATCTCTGAAGCCAAGCCAGGTTGCTAGGACTTCGCCACTGTAGGAGTCAACCATCGCAGTCAGCCAAGGACGCTTCGTCACCTTGGGTGAATCGCGAACAACAATATGTATGTCTGCCTTCCAGTGATCGATATGTGCCACTTCAAACGGTCGCGTTGCAAGTAGACTGCGCTTGGCCGGGTCATGGCTGTCCGAGAGCCGGGCGCGGAGGCGCCTGCCACCTTTGCTAGCCGCGTCAAAGGCCCGGAGTCGTACCTCATTCCACATCTTGTAGTAGGTCGATCTACAGACCGGTGTTTCTGTCTGCCCTGTCTCGTTGCAAAGCTCGCCTATGGCTTTGCGATAACTGCTATATGCCTGTCTGATTGACGGGTGACTGGGCTCGCGCCTGTGGCACCGGATGTGCTGCGACAGGAAGGAACGGTGGGTCGGGCCGATACGAGGCTCCCTGCATCCGCACCGTGACCACCGCGGAATGAGTGCCGAAGCCTTGCCCTGCGCGTCCCTGACGCGCTTCCGATAACGTTGAAGTGTTCTAAGGCTCCGGGCATGCACCTTCGTCGCAGTCCCACTCAGGACCTCTAGCCGCCTGACGAACTCGACTTCATGTCGTGGGTGGCAGATAGTTTCATCTCTGACGATCGCATTCGAGGAGACGAGTCGGTGGATGGTCTGGTCCGACTGTTGCATCGAGCTTGCGTCGGTGGCGTTCGTCGCGATCCAAGTATTTGTGGGATCAGATAGAAGAACGTGGTCGATATCGACGAACAGTTCGTGCTGGTGTATCAATCTCAGGATGGGCGTGATGTCTGCGCGCTCAAGGCGTTTGAGGACCTCACCGATCTTAATCGCCCGCTCAGCGGTTACGATCCGTCTTGCCAGTGCCTCGTGCCTGAGGTCGATCGATGTCAGTGGCGCGCGTGCCGCAACGGCCAGCATTCGATAGTTGGCAGCCCGCACGTAGTTGAACGAGCTCGTTGGGAGTACTTCGTGGCGGATCCCTACTGAGGCAAAGATTGCCTTGGCCGGCTTGTAGATGTAGCCATCCTCGTCGCGGTGCCAGTCATGGGGATGGCTCTCGAGCAGCCTTGCTAGCACCGCATCTGGTTTGATCTCCTTCACGGAAACGCCAGTGGCGTCGACTACCAGGAAGTCAGGCGTGTATGACACGCGCGTTCGCCTTCCTCTGATATCCGTGATCCGAAGCGGAACCGGTGGTGGCTGGTCAAATATGGCGATGAGGCCGTCGTTGAGCTCCTGCTCAACGAGGAAGAGATACTCACCTGAGAGGGACTCGGCCTGGAGGGTCACACCCAGACGATGGATCGGTACGTCCAGGACTAGGTTTCCGGCGCGGTGCGCGCCAACCCGGCGTGACGGCCCCTCGTCCTGGGCCTTGATGACGTACTGGACTCCTTCCTCGGTAAGGCCGAAGTTAGTAAGGATCGTTGCGTTGACGGTATTCGAAGGCATGAGAAGCTCCTCGCTCGTGCCCCATTCCTGGGCGGAATAGGCGCAGCAGCAGTCGTCCCTCCCCGGTTATGGAAGGGCTTGAAATCTGCAGGAATCGGGAGCAGAGTGAGGCGTACAAGAAGTGCTGCACCTCCGCGAAGCCCCGGTTAGCCCCCGGGGTTTTCGCGTTTCTGCTGCCCAGATGGCAGTCCCACGTGGCAGCTAGGTCATGACTGGTCCTCCTCGAGAGCCGGCTGGGTGCCGCTTAGGGCATCTCTGTCGTCACAGGGTCTGGTTCGATCTCGCCTTGGGCGATCGCAGTCTCGACCCACGCACGGACGGAGCTCGTAGCCGCGTACCACCCGCGGCGGCCTGGGATCTGGAACATTCGGACGGGGAGCCGACCTGCTGCGCGCTTCTTGGCAAGAGCCTCAACAGACTTGAAGCCCATTAGCCGGGCGACTTCCGCGGAGGTGAGTAGCGGCTTGTCCGGGAAGTACTCACCGGAGCTCGGCATTACTCGCGTGGCGGGCATTGAACCTCCACTAGCAAGCATCTGGCGGTAGAAGGCCGCCATTCCCGGACTTTCGCATGGGGGCGCCGCCCGGGCACGCTGCAGTGCAACGTAAGCTATTGATTTTATAGGCTATAGACTATCTAGGACGGGGGGCGGTTGCGCTACGCTACCCACTGCCCCAGCCGGAGCGAAATATGACTTCCCGACATCACAGATCGGTATGGCGCGATCTAACAGACACCCCGGGCGAGGCCCTCGATCTTGAGCTGCGGTCGCAACTTCTCATGCAGCTTCAGACGCTGCTCAAGGAGCGAGTGGCCGGAGACGCGCTTCGTAACCTTAGTCCCGAAGAGTTGGGTGCGGTCAGAAAGGGCAGTATTCACGCTCTTACATTGACTTCGCTCGTGCGTATTGCTGCTGCGCTTGGCTGCGAGGCAGAGGTGAAGTTGCGACTGCCTTACGCGCGGGTGATCGAATAAGAAACTGTCCGCAGCGACGGAGCCTCTACTCATCGCCACGCAGCCACGCGCAACACCACGGCTTCATACATCTGGTCGATGGGCGTCGAGTCGTGCGCCCTCGCTAAGCTATACATGCGTCTGCAGCGTTCGCTATGCGGCGTTCTCATGGAAGGCTGCCTAGGCAGCGAAACGGCATGGCAAGAGAACTTGTGACCGGCTCCGCGGTTGCCTAAGCTTGGATCGTGGGCTGGGGAGCCTAAGGCAGCCAGCGGAGAGGCTGGCGGGGACGCAAGGGACGCACATGAATGCAGACACGTTAAATCTCATCCTCAGCCTGGCAGGTCTACTGCTTGGGGTGATCTCCGCCTACGGGCAGATTAAGAGGATCTTTCAAGCTGCAGCGAAGCGCGGCCTCGAAGGCGCGAGGCGCTGGATTGAACAGCGCGAGGCCGAGAACACGGTTTACGCGAACTATCCGAGTGCCTTCCTGGCGTATTCGGTCAAACGCCTTCTGACCGCCCTAGCTCTCTTGCTCGTCCTGCCCTTCTCCTCGGCGCTAATCAAAGCAAACAGCCTTGGCCTGCCCCCTTTACTGGTCAGTAGCTTGTCGTTCGTCCTTCCTACACTTTGCGGCCTCCAGCTTGGGGCGCTCCTTTCTCGATCTAGTGACGTGCTGAACTCTGTTCTAACTCGGGAGAAAATGCCCTCCAAACTACCAACGTCCACTGACCTGCAAGGCATGCATGACAACGTCCTGACTAAGCACGTCAGTAACTAGCTTGGCAGCGCCAGAGAAGAGTGCACTCTCGCGTACCCACTTGGCCATCTCATTGGTGACACGATGTCAAAGGATATCCCTACCGAAAGAGAGGTTCTGCGCTGCATATACGATATGTATGAGCGCTACTTCCCAGTGGATGGTCCGAGCGTAGGAAAGGTCATGATTGCGATCGACATCGAGTCGGTCGCGAAGAAACTAGGCTGCGACAAGCACATACTGTTCGGCTATCTCTACTACCACCTTGACCACAAGTACCGATATAGCTCCGGTGAAAACGCATCAGTCCACCTGTTCGCGCCGAAGGTAGGAGCACTCCGACACGCGATCAATCTTCCCTATCTTGCGGCGATTCTAGCGGGACAGGATCAGGAGCACTCAAAGTTCGTATGGTCGTTAGGCGTTTCCTTGGTGGCGTTGGCGCTCTCTATAGGCGCCATCGTCGCGCAAGTGGTAACGGCAACTGGGGGCGCGGCATCTCCTGCGGGTTGAGAGTGTTCGGGGGCCTAAATCAGTGGCAACGGTAAATTGAGCCTATGAGATTCGAATCGGATGGCCCCTCTATACCTGATGTGCTTCTGGAGCGCTGTGATGCCGGGCGTGTGGTTTTCCTGTGTGGCGCCGGAGTGTCACTACCTTCTGGCATGCCCACTTTTATAGGCCTCACAGAGTACGTGGTAGATCACTTTGATCCGCCTGCGGACTCCGAGATTGCTGCGGCATTTCGACCATGGCGCGAACGGCAATCCGCAGGGCATGTCCCCCTCGATCAGATCTTCAACCTTCTCCACTTGGAGTATGGGAAGGACGAAGTAAACGCCTTGGTAACGGAGCGGCTGAGCGCTCCTCCCGCTAGTGGCGAATTGGCGCGTGAACATGATCTGATCAGGCGGATCTCCTGCAGCCAGAACGGTGTGCCGCAAGTTGTCACGACCAACTTCGACAGGTTGTTCGAGGTGGGCAAGGGTGGAGAGCGCTTGGAGCGGTACGTCCCTCCAGCCTTCCCAGATTTGAACTTCGGATCGCGGATTGAGGGAATCACGTACCTTCATGGCCGCTTGGTGGATGTTGATTCCGAAAGTCACCCCTATGTACTTAGCAGCGCTGACTTTGGCCGCGCTTATCTCGCGGAGGGATGGGCGACAAGCTTCGTCAGGAACCTACTCGAAAGGTATACGGTCGTCATGGTTGGCTATCAGGCCGAAGACCCCCCGATCAAGTACCTTCTGCAAGGCCTGAACCACGATGGCCAGTACGACCGATCCCGGCTTTTCGCCTTTGATCGCGGAAGTCCGGAAGAGATTGAAGCTAAGTGGCGTGACCGCGGTGTCACAGCGATTGGTTACTCCGACCATTCCCACTTGTGGAAGAGTATGGCGGGCTGGGCGAGCCGGGCCGACGACCCACGCAGGTGGCGCTCCTCTACCATTTCACAAAGCGCGCGCGACCCGAAAGACCTGGCTCCGTATGAGAGAGGGCAAGTTGCTCATGTACTTCGCTCCGTGCAGGGCGCTAGAGCGTTCGCGGAGGCTGACCCGCCGCCTCATCCAGAATGGCTGTGTGTAATGGATGCAGATGTTCGTTCAGCCAAACAGAGCTCCGGTTACGGCGACGATTGTGAAGTCTTCAATCCAGCGGTCGCCTACGGTCTCGACGACGATCTTGGTGATATCTCCGAAGACGAGCACAAGCAAGGTCTTTCGAACGATTGCCTCCTTGTTTGGCGAGAAAGCGACGACAGTCCGAAAGACCATCATCGATTGGGTGGGCGAGCGGTCGAGGGCTTCGACGCTACGCCAATAAGGCTTGGTCACCTCATCAGTTGGATCAGTAGATCCGTAGGCAGCCCCGCTGTCGCTTGGTGGGCTATTCGACAAAACGGTCTGCACCCGAGACTTTTGCAACAAATTGCGTGGCACCTCGAGTCGTCGAAGACGCTCAACGAGCGCGCTCGTCATGTCTGGAACCTGATTATCGAGCACCACCGAGATCCTCGGAATCGACAGTGGGACGGGGATTGGTTCGACTTCAAAAGGAGGGTTGGTGCGGAAGGGTGGACTGCGAGCGTTCTCAGACAATTCCGTGATGTCGCCACACCTCGGCTTCAGATCAGGCCGCCATTTGGACTGGCGCAAGCGAAGCCGCCTTCCGCGCCATGGGGGGACATTCGTCTCCGCGACATTGGCGAATACGAAGTTGTACTCCTTGAAAGGCACAACGAGGAACTGCTCGTGCCAGACGAGGCATTACCGCAAGTCTTTGGCATCTTAGAGCAACAGCTAACCGTCGCTTCCGGACTGCTTGAAGACATTGAGACTGTCTACTTTCAGTTGCCGACCTTCTATCGGAGCCGCGAGGCGGAGGGGCGAGAGCACGTCACGAAAGCAGCGGAGCCCGTCCTTTGGTTTGTCGACCTCTTCGATCGAATGACTTCCAGATGGCCAGACAAGGCGGCGGCTCACGCCACCACGTGGTCTTCGAATGACCGGTTCTACTTTCGCAAGATGAAGTTGTACGCCTTAAGCAAGGGCAAATTGTTCAACGCCGATCAGGTTGCCGAGCAAGTCTTATCCATGAATCAGGCGGCATTCTGGGACACAAACGTTGTCCGCGAGCTACTCTTCTTGTTGGCTGACCGATGGCATGAGTTCTCGGAAGAGCAGCACCGCCGGCTCGCAGATCGAATTCTACAGGGGCCGGAGCAGCCCTCTCATCTCTCCGCCGAGGAGTTTCGTGGACTACGTATTGAGTTCGCGAGCAGGTACGCGAGATACCTCGAGCTCCAGGGGTGCTGTCTTCCAAAGGAGGGTAGTCAACGGCTTGAGGAAATGATAGGAGGGATCCCTGGTTGGCATGATGCCCGTGCAAGCTCGATGGTTATCGAACGCGGAGCCTATACAAGGTGGGTCGGCACGGATGAAAAGCCTGATGCGATCCTTGACCTTCCTCTTAGCGAAGTTATCCCGACGGCAAGGGAGAGCCTCGAGCGTGATTTCGGTAGCTTCACTGAGAAGCGACCGTTCACGGGACTAGTAAAGATCAATCCGCGAAAAGCGTTGTCAGCGCTCTCGCTGGCTGCAAGGTCGGGCGACTACCAAGAAGCATTCTGGTCGGCCATGATCAATGATCTGCCCGCAGATATCACGCCTAGGTTGAGGCGGGCCTTCCTCAATCGAATTAGGCGCCTCCCCCATGCCGCCGTTGTCAAGCTGCGTCATACCTTGGGAAGGTGGCTAGAACAGAGCTTGGTGTCGCTCATCGACTTTGATGACAGTCTCGGCTGGGCGGTCTATGACCATGTCGTTGAACAGCTCATGCGACGTGAGGTCTCACCCGGCCCTGAGGAAAGGGCCAGCCAGGAGGAGAGATCACTCCGCACGTACGATCGAGCTATCAACGATGCCGTTGGCATGTGCACGGGGGCGCTCTTCCGGGCGGTTCCTGGTGAGGAGCAAAAGCGCGACTCTTTGGTTCCGACCAACATAAAGGTCCGCTTGCAGTACCTCCTGGCAGCCGAAGGCGAAGGCTTAGATCACGCTGCGTCGATTGTAGGTAGCAAGCTCAACTGGCTCATGTTCGTCGACCCCGCTTGGGCTAGGGAGCGGCTTATACCGATGTTGGAATTCGGTCATCCGGCGGCGGAAGCCACTTGGAATGGGTTCCTCCAAAGCGGACGAGCGCCTCTACCCGAGCTCGCAGCAAGCATCAAACCTCAGCTTCTTCAAATCTTCCCGTGGATCTCAAGAACTTCCTGGGATCGTGATCTGCAAGAGACGGTAGCCCAATGGTTGGGATTCATGCGGATATTCTACTCGCATGACAACGGGGGGTTGTCGGCAGTCGAAATGCGTTCGGCGCTACGATCAATGTCTGATCATGCTCGAAACAGGTTGATCTTCTGGTTAGGTAAGGTTGGGCAGAAGAACGAGAACGGTTGGGTCGAGCATGTCATTCCGCTGATCAATCAAGACTGGCCACGAGAGCGGAGATTCAGGACCACTGCGTCAGTAAGGGCTTGGGTTGGAATGCTGGATGATACTGGCGACTGCTTTCCAATCGTTTACAGCGCAGTAAAGAGATTCTTGATGCCGATCGAGACGACCGATCATCCGTTCTACCGATTCACCCGCGATGATGGCGATGAAGGGACTCTCACCGCACAGTTCCCCGAGTTGACGCTTGATCTAATGGATAGGACGACACCTCCGGTTCTCACTCGTCGCCCGTATGAGCTTCCGAAGGTGCTGGCTCTAATTGCCGAAGCGGAGCCTGTTCTGACATCGGATCCTCGGTACCTGCGCCTCATAGATCTCGTTGAGCGAAGCTAACTCATCACTATCGCGCAAGTCGTTGAAATTGGTCGTAAGCATTGCGCGCGCGGCCGGTCCTGCTTCATCACTAAGACCGACCCTTCAATGCCAATCTGCGCGGACTACTACAGAACAAGGGCAGCGAGATGTCGACAGAAGATGCGAAAGGAGAAGCAGAACGGCGGAAGGCGTCTCTGTTCGTGCTCAAATCCATGTCCCTCGCCGCAGATAAGGGCTATCGGTCGCTGGATACATTTGCAAGCTGGTTCATCGGCGGAACCGGTGCGCTGTTTGGGCTCTTGATTGCCAACCTCGATAAGCTCACCCCATTTGTTTCCGCGCACGAATTTTCCGAGATTGTGCCGAAAGTGGTATGGGCATTTGGGCTTGTCCTAACCGCCAAATTCTTCGGTAGTCTCATCTGCGCCCGCGCGGGCTCGCTCGAGCCAGCTGTCCACGCGCCCGAGCAGGTGCCTCAACAAACCCAACTTGAAGCAGCGTACCGGGCTGCGCTTCCTTGGCCGATGCGCTTCCTGTTCGCTATAGTCCCGCCTGAGCCAGGACGAATGGCCAGGTGTACCGTTTGGTGGCTAATGATCGCCGGCCTATCCTCAATCGCAGCAGCTGTGCTGGTCATCTGTGCATGGCTTCAGCTTGCACAGGGACTCGCGCCATAGTCTGGGTCGTGTAGGTGGCCCGTTTGGCTTCCGCGCTGCGACAATCTATTTCGGACCACTGCGACATCCTTTAGTGGATCCCGCAGCGCTTTCCAGCGCCAGCACTCACATGCCGCCGAACTATGGCAATCCGGCCGATCCTCATCCGGCGCCAACTGGTTCTTCGTCACCATCAAGGTGCTCCTGCCTTCCACATGGGTCCTGGTGGTGGCATCAAGTTCTGGCTGGCGGTGCGCAGCATCCCCTGCACAGCCCACGAGTGGCTGATCTGTTCCGCAATGTCCGCTTTCGGCCCATCGCTGTCATCAGGCTGGAGCACTCATCTCATGCCAGGCACGCTACGGAATGATCGGTTGGGTTGAGCCGGCGTCCGCCCGTCGCCACACGACCCCATCGCAACCGGAACCGTGATCGATCTCCGAAAATGCAGCGCGACGCGTTGCTATATGGGCCTGGCCGCAATCCTGCGGCCGAGGAGAAACCTATGGACAGGTTGAAAGGGCTGGTCATCACCGGCATCGCATTGTCCGCTGCACTGGTTGGCGGTGCCGCGCTGGCTGCGCGTGCAACGGAAGTGGAAATCGGTTATTTCGACGAGTACGGAAACCTCAACGGCTCCATTACGTATCCCTGTGGTGGCGGGCGTTACATCGAAGGCGAACTGGTCGGTACGCCGCGCGTGATCTACCAGGTCTCGTGCGATGAACCCAATGGCCCCGGCACGCCGCTGCCGTGGCCGTGCATCCCGCCGCAGTGTCATGGCGCGCTGTATGAAGTGCCGCTGGGATTGCCGGAAACGCTGATCGCCACGCGGGAAGCCGCTGTCGGTCCAGCGGTTACCCGCACGCTCGGGTGATCCTTCGGCCGGGCCTTCGCGGCCCGGCCTTCCACGATCGGTGGCGCCGTGGAACTCCTGCGTTGCCTTCCTCGCCGAAACACGCCTGGACGGGCAGAGCTTCCACCTCTTCGTGTTCTCGCCCGACAGAACGCGCATGACGTACATCCCCGGAAGATACGTCGATCCACGACGCCCGCATCTCACCGATAACGGGCATTCTCAGCGCAGGGAGCGGGTAGAAGGCGATGGCGTCGGGTTTCGGTCTTTCATGGGAGGGGAGCATGCACAGATTCGTAGCACTGCTTGCAGGTGTCATCGGGGGCGCGGCACAACCGTCGCCGCCGCTGGCGACCGGGCAATACACCTTCGAACACCGCTTCGCCGAACACCCTTCTCTCTCCAGCATTCGCCTTGTCGCCACCATTCGCGGTACGCGGATTGTCCTCGTCAACCCTCGTGCGTCCGATCCCTTTCCAGCCGGAGTCATCGCAGAAGGCGACTTGATGTGGCACTCGGCGAGCGGCCAGTGGATCATCGGGCAGTCGCCAGCAGACAAGGCAGCGGCGGAAGTGGGCGGGTGTAGCGATGGCCCGCCCGTGATCGACCTGACGGCACGGATCTTCTGGACGTGCTGAGGTCCGCATCTGGCCGATAGCGCACAGGCGCGAACCAACGGCGATGCGGTGCTGATGAAGTCCGCGCCACATGCACGACCTGACATGTCATTCATGTGGCTGACTCCCTCGCATGAGCGATCAAGCGCAACGCATTCACGCGCAACCCAACACGATTCAGCCACGTCACTGGCCGCATACATGGGCCGGCGAAGACTCCCAGCGCGTTTCTACGACTCACGCGCAGCGCTCCCCGCCGGCTGCGCCAGCGAGGTGGATCATGAGCATGTGCAAGTGGCCGCGCTACCTGTCGAAGGTTGGTCCGGCAACGTTGGCCGCGACCTTGACGTTCGCCTTCGCGTCGCATGCGCAGACACCGGCGCCTCCGATGAACCGCCTCTCGGTCGAACCGCGCGTCCCGCGCCTGGGAATCGTGCCGTGCGTGGTGGAGCTCTTCCAGGATGTGGACACCGGCTACTTCGGCGAGCCGATGTTCGAGCCGGAGTTCGAGTACGCACCGCCGCCCGGCTGTCCCGGGCCATGGGCGAAGGTGATCTTCAGCGTCGATCTTCGCGGACCCGGCACCACCAACATCGCCAACGTGACGTTCTCGCTCGGCGATGAGCGCCGCGACGATCGTTTCGCGACGACGCTGCTGACGGCCGGTGCCCAGTACAACGCCGCGCAGGAGACCTGGCGGGTCGAACGCGACATCACCGAGTACCAGGCGCTGCTGCGGCAGGCGCGCCCGGGCTTCGCCCGCGTTACCGACCCCTACTTCCGCGATCCCTATCAGGGCGACGGCATTCCGCGCGCCAGCGGGCGGATGATCTTCTATCCCGCCACGCCCGCGCAGCCGGCTCCCGAAGTGCCCGACGTGATCGTTCCGGTGACACAGACCGCGCTGACGGTGGACCCGTTGCCGCACAACATCGAGCGCGCGTATCTGGATGTCTACTCGCAGCTGACGAACTTCTGGTTCAGTTGCGTTCCCGCCAATGCCGCGACGAGCTGGCCTTTGCTGGTGGAAACGCCCCTGGCCATGGGCGACCACGTACAGCAGGCAGGCGATGGCACGGGTCAAGGTTGTGCCGGCGGCAACTATCGCGACGTGATCGTGCGCATCGACGGTGTCGCCGCCGGCACGGCGCCGCTGTATCCGTGGTTGAACAGCGACCTCAACCTGCGCTTCCAGCGCAGCGTCGACGTGCCGGTGCCCACGCCGCAGTCGATCAACCTGATGCCGTTCCGCATCGATCTCACGCCTTACGCGGCCCTGCTCAGCAATGGCGCGGCGCACTCGATCGAGATCCGCTACGCAGGCGTCGACGACACGCTGCGGGGCGCGTTCGCCGACGCGCACCTGCTGCTCTACCTGGACAAGGGATCCACGCAGGTCACCGGCGGCGTGACACGCAACACGCTTGAGGGCGCGGCACTGGAGGCCACCATCACGCGCAATGACTGGGCGACCGATGGAACCCTGCTGACGGGCGATGTCGATCGCCAGTATCACCGCCAGTACGAGGTGGCCGGTTACGTCAACACGTCGCGCGGACGCGTCGACACCACCGTCAAGCAGGAACAGTCGTTCACCAGCACACAGTGGGTGAGCCTGCTGGGTTATGCCGCTCCTGCAAATCACGACTACGCCCAGGTCGTCGAGATCGCCAGCATCGCCGACCGCACCACGCTGCGACAGCGCGGCGCGACCGTGCTCGCGTACGACCGCATTCGCCACCATTACCCGCTGCGCATCATCTACACCGCCAGTGGCGGGACACCGGGCGCGGTGCCGGTCCTGACGCGCGCCAGTGCGTACGTCGAACAGGGCCATCACCAACAGGGGTCGCACACGCGTCCGGCAGGCGCGTATGCGGATCGCCTCTACGCCAACTTCGTCGGAAGCCGCACCTTCAACGCCATGCAGGGAACCTACAGTGGCTGGAGCGGAGCGCGCAGCCACTACTTCAACGACAACGCGGGAAGTTGTTTCCGCGAGCGCGTGACGTGGACGAGCGAAAACCTGACCTCGCACACGCAGGGCGTGGGTTGCCCGGACGCGATCAACCGCGTGCGCGGGTTCGCCCATCCCGATGGATCCCCCGACAACCTGGGATGGCTGCGCTGACACCGCGCCTGGCCAGCGAGGTCACGCAGACATTGCCAGGACCTGCCTGTCTTCCTGCAAGCCCGCACCAGCGGCGTTACTCGCGCCTTCGTAGCCCAGGCAAGCGCCTCGCTCATGACCGCCTCGATGCGTATGTCCGCTCGACGGCGGACATCGCGGGTAAGCCTCGGCGGGGCGGTGCTAATGTCCATGTTCGCCCCAAAGCGGACGTGGGTGGCGATCTGGGGGGGTATGAAGAAGCCTTTGCCGTTTGGACTGTTCGGACTCCTGGTGGCTGGCCACGCGATGGGTCAGGACGGGTACGAGCCTGCGGAGTGGTTCGTCGATGGCCATGTTCTGGCTTGTTCCCCGTCCAGCGTTGCCGCCGGCGGCTCGCTCGTCCTGGCACTTGGGCCGCGCCACGGGCGTGAAATGGCCATTCGTCGAGTGGCGGACAACTCATGGTACTTCCTGGTGGTCGGGATGCCTGATGAAGGGGAGCCCCAGCTGATGACCCCGGCAGAGTTCGCGTTGGCAAGCAGCGTTGAAATCCCCGCATCGTTCAACGTGCGAACAGGGGAAGGGACGCGGCAGTCTGTGCTGAGCCGTCCAGGCAAGTATGAGGTGTACGTGTCCGACATCCTGGAGTCTGAAACAGGGGGCCACGTATGTCGCTTCGATTACACGGGAAGCGGTGCCGACAGGTCAGGCACATGACGCCCCATCAGACGCTGTCGACGATCCAGCGCAATGCGGTCGCCACGATCTTTCTCGCCTGGGTCGCCGGCGTTGCGGTGATGGCAACCCGGCCTCCGTATGCCGTCGCGCTGACGGCGTGTTGCTTGTTGCTTGCCGTGATGTCCGGTGCATTGCTTTACCTCTATCGGACAGCTCGATGCCAGCGTTGTGGGAAGGCGCTCTGGTTGCAGCTGCACCGGATTGCCCCGTTCGGCCCATTCAAGCCGAGGATGACGCACTGTTCGTGCGGGGCGTCCTTTCACGAGACCTCTTCACTCCCGGAGTGACCGATTCCGGCCGATTGTGGACATCCGGCGAGCACCGTGGCCCGGGTACGCGGGGCGGTATCGCCCCAACAACTTGGTGCGCCGGGCGCTTCCCGTGCGACGACGCCCTCATGTTGCGCAGGGGCGCGGCCGCGCACCCTTCGCCAACGCCCGCCTCCCCGCAAACGGGCCGTCGCCCCATACCCCGTTCCGTCGGCCCATCCCGGGATTCGTCGCATGGCCGTTGCCCGTCGTCGGAGCCTGGTTGCAGCCTGATGCCCGCCGGATGTCCGGCATCGCCCTGTGAGCCGGTCATGAGAACGCTGATCTTCCTGCTGGCCTGGTGCGTGCTGCTGGTGCTGTGCTGGCCGCTCGCGCTGCTGGCGCTGGTGCTGTGGCCGCTGGTGTGGCTGGTGTCGCTGCCGTTCCGGCTCATCGGCATCACCTTCAGCGCGATGTTCGCCTTGCTGCAGGCGCTGCTAATGCTCCCGGCCCGGTTGCTGGGCTGGCGTCCGCATCCGGTAGCTGCCTAGCGCGGGCGCTGCACGAACGGGCGCAACGCCCGCGATGGACCTCACTCAATCTCGAACGGATCAGGGAAGCAGCACATGAAGAAGTTCATGTCAGCAGTGGCCATGCTCGTGGGCATGGCGATGACGGGCGCAGCCGCAGCGGATGCGCAGGGCGATCAAGCCGCGCAACAGGCGGCCTTGACGCGCACCGTGAGCAAGCTCGATACCGCGGTGTTCGACGCGTTCAATGCCTGCAGCAAGCCGGTGGAGCTGGAGAAGCACGCCAGTTACTTCGCGCCGGACGTCGAGTTCTACCACGACGCCGGCGGCGTCACCTGGTCGCGCCGGGAGATGATCGAGAACACACAGAAGTACGTGTGCGGGAACTTCCGCCGCGAACTGGTACCGGGCACGTTGAAGGTATTCCCGATCAAGGGGTACGGCGCGATCGAGCAGGGCACGCATCGCTTCTGCCAGTTCGACAGCGGCAAGTGCGACGGCATCGCCGATTTCACCATCGTGTGGGAAAACCGCGACGGTGTATGGCGCATCACGCGCGTGCTCAGTTACGGGCACCGCGCGAACGAATAGCCGCCACCGGCCTCACTTCATCGAAAACGAATCGGCCCGCGACGCATCCCAGAACGACTTGAACACCGCGTGCTCGGGAATGCCCGACACCAGTTCGCCCGGTCGCAGGAATCGATACAACGCGCCGAGCGAGCGCACCTCGACCTGCGATACGCGACGCAGCACGTGTTCGGGGTCGATCTGCTCCGGGTGTTCCAGTCCCGCCGCGCACAGCAGGTCGCGCAGGCCGCGCAGTGTGTTCTGGTGGAACTGGTACACGCGCGTGGCCTTGTCGGGGATGTCCAGCGAACGCCAGCGCGCCGGGTCCTGCGTGGCGATGCCGGTGGGGCAGCGGTCGGTGTGGCAGCTCTGCGACTGGATGCAGCCCAGCGCGAACATGAAACCGCGCGCGGCGTTGCACCAGTCCGCGCCCATCGCCATCGTGCGGGCGATGTCGAACGCGCTGACGATCTTGCCGGCCGCGCCGACGCGGATGCTTCCGCGCAGGTCCAGCCCGACCAGCGTGTTGTGCACCAGCATCAACGACTCGTGCATCGGCACGCCGACGTGGTCCATGAACTCCGCCGGCGCCGCGCCCGTGCCGCCTTCGGCGCCATCCACCACGATGAAGTCCGGCAGCATGCCCGTCTGGCGCATCGCCTTGGCGATGCCGAACCACTCCCACGGATGGCCGATCGCCAGCTTGAAACCCACCGGCTTGCCGTTCGAAAGCGCGCGCAGGCGCTCCACGAATTCCAGCAGCTCGATGGGCGTTGCGAACTCGGAGTGGCGCGAGGGCGAGACGCAATCCACGCCTTCCAGCACGCCGCGCGTCGTGGCGATTTCCGCCGTCACCTTCGCGCCGGGCAACACGCCGCCGTGTCCGGGCTTGGCGCCCTGCGAGAGCTTGATCTCGATCATCCGCACTTGCGGCAACGCCGCGGCATCGGCGAAGCGCTTCGCATCGAAATGGCCGTCCGCATCGCGGCAACCGAAATAGCCCGAACCGATTTCCCACACCAGGTCGCCGCCCGGGCCGCGGTGGTAGGGCGATATCGAACCCTCGCCGGTGTCGTGGTAGAAGTTGCCGCGCCTGGCGCCTTCGTTCAGCGCGCTGATCGCCGCGGCCGACAGCGAACCGAAGCTCATCGCCGAGATGTTGAACACGCTGGCCGAGTACGGCTGCTTCGCCTGGTTGCCGATCATCAGGCGGAAATCGTGCGAGGCGATGTCGGTGGTGATGAGCGAATGGTTGATCCATTCGTAGTCGGCGCCGTACACGTCCTGCTGCGTGCCGAAGGGGCGCGTGTCGTTCACCGCCTTGGAGCGCTGGTACACCAGTGCGCGCTGCTGGCGCGAGAACGGGACCTCGGCGGTATCGGACTCGATGAAGTACTGCCGCATCTCCGGGCCGATGGATTCCAGGCCGTAGCGGAAGTACGCCAGGATCGGGTAATTGCGGCGCAGCGTGCTCTTGTGCTGCAGCACGTCCCACGTTCCCAGTGCCGCCAGCGCGCCGAACACGACCGCCACCCAGGCCCAGTCCGGGTCGAGCCAGGCAATGATGGCGAAGAACACCGTGAGCACGATGCTCGCGATGTAGGCGGCGTAGCGGGACATTCGACCTCCTGGGCTGCGTGTGCGGGCGGTTCCGGCGGGGCGGCCGTGGCCGCGCCAGTGGAATGGTCGCAAAAACGGGGTGATGGGGCGCGCGCGGCGGGGTATCGCCGGGCGCGCCTGGCCCGTCCGGGCTACCGGGAGTGTCCGGTCACCTGCGATTGTGTCGTTCAATCCAACGCAGGGAGGCGATTGGAGGAGAACGATGGGCATCATCGTGATCGATCCCGGGCACGGAGGAGACGCGAAGGTTGGCGGTTCCAGCCCCAACAACGCGCGCGGGCCTTCGGGCCTCCTGGAAAAGAACGTGACGCTGGCGATCGCACGCCGGCTGGTGCCGGTGCTGCAGGCACAAGGGCACACGGCGATCCTGACGCGGGACGGCGACGTCAATATCGGCCTGTCGGCGCGCGCGCACGTGGCGCGCGAGCGCAAGGCCGACGCGTTCGTCTCGATCCATTTCAACGGCTTCAACGCACGCTCGCAGGGCACCGAGACGTTCGTGCATGCGCGCTCCGGCGCGCCTTCCACGGCGCTGGCCAAGCTGGTGCAGCAGTTCACGCTGGCGGTCACGCAGTACACCGACCGTGGCGTGAAGCGTGCGGAGTTCGGCGTGCTCAGTCCGGTGCAGCATCATGCGGGCACGGCGGCATGCCTGGTGGAAGTGAGCTTCATGGACGTGGCGCAGGAAGACGCCCGGCTCGGGCAGGCGGCGTACCAGCAGGGCATCGCCGAAGGGCTCGCGCAGGCCTTGCAGATGTACATGACGCATTCGTTCGCCATTGAATTCGATACGCAGCCGATGGAGGTGCCCGAGGCGCCCGAGGACGGCTACGAGGAACTGGTGCGCTGAGCCACGCGCGCTGCGCGTGCCGGCGAGGCTTCGACCATGTCCTACTACGAGCTCGAACTGCGGATCCAGTGGACCGATCCCGGCAAGTACGTGATCGCGGGCCGCTGCATCAACCCCGACCAGGACAGCGAAACCGAACTGATCGACCGCGAGGCCATCGCGATCGATGCGGCCGCGCTGCGCGCCGTCGCCAACGACCCGATGGCGTACGGCGCCGCGCTGTCGCAGATGGTCTTCGGCAGCGCGGCGGTGCGGCAGGCCTACCAGCGCGCACGCGATGCGTCCAGCACGCGCGATGGACTGCGCGTCCGGCTCCACATCCAGAAAGGCGCGCCGGAGTTGCATGCGCTGCGCTGGGAGCTGATGCACGAACCCGGCACGACGACGCCGCTGTTCTGGAGCGAGCGCCTGTGGTTCTCCCGCTTCCTCAGTGCCGACGACCTGCGCGCGACGCCGCCGCACAACCCCGACCGCGTGCAGGTGCTGGTGGCGGTGGCCAACCCGAGCGATGTGGAAACGCGCTGGCAGCATCCGCCGATCGACGCGCAAGCCGAGTACCTGCGCGCCGAGGACGCCGTCGTTCCCCGCAACGGCATCGGGCAGCGCGCGATCACCACCAGGCGACTGGCCGGGCGCGTGTCGATCTACGACCTGGTGTCGTCGATGCGCGAGGACTACGCCGACGTGCTCTACCTCGTCGCGCACGGTTCGATCACCGCCGACGGCGCACCGCACCTGCTGCTCGAGGGCGACGACGGCAAAGGCGAGATCGTGGCGGGCGCGGAATTGGTAGAGCGTCTGGTCGCATCCGGGCAGCTGCCGCGGCTGGTTGTGCTGGCCTCGTGCAAGAGCGCCGGAGGCGCCGGAACGCCGGGACTGGTCGCGCTCGCGCCGCGTCTTTCCCAGGCGGGTGTGCCGCACGTGCTGGCGATGCAGGGCGACGTGTCGATCGAATCGATGGGCAAGTTCATGCCGCGCTTCTTCCGGGAGCTGGCCTCGCATGGCCAGGTCGATCGCGCGATGGCTGCGGCGCGCGCGGAAATCCTCGATGCGCCCGACTGGTGGATGCCGGTGCTGTACACGCATTCGCGGCGAGGACTGGTCTGGCCGCCGCGCAGCATGGATGTGGGCAGTTTCCAGGGATGGAACTCGGTGGTGGCGAGCATGCAGAACGAAAAGTGCCTGCCGGTGCTGGGCCCGGGGCTGGTCGAGTCGGTGATCGGCTCCACCCGCGAGATGGCGCGTGCGTGGGCGGACCGTTACGAGATCCCGCTGGTGCGCAACCGCGACGACCTCGCGCAGGTGGCGCAACACCTCGCGTACCAGAACGACACGTTCTTCGTGCGCGATTCCATCCGCACCTACGTCGCGCGCTACCTGCGCAAACGGTTCCAGGACAAGCTGACCAAGGAGCTGCTGGAAGCGCGCGTGGAGAAGGGGCTGGTCGACCGGATGATCTCCCACATCGGCAAGGAGCTGCGCGCGTCGAACCCGAACGAGGTCCACACGCTGCTGGCGCGCATGCCGGTGCCGATCTACATCAACGCCAACCGCGACAACCTGCTGTTCGATGCGCTGGTGGAACAGGGAAAACGACCCCGGATGCACGTGTGTACCTGGGCCACGGACGAACAACCCGGCCACCAGCTGGATCCGGACTACGTGCCCAGCGTGGACGAGCCGCTGGTGTTCCACGTCTTCGGAAACTTCAAGTATCCCGACGATCTCATCGTCACCGAGGACGACTACTTCGAATTCCTGATGGGCGTGACGCGCAATGAAACGCGCGAGGCCGCGCGCATTCCGCCCGCGGTCACGGCGGCCATCGCCAAGAGCGGTTGGCTGATGCTCGGATTCCAGGTGGAGGACTGGGATTTCCGCGTCGTCCTCAGCAGCGTGCTGCGCCAGCCGGGCCGTCCAATGGGGCAGAAGCGGCGCACGAGCGTGGCCATCCAGATGAACCTGACCGACGAAGGCGTGGCCTTCGCGCGCACGTTCGATTACCTGGACCGGCACTTCTCGACGAACAAGGAAGTCTCGCTGTTCTGGACCTCGCCGGAGGCGTTCGTGAACGAGCTGTGGGTCCGCTACCGGCAGGCCGTGGAAGCGGAGACGACGTGATCCGATGAGCGCCAACGACCAGGGCAGCAGCGAGGACAAGAGCGTCGCCAATGACGCGGCGCAGGAGGGCGCGCGGCCGCCGCAGAATCCTTTCGTCGGCCCCGAACCGCTCGAAGAAGGCCAGCCGCTGCATGGGCGCCGGCGCGAGACGGAGGAGCTGACGAACCTGCTCGTGGGAAAGCGCATCGTGCTGCTGTTCTCGCCTTCGGGCGCCGGCAAGACGTCGCTGATCCGCGCGGGCCTGCTGCGCAGACTGGACGACTACGACATCCAGGCGTTGCCGATCGTGCGGCTGGGGTATCGCGATCCGGAGCTGCGCGGCGATACGTCGGTCAACCGCTATCGCCTGGCCACGCTGTCCGCGCTCGAAGCCAGGCGGCCGGAGGGCGAGCGGCTGGGCATGCGGGAGCTGAGCGGTTATTCGCTGCAGCGGTACTTCGACGAACGCGTGTTCGACTTCATGGACCTGGACGACGAGAAGCGACCCAAGTACCCGCTGCTCATCGTCGATCAGCTTGAGGAGTTGTTCGTCGATCCGCTCGACGTGGCATGCAAGCGGGAATTCCTCGCCGAACTGGGCGACCTGCTGCGCGGCGCGCCGGGCGGCCGGGGCGGTGGGGATGCCGGCGCGCCGATCTGGGCGCTGTTCGCCATCCGCGAAGACCGTGCCGCCGAACTGCAGCCGTACCTGGACTTCTTCCCGACCTCGCTGGCGTTCCGCTATCGCCTCGATGCGCTGGGCGTGGAAGCCGGTCGCGAAGTCATCCGCGAAACGGCGAAGGCACCGCAAAGTGCGGGCGAATGGATACAGGCCGACGTGCCGGCGGTCATCGTCAACGACCTGAGCACGGTGTCGGTGCTGGGCGAGGACGGCGTGGAGACGTTGCAGCCCGGCCCTGTGCTGGAACCGGTGCAGTTGCAGATCGTGTGCCGCGGCCTGTGGGACAAGGTGGTGCGCGCGCAACGGCGTCCGATCACGGTCGATGACGTGAACTCGCACGGCCACAGCGAAGTCAATCGCGCACTGGGCGATTTCTACAACGAGGAAGTCGCCCGCGCGGTCGAAGACACCGACGTGTCCGAGCGCGCCCTGCGCGAATGGATCGGCACCGAACTGATTTCGCCCTCCGGCGTGCGCACGCAGTGCCTGTACGAACCGGCGATGTTCGGCGAGGACAACTGCGTAATCGGCCGGCTGGTCGATGCGCACGTGCTGCGCCTTGAGAAACGCGCGGGACGCGACTGGATCGAACTGCCGCACGACCGGCTCGTCGGGCCCGTGCGCGAGTCGAACTTCGCCTGGGCCAACCAGCACCTGAAGGAATTCCAGAAGCGCGCGCAGCAATGGCATACCGCCAGCGGCGAGTACACGCGGCTGTTGCTGCTGAACGAGAAGGAGTTGGCGCAGGCCAATGCCTACACGCAGGCGCATCCCCGGCACGTCAACGAGAAGGAGCGCGAGTTCCTCAAGGCATCGGAGCAGGAGGTCTCGCGTGTTCGCGACCAGGGCAGGAACCGGCGGCGGATCTGGATGATCTCGGGGGGCTTCGTGCTCGCGCTTGCCGTCCTGGGCATCGCCTGGGGCGTCAACGAGATCCGGGAACGCAACGCCGAACGCCTGCGCATCGCCGTGGAACAGGGCACCTCGCGCGCGGGACGCGGTTCGCCGGGGGCGGCGCTGGATGGATTGCTGGCCCTTCGCGAAAACGTCACGAAGGACGGGCACCACGAGGAACTGGTGCGCGACGTCGACGACGCCATCCGACAGGCCCTCACGCGCACGCCGGCGGCCGTGGTGAAGGAACTGCAGTCGGGAAAGCACATCGTGTGGTCGCTGGCGTTCTCCGGCGACGGCAAGCAGGTGTTCGCCGGTTCCTGGGACGGGCATGTGTCCGTGCAGGACGTGGACGCGTCGGACAAGGCGCCGTCGGTGACCGACGACCTGCAGACACCGACGTATGCGGTGGTGGTGCAACCGGGGACGGGCCTGGTCGCCTCGACGCATGGCGACGGACGCACGCTGCTCTGGCAATGGGATGGAAACCTGCTGCAGCGCATCGGCACGCTGGTGCCGCCGCGCCCGGACCTCAAGCAGGTGCCTTCGGCGGCCTTCAGCGATGACGGGCGCTGGCTCGTGGTCGGCGGATGGGACAAGCAGCTGGATGTCTGGGACGTCGGAAATCCGCGCGCACCGCGCCTTGCATCGTCGATCGTCAACGGACAGGCGCCCATCCAGAGCCTCGCCTTCGTGCCCGCGCAGGACGCATCGCGGATGCAACAGCTGATCTCGACGGACTACGACGGCAAGGTGCGCGTGTGGTCGATCGGCGAAGGCATGCCCGATCGCCCGCGGCCGGAGCGCGAGTTCGCCGTCAGCGACCAGGCCAAGCGGGACATCGGCATCTCGGCCTCGACCGTGTCGCCATCGGGGCGCTACTTCGTGGCCGGCGACACGGAGGGAACCGTGTACATGTGGGACCTGCGCGCGCCGGGCGCCGCCACGCCGGGATGGCGTTTCGAATGGCCCAACCATCGCGGCGGCGGTGGTGGCGACGTCAACACGCACGTCAAGGGCATCGCGTTCGCACCCGATTCCACTTCGTTTGTCAGCGTGGGCGTCGACGGCTACCTCGTGCGGTGGACGTTGCCCGCCAATGCCGACAATTTCGCTGAGGTGGTGGCCGGGATGTCGAAACAACGCTTCCGGGTAGGCGAGCGGCTCTACAGCGCCGCGTACCGGCCCGGCGCGCGCAACCAGGTGGCGGTGGGCGGCACGCGTTCCATCCGGTTGCTCGAACTCGATCGCGGGCCGGGCGGCGCGCTGTCGACGCCATTGCCCCGATCCGACCGCTACGGTTCCTCATGGCGCGCGGTTTCGATGGATGCGGCGGGCAAGCGCGTCGCCGCGCGCGCCGACACCGGCCCCATCCTGATGTGGCTCAAGGGCGCGAACGGCTTTCGCACGATGCCGGAGTGGCGGATCGGCGGAAGCCGCGCCGTCGGGTTCGCGCTGGCCCCGGACGGCCAGCGCCTGGTGACGGTGGACTGCCGCGGCACGCCGGTCGACTGGACGTTGCGCCCCGGCTCGATCCCGCAGCGCACGGCCACATTCGGAACCGAAGTGATGGACTGCGGCAAGCGCCCGACCCCGATGCCGGTGCTCAGTGCCGACGGCCGGCTGCTCGCCGCCGCCGACGCCAACGTGGTGCGCATCTGGAAACGCACGGGACGCGACGGACAGGGCGCATGGGAACCCTTCGCCACCCGGAAATTCGCACCCCGCACGGACGACGAAGACGTGGCCGGCCGTGAGGACCGGATCTCCGCGATGGCGTTCGGCGCGAACGCGCTGGCCGTCGGCACCGTGACCGGCGGCCTGCAGGTGCTGCAGCTGGGCGATCGCAACGTCTCGCCGGTGGCGAACGTGGACAACGGCGTGGCTGTGCGGGCGCTGTCGTTCAACCGGGCGGGAACGCGGCTGCGCGTCGGTGGCGAGGACGGCTTCATCACCACCTACGAGCTGTCGCCCTTCAAACGCCTGCGCGTGAGCGAACGCCACGAACGCGAGATCTCGGGCATCGAGTCCGTCCTCGCAAAGGGCGTGGGAAACCGCTGGTTCACCGCGGACGTCGAAGGCTACGTGCTGGAAATGGAGCTGCTGTCCTCGAAATCGAAGGACGGCCGAACCCCCATCGCTGCCACCGAAGTGTCGCGTCGCGACAGCGGGCCGATCTGGGCCATCGCGCTCGATCGCGACGGCACGTTCCTGGTGACGGCGGGCGAAGCGTTGCTGGGGTGGGACCTGTCGCAACGCAACGTGCTCGCCAACGCGCAGGCACGCAGGAAAGCCGCGGCGCCCGATGCGCAGGGAGCAACCACACGATGAGCGCCCCCGTGCCCGAATCGCTCCCGGCGTTCAACGGCATCGATGCCGTGGCCGGGTCGTACCTGCCTTCGCCCTCCATCGAGGTCATCTCGCGCGTGTTGCGTGGCGAGGCACCGAAGGCGGTGGACCGCGCGCTCGTCGCCAAGCGCAATGCGGACGTGGCGTCGCTGGGGCTTCCCTTCGACGTGGATGGTCGCAAGCTGGACGAAGCCGGCTGGGCGCTGCTGTTCGCGCACGACGCGGAGCCTGCGATCTTCGATGCGCTGCTCCCGTTGCGCGCGATGCGCGAGGAACAGGCGGGCGCGCGCTACAAGGTCTTCCGGGATGTGACGGGGTATCGCCCGGACGACACGGTGACGCAGTGGCTGGGGCGGCAGGGCGCGGAAGTCGGCATGCCGCAGGTCGCCGTCGTGCCGTACTACATCCTGATCGTCGCCTCGCCGCAGACGATTCCGTTCCCGTTCCAGTACGAGCTGGGCGTGAACTACGCGGTGGGCCGCGTGCATTTCGATTCCGTCGAGGAGTATCGCAACTACGCGAACAGTGTCGTCGCGGGCGAGCCGCACGAGGACGATGCGACGCCGCGACGGGCCAGTTTCTTCGGTGTGTGCAACGACGACGACCGCGCCACGCAGATGAGCCGTTCCATGCTGGTGGAGCCACTGGCGCTCGCACTGGAAAACCGGCACAAGGCGAAGTGGCGGTTCGATCGCGTGTTCGACGCGGACGCCACCAAGGCGGGCTTGGCGAAGTGCCTGCAGTCCTCGCCTTCGCTGCTGTTCACCGCAAGCCACGGCATGGCGTTCCCGAACGGCCATGCGAAGCAGGACGCGCACCAGGGCGCGCTGCTGTGCCAGGACTGGCAGGGCCCGCTGGTGCATCGCGGCGCCATCGACCCGTCGCTGTATTTCTGCGCCGACGACGTGCCCGACAGCGCCGACCTGACGGGCTCGGCCGTCTTCCATTTCGCCTGTTACGGCGCGGGAACGCCGCTGTACGACGACTTCGGCGCGGCGGGGACGCGCACGCAGATCGCCGCCGGACCGTTTCTCGCACGCCTGCCGCAGCGCCTGCTCGGCAAGCCCGATGGCGGTGCGCTGGCCGTGATCGGGCATGTCGAGCGCGCTTGGTCGTACTCGTTCGCCTCGCCGGATTTCGGCGCGCAGACGAAATCCTTCGAGATGTGCCTGCACGCGCTGATGTCGGGCCTGCGCATCGGCGCGGCGATGGACGCCTTCGCACAACGCCACGCCGTGCTGGCCGTGGGGCTGAACCGCATCCTCGACGACATACGGCATGGCGCGCGCGCTGACGACTACGAGGTCGCCGCGCAATGGACCATGCACAACGACGCACGCAACTACGTGATCCTCGGCGATCCCGCCGTGCGCATCGCCCCGTGACGGAGCCCCCTGCCATGCCCACCGAAACCCTTCCCGGCACCGACATCCGCTATCACCTGCTCAGCCTCGACGAGAAGGGCAGCGAGCGCACCGACGATCCCGACGGTCGCATGAGCGAGCGCATCAAGACGGCGCTGGCGACGGACAAGCCGACCGACGTGTTCGTCTTCATCCACGGCTGGAAGGGCGACCTGCCCGCGGCGCGACAGCAGTACGTGGCGTGGATGTCGACGCTGATGCAGCGCACGGACGACCTTGCGCGCGCGCGCGCGCAGCGGCCCGGTTTCGCGCCGCTGCTGGTCGGCCTGCACTGGCCGAGCCTGCCGTTTGGCGAGGAGTCGATGAAGCCGGGCGTGTCGTTCGCGGTGGGCGCGGAGCCTGACGATCCGATCGACGCCGCCGTCGACGAAGCCGCGAAACAGATTGCAGATACCCCCGCCGCGCGCGAGGCGTTGCGCACGATCCTCGATGCGGCGCGCAGCATCGAGTTCGCGCCCACCAAGTTGCCGGCGGACGTGGCGCAGGCGTATCGCACGCTGGATCGCGAATCGGGCATGGGCGCCGACGGCTTCGATGCCGATCCGGGCGCGGACCGCGAAGCCTTCAATCCGGATGCCGCATACGAACGCGGTGCCAAAGACCCGGCGAGTTTCGGCGCGGGTGGCGCGAAGAAGGCGATCCTGTCGCCGTTGGTGCAGTTGTCCTTCTGGAAAATGAAGGAACGTGCCAAGCGCATCGGCGAAGCGGGCGGGTTCCAGCTGCTGTCCTCGCTGATGCAGGCGGCGCCGGACGCGCGCTTCCACCTGATGGGGCACAGCTTCGGATGCGTCGCCGCGTCGGCGTCCGCCTGCGGCCCGGGAGGCGCGAAACTGCCGCGGCCGTTGCAGTCGATCGTGCTGGTGCAGGGCGCGCTGTCGCTGTGGTCGTGCAGCGACAAACTCCCCGGGTCGGACAAGCCCGGTTATTTCCGGCGCCTGGCCGCCGGCGACGTGGTGAAAGGCCCGATCGTCACCACGCGTTCGGAACACGACATGGCGGTGGGTTCGCTGTATCCGGTCGCGGCCGGCGTCGCGCGGCAGGTGGCTTTCGCGCCGGGCGAACTGCCGAAGTACGGCGGTGTCGGAACGTTCGGGCTGCGTGGCGGCGGGCTGGAGATCGAGGATCTTGTCGCCGGTGCCGTCGATGCCGCCTATGCCTTCCGTTCCGGCCGCATCTACAACGTCAACTGCAACCACGTCATCCGGGAAGGCAAGCCGCCGTCGGGCGCGCACAGCGACATCGCCCGGCCGGAGATCGGCCACCTGGTCTGGGCCGCGGCGCTGGCATGAGCCAGGGGCCGATCCGCCGTTGTAGCCCGGGTAAGCGAAGCGCACCCCGGGGTAGGCGTGTCAGCCCCCGGGTGCGCTTCGCTTGCCCGCGCTACCCGACTGCAACGCGAAGACGCTCAGCCGATCTTCGGCAGGTGCCCCAGCAACTTGTCGAGCGTGATGGGGTAGCTGCGCACGCGGAAGCCCGTCGCGTTGTGGATCGCGTTCGCCACCGCCGCGCCGACGCCGCAGATGCCCAGCTCGCCGACGCCCTTGGCCTTCATCGGCGAGGACATCGGGTCGGTTTCCTCCAGGAAGACCACCTCCTGGTGCGGAATGTCGGCATGAACCGGCACTTCGTAGCTGGCGAGGTCGTGGTTGACGAAGAAACCCAGCCGCGGGTCCACCGCCAGCTCTTCCATCAACGCCGCGCCCACGCCCATCGTCATCGCACCGATGACCTGGCTGCGCGCCGACTTCGGATTGAGGATGCGGCCGGCCGCGCACACGGCCAGCATGCGGCGCACGCGGATCTCGCCGGTGCCGGCGTGCACGGCCACCTCGCAGAAGTGCGCGCCGAAGGTGGACTGCTGATACTTCTTGTCGAGGTCGCCGTACTCGATGTGGTCTTCGGCGACGATCTCGCCGTCCTTCGCCGCATCGGCCAGTGCGATGCGGCGGTCGCCCGACTGCACGCGGCCCTCCACGAACCGCGCGGTGGCCGGATCCACGCCGAGCTTGAGCGCCACCGCTTCGCGCAGCTTCGTGCATGCGGCGAACACGCCTGCGGTCGAATTGTTGCCGCCCCACTGTCCACCGGATCCGCACGAGACGGGGAAGGTGGAATCGCCGAGCTTCACCGCCACGCTCGAAAGCGGCACGCCCATCATTTCCGCGGCCGTCTGCGCGATGATCGTGTACGACCCCGTGCCGATGTCGGTCATGTCGGTCTCGACCGTGACAATGCCGCGACCGTCCAGCCGCACGCGCGCGGCGGACCTGGTGAGCAGGTTGTTGCGGAACGCGGACGCCACGCCCATGCCGATGAGCCAGTCGCCTTCGCGCACGCTGCCGGGCACCGCGTTGCGCTTGTTCCAGCCGAAGCGCTGCGCGCCGGTGCGCATGCACTGCACGAATTGGCGCTTGGAGAACGGACGCGACGGATTCACCGGATCGACCTGCGTGTCGTTGAGGATGCGGAATTCCACCGGGTCCAGGCCCAGCTTCTCCGCCATCTCGTCCATCGCCACTTCCAGCACCATCATCCCGGGCGCTTCGCCGGGCGCGCGCATCGCGTTGCCCTCGGGCAGGTCCAGCGTCGCCAGGCGCATGCGCGTCATGCGGTTCTCGCCGGCGTAGAGCAGTCGCGTCTGCGCCACCGCGGTCTCCAGCCCGCCGCCGGGCAGGTCGCCATTCCAGCTTTCATGGCCGATCGCGGTGAGCTTGCCCTCGCGCGTGGCGCCCAGGCGAACGCGCTGGATGGTGGCGGGGCGATGCGTGGTGTTGTTGATCATCAGCGGCCGTTGCAGCGCGACCTTCACCGGCCGCTTCGCCGCACGCGCACCGAGCGCGGCCATCAGCGCATCTGCACGCAGGAAGAGCTTTCCGCCGAAGCCGCCGCCGATGTACGGCGAGACCAGGCGCACGTTCTCCTTCGGGATGCCCAGCGTCTTGGCCAGATCGCCCACGCCCCAGTTGATCATCTGGTTCGAGGTCCACACGGTCAGCTTGTCGCCGTCCCATGCGGCGATGGACGCATGCGGCTCCATCATCGCGTGCGATTCGTCGGGTGTGGTGTAGGTCGCATCGAACTGCACCGGTGCATTGTTGAAGGCGGTGTCGAAATCGCCTGCGCTGCTGTCCGGGTTTTCGTTCTTCGGTGCAATCGCGCCGGCCTTCGCGTTCTCCAGCGTGAAGGTGCCCTTGCCGCGTTCGTAATCCACGCGGATGGTCTGCGCCGCGGCGCGTGCCTGTTCGAAGGTTTCGGCCACCACGATGGCGATGGCCTGGTGGTAGTGCTGGATCTGCGGGCCGCCCAGCAGCATGGCGGTGTTGAACTTGCCCTTGCCGAGCGTGCCGGCGTTCTTCGCCGTGACCACCGCCAGGACGCCAGGCGACTTGTGCGCGGCGCTGTCGTCGAGCAATGCGATGCGTCCCTTCGCGATGCCGGCGCCGACCACGTAGCCGTAGGCCTGGTTCGGCACGACGTCATGGCGCTCGTACGCATACGGCGCGGTGCCCGTGGTCTTCAGCGGGCCGTCGATGCGGCTGGTCGATACGCCGACGACCTTGCCCTGGTCGATCGGATTGGTGGTGGCGGGCGTGTCGAACTTCATGCGGGCCTCCCGGCTTCGACCAGGACCGCGGCGATGGTGCGTTCGGCCAGTGGCTTCTTGAAGGCGTTGTCGTGCGTGGTGCGCGCGCCCTCCAACAGCGCGGCGGTCACCGCGCTTGCACCTTGCGGCAGCACGGCATCGGCGCCGTCCACGCGCCACGGTTTGTGCGCGACGCCGCCCATGGCGATCGCCCCGGTGCCGTCGCGCTGCACGATGGCGGCCACCGACACCAGCGCGAAGGCATAGGATGCGCGGTCGCGCACCTTGCGGTAGATCTGCCGTCCGCCAACGGGTTTGGGCAGCGTGACGGCTGTGATGAGTTCGCCCGGCTTCAACGCGTGTTCGATATGCGGCGTCTCGCCCGGAAGGCGGTGCAGGTCGGCGATGGGAATCGCGCGCGTCTGGCCTTGCGGGTCGACCGTTTCGACCACTGCATCCAGCACGCGCATCGCCACCGCCATGTCGCTGGGATGCGTGGCGATGCAGGCGTCGCTGACACCGACGATGGCGTTGTGGCGCGAGAAACCGCCCAGTGCCGCGCAACCGCTGCCCGGAAGGCGTTTGTTGCATGCCTGGTCGGTGTCGTAGAAGTACGGGCAGCGCGTGCGCTGCAGCAGGTTGCCGGCGGTGGTCGCGCGATTGCGCAGCTGGCCCGACGCGCCCGACAGCAGTGCGCGCGAAAGCACCGGGTAATCGCGGCGCACCGTGCGGTCGGCGGCCAGGTCGGTGTTGCGGACCAGTGCGCCGATGCGCAGTCCGCCGCCGTCGGCCTTGCCGATCTCGTCCAGCCCGATGCCGTTGACGTCGACCAGGTGCGTCGGCGTTTCGATGTCGAGCTTCATCAGGTCCAGCAGGTTGGTGCCGCCGGCGATGAACTTCGCACCGCTCTCGCGCGCGACGGCGGCGGCGGCTTCGGCCGGCGTGCGTGCGCGCTCGTAGTCGAAGGCCTTCATGCCAGGCCTCCGGCGACTTCGTCGATGGCGTCCAGGATGTTCGAATACGCGCCGCACCGGCAGATGTTGCCGCTCATGCGTTCGCGCACCTCGGCGGCATTGGGCTGCAGGCGCGCGGTGAGGTCGCCGGTGACATGGCTCGGGATGCCGGCCTTGATCTCTTCCAGCATCGCGACGGCCGAGCAGATCTGTCCCGGCGTGCAGTAGCCGCACTGGTAGCCATCGTGCTTCACGAACGCCGCCTGCATCGGATGCAGGCGCTCGGGCGTGCCGAGGCCTTCGATGGTGGTGACGCGCGATCCCTCGTGCATGACCGCGAGCGTGAGGCACGAGTTGATGCGGCGTCCGTCGACGATGACGGTGCACGCGCCGCACTGTCCGTGGTCGCAGCCTTTCTTGGTGCCGGTCAGGCGCAGGTGTTCGCGCAGCGCATCGAGCAGCGTCGTGCGCGTATCGAGTTCAAGCGAGCGGGCGCTGCCGTTGACCTCGAATGTCACTTTGGATTTCACCACCGGTCTCGCCTCCGCTGGGCTCGTCGCCTCATGCGCCAGCGTGGCCATGGCAGGCAGTGCACCGGCGGCGGCCGACACGGTGCCGGCGATCAGCACCTTGCGCCGGCTGACGCGTGTTTCGAGCGGGCTGATGTCGCGCGGGCCGGCGTCGAGCGGGGATTCCTTGTCCATTGGCTGGGCTGTCCGGAGGATGAGCTGGCTATGGGGAATGCAGACAGCGGGTGTTACCACGCCGGCCGGCATGGGAACGTGACGCTGCGGCGAGGCGATGGTGTGGCGAGTTCAATGGAGTCGCACGACGCCGGTCCGCACGCGCGGTGGTACTGTCCGTCAGGCGCGCCCGGGGGGGCAGGCGCAAGGGGACATCGATGGACAGACTGCTCGACGGGCTGGGCTGGCTGCTGCTGGGTATCGGCGTATTCGTCATCGCGTCCGGCGCCATCGCGCTGTTCGGCGCGCACTTCATGGCCGATGCGGGCGCGATGCCCGACGCGGGGGGATACGTACAGGGGTTCTCCGTCGCGGCGCTGCTGCTGGTGGGCATCCCGTTCGCCGTCGTTGGCGGCCTTCTGATTGCACGCAACAAGGACGGGGGCGAGCGATGATCGACCTGCGTCGAACCGCGCTGCTGGGCGCATTGCTGCTCGCGCTTCCCGTGCACGGCTCCGAATCGGTGAACCTGGTGCGGCTGCTGGCCGATGGGACCCGTTATGCCCATCGCTATGTGCTGGTCTCCGGCTACATCTGCGATTCGCCCGACTCCCGGGAGGGCCTGTTCCTGACGTTGCAGGACTGCAAGAGCGCGAACTACGACAACGCGGTGCGCCTCGAGAATCGCGAGGTGGTCAAGACGCGACGCGGACTGGTTCACCTCGTGGGTGTATACGAATACAACGCAGACGTGGTGCATACCGACGAGCCGTACGAATGGGGCTCGCTCACCATTGCGCACGAATACTGAGATGAATGCCCCCTCCACCCGGCGTCGACGACGCGAAAGCGCATAGTCGCGCGATGCGTCCATCGCCAGGAGTCGAGCCATGACTGCCCGCCTCGCCTCATGCACATGCGGGAAGCTCACCGCCATCGCGCGCGGCGAGCCCACCCGCATTTCGGTCTGCCATTGCCTGGCGTGCCAGAAGCGCACCGGCAGCGCGTTCGGCGTGCAGGCCCGGTTTCCGGAGGAGGCTGTGACCATCGCGGGCGAGAGCACGCAGTTCGCCCGAACCGGTGACGAAGGCACCACCGCACGGTTCCATTTCTGCACGGTGTGCGGCGACACGGTCTTCTATCGGATGGACGCCATGCCCGGGTTCGTCGTGATCCCGGTGGGCGCGTTCGCCGACCCGGAGTTCCCGCCGCCGCGCGTGTCGGTGTACGAGGTGCGACGGCATCCGTGGTTGCACCTCGACGAGGGCATCGAGCGCGATTGAGCCGGGGCGTGTCGATTCCGGGGTGCGCAGTTCGTCGTCAGGACATGGCGGGCATATCGTTCCGCACGGAGCACGAGATGAGACACCTCACCGTTGCCGCGTTCACCAGCCTCGATGGCGTCATGCAGGCGCCGGGCGGACCGGAGGAAGACACCAGCGGCGGGTTCCAGTACGGCGGCTGGATCGTGCCGTACGCCGACGGTTCCGGCGACGTGATGGACGGCGTGTTTTCAAAACCGTTCGAACTGCTGCTGGGGCGGCGCACGTACGAGATCTTCGCGTCCTACTGGCCGCACGTTGCAGCGGGCGCGCCGCACCGTTTCATCGCCGACCTGTTCAACAACGCGACCAAGCATGTCGCCACGCATCACCCCGACACACTTGCGTGGCGCAACGCTCGCGCGCTCGGCCCCGACATCGCGGCCGCGGTGCGCGAACTCAAGCATGGCGACGGGCCGGACCTGGTCACGCAGGGCAGCAGCGAGCTGGTGCAGCAGCTGCTGGCGGCAGGCCTGGTCGACGAACTGCGGCTCATCGTGCATCCCATCCTGCTCGGCGCCGGCAAGCGGTTGTTCGACGATCGCGCCCGGCCGTCGGCGTTCCGGCTGGACGCTACGCGCACCACGTCCACTGGCGTGCTGGTGAACCGGTATTTGCGCCAGGGCGAGGTGCGGACGGGTTCGTTCGAGTCGTAACGGCGCTGCCGCCGCGTCGGGCGGATGCTACCGTCCACGCAGTTCCGTTTTCGCCCGCAAGGAGCCGACGTGTCCGTGATGAGTCTGGTACTGGCCGCTGCGTCGGCCGCGAGTCCTGCCGCACCGGTGGCGATTGAACCGGCCACCCGCGCGGCGATCGAAGCCACCTGCTTCGACTACGTCGACGGCCAGCTCGAAGGCGATCCCGCGCGCGTCGCGCGTTCGCTGCATCCCGACCTGGCCAAGCGACGCGTGCTGGGCGACACGCCCGACGAACGCCTAGGCCTCCGGCGCATGAGCAAGGAAGAGCTGGTCGAACTGACCAGGCAGGGCGCGCTGAAGACGCCGAAGGAACAGTGGGACCGTTCGTGCAAGGTGCTGGACGTCGCCGGCAACGTCGCCTCGGTGCGCGCCGAAACGCCGTGGTTCGTCGATTACTTCCACATGGGCCGGTTCGGCGACCGCTGGGTCATCGTCAACGCGCTCTGGTACTCCAAGCCCAGGGAAGGCGACCGGTAGCTCCCGGCGCCTGGATCTGCCCCGCGCCCGCCGGCTCGCGCTGGCATTCCCCGATCAAACGTGGTCTGATGCGCCGCGCTGAAAGTTGAGCGTCGTCACACTTTTGCTGTGGCGTGGGGAAGCACCAAACCGGGGAAAACACCATGTGGAATGTAGGCGCGATCCAGCGATGGATCGGCGCGGGCGGCGTTTTGCGCGCGCTTGCGGCAGGGATGTCGGCGACTTCGGCACGTCGCGCGATCGGCGCGATGCTGGTGCTGTCAGGTCTTTTCGCAGGTCCAGTGGCCGCGCAGAGCACCACGGTGAGCATCACCGGTGCGGATCGTCCTTCGTTCTCGCGTGCGGGGCAGCCGCTCACGTTCTACGTGCAGCTCAACGCGGGCAACGTCGCGGACATCAGCGGGCTGAGCTTCACCAGCGGCAGCCCGTCGGGCATGTCCGGCGTGAGCTGCCCGGGCTATCCCGATCTTGGCGGGACCGCCACCTGCACCTTCACCTACACCACGACCGAGATGGACGTGACGATGGGGAAGGTGAGCGCACTCGGCCGCTGGCGCGCGACGCGTTCCGGCGGCGCCGCACGCAGCGGCACCACGAACACCTACGTCCTGGGCTACGAGCCGCCGCGCCAACCCGATGCGCCGGCCAGCGTCACGGCGATCGCGAGCGACGGCAAGGCGACCGTGTCGTTCCCCACGCCGTTCGACGGCGGCTACCCGATCGACACCTACACCGTGACCTCGCTACCCGACGGGGTCACCGCCACGGGAAGCGGCGGGCCGATCACGGTGAACGGCCTCACCAACGGCGTCGCGTACCGTTTCACGATCACCGCCACCAGCACGATGGGCATGAGCGCCGCGTCCCCGGCGTCCGCACCCGTCACGCCGAAGGCCGCGCAGGTCATCACCTTCGCCAACCCCGGCATGCAGAACTTCGGCACCGCGCCGATGCTCGCGGCGACGGCGTCCTCGGGTCTGCCCGTGGCGTTCACGACCGGCACGCCTTCGGTCTGCACCATCACCAGCGGCGGGGCGCTGACGTTCGTCGCCGCAGGCACGTGCACCGTGCAGGCCGACCAGGCCGGCGACACGGTGTTCGATCCTGCCGCACGCGTGTCGAACTCGTTCGCGGTGAACGCGGTCGCCCCCGGCGCGCCGACCATCGGCACCGCGACCGCGGGCGATACGCAGGCGACGGTGAGCTTCACCGCGCCAGCGTCCAACGGCGGCGCCACCATCAGCCGCTACACGGTGACGTCCAGCCCGGGCAACCTCACCGCGACAGGCAGCGGCAGTCCGGTCACGCTCACCGGACTCACCAACGGCACCGCCTACACGTTCACGGCCGTCGCGACGAATAGCGCCGGCGACGGTGCGGCGTCGGCGGCGTCCAACAGTGTCACGCCGAGCAGCGCGCCGGTCGTTACCTCGATGGCGGTTCCCGCCGACGGGCTGTACAGCCCGGGCCAGAACCTGGACTTCACGGTGACGTGGGACCAGAGCGTCACCATCACCGGCACGCCGCAGATCGCCCTCGTGATCGGTTCGACCATGGTGCAGGCGAATTACGTGTCCGGCTCGGGCACGTCGGCGTTGCTCTTCCGCTACACCGTGCAGTCCGGGCAAACCGATGCGAACGGCATCACCGTCGGCGCGTTCTCGGCCAACGGCGGCAGCGTGCGGAACGCCTACGGCGCCGATGCGGTGACCACGCTGAACTCGGTGGGCAACACGTCCGGCGTGCTGGTCGGCGCGAACAACCTCGCGCCGGTGAACACCGCGCCGCCTGCGCGCTCGGTGACCGAGAACGACACGCTCAATTTCGGCTCCGCGATTTCGGTCTACGACATCGACGCCGGCAACGGGCTGCTGAGAGTGACGCTCACCGCGAGCAACGGCACCGCATCGCTCTCGGGCGTGGGCGGCCTGTCGTTCACCGTGGGCAGCGGCGCGGACGACGCGACGATGACGTTTGAGGGCTCGCAAGCCAGCATCAATGCCGCACTGAACGGCCTCACGTTCTCGCCGACCGCCGGCTTCCACGGCGCGGCGTCGTTGCAGATCACCACCAATGACCTGGGCAACACCGGCTTCGGCGGTGCGAAGACCGACACCGATACCGTCGCGATCACGGTCGTGCCGCTCGACACCATTGCGCCGGTGAGCGTCATCGTCCTGGAGGACCCATCGCCGACGCATGCGACGAGCGTGACGTTCCGCGTGGTCTTCAGCGAGGCGGTGACCGGCGTGGACGCCGCCGACTTCGACCTCGTTTCAACGGGCGACGCGAGCGGAACCATCGCGTCGATCACCAACCTGGACATCGTCACCTACCTCGTCAACGTCACCGTGTCTGGCGACGGCACGCTGCGTCTGGACCTGAAGGACGCCAGCACCGTCACCGACGCGGCCGGCAACGTGGCGCGCGGCTTCCACTCGGGCATGCCGTACACGCTCGACCAGACCGGCCCGACCGTCGACGGCGTTTCGGTGCCGGCCGCAGGCCAATACATCGCCGGACAGCCGCTAACGTTCAACGTGCGCTTCGGCGAGGCCGTGCTGGTCACCGGCACGCCGTCGCTGCCGTTCACGCTGAACACCGGTGGTGCGCGCAACGCGAACTACGTGAGCGGATCGGGCACGAACGTGCTGACGTTCGCCTACACGGTGGCCACGGGCGACCAGGACCTGGATGGCCCGGTCATCGGTTCGGCCCTCGCGCTCAACGGCGGCACCATCGGCGATGCGGTCGGCAACGCCGCGCCGACCGTCCTCGTCAACGTCGGGACTACGTCGGGCATCGTCGTCGGCCTGTTGCCACAGGCGATCACCGCTTTCGCGTCGACGCCGACCACGCCGGTCTTCGCGCCGAACGGCACCTTCGCCGTGGCGGCGACCGGCGGTGCATCCGGCCTGCCGGTGGTGTTCGCCTCGACCACGGCATCGGTGTGCAGCGTGGCCGGCAGCACCGTGACGATGATCGCGGCGGGCACGTGTTCGCTCACGGCGAACCAGGCCGGCAATGCGAACTACAGCGCCGCATCGCAGGTGGCGCTGGATGTCGCCATCGGCGCGGCGTCGCAGGCGATCACCGCCTTCGTCGCGAATCCGGCGGCGCCGACGTTCGCGCGCGGCGGCACGTTCACCCTGTCGGCGACGAAGGGCGTGTCGACGAGCGCGGTGGTGTTCGCGAGTACGACGAACGCGGTGTGCACGGTCGATGGCAACACCGTGACGATGCGTTCGGCCGGCACGTGTTCGCTCACCGCCGACCAGGCGGGCGACGGCAACTACAACGCGGCGCCGCAGCTCGTGCTCGACGTCGCCATCGCCGCCGCCGCGCAGGCGATCACCGGCTTCACCGCCAATCCTGGTACGCCGGTGTACGCGCGGGGCGGCACGTTCACGCTCGCCGCCCTCGGCGGTGCGTCGGGCCTACCGGTCGTCTTCGCGAGCACGAGCCCGGCGGTGTGCACCGTCGCCGGCAACGTGGTGACGATGCAGGCGGCGGGTAGCTGCGCGCTGACCGCCGACCAGGCCGGCAACAACGACTACGTCGCCGCGACGCAGGTCGCGTTGCAGGTGGTCATCGGGCGTGCGACGCCGACGCTGTCGTGGGTGGGCGAGATCAGCCGCGTCGTCGGCGAGGCCGCGTTCGACCTGCCCGATCCGGGCAGCGACAGCCGCGGCGTCTTCACTTTCACCAGTACGAACACCGCCGTCGCCACGGTCAATGGCCGCCGCGTGACCGTGGTCGGCGCGGGCGTGACGACGTTGATCGCAACGCAGGCCGCAGACGGCAACTACGCGCAGGGCTCGATCAGCGTGACGTTGACCGTGACCGACCGACCCGATCCGACGAAGGACGCGGGCGTCGTCGACGGACTGCAGGCGCAGGTCGATGCGAGCGTGCGCTTCGCCGCCGCGCAGCTGTCGAACATCCAGGGCCGCCTGCGCGAGCAGCGCTTCGCCACGGTGAATCGTTCGTCCAACGACCTCACCTTCGCGATGGCGAGCCGCTCGGGCGGGTCCGTGTCCATGAGCGCCGAACAGTTCACATCGAAGGACACCACGCATCTGCCGCGTGGCCTGGCGATGTGGACGGCGGGCGCGATCACCACCGGCGGCCGCGATGCCGACGGGCAGGGCACCGATTCGGACTTCCGCAGTGACGGCGTCACGCTCGGCGCGGACTGGCGGTTCAACGATCGCGTGCTGCTGGGCGTCGCCGGCGGCTGGGGCTGGGACGACACCGACCTTGACGACGCGCGTTCGCGACTGGACGCGCAGCAACGCGCGGTGTCGCTGTACGGCCTGTGGCGTCCGGCGCAGCGCTGGTTCGTCGATGGCATCGTCGGCTGGGGCGAGCTGGATTTCGACATCCGCCGCCATAGCGACGTGGCCGGCGCGATCGCCACTGCCACGCGCGGCGGCGAGCAGTCCTTCGGCGCGTTGACGGCCGGTTACGAGCACGGCGGCGGCATCGGCATGACGCTGACCGGCTACGGCCGCCTCGACGCGAGCCGCACCACGCTCGACGCGTATCGCGAGCAGGGCCTTGGCATCTACGACCTCGCCTACGGTTCGCAGAAGGTCGACAACAGCGGTGCATCGCTGGGCGTGGAAGGCAGCTTCCCGATCCTCACCCCGCGCGGCACGGCGGTGCGTCCGTACTGGATGCTCGAGTACCGCGAAACGCTCGACGACCGCAGCGACGTGGAACTCAACTACGTCGTGCAGCCGATCGACGGAGGTTACGTGCTCGGCATGCGCGGCCATGGCGACAACGCGCTGACGTATGGCGGCGGCATCGACATGGAACTTGCGCGCGGCTGGAAACTGTCGCTGCTCGGACGTCGCCAGCACGGCGACGGCCAGCGGCCCAGCAGCACCTTCGGCCTGCTGATTTCGTTCTCGCCGGCGGTCGGCGGCAGCACGATGACGACGTCCGCGCAGGACGATGCGGACGCGGCACCGTCTGCGCCGGACGCCGCGCCTTCCAACTGAGGCACGGCGGTAGCACGCAGCCCGGGTGCGCAAATCGCACCCGGGCTGCCATCGAACGGATCACGCCGCATCGGCCACCGCGCCCGGTTCGCGACGCGGCTCGCGCCGGCCCAGGCCCAGCAGCGGTCGCATCCATGCGATGCGGCGGACGATCTCGAAACCTGCAAAGGCCAGCGCGAACGTCGCCACCACCAGCAGCGGACCTTCGACGGCCGGTCGCAGCGCCAGCGGCTGCAGGTTGTGCGCGAGCACCACGATGATGGTCTGGTGGAGGATGTAGACCGGGAACACCGCTTCGGTAAGGTAGCGTCGCGCGCGGCTGTCGCCCGGCGAGAAGCGCGCGGCGAAGCCGATGATGGCGACGATGGCCGTCCACTGGAACGTGCCCCACACCGCGCGCATCGTCATGCGCAGCGCATCCGGCGGCGTGGTATCGCCGCTGTAGGCGCTGAAGTACACCGCGATCGCGGCGTAGCCCAGTACCGCCAGCACGGCGGCATGCCAGCGCAGCGCGGCGAAGCGATCCCACACCGGCTGAGACTTCGCCACCGCGAAGCCGAGCAGGAACTGCGGCAGGTACTGCGCGTGGTTGTACCAGTCGTCCACCAGCGCATGCGTCGATTCGAAGCGGTCCACCATCGTGATGCGCGCGACGATCAGGAACACCGCCGGCCACAACAGCAGGCCCACGCCGCTGCCGAACGCGTTCGCGATGCGCTCGCCCAGGCGCGCCAGGCCCTTCGGCGCGATCCAGCGCAGCAGGCACAGCACCACCGTGTAGGCCCACAGGTACGCCACGAACCACAGGTGGTTCCAGGTCGGCACGTCGAGGCAGTCGCCATCGCGGCAGAAGTTCTGGTCGTTGCCCAGGTAGCGCGCCCAGAAGGCCAGGTAACCGTCGTGGTAACCGCCCGGCAGCTGCTCCACCACCTGGTAATACGACTGCGGCGGGACGATCACGATCATCCCGAAAATGAGCGGAACCAGCAGGCGCCACGAGCGCTTGCGCAGGAAGCCCTCAGGCGTCTTGCCGAGCAGGAAGGCGGTCGCCACGCCGGAGATGAAGAACAGCAGCGACAGCCGCCATGGCGAGGTCATCAGCATGAACGGCTCCAGCGCGTGGCTGGCGAACGGGCTTTTCACGTGCCAGTCCCAGGTCACGTAGTACATGCCCACGTGGTACAGCACCAGCAGCGCGAAGGCGCCTATGCGGACCCAGTCGAGGAAGTAGCGGCGGCTCACGGTGGTGCTCCATGCGTGGATGTTGCCGTCACTTCAAAGCGGCGGCGCGCGCGTTTCCACCGCGAAGTGACCATCTGGCGGGCCTTTGGGACCAATGGCGGGCAGGAAGGGACGGACCGGGACGGCCCGCGACGCCCGACCCCCTACAATCCCGCCGCATGAACGCGCCTCCCGAACCGTCGCCCGTCCCGTTCCGGTCGCATGCGCGGCGTCGCGCCTTCGAGATCGGCTTCTGGGTCGTCACCACACTGGTCAACGCCGTCGCCAACAGCGTGACGGTGCTGATGGACATCCGCCGCACCCGGCTGGATTTCGGCGCCTGGGAGCCCGTCACCTGGGAGTGGTCGAGCGCCGTGCTCATGCTGGCGCTGGCGCCGGCCGTGGTCTGGTTCACCCGCCGCGTGCCGATCCACTGGGACACGTGGCGCCGCACGCTGCCGTTGTACGTGGTGGCCAGCGTCGTGTTCAGCGTGGTCCACGTGGTGGGCATGGTGGCGATCCGCGAGATGGTCTACGCCTCGCATGGCGCTGAATACGACTTCGGCCCGTGGCTGCAGCAGCTGGGCTACGAATACCTCAAGGACGTCCGCAGCTTCGCCGGCATGGTGGTGCTGGTCGAAGGCTACCGCTTCATGCGCCGTCGCCTGCAGGGCGAAGCGAGCCTGCTGGGTGAGCCCGATGAAGGCCCGCCGGTGGAACCGGTCGAGCGACCCGAGCGTTTCCTGGTGCGCAAACTCGGGCGCGAATTCCTCGTCGCCGCGCTCGATGTCGAATGGCTGCAGGCGTCGGGCAACTACGTGAACCTGCGCGTGCGCGGGCACGATTACCCGTTGCGCTGCACGATGGCGACCATCGAGGAACGGCTGGATCCTTCGCGCTTCGCACGCATCCACCGCAGCTACATGGTGAACCTGGGCCAGGTGGCATCGATCGAGCCGCTCGACACTGGCGATGCACGCGTGCACCTGGCCGATGGAACCGTGTTGCCATGCAGCCGTCGTCATCGCGACGCATTGCGCGAACGCGCGGGTTTCGTCTGATCGTGCAGCGGTCGTGTTGCAGCATCGTGTGGAGATGTGCGTATTCGCATCGCGCGAAGAGGAAGGTCGCGCTGTGCCGATTGCGGCGAACACCTGCAAGAACGCGTGAAGAAGCCTGAAATCCAGCACAAAACGCAGCTTCGCATTTGCATCGTTCAGGTCGCTGTGTTTAAGTGAAACGCAGTGGGACGGGGGTTGAGCTCACATTCGATGCGATGCATGCGCCTGTTCCTGCGGCGCGTGCGCTGGTTTTCTTCGTGGGAACAGGCGTCGCGTTTCCCGCGCACGGGCGTTGGCTGCAATGACCAAAGACACTGAAGCCTCGCTGGCTTCCTACGAGATATTGATCCGGTCGGTGGGCCAGGGCATTCGCGAGGTGCATGGCAACACGACATGGGACGCGGTGCAGGCGCGCGCGGAAAGCCTGTGGCTGTTGTATGCGGTGACCACCGGGCTGGACTGGTCGCAGGTGGCCGAGCGCGTGCAGGCCGCATGGCGCGCTGCCGGATCGGGTGGCCGCGGATAGGCTCGGGTTCGATAGCGCGCGGGAGTCTCGAACCGCTCCACGCCCGATTGTTGTCCCCGGGGCAACAGCCAATGTCCGCCCCCGCGACTACCGGTCGCCCACGCGCGGTCGCACCATCGCGTCAACGTTCCGCACGTCGCGCGCCAGGAGTCCACAGATGAAGATCGTCGTCGCTGGCGGCAGTGGGCTGGTCGGTTCGCGCCTGGTCACGCAGCTGCGCGACCAGCGGCACGAGGTCGTCGCTGCATCGCGACGCACCGGCGTGGACACCGTCACCGGCGATGGCCTCGACGAGGCGTTGCGCGGCGCGCAGGTTCTCGTCGATGTCACCAACGCGCCGTCGTTCGATGAACCCGCCGTCACCGACTTCTTCCGCACCTCCACGCGGAACCTGCTGGACGCGGGCGAACGCGCGGGCATCGCGCACCACGTCGCATTGTCGGTGGTGGGCACCTCGAAACTCCAGACCAGCGGTTACTTCCGCGCCAAGCAGGTGCAGGAGGACCTCGTGCGCGCCGCGCGCGTGCCGCACACGATGGTGGAGGCGACGCAGTTCTTCGAGTTCATGGCGAGCATCGTTCCAGCGGGAAGTGGCCACGACGCCGTGACGCTGTCCAGCGGTCTGGTGCAGCCGGTCGCCGCCGATGATGTCGCCGCGCACCTGGCGCAGATCGCAGGCGATGCACCTTCAGGAAAAACCATCGAAATCGCCGGTCCCGACACGTACAAGCTGCACGAACTCGTGCAATGGGTGATGTACAGCTACCAGGACGACCGGCCCGTCATCGCCGATCCGGCCGCTTCGTACTACGGCGGAATCCTGGACGACCACACCCTCATGCCGGCCGCGGGGGCACGCATCGCGCCGACGCACTTCCGGGACTGGCTCGACGCGTTGCTGTCATCGCACATCGAGATGCCGCACGTGCATCACCCCGATCCCATCGCGCACCGGCGCTAGCCGGGATCATCCGCGTCCAGCGTCGCCCCGATGCGCGCCAGCATCCAGGCGTGGAAGGGGTTGCTGCCAAGACGGCTCAACGCATCCTGCGAAACCAGCAGCGCATTGCGTTCGCCACGCACCGCGACCGCACCCAGCCGCAGTCCGCCCTGGCCGGTCGGATGCATCCCGTACAGCGGATCATCATCCGCGAACGGCAGCGCGACGTGCGACAGCGAATACACTTCGGCGGGATACGCCATGCCGATGGGTTGCGCGGTGATCGCCGGCGCGTGCGCCGCGCGCGATCGCGCGAGCACGGCCGCATCGTCCTGCGAGGTCACGCCCAGCACCGTCAGCGCGTAATCGCGCGGCTGCTGCAGCAGCTGGCGCGGCCAGTTCGTCGCGGCCGGTCGCAGCATCGGCGCCAGCACGCGGCTGCGGTTCACGTCGAACAGCACCAGTTCGCTCCCCTTGTCGGGCAGTACGTCGAACAATCGCTGCATCACCGCGCGCGCGGACACGGTGTCGTCGACGACGGACTGGAAGGCCAGGATCGGCGGCAGCTGCGCGATGCGGTTCTGGCGCCTTACCGCTTCCAGCGAGCGCTGCAGGTCGGCCGTGACCAGGTACGACTCGCGCGCCGCGCGCACGGGGAAGGAGTTGTACTTGAACGGGTTGTACTCGGGCAGCAAATCCAGCCACGCGGTCTTCGCATAGCGGCTGAAGAACGCCGGCACGCCGGCCAGGCCCGCGTAACGCGCGAAGCGGTTCACCTCGATCATCGGCGACAGCAGCACGATGCGGTCCACGTCGCTGCGCTGCCCGCGTTCGATCCAGCGCAGCTCGTGCAGCAGCGCAAGCGCGGCGCCGTTGGAATAACCCACCAGATGGATCGGAAGGTCGTTGCCAGCGCGACGCTGCGCTTCGCGCATCGTCATGTCGACGACGGCGTTCCATTCCGCGCGGCCTTCGCGCGTGAGGCCCGCCGGCACGGTGCCGTGGCCGGGCAGTCGCGGCACGAGTGCGATGTAGCCGTGTTCGCGATAAAGCTGCGCGAGGCTGCGCATGCTGTAGGGCGAATCGGTCAGGCCGTGCAGCATCACCGCGACGCCGCGCGGCTTGCCCTTGGGTTCCATCACGAAGGAGCGGTTCCAGTCGCGGTCGAAACGCAGCGGGGACGTCAGGCTCTCGTCGTAGTAGCGGTTGAGCGGCGTGTTGTCGGACGGCTCGAGCTTGCTGCGCAGCTTGCGATGCACCTGGTCGAACATCGCCGTCTCGACCTGCAGGTACGCGCGCCAGTCCATCTTCGTGATGGCACCGGCGTCGGCCTCTTCCGGAACGATCGTCTGCCACGGCCGCAGCGGCGGTCCCTGCGTGGACAGGTACGCGCGGATGGCGATGAGCGCCACGACCAGCAGCACGATGCCCAGCAGCAACCGCCGCGCGAATGTGCCCAGGCCGCTGATGGAGCGCCGGAACAGCTGCGTCAGACCCTGCGCGTGTGCGCGATCGGCGTCGTCGTCGATGTCCTCGCCCAGGCCGGTGGGATGGCGGGCGTCGTCTTCGGGCGTAGCCATGCATCGCTCCCGCGTCGCGGATGCGCCGCATGGTGCCTGTGCCGGTCAGGCGCGAGCAAGTCGGCCGCCCGCAGCGCCGGCTTCAGGCGTCCGGCTGCGGCGCCAGGCAGTAGACGTGCGCCTTCACGACGCTGCCGTCGGCCAGGCGCGCGGACGTGATCACGCGGATGTAGCCGTCGCCTTCGAACTCGTCCAGCCGCCGCCAGTGCGCGGGCAACTCGTCGGAGGTGAACACGAGTCCGGCCACCTCGTCGCCGTGCGGATCCAGCACCAGCCCCGGAAAACCCAGTGCCGCGCCCCAGCCCTGCGCGTGCAGCGTGCCGGTGACCGTCGCCGGTTCCCATTGCCCCGGGATATCGGCGAGCAGATCGGCGTTGTCGCGACCCGGAGCGAGGCTTCCGTAGACGAAAAGATGTGGCATGCGGGGAGGTTAGCGTCGCAACGGGAGGGTGGAGTGACGAGGATGCCCGATCGGCACGCGTGGGGAATAACGGACCACGCCGCCGCCACGGGACGCTCCATTCCGCCAGCAGGCCGCCGCGCGCTTGCGGGGCCTGCTTCACGCCCCCATCGTGGATGGACCGGACCGCAACGTCCGCCCCACCATCGAAACGAGGACCGACCATGACTGCCCGAACCGAAACCGCACTGCTCGCCGGCGGCTGCTTCTGGGGCATGCAGGAGCTGATCCGCGCGATGCCGGGCGTGGTGTCCACGCGCGTGGGCTACAGCGGTGGCGACGTTCCCAACGCCACGTATCGCAACCACGGCACGCATGCCGAGGCGATCGAGATCGTGTTCGATCCCGACAAGCTCACCTATCGCGACATTCTGGAGTTCTTCTTCCAGATCCACGACCCGTCCACGAAGAACCGCCAGGGCAACGACCTGGGCACCAGCTATCGTTCGGCGATCTTCTACACCAGCGACGAGCAGAAGCACGTGGCCGAAGACACCATCGCCGATGTCGATGCGTCGGGTTTGTGGCCGGGCAAGGTCGTGACCGAAGTGGCGCCGGCCGGCCCGTTCTGGCAGGCCGAGCCCGAGCACCAGGACTATCTGCAGCACTACCCGACCGGCTACACCTGCCACTTCGTGCGGCCGGACTGGAAGCTGCCGCGCCGGGCCTGATGCCGCGTCGCTCTGTAGCCCGGGCAAGGCCGAAAGGCCGCACCCGGGACTTCAGCCGCCTCACCCATTCCCCGGGCGCGCTTCGCTTACCCGGGCTGCCAGCGCCGCCAATGCAGGCTGCGTGAAGCGCGCAGGCGTTCCGCACGCGCGTCCCGATCCCCGGCTAGACTCGCCGCACGACCACGGCTGGGGAGACGGTGTATGGCTGCATCGGTTTTCGCAACGCGCGCGCAGTTGCGCGCAATCGGTTTGACCGCCTTCGCCCTGACGGCGATGGCATCAGGACTCGCCTTCGCGCAATCGCCCGACCGCGCTGCGATCCAGGCGCAGGTGACCAAGCGCCATGACACAGCGGTGAAGGCGTTGCAGGAATGGATCGCGCTGCCGTCCATCGCCGCCGAAGACCGCAACGCGATGCAGGGCGCGCAGTACATGGCGCAACTCGCGCGCGAGGCCGGCTTCCAGAAGGTCGAAGTCGTCGACACCGGCGGCAAGCCGGGCGTGTTCGCCACGCTCGATGCCGGCGCGCCGACGACTGTCGGCGTGTACTACATGTACGACGTGAAGCAGTTCGATCCGGCCGAGTGGTCCTCGCCGCCGCTGGAAGCGCGCATCGTCGACAAGCCGGGCCTGGGCAAGGCCATCGTCGGCCGCGGCGCGACCAACCAGAAGGGGCCGGAGATGGCCTTCCTCACCGCGCTCCATGCCATCCGCGATGCGAAGCAGAAGATGCCGGTGAACCTGGTGCTCGTCGCCGAGGGCGAGGAGGAGATCGGTTCGCCCAACATCGACAAGCTGGTACTGCGTCCCGACGTGCAGGCGGCGCTGAAGAAGAGCATCGGCGTGTTCATGCCGATGGGTCTGCAGGATCCCGATGGCGCGGTGACGGTGAACCTCGGCGCAAAGGGCGTCGTCGAACTCGAACTGGTTGCCGATGGCAGCGCGTGGGGGCGTGGTCCGTCCAAGGACGTGCATTCCTCGCTCAAGGCGATGGTCGACAGCCCCGCGTGGCGACTGGTGAAGGCGCTCGACACGCTCGTGTCGGAAGACGGCAACACCATCGCCGTCGATGGTTTTCCCGCGCCCGCACCGCTGACGGCGACCGAACGCGCGCAGATCGCGAAGTCGGTGGCCGCCCGTGATGAAGCCACCGCGCGCAAATCGCTCGGCGTGCCGCACTGGATCGACGACCTGTCGTGGGAGAAGGCGAACGAACGCCTGGTCTCGCAGCCGACGATCAACATCGAAGGCCTGGTGGGCGGTTACACCGGCGTCGGCGGCAAGACGATCCTGCCGCATCGCGCGGTGGCGAAGATCGACATGCGGCTGGTCCCGCCGATGACGCGTGATGGCGCGGTCGAAGCGTTGAAGGCGCACCTGAAGAAGCGAGGCTACGGCGACATCGCCGTGAACGTGAGCGGTGGCTACGACCCGACGACGACCGATGCGGAGTCCAGGCTGATCCAGGCGCAGGTCGCGGTGCTCAAGCGCAACGGCATCGAGCCGCTGCTGTGGCCGCGCCTGGCCGGTTCGTACCCGGGCTTCGTGTTCACGCAGCCGCCGCTGTCGCTGCCGGCGGGCCACTTCGGCCTTGGCCACGGCGGTGGCGCACACGCGCCGGACGAGTTCTATCTGATCGAATCCACCAACCCGAAGGTGCAGGGCTTCGACGGCGCGGTCATGTCGTACGTGGACTACCTGTATGAACTGGGCGGTTCGGGTGCGGGTCCGGCTGCGGCGAAGTAAGGTCTTCCAACCCCTCTCCCCCGGGAGAGGGGTTGGGCTGAGGGCCGGGGCGTGCGCTACGGCGATGTCGCCGGGATGACGACGATCGGGTTTTGCCGCAACTGGCAACCCCGCGGCCAACCCCCGCAAACCCCACCAAAGTCACGCGACAGCCCCGCCCCGCGCCGCTAGATTCGGGCATTCCTTACCTGTCGGAACCGCCCATGAAGTTCTCGTCCCTGAGCCTGGCGCTCGCGCTCGGCCTGGCCTCCACCGTGTCTTTCGCCGCAGACGCCCCGGCCGGCAAGCCCGAACTGGGCGATTTCGGTGTCGACCTCAGTGCCCGCGACCTGTCGGTCAAGCCCGGCGACGACTTCAACCGCTATGTCAGCGGCGCGTGGCTGAAGAGCTACCAGCTCAAGGACTACGAGACCTCCTTCGGTTCCTTCAACGCGCTGCGCGACCGTTCCGAGGAGCAGGTGCACGGCCTCATCGAGGAACTGGCCGCGCGCAAGGACCTGGCGCCGGGCAGCAACGACCAGAAGGTGCGCGACTTCTACGCCAGCTACATGGACCGCGACGCGCGCGACGCCCGCGGCATCGCGCCGCTGAAGCCGGTGCTGGGCCGCATCAATGCGATCAAGTCGAAGAGCGATCTCATCAAGGCCTTCGCCAACGCCGACCTCGACGCCAGCGCGTCGCCGGTGCGCATCGGCCTGGACCTGGACCGCAAGAATCCCGACCAGTACCTGGTGAGCGTCAACGTCGGCGGCCTCGGCCTGCCGGACAAGGATTACTACACCAACCCCGACGCGCGCTTCGTCAAGATCCGCGAAGCCTACGTCGCGCACATCGCGCGCATGCTTGCCTTCACCGGCGTGAAGGATGCACAGCCGCGCGCGCAGAAGGTGCTGGAACTGGAGGCCGCGCTGGCCAAGCCGCAGTGGGAACGCGCCAAGCGCCGCGATCGCGACAAGACCTACAACGTCGCGACCTTCGCCGACCTGCAGAAGCAGTTCCCGTCCTACGATTTCGCCGCGCACCTGAAAGCGCAGGAAATGCCGCAGCCGGACCGCGTCAACGTCGTCACGCCCGACGCGGTGCAGCCGGTGCTCGACGTCATCGCCGCAACGCCCTTGCCGGTGTGGCGCGACTACCTCGCCTTCCACGCGGTGGACGGCAACGCTGAACTGCTGAGCCGTGAAATCGACAACGCGTCCTTCGAGTTCAACGGCAAGGTGCTTGCCGGCCAGAAGGCGCAGAAGGACGACTGGAAGCGCGCCGTCGCCGTCGTCGGCGCGAAGGACGCAGGCCTGGGTGATGCGGTGGGCGAGCTGTATGTCGCGCGCTACTTCAAGCCCGAATCCAAGGCCGCCATGGACAAGCTGGTGGAAAACCTGCGCGCCGCGCTGCGCCAGAACATCCAGCAGCTGGACTGGATGGGCGATGCGACCAAGGCCGAGGCCTATCGCAAGCTCTCCACGTTCCGCCCGAAGATCGGCTATCCGGAAAAGTGGACCGATTACTCCAGCGTCACCATCGTGCCGGGCGACCTGGTCGCCAACGCGATCCAGATGCGTCGCTTCGAGCGCAATGACGAGAACCGCCGCGTTGGCCAGAAGACCGATCGCGACGAATGGCGCATGACGCCGCAGACGGTGAACGCCTACTACAACTCGACCTTCAACGAGATCGTGTTCCCGGCCGCCATCCTGCAACCGCCGTTCTTCGACGTGCATGCCGACGCGGCCGTCAATTACGGTGGCATCGGTGCGGTGATCGGCCACGAAATGGGCCACGGCTTCGACGACCAGGGCAGCAAGTCCGACGCGGACGGCGTGCAGCGCAACTGGTGGACCGACGCCGACCGCGCGCGCTTCGACGAACGCACCAAGGCGCTGGGCGCGCAGTACGACAGCTACTGCCCGCTGGAAGGCCAGTGCGTGAACGGCGCGTTGACGATGGGCGAGAACATCGGCGACCTGGGCGGCATTTCGATGGCGTACACGGCGTACCAGCTGAGCCTGGATGGCAAGCCGGCGCCGAAGATTGACGGCCTCAGCGGCGACCAGCGCTTCTTCCTCGCCTTCGGCCAGATCTGGAAAGGCAAGTACCGCGACGAGTCGCTGCTCAACCTGATCAAGACCAACCCGCATTCGCCGGGCATGTACCGCGCGAACGGACCGGTGCGCAACTTCGACCCCTGGTACCAGGCCTTCGACGTGAAGCCGGGCGACGCGCTGTACCTGCCGCCGGAGAAGCGCGTTCGCATCTGGTAATCACGCATCTGTAGCCCGGGTAAGCGCAGCGCACCCGGGTTCCCGACGCATCAACGCGGAATTCCCGGGTGCGCTTCGCTTACCCGGGCTACAAAAGCAGGATGGGGCGGCGCAGGTCTGCGTGGCCCCATCCCTCTTCAGGCCCCCAGATCGGGCTGCGGTGGCGGCCTTTCACCGCGATGACCGCGCAACCCGTACCTCAGCTGCCGCAGCGGCCCCTTCCACGGCAACACGAAATTCCGGTAGAAGAACGACAGCACGCGTCGCGGTCCAGGCACGCGTCGCGCGAGGCCTTCCTCAATCGTGTACACGCAGGGCGCGCACAGCCCGCAGGGTTTGCCGCGCACGGGTCGATGACAGAACCATGTCATCTCCATGATGCCGTCCCAGCCGGCGGTGCGCGATTCGCGCTCGATCCCGCGCTTGTCCACGCGAAACAGCGGAAAGCCGAACGCACCGAACAACGTGTGCTCCGGTGTGCCCGCGCACGCCGGATCCACACGTACGCTGCGGAATCCGGCCGGGTGGTCCACTTCCACGACGAACCCGCGCAGCAGCGCCTGCACCTTGTCGTCCACGTGCACGCCCAGTTCCATGCCTTCGAGCCCATGCGCACGACAGAACGCGGGCAGCCACGCGTACTGGCTTCCGATGAAGGACTTGCGACGTATTTCCCTCAGCGCGATGGCGATGTCCTCATCGACCGCGATGTCCGTCACCGCTGCGCGAAGCATCGGTTGCAACAGCTCGCGCGTATGCGGGAACTCCTCGCGCAGACGCTCTGAAATGCGCGCCATCGTGTCTATCTCGGTATCCGTCGACGGGCGGGTGCGATCCTCCAGGTAATACGGAACCACGTGCACGCGATCGTGCAGCAGAAGTTGCAGCAGACGGAACGTGGAGTCCCAGCCGCCGGTCCAGAGCAACTTCACGCTTCGCGCGCCGTCGTCGCGCGCGCTGTCCTGAGGGTGATCGTTGACGCGCGTGGTGCCCATTGGGCGCGCTTCCTGGTGAGGGTGCTTTGTCAAAATACCGATTGAAGATTGCTCGAGAGCGAGCCTCGCATGCGCTTCGTAAAGGAAGATGAATCTACGCTGTTCGAGTGCGAACATGAATGCGACATCGCGTGAAGCGCTTCTTCGCAAACGTGAGCGCAATCGCGAAAACCGCTGCATTTGCGCCGAAAACGAGAGGTCGTGGTCAACATCGAGTGAACCCTCACATCATTCCCGCGGGGTATGCTCCAGCCGCAAATCGATGAGTCGATCCCTTCCATGTGCAATGCATGCGATGCATGCAGCGCACCACTATCGGACCGGATGCATGTCCCTTGAGAACAGCCTGAGCCCACTGGCAACGCCTTCCTTTCCTGTCGCGATGCACGGCGGAGAATGGGACAGGGACAGCTTCTGGGCCTTCGCCGATGCGGCGAAGGAAGCCACCGAAGCGCTCGCCGCCCAGAAGATGAAGGCGCTGGAGAACATGCCGGTAGAGGCGCTGCGTGAGTTCTGCACGCAGTACCGGTTCTTCACCATCGAATACATCAGCGACCTGGCGCTGCTGCTGGCGAAGCTGCCGTTCGGCGGACTGCGCAGCCTGCTCAGCCAGATCCTGTCCGAGGAGCTCGGCGAAGGTGATGCCTCGCGCGCGCATCCGGCGATCTACGATCGCTTCCTCGACAGCATCGGTGTGGCGCAAGAGCGCATCGACCGGGGCCTTCCAGAGAATCACCGCATTCTAGGCGCACTGACGAAGGAGCTGTGGCAGCGCGATGCGGCCTTCGGCGTCGGCCTGCGCGGCATGGGCGGTGAATGCCTGTGCCAGACGTATCTGTCGGTGATGTTCGAACACCTGCGCGTGCACCCCTACATGCGCGAGAACGAAGACCGCATCGACTGGGAGTTCTGGACGATCCACACCGGCGAGGAGGACATCGTCCACGGTGAGCTCACGCGCGCGGCGATCGATCATTACATCCGCGAAGAGCCCGAAGCGCTGCCGGACCTGGCGCAGGGTTACGAGCGCAGCATCACCGCGTGGAACCGCTTCTGGCAGAACATCTTCGACGCCTGCGCGAAGCCGGCGGCCATTTCCTGAGCACCGCCATGAGCTCGATCACCCAGTTCCACCTGGCCTTCCCCGTGCGCGATCTCGACGAGGCGCGGCATTTCTATGGCGATGTCATCGGTTGCCCGCAGGGACGCACCGATGTGTCGTACCAGGACTTCGACTTCTTCGGTCATCACCTGGTGGCGCACATCGCGCCGGACGGTGCGCCCCTGCAGACCGGCCGCTTCGACGGCGAAGCGGTGCCGGTGCCGCATTTCGGCATGAACCTGGATCGTGAATCGTGGGAGACGCTGGCCAAGCGCGTGAAGGGCGCGGGCGTGGAATTCGCCGAAGAGCCGCACTTGCGCCTGAAGGGGAAGCCGGGCCAGCATGTGACGATGTTCTTCTTCGATCCGTCGGGCAACGCGCTGGAGTTCAAGTCGTTCGACGATCCGGAGCAGACGTTCATTCCCTGACGTCACACGAAGGCGACCGGTATGCGTGAGGCTTCCCTGCAAGGCGCTGGCGAGGCCGCGCCATCGACCGCGCGCCGCGACGATCGCGCGCATGTGCTGCATTCGTGGTCGGCGACCGACACGCTCAATCCCACCGTGGTGGCCGGTGCATCCGGTTCGCACTTCTGGGACGAGAGTGGACAGCGCTACATCGACCTGTCCAGCCAGCTGGTCAACGTCAACGTCGGGCATCAGCATCCCAGGCTTGTCGCGGCGATCCAGGCGCAGGCATCGGTGTTGTGCACCATCGCGCCGTATCACGCGAATGCCGCGACAAGCGAGGCAGCGCGCCTGATCGCCGAAGTAGCGCCGGGCGAGCTGAACCGCGTGTTCTTCACCAACGGTGGCGCCGAAGCCATCGAGAACGCGATGCGCATGGCGCGCCTGCATACCGGTCGCCACAAGGTGCTGACGATGTATCGCAGCTATCACGGCGCCACGGCGGGTGCGATCACCGCATCGGGCGATCCGCGACGCTGGCCGGCGGAACCGGGAATGCCCGGGATCTCGCGGTTCTGGGGGCCGTATCCGTATCGTTCCGCGTTTCACGCGCGCGATGAACGTGAGGAATGCGAACGCGCGCTCGCGCACCTGGCCGACACGATCATGGTCGAAGGGCCGCAGACCATCGCCGCGATCCTGATGGAGAGCGTGGTGGGTGGGAACGGCATCCTCGTGCCGCCCGACGGATACCTGCAAGGCGTGCGGGCGCTGTGCGACGAGCACGGCATCGTCATGATCGCCGACGAAGTGATGGCCGGTTTCGGGCGTTGTGGCCAGTGGTTCGCCATCGACAACTGGAACGTCGTGCCAGACCTCATCACCTTTGCCAAGGGCGTCAACTGTGGTTACGTGCCGCTGGGCGGCGTGATCATCTCCGACACCGTCGCGGCGAGTTTCGCCAAGCGTGCGTATCCGGGCGGGCTCACGTACGCCGGCCACCCGCTCGCGTGCGCGGCCGCCGTGGCATGCATCGGCATCTATCGCGAGGAAAGCCTGATCGAACGCGCGCGTGCGCTGGGCGAGACGATCATCGGACCCGAGCTTCGGGCGATGCAGGCGCGGCATCGCGTGGTGGGCGATGTGCGCGGGCTCGGCGCGTTCTGGGCGATCGAACTCGTGCGCGATCGCGACACGCGACAGGCGCTGGTGCCGTTCAATGCCAGTGGCGAGGCGAATGCTCCGATGGTGCAGTTCGCCGCGGAGTGCAAGCGGCTTGGCGTGTGGCCGCTGGTGATGGGCAATCGCCTGCACGTCGTTCCACCCTTGAACATCGAGGAGGGGACGTTGCGCGAGGGGCTTGCGGCGATCGACGAGGCGCTGAGCGTGGTGGATCGGTACTGCGACTGACGGCGCCGACCAGGCACGCACGCCAGGGCAGGGGAGGCTTGCCGATCCCGCCGACTTGATCGACATCATCCCGACGGCCGCGCGCATCCGTACAATGCGCGCCGATGCGCAACCTCGCCTTCCACCGACGGATGACCCTGCTGGCGCTGGCCGCCATGCTGCTGCTCCTGTCGTTGCCGACGGTGGGGCGCGTGTTGTCGGCATCGTCGAGCGATTCGCAGGGCACGTGGGCGCAGATGTGCACCATGGCGGGGCTGAAACTGGTCAAGCTCGCGCCCGGCGGCGAGGCCAATCCGCTTGATGGTCCGGCACCGAAGCACGTCACACCCGGCGAGGATTGCGCGTACTGTCCCGTGCTTGCGGGCCTCGCGATGCTGCTGGTCTGGACGCTGCTCGCACCGCTGGATGCACCGAGGCGGGCCGTCCCTCGAACTCGCAAGACGCCGCTGCGGGAGTTCCTGTACCCCGCCGGCCTGGGCTCGCGCGGCCCACCCATCGCACTCTAGAAAACCACGACGCCCTTGTTCCGCGCGCGCCGGAATCGCGCGCGCGTTCCGTGCTTTCCGGAGTTTTGCATGTCAACCGTTTCGATACCGACGCCGCGCGCGTCGCGCCTTGCCGTGGCCGTGTGCGCGGCCCTTGTTCCCGTGCTTTCCGCTCTTGCCGATCCCGCAGTGCCATCGACCACGCTGGAGGCCGTCGAAGTGCACGGCAGCCGTCCTGAACTCGCCAGCGCGCCGTCGCTGACGCAAGCGCGGGAGCGCCTGGACGAGCGTGCGGGCGGCACCGCACTCGTCGATGCCGATGCGTATCGGGACGGTCGCGTCAGCACGCTCACCGATGCGCTGGGGTATGCGCCCGGGGTGTTCGTGCAGTCGCGCTTCGGTGCCGAAGAGGCGCGCCTTTCGATCCGCGGTTCCGGCGTGCAGCGCACCTTCCACGGTCGTGGAATCGAGGTGCTGCAGGATGGCGTGCCGCTGAACCTAGCCGATGGCGCGTTCGACATGCAGGCGATCGAGCCACTCGCCGCGCGGTACATCGAGGTGTATCGCGGCGCGAACGCGCTGGAATACGGCGCCGCGACGCTGGGCGGGGCGATCAACTTCGCTTCGCCAACGGGCTTTGATGCGTCGATGCTGGATGCGCGCGTGGAAGCGGGCAGCTTCGGCTACACGCGCGGGCAGGTCGCGATGGCCGGTGCATCCGGTCGCGCCGACGGCTACCTCAGCCTCACCGGCCTGCAGCAGGACGGCTACCGCGCGCATTCGCGGCAGGAGAACTACCGTCTCTTCGGCAACGCCGGCTTCCGCTTCAGTGACACGCTCGATGGGCGTGTTTACCTGACGCATGTCGACACAAACTCGGAACTCCCGGGAAACCTGACGCTTGCGCAATCGAAGTCCGATCCGCGCAGCGCCAACGCCGGCAACATCGCACTCGACCAGCGTCGCGACTTCACGCTCGACCGCATTGCCGGGCGCCTGGGATGGGCGCCGTCGGAAAGCCGCACGCTTGTCGTCTCCACGTGGCTGTCGGACAAATCGCTGCATCATCCGATCTACCAGGTGCTGGAGCAGGACAGCCGTGACGTCGGCCTCAACGCGCACTGGCGTCAGGAGGGTGAGCTCGCAGGTCATCGCAACGTGCTGGTTGCCGGCGTGACCTGGACGCAGGGCGACATCGACGACGACCGCTTCGTCAACGTCGCCGGCCATGCGGGCGACCGCACCAACCGCTTCGACCAGCGCGCCACCAACGCCAAGGCGTATGTCGAGAACCAGACCTCGCTCGACTCGCGCTGGGCGCTCGCGCTCGGCGCGCAGGGACTGCACTCCACGCGGCGTTCACGTGACGGGTACATCACCGGCGGCCGTGACGAAAGCTTCGATGTCGCGTACTCGGGTTTCAGCCCGAAGCTCGGGATGCGCTACCTCGTCGACGACACCACGCAGCTGTTCGCCAACCTCAGCCGCAGCCTGGAGCCGCCGAGCTTCGGCGAACTCACCGGCGGCCCCGGCGTCACGCAGGTAAACGAACAGAAGGCGACGACGGCGGAGCTGGGTGTGCGCGTACAGCGCGACGCGCTGTGGCTGGATGCCGCGCTGTACCGCGCGCGCGTGGACGGTGAACTGCTGGCGCTCACCGACGGCAACGGCAATCCGCTGGGCACCGTGAATGCCGATCGCACGATCCACCGGGGCCTGGAGCTCGGTCTCGGGTGGCGCATCGCGCCGCAATGGCGGTTGTCGGCGAACTGGCTGTGGAACGACTTCCACTTCGACCACGATGCGATCTACGGCGACAATGAACTCGCCGGAATTCCGCCGCAGCAGGTGCGCGCGTCGCTGCGCTGGTCGCCGGGCGACACGCTGTACATCGCGCCAAACGTCGAGTGCGTGCCGCAGGACTACTACGTCGACCACGCCAACACCTTCCGCGCGCCGGGCTACACGCTGGTCGGTCTGCGCGTGGGCGGTCGCGTCGCATCGCAATGGTCGTGGTTCGTCGATGCGCGCAACCTCGCCGACCGGCAGTGGATCTCCAGCACGAACGTCGTGGCCGACGCGCGCGGGCAGGACCATGCGAACTTCATGTCGGGCGATGGCCGTTCGGTCTACGTCGGGCTGGAGTGGACGATGCCGTAACGGTCTGCTTGCGCAGCAACGTGATCACGGCACTCGACGCGAGGGCGATTCGCACCCACGATGTCGCCCTCGCCGAAGCGTGCCGCTTCGCACCTCACGGAGTACGCATGCCCCGTCTTTCCGTCTTCACGATCGCACTGACCGCCGCATTGACCGTCGCCGCTCCCGTCGCCGCCAGCGACACCCCCGACACCGTCGGTGCGCTGGTCGACCGGCAGACGATGGCGGAGGTCCGCCAGAATCCGGAGCTGCGCACGCTGCTTGGATTGTCGGGCGATGGCATCGACCTGTCCGGCCAGCTCACCGACGTCGGCCTGCCGCGCCGCGACGCGCTGCGGGAGCAGATGCAGCGCAACCTGGACGAGCTCAAGCGGTTCGATCCCAAGCGCCTCACCGGGCAGGATCGCTGGAGTTATGGTCTGACGCAGTGGTTCTACCGGACGCAGATCGACCTGCTGAAACCCGATTGGGCGCCGGCCTGGATGCCGGCCGGCGCGTCCACTTACGCGGTGGACCAGCTTTTCAGCATTCCCGTCTCGCTGCCCGGCTTCCTGGAGAACCAGCATGCGGTGCGCGACGAAGCCGGCGCGGTGTCGTATGTGTCGCGGCTGCATGCGGTGGCGAAGAAGATCGACCAGGTTCGCGCGAACTTCGACATGCAGGCGAAGCAAGGCGTGCTGCCGCCGCAGACGGCGATGGAAGGTGCGGCATCGCAGATCCGCTCGCTGATCACGCCCGCACCGGCGAGCAGCCCGCTGGTGGCGTCCTTCGAACGCAAGCTGGCCGCACTGAAGCTGCCGGCGCAGCGTCGCGATGAGCTGGTGGCGCAGGCCGTGGAAGCGGTGCGTGTGGATGCCAATCCCTCCTACGCGCGCCTGCTCGCAAGGCTGGACGAGGAGATCGCACGCAAGCCGGGCGATCGTGGCGTGTGGGCGTTGCCCGGTGGCGCAGCCTTCTACGACGCCGCGCTGCGCTGGAATACCAGCACCGACTTCGATGCCGACAAGATCCACGCGCTCGGTGTTTCCGAAGTCGCCCGCATCGAACGCGAGATGGATGCGCGCCTGCGCGCGCAGGGGCGCACCGACGGCAGCGTCGGGGAGCGCATGTCCGCGCTGGTGACGGAGCCTCGCTTCCAGTACGCCGATACCGAGGCGGGGCATGCGGAGCTGATCGCCGATATCCGCCGCAACCTGGCCAAGCTGGATCCACACGTGCCCGAATACTTCGGCCGCACGCCGCCGCAGCCGCTGGACGTGCGCCCGGTGCCGAAGGAAGCGCAGGCCAATGCGCCCGGCGCGTACTACATCCAGCCGGCGCTCGACGGCTCGCGTCCCGGCATCTTCTTCGTCAACTTCGGCAACCTGAAGGCGAACACGCGCTGGAGCCTGCCGACGCTGACCTACCACGAAGGCTCGCCCGGTCATCACTTCCAGATCTCCATCGCGCAGACGCTGACAGACCTGCCGATGTTGCGCCGCAGCCTCAACCCCAGCGCGTTCACCGAAGGCTGGGCGTTGTATGCCGAACAGCTCGCCTCGGAAATGGGCCTGTACAAGGACGATCCGTGGGGCGACCTGGGCCGCCTCCGTGCGGAGCTGTTCCGCTCGGTGCGACTGGTCGTGGACACCGGCCTGCATCGCAAGCGCTGGACGCCGAAGCAGGCGATGGACTACATGCACGCGCACACCGGCATGCCCGAGTCCGAGGTGCGCAGCGAGGTGTTCCGCTATCTCGTGCAGCCGGGGCAGGCATGTTCGTACAAGATCGGCCATCTGAAGTTCGTGGAGCTGCGCGAACGCGCACGCACGAAGCTGGGCGATCGCTTCGACATCCGTGCCTTCCACGATCTGGTGCTTGGCAACGGCGCGGTGCCGCTGGCGGTGCTGGAGGCGTCGGTGGATGACTGGATCGCGACGCAGCAGCGCAATGGTGCGAACGCTGCGGCGAAGTGAACGGGCATCAGTCGCTCACGAAGCACACCGGGCGCCGCGAACGCGGCGCCACGGGGACCGTAGCCACGCGAAGAGGGCGCTGGACTCGCTGACGGAGTCGCCTCTCCGGGCGCTCCGGCGGTGCGTGAGGGAGCCGGCCCGCTCCGGCGCGATAGACTTCCGGCGGAAGTCGCCGGAGGCATGATGCTTCGTTCGTTCCGCACCATCGTTCTGGGCTGCGTGCTGGCCGCCTGCGCCGTCACGCCCGCGTTCGCGCAGACGAAAACCACCGTTCCCACGCCGACCGCGGCCGAAGGCCCCAAGGCGCCGGTCGCCATTCCGGTGGCCGACATCCCGTCGCGTGCCGATGCCGACGAACGCTTCGCAGAAGGCGTCACGCTGCGCGCGCAACAGGAAGACCCGACCGACCGCCTCGCGCCGCAGCTGGATGCCATCAGCCGCTCGGTCGACGAGAAGGCGAAGATGTTCCGCGCCTCCGACCTGCGCGACCTGCCGGTGATGCGGCTTGAAAGCTTCGAGCGCCACTGGAAGTTCGATGCACGCCGCTTCGCACGCTGGCAGGACGACCTGCGCGCCGCGACCGCGCCCTATGGCCAGAGCGCGGCGCAACTGGCCCAGCGCCGCGCCGACTGGGAAGCCACGCAGGCCGTGGCGAGTGGCGGCAACATGCCGGCCGCGCTGGCCGCGCGCGTGGATGCGCTGGTCGCGCAGCTGAAGGCCGCCGAGCAGGCGCTGTCGAAACCGCTCGCGCGGCAGATCGCGCTGGGTCGACGCGCGAACCTGGTCGATGCGCGCATCCAGGTCGGCCTGCGTTCGGTGGCCGACGCGATCGAGTTCATCGACAGCCGCCTGATCCGACTGGATTCCCCGCCGTTGTGGAAGGCCCGACAGGGCGCCACCGAATCCGACGACGCGATGACGTCGATCAAGAACGGCATCGGCATCGAAGCGCGCTTCCTCGCGGAGTACGGTGCGTCCGACTTCGGCAACCAGCGTGCATTGCACGTGCTGCAGATCCTGCTGCTGCCGGTGCTGTTGCTGCTGTCCTGGCGCGCGCGACGTGCGCGGCGCGAAGCCGAGAAGGCCGGCATCGAACCCGAGCCGATGGACGCGACCACGCGCGTGCTGCAGCGGCCGATCTCGTCGTGGCTGCTGCTGTCGATGATGGGCGTGCTGACCTTCGAGCCGGATGCGCCGCTGCTGGCGCACCAGTTCGCGATGCTGGTCGCCCTGGTGCCGGTGCTGCGCCTGTTGCCGCCGCAGAGCGAACGCCTGCTGGGCATGTGGCCGTACGTCGCCACCGCGCTGTACCTGCTCGAACGCGTCGCGTTCTTCTTCCTGGCCAATGCGCTGGTGTACCGCTGGTACCACCTGGTGCTGGCGGCGCTGGCGCTGCTGCTGACGCTGGGGTTGCTGTGGCGCGCACGCCATTTCAAGCATTCCGGGCTGGAAGGCCGCATGGGTCGTGCGATCCACGTGGCCGCCTGGGTCAGCGTGGTGGCGCTGGCGGTATCGATCATCGCCAACGTGGTCGGCAACGTATCGCTGGCGGAAATGCTCAACAGTGGCGTGATCGACAGCGGCTACTTCGGCCTGGTGCTCTACGCCGGCATGACGGTGGCGGTGGCCCTGCTGCACCTGCTGTTCTCGCGCGGCGGCGATTCGCGGTTGCGCGTGGTGCGCGAGAAGGCATCCCCGCTGCTCACGCTCATCGTGCGGCTGCTGACGCTTGGCGCGATCGTGGGCTGGGTCGTGTTCACGATGAACCGCTTCCGCGTGTTCCGGCCGGTGTACGCGTTCTTCGAATCGATCCTCACGCACTCGTTCCAGATCGGCGAGATCGGCATCAGCCTCGGCCACGTGCTAGTGTTCTTCGTATCGATCTACGTGGCGTTCTGGGCGGCGAAGGCCACGCGCTACCTGCTGCAGGAGGAAGTGCTCACGCGCATGTCGCTGCCGCGCGGCGTGGGCAACTCCGTCGCCTCGCTCACGTATTACGCCGTCCTGCTGCTGGGCGGGCTGGTCGCGTTGACGGCCGCCGGCTTCAAGATGACGCAGTTGGCCTTCATCTTCGGCGCGCTGGGCGTGGGCATCGGTTTCGGCCTGCAGAACGTGGTCAACAACTTCGTGTCCGGCCTGATCCTGATGTTCGAACGGCCGATCCAGCCGGGCGACGTTGTGGAGATCACCGGAACCTCCGGTCGCGTGCGCGAGATCGGCATGCGCGCCACCACCATCAAGACCTTCGACGGCGCCGACGTGGTGGTGCCCAACGGCACGCTGCTGTCGGAAAAGCTGACGAACTGGACGCTGCTGGACCGCAATCGCCGCCTGGATATCGACATCGGCGTCGCGTACGGTTCGGACCCCGCGGCGTTGTCGGCATTGCTGCAGAAAACCGCGCTGCAGACGCCGGGCATCGTGTCGAGTCCGGAACCGGTGGTGCTGTTCCTGGGCTTCGGTGCGAGCGCGCTGAACTTCGGTATCCGTGCGTGGACGTACGACTACGACAACTCGGCGACGATCCGCAGCGACCTTGTCACGCGCATCTACGGCGCATTGAACCAGGCGGGTATCGAGATGCCATTCCCGCAGCAGGACATCCACCTGCGGTCGGTGTCGGAAGAGGCGGTGGAGCGGTTGCGCGGAGCGCAGGACAAGCGCGGCGCACGCGGCGGGTCTGACGAGGAGGGAAAGGCCACGACATGAGCCGGCGCGTTCCGGGCGGGAACGGCGCCGGCTTGAAGGGCTCAGGATGCACTAGGCGGTGAGCGCGGAATCGAGCACGTACATCGCGCTCGTCGCGTCCGGCGATGCATCCTGCAGTGGAGCCGCGTTCCGGCTGTGCAGGTAGATGAAGCCGATGAGCGCGACCGAGAGGATGATCGCCATCGCGATCATGATCTGGCGTGAGTTCATGGCGGCTGGCTCAGCGACGCTTCTGGTCTCCGCGATCGCCTTGGCCGGATTTCACTTCCGTGGCCGAAGGCCGCTGGCCATCCTGCGACGGTGACCGGGTGGCGTCGTCGGATTCCTTGAAGCGGCCCTTCTCATCGCGACGCATGTAACGCTTGTCGCCGTTGGGCGCGATGAGTTCGCGTTCGCTCGATGCCATCGGTGTGCTCCCAACTGGACGATGGGTCATGCTCATGCGCGGGCGGTTAAGGCGAGGCGAATGATGGCGCGCGTCGTTCATGCATGTGATGCGTTGGCCCATGTCGCGTCGATGCGTCACGGCTCCTTCACCGCGGACGCACGTTCTCGCCGCGTCAGCGCGCCGTTCGCTTGCGATAGACCACGATGATCACCAGGTCCTCGTCGCCGCGCTGCGCGAGCGCATGCGTGCTGCCGTCGCGCGTGAGGATCGCATCGCCCGGGCCAACGTCGCGACGCTTTCCGTCGAGCATCAGCTCGCCGCGACCGGAGAGCACGTAGTAGATCTCGTCCTTGTCGTTGCGATGCTCGCCGATGGTCGCGCCCGGGTGCAGTGCGCGTTGACGGAAGACGATGTCGAAACCGTCGGCCTGTTCGAAGAACGGATACGCCGTCGTGGTGCCTTGGCCTTCGTGCGGGCCGGGCTGCTTCACCGCGATGTCGCGGGCGTTCTCCACAAAGGAGTCGCGGCGCGGCTCGGCGGCGTGGGCGCTTGCGAAGGCGGCAGCAACCACGGTGAGGACGGTGATACGGATGTGCGGCGTCACGTCACCTCTCCTTCCAGACCGGTGCGTTGCAGCCCGGGTGCGCGTGGCTTACCCGGGCTACAGAGGTTCAATGCAATGACGCAATCACCGCGCCAGCCAGCCGCCATCCACCGGCAGGATCGCGCCATTGACGTAGTCCGACGCAGGCGAGGCGAGGAACACCGCCGCACCGCCGAGATCGGCCGGGATACCCCAGCGCCCCGCGGGAATGCGATCGAGGATCTGCGCGCTGCGCGCCTCGTCCGCGCGCAGCTGCGCGGTGTTGTCGGTCGCCATGTAGCCGGGCGCGATCGCGTTGACGTTGATGCCCTTGTTCGCCCATTCGTTGGCGAGCAGGCGCGTGATGCCGGCGATGCCGCTCTTGCTGGCGGTGTAGGACGGCACGCGGATGCCGCCCTGGAACGACAGCATGGACGCGATGTTGACGATCTTGCCGCCACCGTTCGCAATCATGTGGCGACCAGCCGCCTGCGCCATGAAGAAGGCGCCCTTGATGTTCACGTTCATCACGTCGTCCCAGTCCTTCTCGGTGAAATCCACCGCGTCGGCGCGACGGATCAGGCCGGCGTTGTTGACCAGGATGTGCAGCCCGCCCAGTGCATCGACCGTTTCGCGCACGATGCGCTCGACCGGCTCGACGCTCGACAGGTTCGCTTCGATGGAGAGGAAGCGGCGTCCGAGCGCACGCACCTTCTCTTCGGTTTCAGTCGGCGCCTGGATGCCGGCGGCCGCGATGTCGGCGCCCGCTTCGGCGAGCGCGACCGCGATGCCCTGGCCGAGGCCCGTGTTTGCGCCGGTGACCAGCGCGACCTTGCCTTGAAGACTGAACGGATTGGCCATGAACCCTTTTCCCTTGTCCTGTGTGCGGATGCTGCGACGGCCTTACTTGAGCTGGCAGATGTCCAGCTGGTTCATGTCGGTGTAGTCGAGGTTCTCGCCACCCATCGCCCAGATGAAGCAGTAGTTCTTCGTGCCCGAGCCCATGTGGATGGACCACGGCGGCGACACGACGGCTTCGTCGTTGGCGATGACGAGGTGGCGCATGTCGGCCGGGTCGCCCATGAAATGCATGACGCGCTGGTCGGCGAGGTCGAAGTAGAAGTAGACCTCGGAGCGACGGTCGTGCAGGTGCGGCGGCATCGTGTTCCACACGCTGCCCGGCTTGAGGATCGTCAGGCCCAGCAGCAGCTGGCACGACTTCACCGTCGCCGGGACGATGTACTGGTAGATCGTGCGTTCGTTCGAGGTTTCCAGTGCGCCGCGTTCCAGCGGAACGGCCTGCGAGATGGAGATGTGCTTCGTCTCGAAGCGCGCATGGGCCGGCGTGGAGGCGAGGTAGAACTTCGCCGGATTGGCCGCGTCGTTCGATGCGAACGAGACGTCCGCACTGCCCATCGGCACGTAGAGGCCGTCCTTCGGTTCCAGCGTGTGCGAGGTGCCGTCCACCGTGACGGTGCCCGTGCCGGCGCCGACGTTGACGATGCCCAGCTCGCGACGCTCCAGGAACGGCTTGCCCGCGGCGGAGGCCGGCTCGGTCTGCGCCGGCAGCGAAACGCTGGCGGTGGTCGGGGCGGCGCCGCCGATGACGAAGCGCTCGTTGTGCGAGTAGTTCAGGACGACCTGGCCGGGAACGAACAGGCCTTCGATGAGGTAGCGCTCGCGCAGCTGGTCATTGCTGGCGCCGGCCATCATGTCCGGGTGGGTGGCGTGGTAGGTCTTGCGGAACATCGGGCCTCTCCGGTGGTTCTGGCCGGCGCGGAACTCGCGCGGCGGACGGTGTGAGGGGATGATAGCGGGGTTTTGGTAACCGGTGTCAAAAGCCGGGAAGCGGGTGGGTTAAGCGGCCTGACATCGGGGGTGCGAGTGTGGATCTTTCCCCCTGCCGCTTGCGGGAGAGGATGCCCGGAGGGCGGATGAGGGCGGACGTCGCGCTACGCGCACGCGCCCTCACCCCAACCCCTCTCCCGCGGGAGAGGGCTCAAGCAGGACGCCTCACCCCACCTTCGGCCGCTGCGTCGAATCGCGCACCACCAGCAGCGGGCTCACCGTGCGCGGCGCGGCCGCGGTGGCCGCCGAGGCGGACGGTTCCTCGCCCAGCAGCATCTGCGCCGCCTGGTGGCCCACGTCGCGCGTGGGCGAATGGATGGTGGTAAGCGCCGGCCACAACTGCGCGGCCAGCGGGCTGTCGTCGAAGCCCACCACCGACAGGTCGCCGGGAATCGACAACCCGCGGCGCATCGCCGCCTTGTACACGCCGGCGGCCATTTCGTCGTTGCAGGCGAAGATCGCGGTGGGTCGTGGCGATTTGGCCAGCAGGTACTCCGCGCCCGCAACGCCGGAATCGAAGGTGTATCCGCCTTCGAAGATGTAGTCCGGCGTCAGTTCGATGCCGCGCGCGTCCAGCCCTTCAAGGAAGCCGCCGCCGCGTTCGATGGTCGAACGGTAACGACGCGGGCCGGTGATCAGGCCGATCGTGCGATGGCCCAGCGATTCCACGTAATTGGCCGCTTCCATGCTGGCCTGGCGGTCCTGCGTCACCAGCATGTGTGCCGCCGCGTCCATCGGAACCGACGCGATGCGCACGTAGCGCACGCCAGTCTCGCGCAGCGCCGCGGCCAGCTGTTCGTCCTCCGATACGCGCGGAATCAGGATGACGCCGTGCAGCTTCTGCTGCTGCACGAACCGGCGCACGCCGTCGATGTAGTCCTCCTTCGAGGAATCGCACGGATGCACCACCAGCTCGTAGCCTGAATCGCGCAATGCATCCAGCGCGCCGTACTGCATGTTCACGATGTACTGCGCGGTCGGGTTGTCGTACACCAGCCCGATCAGGAACGAACGGCGGAACGCCAGTCCGCGCGCCTGCGGATCGGGCGTGTAGCCCAGCTGCTTCATCAGCGCCAGCACCTTCTCGCGCGTTTCCGGATGCACCAGCGGTGAATTGTTGATGACGCGCGAGACCGTCTTCTTCGACACGCCCGTGAGCCGCGCGATGTCGTTGATCGTCGCCTTGCCGGTCAGCCCGGTGTCCTCCGGCGCGGGCAGCGGCGAAGCGGTGCGGGAACGGCGGGAGCGCGGAACGGATTCGGTCATGGGCAGGATTCTAGCGGGGCCCGAGGTGAGTGCGCGTGGTTTGGTTTCCCTGACACGAATCAAACGGAAAACGCAGTCATATCGGGCACGACCGGGCATCCCGGACGCGCGAGGACCGTTCGTTCCATCGACATCCCGCCCGGCGATTCGCGTCGAGGAATCATCAGGCCTTCAGCACCGCCGGCAGCCACAGCGACAGCGCCGGCACGAAGGCGACCAGCAGCAGCACCGCCAGGCCGGCCAGCCAGAACGGCCAGATCGTGCGCATGCTCTGGCCGATGCTGATCTTTCCGATGGACGTGCCGACGAACAGCACCGATCCCAGCGGCGGGCTGATGAGGCTCAAGCCGCCCTTGAGCACCAGGATCACGCCGAAGTGCACCGGATCGATGCCGATGGCCTTCGCCACCGGCAGGAAGATCGGCGTGCAGATCAGGATCATCGGCGCCAGGTCTAGGAACGTGCCCAGCACCAGCAGCACCAGGATCATCAGCAGCAACATCACGTTGCGGTCCTGCGTGAGGCCGGTGAGGAAATCCACCGATGCCGACGGAACCTGCAGGTAGGCCAGCAGCCAGCCGAAAACCGCAGCCGTGGCGATCACGAACAGGATCGCACCCGCACTGCGTGCCGCGTGCACGACCGTTCCAAGGAACTCGCGCCACGGCATCTGCCGGTAAAGAACGCTGGTGACCAGCAACGCGTAGACCACCGCGATCGCCGCGCTTTCCACCGCGGTGAAGATGCCCGCACGGATGCCGACGAAGATCAGCGCCACCAGGCCCAGGCCGGGCAATGCGGACACCAGGCGCAGCGCGACCGCGCGCCAGCCCGGGAAGATCTCCACGCCGTAGCCACGATGCCGCGCGACCGCGTAGCAGGTGAACATCAGTACCGCCGTCATCAACAGCGCGGGCACGATGCCGGCGGCGAACAGGTCGGCGATCGACAGCCCGCCACCCGCCGCAGCCGAATACAGGATGAGGTTGTGCGACGGCGGCACCAGCAATGCGACCAGCGCCGCGGTGATGCATACGTTCACGGCGAAATCGCGGTCGTAGCCGCGCTTCACCATCTGCGGAATCATCGTGCCGCCCACCGCCGAAACGTCCGCCAGCGCAGAGCCCGACACGCCGCCGAAGAACAGGGACGACAGGATGCTGACTTGCCCCAGGCCACCGCGCATGCGACCGACCAGCGACGAGGCCAGCCCGATCAGCCGTTCGGAAATACCGCCGCGCAGCATGATCTCGCCGGCGAAGATGAAGAGCGGGATGGCGATGAGGCTCGCCGAACCCGAACCCGCCGACACCTGCTGCACCATCACGATCGAGGGCACGTCCAGGTACAGCAGCGTCGCCAGCGACGCGGCGGCAAGCGCGAACGCCACCGGCACGCCCAGCACCAGCATCAGGCCGAACACAACGAAGAGAAGCGCGATCGCCATCAGTGGACCTCCGCCGCGCGGTCGTCGGCCGCCGCGTCATGGAACATGTGCGATGCCGCGAACAGCGCCATCAGCGCGCCGCCGACCGCCAGCGGAAGGTAGTCGATGCTTTCCGGCAACGGCGCGCCGGCCGTGGGGATGTGCACGCCGTCGACGAAGAGCACGCCGCCCCAGTACGCGAGCATCGCGCCGATGATCACCACCACCGCCGACTGCAGCAGGTGCGCCACATGCCGGGCACGCGGGCCCAGTGCCTCGGCCAGCAGCGAGAACGCGAAGTGCCGGCGCGTATGCACGCCGGCCGCCGCGCCCATGCTCATCGCCGTGCTGAGCATCAGCAACGTCACCGGCTCGGTCCAGCTCGGTGAATCGTTCAGCACGTAGCGGGCGATCACCTGCCAGCCCTGCACCAGCACCAGCATCAGCAGCGCGAACGCGGCCAGCGCGATGGTCCAGCCGGCCAGGCGTTCGCAGATGCGCTGGAGGATCGTGGAGGAAGCGCGAGTCACGGTGGCGTCCATGGGAATCCTTACGCGAGGTCGCGGATTTGCCGGTACAGCGCGTCGATCGCGGGGTCGCTGCGGTAATGCTCAAGCAACGGCTGCGCAGCGGCGCGGAAGGCGGGGATGTCGCATTCGTTGAAGGCCACGCCGGCCTCCTTCACGATGCGCCGCGCGTCGTCTTCCTGCTGCGCCCACAGCTTGCGCATCACCTGCACCGATTCGCGCGACAGGCGAAGCAGCGTGTCGCGATCGCGCGGTTCCAGCGAATCGAAGATCTTGCGCGAAAGCAGCAGCACGTCCGGCGCCCACGAATGATCGCTGTGCGACCAGTAGCGTGCGGCCTCGAAATGGCGGCTGGACTGGAAGCTGCGGATGTTGTTCTCCGCGCCGTCGATCATGTGCGTTTCCATGCCCGAGAACACCTCGCCCAGCGGCAGCGGCGTCGGGTTCGCGCCGAACAGCCGCAGCATGCGGATGAAGATGTCCGACACCGGTACGCGGATCTTCAGGCCGTGAAGATCGGCCGGCGTCACGATGGGGTGTTTGATGTTGTAGAAGCAGCGCGGGCCGCTGTCGTAGATCGCAAGGCCGACGAGCCCGCGAGATTCGAAGCCGCGCAGCACCTGCGCGCCGACGTCGCCATCGATGGCGCGGCGCAGGTGTTCGTTGGAATCGAACACGTATGGCAGGCACAGCGCCTGCGTCAGCGGGAAGGCGTTGTTCAGCGCGCCGGTGTAGACGCGCGTGATGGCGATGGCGCCGAAGCGCGCCATGTCGATGGCCTCTGATTCGCGACCCAGCTGGCCCGCGTGGTACATGCGGATGCGCAGGCGGCCGCTGGTCTCACGTTCAAGCTGCTCGCCGATCCACTGCACGGCCTGCACGGTCGGGTAATCCTTCACGTGCACATCGGTCGCGGTGAGCACGCGCGCAGGCTGCGCGGCCTGCAACGCGGCAGGCAACGCGCCTGCCGCACACGCGGCGGTCAGGCCAGCGAGGAAACGACGTCGATTCGGTTCGCGCTGGCCTTCGCTCATGCGCGCTCCCCGGCAGGCTGCGCGACAACGGCGTTGCAATGGATCTCGCCCCATTGCCCGAAGCTCACGCGCGAGCGCTGGCCGGCCACGATGTCGTGGATGCCGGTGGATGCGCCCGTGGTCACCAACATGCCGCGTTTGAGCGGATGCCCGCGACGTGCGCAGCGCGACAGCGCGAAGGCCAGCGCGGCAAGCAGGCCGCCGGCGATCGAGGCCGCGCCACCTTCGCCGACCAGATGGCCGTCGATGAAGGTCTCGCAGGTGAGTTCATCGGCGCCGCGACGCTGCCAGCCGGTGATTTCCGCGCCGAGCACCAGGCCGGCGTTGTTGCCGAAATCCGACACCACCACCGGCGGGCCCAGCACGTTGATCAGCGGCAGGGGGCTGCCGGCCAGTTCGATGCCGACGTGCAGCGCTTCGACAAGATCGGCGGCTTCGGCGGTGCTGTATTGCGTCTTCTCAGGCGCTGCATCGCGCGCGATGCGGAAGACGAACTCGGCTTCGACCGCCGCGAAACCGCCGGTGATGACCGCGAATGTCGCCGCTTCATCGGGCCGCGGCGACTGCACCGCACCTTCAAAGATCGGTCCGACCAGGCGCTCCTCGCCGAGCAGGGCTTCCCAGTCCGCCGGGATCTTGCCGACCTTCCAGCCCACGACGGGGCGATCCCACAACGCGATGGCGGCATCCTGGCAGGCATAGCCCTCGTCGAGACCGGCCGGCACGGAGCCGGGATAGTCCGGCAGGGCCTGCGCCTGCCGGCGCGCGTCCACCAGCCGCCGGGCGATCGTTGCGCTGTCACTGCCCGCGTCGGGCCCGTGTTTGTCCATGCGGCGGCGATCCCCTGATTCGACTGATGGAGCTGTTGTATAGGAAACCGGTGTCATTGACAATCGGGGTCTACACTCGGATCACGGCTCGGGGAGGGGACGGATGGGGACGCACCGCCGGAACGGCACGATTCATGGGTTTGCACGCGCGCTGGCGATCGCCGCGCTGGTGGTTTCGACGGCCCCTGTGGCCTTGGCCGCCGCACCGGCTGGGCCCGAAACCATGTCCACCGGGACACCACTGCTCGCCTTCCCGGGCGCGCAGGGCTGGGCGGCGCATACGCCGGGTGGTCGCGGCGGGAAGATCCTGCGCGTGACGACGCTCGCCGCCGACGGCCCGGGCTCGTTCGCACAAGCGCTCGCAACACCGGGCCCGCGCATTGTCGTGTTCGAAGTGGGCGGCGTGATCGACCTGGGCATGAAGGAGCTGCGCATCACCGAGCCCTTCCTCACCATTGCCGGCCAGACCGCGCCGCAGCCGGGCATCACCTTCATCAAGGGCGGCCTGACGATTGCCACGCACGACGTCGTGGTGCGCCACATCCGCATGCGCCCGGGCGACGGCGGCATGCCGAAGTTCTCCGGCGACATCGATGCGATCACCACCGTGCGCGGCGCGAAGGATGTCATCGTCGACCACTGCTCGCTGACGTGGGCGACGGACGAGAACCTGTCCGCCTCCAGCACGCGCTTCTTCGGCGAGGACGAGAAGGCGTGGATGGATGCCGCGTCGCGCCGCATCACCTACAGCAACAACATCGTCGCCGAAGGCCTGGCGAACGCGACGCACAAGAAGGGCGAGCATTCGAAGGGTTCGCTGATCCACGACCACGTCAACGACGTACTGATCGTCGGCAACCTCTACGCACACAACTACGAGCGAAACCCGCTGTTCAAGGGCGGCGCGCGCGGGCAGGTCGTGAACAACCTCATCTACGACCCGGGCCAGCGCGCCGTGCACTACAACCTCATCGCCGAGGAGTGGCTGGGGCACCCGTATTCGCGCGGACAGGTGATCGCGCGCGGCAACGTCATGCGAGCGGGCATCTCCACTGAAGACGTGGCGTTCTTCGAAGTAGGCGGTTCGGGCGACGTGGACGTGTACTTCGAGGACAACCTCGCCGTGGACCGCATCGGCAACCCGCTGCCACAGCAGGGCCGTTACACGACCACACCGATCCACGTGGACGTGATGAAGCGCGCACCGGCGCTGCCGTTCGGCGTGATGCTGCTGCCGTCGTCGCAGGTGCAGGATGCGGTTATCGCCAATGCCGGCGCGCGGCCGTGGGATCGCGACGATGTGGACCGCCGCATCCTTGCCGATGCGATCGAGGGCCGCGGACGCATCATCGACAGCCAGGAGCAGGTGGGTGGCTACCCGGTGCAGAAGGAAACGCGGCAGGCGTTCGTGCCGGCCGACTGGGACCTGGACACCATGGAACCGCTGAAGGCGCTGCCGCGGCGGGAGCCGTTGAAGTAGCGGCTGTTGTAGCCGGTCAGGGTTGCGGGAAGGGCAACCCTGACTCCCGCGCCGCCGCTGCGAACTCGCGCGCCATCCGTTGTGCGCCCTTGCGCGAGAAATGCGTGTTGTCCTGCACGCCCTGCGGATAATTCACGTGCTCGCCCGGCGCGAGCCACAGGAACAGCGCCTTGGAGCTTTCCGCCCCCGCTTCCTGCAGCACCGCAGTGCTGCGTCGCTCCATGTCGATGAGCAGCACGTGCTCGCGTGCGGCCAGCATGCGCACCAGATCCGGATACTCGCCGTGGCTCGCGACAACGCGGCCTTCCTCGTCGAAGCGTCGCCGCGCGACCGGCGTGAGCAGCACCGGCGTCGCCGACTTCGCACGCACGTCGGCGACGAAGCATTGGAGGTTTCGCGTGTAATCCGCAGGCGGCGTGTACCGGTCCGGCTTCTCGACGGACTGGTCGTTGTGGCCGAACTGGATGAGCACGACATCGCCCGGCTTTGTCGCCTCGAGCAACGCGTCCCAGCGGCCCTCCTCGATGAAGGTACGCGTGCTGCGCCCGTTCATGGCGCGGTTGTCGACGACGACGGCGCCTGGACGGAACTGCTGCGCGAGGTACTCGCCCCAGCCCGTTTCGGGGCGCTTCTCGTCGCGTTTGATCGACATCGTCGAGTCGCCGGCAAGGTGGATCGTGACGGGCGGCGCCGAGTGCGCGGACGTGACCAGGCCCAGTAAAAGGATCGCGGCGAGGAAGTGCCTGGACATCGGATGTTCCCGAAGTTGCGGGGGTTCGGCGGAAGTGCGGCGATGGATGTGACGGGGATTGCGATACGACGATCAGTCAGGTCGCCAACCAGCGAGCACGCGCTCGCGCGAGTACGCGGCGACGCGTTCATGCGAAAGAAGCCGGCGCGAATCCGAGCGACGCGCCCCTGGCCCGCTGCTGCCGTGTTCGAACAGTCGCGCATCGCCGGGAACCAGCATCACGCGACGCCCATCGCGCGCGGTGTAAGCCATCTCGTCCCAGCCGCGCGCATCGATGTGCGCGTCCATCCAGCAACTCAGATAGACCGCGGCCCCGACCGCGTCGGGGTCGCCGTATTTTCCGTCGGGAAACGTGCGGCCCGGTCGCCATGCACGACCGAGCGCGACGCTGCCGTCGGCAATTTCCGCATCGCGCGTCAGCCGGCAACGCACGAACGTCAGCCCGTACTCCTGCGCGGACGGCGTGCACGGCACGCCGACGTAACCCTGCCGCTCCTTGCCGGGGCGGAAGCGCGAATGCAGTTCGCACCCCTCGAACAGCGCGTTGCCGCCGCCGAAGATGAAATCGACACTGCCAATGATGCGGCAATCGCGGAAGAAGCTTCGCCCTGCATCGGTGAACAGCGTGTCCTGGTGGCCGATGAAGTCCACGCGCTCGAAGAACGCCCGGTCGCTTCCCGCATCCAGCATCAGCGCCACCGCCTGCGCACCGTTCGGGCCGATGGGCTCGAACTTCGGCGTCGCGAGATTGCCGACGTAGTCGAACGCGTTCTCGATGGTGAGGTTGCTCGCCCGGAAGTCCGGTGCACGCACGATCACGCTCGCGCAGCCCCAGGTGCCCCATGGTTCGCCATCGGGCCGGGGCATGCCAGCGGCGGCGTCGAAGGTCAGGACGGTTGATGCGCGCTCTTCGCCGATGAAATGGACGTGCGGTTTGTCCACACGCAGCTTCTCGTGCCAACGGCCCTTGGTGATGAGGATGCGGAAGGGCTTGTCCCCACCGGCGGGCGCCGCGGCGAGCGCCTCGCCGACGCTGGAGAACGTGGGCACTCCATCGCGTGGCGCGGTGGCAACCACGGCATCGAAAGAAGCGCCTGCGCCTGAAGTTGCGGCGGCAGGCTGCAACTTCCCCCGACCCTCCCCTGCGAACAGGGGAGGAGGCTGGAATGCCAGGGCGCCTGTAAACAGCGAGGCATGCAGCAGCCTGCGCCGGGACAGCGAAACGCTTTCGGTCACTTGAACGGCCCCGCACCCAGTATCACGGCGATCGGCACGACCACCGTCGGGTCGATGCGTCGATACAACGCGGGCGTCCAGCCAACATCGGTGCCCAGCGGGATCGGGTTCGCTGCGTTGTAGGCGGCCACCACGTCCACGCGCGCGTGGCGCGAGACGCCGTTGCGCATCGTGCCTTCCTCGTGCAGCGCGGTGCCGTTGAAGCGGTCCACGAACAGGTCCGCCGTTACCGCCGCAGGCACGAGGAAATGGTTGTTCTGCGCGAAGATCTTCGATTCGATGCCCGCGCCCCAGCTGTACACGTACGACTGCCCACCCTCATCGGTCAGCGTGTACTGGTTGTTGAACACGTGCACTTGTCCGTAGCGCACGCGCGGCACGCGCTGGCCGACATCGTGGAAGAGGTTGTGGTGCAGGGTGACGCGCAGCTTGTCGCGGTCGGCGGTGGCGCTGTCGGAGGAGCCGATCAGCATCGCCTTGTCGTGGTTGGCCATCAGGTTCCATGACACGGTAACGAAGTCGGATTCGTTGGTCACATCGACCAGTCCGTCGTGACGCTGGTACAGGCGGCCGAAGTAGGTCGGTGCATCCTCATCGCGCGTGGCGACATCGAGCATCGCGTTGTGGTCGATCCACACATGCGTGGCATTGCGCACCGAGATCGCGTCGTACAGCGCGTTCCAGTTGCCTTCGGCGCCGTCGGTCGGCGACCACTGCGGGAAACAGTCGACACTGTCCACCAGCAACAGATTGCGCACGATGACGTTCATCGGTTGGTTGCCGCTGGTGGAACCGGGTCGGATGTCGAGCCATGCGCCGCGCAGGCCATCGCCGCGCCCCGCGCCGATGATCGTGGTGTTCGCGGGGACGCGGATGCGAACGCGCGCCTGCTGCGCGGCAGCGGACGCGGCACGCGCGCGTTCCTGCGGGCCACTGGGATTCACGCGGCCCCATGTCGCCGGGTCGTACGCGGTGAGAAAAGTATCCAGCGAGTACAGCTCGCCGGTCTGCGGGTCGGGACGCGCATAGTCGGCGCACGTCAGTGGCGCGCCGGCAGCATCGACGTTGGCGTCGATCATTCCTTCGATGCGGATGATCTTGGGTGTCGCATCGGGAAAGTTCAGCGCGGCGACCAGCGCATTGCGGTCGGAAACGGTGAATACGTGCGCGTCGTCGGCGGCGGAACCGCCTGTGGTGCCGTTCGGTAGCGCGGGGGTTGCCTGCGCGGCCCAGCCATCGTTCGGTGCGATGGGCTGGCGCTCGAGGTTATGTCCCGCCTGCGCGCACAGCGGCGCGCTGACGACGAGTGCGGAGAGTAAAACGGACCTGCGAATGCTCATCGGTGCCGCTCCTTCGTGATGTGGACGAAGCGGGCGTCGGCGGCCAGGCGCGCGGCGACCGCGGGAGGTCGATGCGATTGCGCTGCGGTGCTATCAGGAGGAATGCACCGCGGCGACCGTCTGGAGAACCGGTCGCCGCGGCTGGTGCGACGTCAGAACTTGTAGCGTGCGCCGAGGAAGTACTGGCGCCCGGTATGGTGGTACACCGAGGCACGATCGCCGATCGAATCGACCCACTGGTCCTGGAACTCGTCGGTGAGGTTCAGGCCTTCCAGCGTCAGTTCGAAGTGATCGTTGATCTTGTAGGACGCCGACATGTCGATGGTCAGCGTCTCCGCGGTGCCTTCCACGTCGTTGTTGTTGCGGCCCGGCACCGTGGTCAGGTAGTCGTCGCGATACGCCGCCGACACGCGCGCACTGAACTTGTCGCCCTCGTAGTACAGCGTGGCGTTATAGGCGTTCTTCGACAGGCCGGTGAGGTCGGTGCGCAGCGAAGTCGCGCCGGCCGCGGTCATGTACTGGATCTTCGAATCGACGTAGGTGTAGTTCAGCTGCACGCCGAAATCGCTCCAGAAGCCGGGCAGGAACACGAACGGCTGCTGGTAGGTGAACTCCAGGCCCTTGAGCGGACCGCCTGGGGTGTTCAGCGGGATGTTGAACTGGAAGTCGTCGTTGATCGTCGCGCCGGTACCGGCCAGCAGGCTCTCCGGCAGGCCCGAGGTGTAGTACGGACGCGTTTCGCGCGAGGTCTGCACGAAGCTGTCGATGTCCTTGTAGAACAGGCCCAGCGCCAGCAGCGATTCCTCGGCGAAATACCATTCGAACGACAGGTCCGCGGTCTTGGCGCGGAACGGATCCAGCAGCGGGTTGCCGCCGTTCACCACGCGGTTGCCGCCGGACACGTTCACCGTCACGCCGGGCGTGAGGTTGGCCAGGCCCGGGCGCGCCATCACCTTCGCCGCGGCGAAGCGGATCAGGAAGTCCGGCGTCACGTCGGCGACGAGGTTGAACGAGGGCAGCGTGTCTTCATAGCTGCGCTCGACCGTCGTCAGGACAGGCGTGCCACCCACGGTGGACCAGCCGGTGGAGCTCTGGCGCGTGGTCACCTGGCGCAGGCCGACGTTGCCGCTCAGCGGCAGCGAGCCGAGCTGCGTGGTGAAGTCGCCCTGCAGCCAGAAGCCCTGGTCGCGTTCGGTCACGGTGCGGTTGTTGCCCAGCACCGAGGACACCGTGTCGCTGACGGCGAAGATGCCTTCATCGCTGTAGATGTTGAAGGCGCGGTTGAACGCATCGATGTCCGGGATCAGCCACTGGCTGTCGCCGACGTTTCGGATGTCTTCCAGCTTGATCGTGCGCGTGAAGTCGGCCAGCGTCGTGCCGGCCGGCAGCGCGGGCACGACGAGTTCGGAAGCACGGCGTTCCTCGCGGGACTCGAAGGTGTATTCCTTGAACTGTCCGCCGCCCTTCAGCGTGAAGCTGTCGGTCAGCGCCCACGACATGCCCAGCGACACGTTGTCGATGGTGTTGTCGGCGTACTGCGGACGCAGGCGGATTTCCGACACGCCGTTGATGAACGCCCACTGCGCCGGGTCGTTCACGTCGAAGCCGTTGGTGATGACCGGCAGGCGATCGTTGTTGCGGTAGTCCCAGGTGTAGTTCTGCGCGTTCGTGCGATCCAGCGTGATGGTGGTCTGGATCGGATTCTCGAACTCGGACTTCGCGCGGCCGCCTTCGAAGTGCAGCTTGAACTCGTCGGTCAGCTCGTGGTCGGCGTAGAAATTGAACTGGGTGAACTTGGTTTCCAGCTCGTCGTAACGCGCTTCGGAGCGCACGTCGACGTTGTTGAAGCGGCCGTAGACCAGGTTGCCGCGATCGTCCACCACGCTTTCCAGCACGACCGTTTCCGGCTTGCCGCTGGCGCCATTCGCGCGGCAGACGGCGCCGGCGGTGCCCGCGGCGCAGGCGCCGCGGCTGAAGGAAAGGCCGTTGAGGAAGTTCTCGGTGCGCGTGGCGTCGAGGTCGGCGTACATCACGTCCAGGCCGAGCGAGGTCTTGTCGGTCGGATCAAACTGCAAAGACGCGGTGACGCCCAGGCGTTCCTGCTCGTGTTCGAGCACGCCGTAGCGCGGAATGCGCGGATGGAACACGCTGGCCGACTCGGCCGACGGCGTGCCGGCGAAGCCGCCGCTGCTGGTGCCGTTGTCCCAGCGCACCGTGCTGTGGCCTTCCTCGACCAGGCGGCGCTTGGTGTAGGCCACCGAGAGCAGCGCGCCGAACTTGTTGTCCGCCCACGTGTTGCTGACCAGCATGGTCGCGCGCGGATCCAGGTCCGAGGCCAGGTCGTTGTATCCCAGCTGCGCGCCGGTGACGAAGGTGAACCCGTCGTAGTCGAACGGACGCGCGGTCTGCAGGTCGACCGTGGCGCCGAGCGCGCCTTCCTCGATGTCGGCCGAGGCGGTCTTGCGCACGGTGATGCTGTTGAACAGTTCGGAGGCGAAGACGTTGAAGTCGAAGCCGCGGCCGCGGTTCGCGCCGCCGGAGCTGTCGGTGCCGCCGGTGGTGGTCAGCGCTTCCATGCCATTGATGCGCACGCGCGTGAACTGGCTGTCCAGGCCGCGCACCGAGATGTTGCGGCCTTCGCCGGCATCGCGCGAGATCGACACGCCCGGGATGCGCTGCAGCGACTCGGCGAGGTTGAGGTCAGGAAAGTCGGCGATGTCTTCGGCGACGATCGCATCGACCACGCCGATCTCACTGCGCTTCTTGTCCAGCGCCTTTTCCAGCGACCCGCGGAAGCCGGTGACGGTGACCGTGTCCAGGTCGGTCGGCGGCGGTGCGTCGGCGGCGGGCGCGGCTGCGGTGGTCGCGGCCGGTGCCGCCGATGCGGTCGCCGCGACATCCTGCGCGAGGGCGCTCGCGGCGCTCAGCTGCAGCGCAAGGCCGATCGAGGCGGCAAGCAAGGTAACCGGTGTCTTTTTTGGTGCACGCTGAAATTGCATAGGTTCTCCCCTCCCATATGGCACTACAGCTCAAAGGTGCTTGTTGACTGGCTTACGACGCTTGCTATGGTGTTCCGGACGGTGGAATGACACCGCTGGTCAAAACCCTAGCACCTGAGTTGGCCAACCGCATGCTGCGGTGCGCCATAAAGCCTCCGAAGCCCGGTCGCGGCAAGGTGCGCCGACACGGGAAGCAGGCAGAATCGACGCGTTTTCGAACGAATGGGGAGTTGGGATGAGCGCAATGAGGAGCCTGGCGTGAGCCGCGTCGTCTGTTTCGGTGAGCTGCTGCTGCGCCTGTCTGCGCCGGGGCGCGAGCGCGTGATGCAGTCGCCCGCACTGGACGTGCACATCGGCGGCGCCGAGGCCAACGTCGCCGTCCTGCTCGCGCAGCTGGGCCACGACGCGGCGATGGTGTCGACCGTCGCCGACAACGCGCTGGGCGCGGCCGCCGTGGGCGAACTGCGCCGCCATGGCGTGGACGCGCGCGCGGTGCGCGCGGCCGACGGACGCATGGGCCTGTACTTCCTTTCGCACGGGGCGATGCAGCGTCCGAGCGAAGTGCTGTACGACCGCGCCGACTCGGCCTTCGTGCGCAATGCCGAGTACGACTGGGACGCGCTGCTCGCCGGCGCCTCGTGGCTGCACCTGTCCGGCGTGAGCCCGGCGCTGGGCATGGCGACAGCGCAGGCGACCATCGACGCCGCACGCGCGGCGCGCCGTCTCGGGGTGAAGGTGTCCTTCGACGGCAACTTCCGCGGCAAGCTGTGGCAGGCGTGGGATGGCGATGCCGCCGGGCTGCTGCGGCAGATCTTCGAGGAGGCCGACATCGTCTTCGCAGACCATCGCGACATCGCCATCGTGCTGGGCGAGCGCGTGCCCTCCGAAGGCGAGAAGGCCGTGGCCGAGGCCGCCACGCGTGCCTTCGCCGCGCTGCCCAACCTGCAATGGCTCACCTGCACGCTGCGCACGCAGCACAGCGTCGACCGGCACACGCTGTCGGCGGTGATGGTCGAACGCGACGGCACGCGTCGCCGCGCGCCCGATTACGAACTGGACGGCATCGTCGATCGCATCGGCACCGGCGATGCCTTCGCCGGCGGCGTGCTGCACGGGCTGATCCAGGGCATGGCGCCGCCGGAAGTGTTGCATTTCGGCCTTGGTGCGGCCGTGCTGAAGCACTCGATCCCGGGCGATTTCTGCCTGGCATCCGCGCAGGAAATCACCGACGTCACCTCGCAGGCCGGGTTCCATGTCCGCCGTTGACGCACAGGCGCTGCTGCACGGGCACCGCATCATGCCGGTGTACACGCCGTCCAGCGTGGACGAGGCGCGCGCCGTGGCGCGTGCGCTGCTCGCTGGCGGCATCGGCGCGATCGAGGTCACGCTGCGCACGCCGGTGGCAATGGGCGCGGTCGCCGCACTCGTGCGCGAATTTCCCGACATGCGGGTCGGCGCCGGCACGGTGCTGGACGTCGATCAACTGCGCCGCCTCAAGGACATCGACGCCGCGTTCGCCGTCTCGCCCGGCAGCACGCGCGAACTGCTGGAGGCGGCGGTGGACCTTCAGATCGCCTACCTGCCCGGCGTGGCGACCGGCAGCGAAGTCATGGCCGCGCTCGCCGCGGGCCATCGGCTGCTCAAGGTGTTTCCGGCCGAACCGATCAATGCGCTGGAACTGATCGACGCCTGGCGCGGGCCGTTCGCGCAGGCGCGCTTCTGTCCGACAGGCGGCATCGACGCCGCGCGAGCCCGCGATTACCTGCGCCGGAGCAATGTCGCATGCCTGGGCGGCTCGTGGCTGACGCCCAGCGATGCGTTGCGCGACGGCGACTGGGCGCGCATCGAAGGCCTCGCGCGCGAGGCCGTGGCGCTCGCCGTGGAGTGACGCAGCGCGTCGAAAACCGCACATCCAAGCGCCATGGCGGCGCCCGAAACCGGCTCCGATCGCCAAACCGGCCAAATTCCCGCACTTTTTCGTGCAAAACCACTTGGCGGCGCGTTTGTGTTGCCCTACATTCCGCTTGCCTAGCTGCTGTTTCCGGGCATCCATCAACCATCGAGTATCACGAGACACATATGGCGAAGACGAAGAAAGTGGCAAAGAAGGCCGCCCCGAAGAAGGCCGCTGCCAAGCCGGCCGCTCCGAAGCCGATCAAGGAAGTGCTGTCCAAGTCGGGTCTGGTCGCGCACCTGTCGGAAACGACGGGCGTGGTCGCCAAGGACGTCCGCAACGTGCTGGCCGCGCTGGAAGGCGCTGTCCACGCGTCGGTCAGCAAGAAGGGCGCTGGTGCGTTCACCCTGCCGGGTCTGCTGAAGATCACCGCCGTCAGCGTTGCGGCCAAGCCGAAGCGCAAGGGCATCAACCCGTTCACCAAGGAAGAGCAGTGGTTCGCTGCCAAGCCGGCCACGGTGAAGGTCAAGGTCCGTCCGCTGAAGAAGCTGAAGGACGCCGCGGCCTGATGACCGCGCGGGATGCGGCGCGCGCAAGCCGCCGCATCTTGTTGATGCAGTAACGACGGGTAAGGGCAGGAACGAGCGGTGGGAGACGGCGATGCCGCTTCCGCCTCTGGTTCCTGCCCTTATTCGTTCGGGGTTTTGCAGCGCAGCGCGTCGCGGCAAGGCTGGCGTGAGACGCTCAGTCGTGCGGATGCGCGGCATCCAGCCAGCCGCGTGCGATCGCCTGCATCACATCCCCGGGCGTGTCCAGGTCCAGCTCCAGCTCCGGCGCGTCCAGCATCCACACGCCATCCAGTGCGCTCAGCTGCGCGCCGAGGCCGACGTCGCCGCGCAGATCGCTTGCGCCATGCAGCAATCGCGCGCTGACCACGGCCGGGACGCCCAGGCGATCGCCATGTCGCGCAGCCGCGCAACCGGTGGGCGAATGCGCGGCGCCATCGAGCAGTTCGCGCAGGTGGTGTTCCTGCAACGCAGGTTGATCGCACACCAGGATCAGCGCGGGGGCGTCACTGTCGTGCAGCGCGCGGGCCGCGGCGGCCAGGCTCGTGGACAGGCCATGCGCCCAGTCGGGATTGGCCACCAGTTCCAGCCGCAGATCGACGGCGATCACCTGCAATGCCGCGGCCACAGCGGATTCGTACGCGCCGGTCACCACCACCAGCCGCGACGGATGCGTCGCGGCGGCAAGCCGCACCGCGCGATGCACCAGCGCTTCGCCTTCGCGCGTGAGCAGCTGCTTCGGCCGCCCCAGGCGCGTGCTGCCGCCGGCGGCCAGGACGATGGCCGTGTGGTGCGTCATACCGGCGTGCCGTGCAGGTGGCGTTGCAATTGCGCGGCGATGCTCAGCGCGATGGCCTCCGGCCCGCTGCCGCCCAGGTGCAGGCCCACCGGCGAATGCAGGCGCGGCAGAAGTGCCTCGCGCACATCGGCGGGCAGGACGCGGAACAGGTCGTCGCGGCGGCGCACCGGCCCCAGCAGGCCGATGAAGCCGATCGAGGTGCCCGCCAGCGCGTGCAGCGCCTCGCGGTCGAGTTCGAAGTTGTGGTGCATGACCAGCGCGACCTCGTGCCGGCGCATCGGCCCGGCCAGCGCCTGCGCCGGCGTCAGTTCGATCGCGTGGTCGGCCAGCGCGCTGGCGGCGCTCCAGCGCGGGCGGCGCTCGATCAGCGTCGTCGTCGCGCCAAGCGCGCGCAGCAGCGGCAGCACCAACGGCGTTTCCGGCCCCGCGCCGAACACGATGACCGAAGGCGCAGGCGGCACGGCCAGCGACCAGTGCGATTGCGCGTCGGTCCAGGCGGCCATTCGCGTGGGGAGGCGTTGCGTCATCGAATGCGCGCCGCAGGCGAGCTCCAGCGTGCCGTCGACCGCCACGCTCAAACGCAGCGCTGCGCCATCGCGCCAGGCGGCGACGAGTGAAGGCCAGTCGCCCAGCGCCGCCACGGGAATCAGCGCGATGCGCAGCCGCCCGCGACATCCCACGGCCGAGCCCGACAGCAGGTCTTCGTCGAAGCGCGTATCGATCTCCATGAAATCCACCTGCATCGCGCGTGCGGCCTCATCCGCGCGCTGGGCGATTTCCGGCTCCAGGCAACCGCCGCTGAGCCAGCCGACCTGCGCGTCTTCGCCATCGAACAACGCCATAGCGCCGGCGCGCACGTAGGTCGAGCCGCTGGTTTCCAGCACGATGGCGAGCGCGGCGGGAATGCCGCGCCGCAGGGCGACCACCGACGCATCGAGCACGGCGCGGGCCCCGCCAGCAGGCAATGCGGAGGCAATGGGAGCCACGCTGTCGGGGATTCGCGAAAGGTCCATGGGAAGAGGATCTGCGGTGCACCGGCGCGGGAGCGTGATCGGCAGGGTAAGGGAGCCGGCCGCGCAGCGACGCGTCGCTGGAGGATCGGGCAAGGATCGGCGACGAACGGGCTAGCGGTTCCGTCATCGGCAAAGGTCTACTGTCTGCTTCCGGCCGCTTCCGTCGAAGCCGGACCGGATTGCCCCAGCCGCCGCGAGGGATCCCATGAAGCTGCAAGTGAACGGCACCGAGCACGACGTCGACGCGCCGCCCGACATGCCCCTGCTGTGGGTGCTGCGCGACCTGCTCCACCTCACCGGCACCAAGTTCGGCTGCGGCATCGCGCAATGCGGCGCCTGCACGGTGCACGTCGACGGCGCTCCGCGTCGCGCATGCGTCACGCCGGTGTCGACGGTGGAAGGCAAACCCATCACGACGATCGAAGGCCTGTCGAAGGACGGCATGCACCCCGTGCAGCGCGCCTGGACGGAGCTGGACGTCGTGCAGTGCGGCTACTGCCAGTCGGGCCAGATCATGTCCGCCGCCGCGCTGCTGGCGAAGGTGCCGTCGCCGAACGACGCCGACATCGACCAGGCGCTGTCCGGGAACATCTGCCGCTGCGGCACGTACCAGCGCGTTCGCGCGGCGGTGCATCGGGCGGCGGAGTTGGGCAAGGCCTGATGCTGCCCTGACTTGAGCCCTTCTCCCGGGCACGTTCGCCCGAAGGGAGAAGGGAAAAGCAGAACTCGCGGAGCATGTGATGAACGCACGACTCGACCCATCCCGCCGCCACTTCCTCAAATCCACCGTCACGATCGGCGCCGGCCTCGTCGTCGCCTTCGTCATCCCCGGCGCGAAGCGCTTCGCGAACGCCGCGCCCGGCGAAGCCGCCGCCGCATCCACCGGCCTTGAACCCAACGCCTACCTGCGCATCGCCCCTGACGACAGCGTCACCGTCCTGCTCGCGCATTCGGAAATGGGGCAGGGCATATGGACGACGCTGGCGATGCTGGTCGCCGAGGAGCTCGACGCCGACTGGACGACGATCCGCGTCGAACACGCACCGGCCGCTCCACCCTTCGCGCACACCGCCTTCGGCATGCAGATGACCGGTGGTTCGACCACGACCTGGTCCGAGTTCGACCGTTACCGCCAGGCCGGCGCGACCGCGCGCGCGCTGCTCGTCGCGGCCGCCGCTTCGAGGTTCAACGTGCCGCCTGCGCAGGTGCGCACCGAGAACGGCACCGCCGTCGCAGGCGATCAACGCGCGCGTTACGGCGAACTCGCCGTGCAGGCAGCGACGCTGAAAGCACCGGAGAAGGTCGCGTTGAAGGACCCGAAGGACTGGAAGCTCATCGGCCATCCGACCAAGCGCCTGGACACGCCCGAGAAGATCACCGGCCGCGCGCAGTTCGGCATGGACGTGCAGTTCGACGGCCTGCTCACCGCGGTCGTCGCGCGCGCGCCGGTGTTCGGCGGAACGGTGAAATCCTTCGATGCGACCGCCGCCAAAGCCGTGCCCGGGGTGCGCAACGTGGTGCAGGTGCCCAGTGGCGTGGCGGTGGTTGCCGATCATTACTGGGCGGCGAAACTCGGCCGCGACGCGCTGAAGGTCGAATGGGACGCGGGCCCCAACGCCGCACTCGACACGACTGCGCTGCGCGAGCAGTTCCGCGCGCTGGCGCTCACCGATGGCACCCTCGCCAAGCAGGCCGGCGATGCGAAGGCCGCGCTCGCGAAGGCCGCGCGCACGCTGGAGGCGGAATACCACGTGCCGTACCTGGCGCATGCGCCGATGGAGCCGCTCAACGCCACGGTGAAATTCGAGAATGGCGTGTGCGACATCTGGACCGGCACGCAGTTCCAGACGCTGGATCAGCAGGTCGCCGCGAAGATCCTGGGCATCGGCCCCGAGAAGGTGAACATCCACACGACCTTCCTCGGTGGTGCGTTCGGCCGGCGCGCGACGCCGACGTCGGACTTCGTCAGCGAAGCGGTCGAAGTCGCCAAGGCCGCAGGAAAGCCGGTGAAAACCGTCTGGACGCGCGAGGACGACATCCGCGGCGGCTACTACCGGCCGATGTACGTGCAGCAGGCGCGCATCGCGATGGACGATGCGGGAAAGCCCGTCGCGTGGCACCACGTACTGGTGGGACAGTCGATCCTGATCGGCTCGCCGTTCGAAGCGATGATGGTGAAGGGCGGCATCGATGGCACCTCGGTCGAAGGTGTGGTCGATTCGCCGTATATCGCCGACCTCCCCGACCATCGCGTCGACCTGCATTCGCCGCGCACGGGCATTCCCGTGCTGTGGTGGCGCTCGGTCGGGCACAGCTACAACGGCTTCGTGATGGAAAGCCTGGTCGATGAACTCGCGCATGCGGCGAAGCAGGATCCGGTCGAGTACCGGCGCACGCTGCTCGCGAAACACCCGCGACACCTGGCCGCGCTGAACCTGGCCGCGGAGAAATCCGGATGGGGTTCGCCGCTGGCTCAGGGCCGCGCGCGCGGCGTCGCGGTGCACGAATCCTTCGGCAGTTTCATCGCGCAGGTGGCGGAAGTCTCCATCGATCCCAACCCGGGCCTGCGCCATCCCGTGCGCGTGCATCGGGTGGTATGCGCGATCGACTGTGGCGTTGCGGTGAATCCTGAAGGCGTGCGTGCGCAGATGGAATCGGGCATCGCCTTCGGCCTGGGCGCGGCGTTGCACAGCGCGCTGAGTTTCAAGGATGGGCGCGTGCAGGAATCGAACTTCCACGATTACCGCGTGCTGCGCATGGACGAAATGCCGCAGGTCGACGTGCACATCGTGCCCAGCACCGAAAAGATGGGCGGCGCGGGCGAACCCGGCACCCCGCCGATCGCGCCGGCCGTCGCCAATGCCATCTTCGCCCTGACCGGGCAGCGGCTGCGCGAGCTGCCATTACGCCTGCCCGCCACCGTCGCCTGAGGAGAACGCCATGCGGGCTTTTCGCTCGATCTGCCTCGTTTCCCTGCTGATGCTGGCCGCGTGCGCGCCGAAGGTGGATCCCGCGCAGAAGGCGCAGGCGCTCACGGCCTTCGCGACCGTGGAGAAGGTCTTCCAGCATCCGCGCTGCAGCAACTGCCACATCCCGGGCGATGCGCCCTTGCAGTTCGATGCGCAGACCCCGCACATGATGAACGTCGTACGCGGCCCGAAGGGCGAGGGCGCGGCGGGTCTTCCGTGCGCGGCGTGCCACGGCGAAGCGAACCTGCCGGCGAGCTACGGGCCCAACGCGCCGCCAGGCGCGCCGCACTGGGCGCTGCCGCCGCCGGAACAGAAGATGGCGTGGATCGGCGTTCCGGCGCACGAGCTGTGTTCGATGATCCAGGATCGCAAGCGCAACGGTAATCGCGACATGGAGGCCATGTTCAAGCACGTCGCCGAAGACAAACTGGTGCTGTGGGGCTGGGCGCCGGGCGGAAATCGCGTGCCGGTGCCGGTGCCGCACGATGAGTTCGTGCGCGCGTTCCGCACCTGGATGGACGCCGGCGCGCCGTGCCCGCAGGCGCCGGCGCGCGGCTGAACCGAAGCAACCCGGGCGCGGCATCGGCCAGCCCGGGTGCAACGTAGTGGGCGCTACGCCTTGCGGCGATGCGCCCACGCATACAACGCCGGCAACACCAGCAGCGTGAGCAGCGTCGAGGACACGATGCCGCCGATCACCACCGTCGCCAGCGGTCGCTGTACTTCCGAACCCGCGCCGACGTTCAGCGCCATCGGCACGAAGCCAAGCGAGGCGACCAGCGCCGTCATCAGCACCGGGCGCAGGCGACCGATCGCGCCTTCAAGGATGGCCTCGCGCAATGGCGCGCCGTCTTCGCGCAGGCGGCGGATGAAGCTCACCAGCACCAGTCCGTTGAGCACGGCCACGCCCGACAGCGCGATGAAGCCGACGCCGGCCGAGATCGACAAGGGAATCCCGCGCAACGCCAGCGCGATGACACCACCGGTCAACGCGAGCGGCACGCCGCTGAACACCAGCGCGGCATCCTTCGCCGAACCAAACGCCCAGAACAGCAGCGCCAGGATCACCACCAGCGTCACCGGCACCACCACCGCCAGGCGCTGGCTGGCCGAGATCAGCTGCTCGAACGTACCGCCGTAGCCAAGCCAGTAACCGGGCGGCAGCGTCACTTCGCGCGCCAGGCGCGTGCGCAACTCGTCGACGAAGCCGCCCAGATCGCGCCCGCGCACGTTCGCCGTGACCACGACGCGACGCTTGCCGTCCTCTCGATTGACCTGGTTGGGGCCAAGCACTGTTTCGATCTTCGCCACTTCGCGCAGCGGCACGGTACGCGGCGCGCCGGACGCCCACGTGGCGCTGCGGCTGGACTCATCCATGTTGGCGTCCTCGCGCAGCGGAATGGGCAGGTCCGCCAGTCGCGCCGGATCTGTGCGCAGCGCTTCCGGCAGACGCACGACGATGTCGAAACGGCGATCGCCTTCGAACAACTGCCCGGCCACTTCGCCGCCGATCGCGGTTGCCACCGTGTCCTGCACGTCGCCGGGGTTGAGCCCATAGCCAGCCAGCGCACGACGATCGGGTGCGATCGAAAGCAGCGGCAGGCCCGTGGCCTGCTCGCTTTTCACGTCGGCCGCGCCCTTCACCGTATTCATGACGACTTCGACCTCGCGCGCCACGCGCACCAGCGTATCGAGGTCGTCGCCGTACACCTTCACCGCGACGTCCGCGCGCACGCCGGAAATCAGCTCGTTCATGCGCATCTGGATGGGCTGGGTGAACTCGTAGTTGTTGCCGGGCAGGCGTTGCGCGACGGCTTCGAGTTCGGCCAGCAATTGCGTCCTGGGCTTGCGCGGATCGGGCCACGCATCGCGCGGCTTGAGCATCACGTAGGTGTCGGTGACCGACGGCGGCATCGGGTCGTTGGCGATCTCCGCGGTTCCGATCTTGCTGAAGACGCGCTGCACTTCCGGCAACGACTTGAAGCTGCGTTCCAGCTGCGACTGCATCGTCACCGCCTGGCTCAGGCTGGTGCCGGGAATGCGCATCGCGTGCACGGTGACGTCGCCTTCGTCCAGGCTGGGGATGAACTCCGTGCCAAGGCGCGTCACCAGCAGCGCGCAGGTCGCGAGCAATGCCGTGGCCGCGCCGATCACCACCGCGCGATGCGACAGCGACCACGCCAGTGCCGGCCGGTACTTTCGTTGCGCCCATGCGATCACCCGGCTTTCCTTCTCCGCCACTCGGCCGCGCAGGCACAGCGCGATCGCCGCCGGCACGAACGTCAGCGACAGCAGCATCGCGCCGGTCAACGCCAGCACCACCGTGATCGCCATCGGGTGGAACATCTTCCCCTCGATGCCGGTGAGGGCGAAGATCGGCAGGTACACCGCCGTGATGATGCCCAGGCCGAACAGGCTGGGGCGGATCACTTCCGCCGTCGCCGATGCGGTCAGGTCGAAGCGCTCCTCATCAGTGAGTTCGCGCGCCAGCGCGTGCTGCGCCTGTCCGAAGCGGCGCAGGCAGTTCTCCACGATGATCACCGCGCCGTCGACGATCAGACCGAAGTCGAGCGCGCCCAGGCTCATCAGGTTGCCCGACACGCCGCCTCGGACCATGCCCGTCATCGTGAACAGCATCGACAGCGGGATCACCGCCGCGGTGATCAGTGCCGCGCGCAGGTTGCCCAGCAGCAGGAACAACACCACCACGACCAGCAGCGCGCCTTCGACGAGGTTCCTGGTGACGGTGGCGATGGTGCGGTCCACCAGCGCGGTGCGGTCATACACCGCGTGTGCCTTCACGCCGGCAGGCAGGCTCGCGTTGGCTGCCTCAACCTTTGCCGCCGCGGCCTGCGCGACATCGCGGCTGTTCGCGCCGACCAGCATGAACACCGTGCCGAGGACGACTTCACGGCCGTCCTGCGTCGCCGCACCGTTGCGAAGTTCGGGGCCTTCGCTGACCTGCGCCACGTCGTGAACGTGGATCGGTACACCGTCGCGACGATCGAGCACGATGTTGCCGATGGCCTCCAGGTCCGCCACCTGCCCGGGCACGCGCACCAGGAACTGCTGCCCGTTGCGTTCGATGTAGCCCGCGCCGACGTTGCGGTTGTTCGCCGCCACGGCGGCGACCACGTCGCGCAGGCCGAAGCCCAGCGCGACCAGCCGCGCCGGATCGGGCGTGATGTGCACCTGCCGCGCGTAACCGCCGATGGTGTTCACCTCGGTGACGCCTGGCGTGTTGCGCAGCTGCGGGCGCACGACCCAGTCCTGCAGGGTGCGAAGGTCCGTCGACGTCCACGGCGTGCCGTCGCGCTTGCGCGCGGCGGGGTCGGCTTCGACGGTGTACATGAAGATCTCGCCCAGCCCCGTCGCGATGGGGCCCAGCTCCGGCTCCAACCCTTCGGGAAGTTGCGACTTCACCTGCTGCAACCGCTCGGCCACCTGCTGGCGCGCGAAGAACAGATCGGTGCCGTCCTTGAACACGACGGTGACCTGCGACAACCCATAGCGCGAGAGCGAACGCGTGTAGTCCAGGCTCGGCAACCCCGCCAGTGCGGTCTCGATGGGAAACGTGACGCGCTGTTCGGCTTCCAGAGGCGAGTAGCCCGGCGATTCGGTGTTGATCTGCACCTGCACGTTGGTGATGTCGGGCGTCGCGTCGATGGGCAGGCGCTGGAAACTCCACACGCCCACGGCGATCAGCGCCGCCGTCAACGCCATCATCAGCCAGCGATGGCGGATGGCGAACGCGATGAGCTTCTCGAGCAATCCGATGCGGTCAGTGGTCATGCGAGGCCCCCGACTTCTCAATGTCCGCCTTCACCAGGTAGCTCTGCTCGACGACGACGGCATCGCCCGCGCGAAGGCCGGAAAGCACTTCAACCTGCGTGCCATCGCGCCGTCCCAGTTCCAGCGGCCGCACTTCAAAAGTGTCGCCGACGCGAACGAACACGACGTCCCAGTCGCGGAAGGTCTGCAGCGCGGACAACGGCACCGCCATCGCCACGGGCTGGCGCGCGACGGTGACCTTCGCGCTCACGGCCGAACCCGGGCGCCACAGGCCGTCGGCGTTGTCGAGCGTCGCCCGCGCGACCGTGCTCTGGCTGGCGGTCGCGGTGCCTGGCAGCACGCGTTCAAGCGTGGTGTGCGCCTGCATGCCGTCGCTCATGCGCGTGATCGTGACCGGCGAGCCGGCACGCAGATGCGTCGCGTCGGCACCGAACACGTGCAGGTCGACCCACAGCTTCGACAGGTCGGCGATCTCGAACAGCGGCGCGCCTTCGCCCGCGACCGCGCCCAGGGCGGCATTGCGCGACAGCACCACGCCGGAAATCGGCGCGACGATGGTGTACGTCGTCAGGCTCATGTTGCTTTCGATGCTGGCCAGCGGCTGGCCCGCACGCACGGTGTCGCCGACGTTGGCGCGCAGCGTGCGGATCGGCCCGGGGAAGCGCGCCATCGCGCTGGCGACGCGTCCTTCGACGGGCGTGAGCAGGCCCTGCACTTCGTGTTCGTCGTTGATCACGCCCGGCCCGGCCTTTGCCACGCGGATGCCCGACTCGCGCGCCACGTCGGCGGCGATCACGGTGCGGCCTTCGTAGCTGGGGTAGTTCCACCGCAACGTGCGGCCGTCGATGCGTGCGGTCACGGTGACGTCGAAGGAATGCGGCTCGGCGACGACGGAGTCGGCCATCAGCCGGCCGTCATCGCGCACGCGCAAGGCATGCGTCTGGCGCGAGCCGCCCAGGCGCGTGAGTGCGACATCGATCTCGCCGGCCTTCGCGGGCAGCGGCTTGTCATCGCGGTAGAGCCACGCTTCGTACTTCGGCGGCGTGCCGTCTTCGGCGATGGCGAGCTCGACGGTGTAGTCGTCCTGCTTCAGCAGGCGGCCGCCGTGTTCGCCGCGCGCGTCGGTATCGGCGTGCGCGCCTTGCGCGGCGTGGTCGTGGCCGGCGTCGCCAGTGGTTCCGGAACTTCCGCAGCCGGCCAGGGCCAGTGCGATGAATGCAGCGATCAGTCGGATATTCACGGTGTGACTCCCGTTTCCTTGGGGCGTGCCGGCTGCACGAGGGCTTCGCCGGTCAGTCGCTGGATTTCGATGAGGGCACGCTGCGCGTCGAGCGCGGCGTCGAGTTGCTGGCGACGCATCGCGGTGCGCTCGGACTGCAGTTGCGACCATTCCAGGTATGTCGTCGCGCCGCCGCGCCACGCGCGCTCTGCGGCGGTTTCGGCGCGGGCCAGGCGCGGCAGCACGTCCTCGCCCAGGCGCAGGACTTCCAGCTGCGCGACGCGATACCGCCCGTGCGCCTCGACCAGCGTCGAGTACAGCGAGAGATCCTGCGATTCGCGTTCGATCTCCAGCGCCGACAACTCGGCCTGGGCCGCGCGAATGCCAGGTTCCGCGCGATGCGACCCGCCCAGCGGAATCGATGCACCGGCGATCAGCGCCACGTCGTCGCTGGCATTGAGCCAGCGCGCGCCCACCTGCCATTCGATATCTGCGCTGCGTTGCGTTTCCGCCAGGCGCAGGCGCGCCTGCGCGATGCGGCGGCGGTCGGCGAACGCGCGCAGCTCGGGCGTGCGCTGCAACTCATCGGCCAGCACATCGAAATCGGCGATGGCGGGCAAGGTGAGGGGATCGCTTGCAGCCAGCTCGAAGCGCGGCTCGCGTTCGCCCCACAGTGCCGCCAGGTGCTGTCTGGCCGCGACGGTGGCCTGCTCGGCGCGGCGCAGGTCCAGCTCGGCTTTCGCGAGCGCCGCCTGCGCGGTCAGCACGACCGACTCCGGCGCGCCGCCGGCGTTGAACCGTTCGCGTGCGGCGACGACGGCGCGACGCCGCTGTTCGATATCGGCCCGTGCGATGTCGGCGCCGCGTTGCGCGGCGACGATGGCCAGGTACCGGCGCGCGGTGTCGGCCAGCAGGTCCAGGCGCGTGGTTTCGCGCTGTACGGCGAGCGAATCGATGCGGCCCTGCGCGAGCGCCATGCGGGCCTCGCGCTTGCCGCCGCGTTCGAGCACGGAGGCCAGCGTCAGGGTCGCTTCGGCCGAATCGAGCGCGGCGTAGTCGCCCGTACCAAGGGCGTTCTCGAGCGTGGCGCCGGCGGTGAAGGCGGGGCGTTGCGCGGCTTCGTCGCGTTCGGCCTGTGCGGCCTGCGCGCGTGGAACGTAAAGACGTAGATCGGGATGGGCGCTTGCGACGCGTGCGAATGCGTCGTCCAGCGTGAGGCGGTCGTCGGCGCGTGCGGGCAGGGCCGCAACGAGCGCGACGACCAGCGCGGCCAGGGCCGCGGGTCGAACGGACATGGAATGTCTCCGGAGAAAGGGCGGACGGAACGCCGGCGCGGGCCGGCGGCGACGTCAGGCCGCGATCGGAGGACGGAACGGTGCGGTGCGCGGTGCCGGCGCGAAGGCGATGCGCTCGCGCTCCAGCGGCGAGGCATCGTGCGGCACGGGAAGTTCGAAGTACGTGCCAGCCGGCACGGCGGGCTGGTGGCTGCAGCAATGGGTCAGGTGGACGTGGCCGTCATCGTGCGGCTGGCCGCCGCCTGCCTCGTCATTGGAGGCGCCGCCGGGCGAAGCATCGTGCGCGTTGCCGTCGCCGGACAGCGCCGCGTGTGCCACCAGGTCGTGCATTTCCTCGCTCGCCGCCAGCGCAGGCTTGATCGCCAGCCCGGCCAGCAACAGGCCGAGCATCAGGCACTGGACGATGAGGAGGGCGCGCAGGCGAGGCATGCGCGCAAGGGTACGTGCCGGACGTGGCGATACACAATTGCGCAGCTTCCCGGTGGCTCCGGGCGGCGAACTGCCGCATTGCCGTCACATGCACTGCCTAGCCTGTGCCGGCTTTCTGCAGGGGATGCGCGATGCGTTGGGTGGGTCGGGCGAGTGCGGTCTTGCTGATGTTGGCGCTGGCCGGATGCGAGGGCGCGCGTGCGCCCGTGGCGCCGGACGCTTCGGCTGCGGTGGAAGCAGCGCTGCCGGAGCCCGTGCTGGAGCAGATGGAAACCCAGCCGCTGCGGGCGCGAGCGGAGGCGGCATTGCGCGAACAGCGCCTGCATACGCCTGCCGGCAACAACGCGGTTGAGTACTACCTTGCATTGCGCGAACGCGAGCCCGATGCGGGCGTCGCCGCCGCGCTGGCCGAATTGCAGCCGTACGTGCTGATCGCCACCGAACAGGCGCTCGGTCAGCAGCAACTGGACGAAGCGCGACGCCTGGTTGGCCTGCTCGCGCGAATGGACACGCACGCACCTGCATTGCCGCGATTGCGCGAATCGCTGCGCGTGGCGCAGGAGCGCGCCGACCGCGATGAAGGCGCGCGCATTGCGCAAGCCGCCAGGCCCGTTGCGCCGCCCATCGCCCCGACACCTGTGCCGTCGCCGCCGCCAGCGCGCACCGCGCCGCCCACTGCGCCGTTGCCAGCACCGCCACCGGCCGCGATCGCCGCCATGCCGCCCTCGGCGCCAGAGCCCATGGCGCCGAAGGAACCCTTACCGCCGACACCGGTCGCGCGCACGGAACCCGCGCAGACCGCCTTGCCGCGCCTGCTTCACGATGCCGCGCCGCGGTATCCCCTGGCCGCGCGCAACCGCCGCATCGAAGGCAGCGTGCAGGTCGCCTTTACCATCCAGCCCGATGGCAGCGTCACCGACGTGCGTGCCGTGTCGGCGCAGCCGGAGGGTCTGTTCGAGCAGTCCGCGCTCGCCGCCGCCGCCCGCTGGCAGTTCGAAACTTCGCCGCGTCGAGTGAGCACCACGCGCACGCTGAAGTTCGAGCTGCCGCCCGAACCCGGCAGCTGATTGGCGCGCCGTCGCCCAGCGGTGACAATGCGGGCATGAATACCACCGCCCCGCTGCTGGAAACCGTCGAATTCGAAACCGGCCCGTCTCCCACGTGGACCGTGCTCTGGCTGCACGGCCTGGGCGCCGATGGCCACGATTTCGCACCGATCGTGCCTGAACTGGTCCGCCGCGACTGGCCGGCGCTGCGCTTCGTGTTCCCGCATGCCCCAGTGCGGCCGGTGACGATCAACAACGGCATGCGCATGCGCGCGTGGTACGACATCGTGCATTTCGACTTCGACGCGCTGCATGACGATGCGGCGAAAAGCCGCGCCGACGAGGCGGGGGTGGCCGAATCGGTCGCGCAGGTCGAGGCGCTGATCGCACGCGAGAACGAACGCGGCATTCCGGCCGAACGCATCGTGCTGGTGGGCTTCTCGCAGGGCGGCGCGATCACGCTGTCGGCGGGCCTGCGCCGGCGCGTGCCGCTGGCGGGCCTGGCCGGGCTGTCGACCTACCTGCCCGAAGCACCTTCGCAGGCGGCGGCCGCGCTGCAGCGCGCGGCGACCTCGCAGCCCTTGTTCATGGCGCACGGCCAGTTCGACCCGGTAGTGCCGGCGGCCATCGGCTTGCGCAGTTCCCAAGCCATGAAGGCCATGGGGTTCGAGCTGGAATGGCACGACTACCCGATGGCCCATCAGGTTTGCGCGGAGGAGATCCGCGACCTGGGCGACTGGCTTTCCCGGCGCTTTGCCGGCTAGGCGCTGCCGACGATTGGTAGCCGGCCCCGCCCGGGGCTATCCTCCCCCCATACGGCTGGGCCGGCCTGGGGGATGGAGGCGCCGATGAGGGTAGTGATCGCCGATGACGAACCGCTAGCGCGCGAGCGCCTGCGCGGACTGTTGGCCGAACAGCGCGGCGTCGAGGTCGTCGCCGAGGCGGCCGACGGCCAGCATGCGCTGCACGCCTGCGCCGAACATCGTCCCGACCTGGTGCTGCTGGATATCGCGATGCCCGGCATCGACGGCCTGGAAGCCGCGCGCCATCTGGCGGCGTTCGATCCGCGCCCGGCGGTGGTGTTCTGCACCGCCTACGACGCGCATGCGTTGTCGGCGTTCGAGGCCGAGGCGATCGACTACCTCGTCAAGCCCGTGCGCGCCGAGCGCCTGGCCGCCGCGCTGGAGCGCGTGCGCACCTTCGCCGCTGGCCGCGAGAAGAGCGGCGACAACGGCGCCGGGCCGGTCGGGCAGCGCCGCAGCCATCTGTGCGCGCGCCTGCGCGGCAGCCTGCGGCTGATCCCGATCGAGGACGTCCACTACCTCCACGCGGAGGAGAAGTACGTCGTGGTGCACCACGCGCGCGGCGAGGACCTCATCGAGGAATCGCTGAAGTCGCTGGAAGACGAATTCGGCGAGCGTTTCGTGCGCATCCACCGCAATTGCCTGGTGGCGCGGCACGAGATCGTAGAACTGCGCCGCGCGCCCGACGGCCATGTGCAGGCCGTGCTGCGGCATGGCAAGGCACCGCTGGAAGTCAGCCGCCGCTGCGTGGCAGGGCTGAAGGAAACCTTGAAGCACCTGTGACCACGCGGCTCCTGTAGCCCGGGCTTATCCCGGGCTACCACGCTGCAACAGCCGGCCGTCGCGCCTTTCCGCGATAATGCCGCCATGAAGACGCTCCGCATCGCCACCCGCAAAAGTCCGCTCGCCCTGTGGCAGAGCGAGCATGTCGCCGACCGCTTACGCGAGACGCACCCCGGCCTGACGGTGGAGTTGGTGCCGATGAGCACCCGCGGCGACGAAGTGCTGGACCGCTCGCTGGCGGCCATTGGCGGCAAGGGCCTGTTTTTGAAGGAGCTGGAGCTGGCGATGCTTCGCGGCGATGCCGATTGCGCCGTGCATTCGCTGAAGGACGTGCCGATGGAACTGGAGCCGGGCTTCGCGCTGCCGGCGATCCTGACGCGCGCCGATTACGCCGATGCCTTCGTCAGCAACCGCTTCGAGAACATCGCCGCGTTGCCGCACGGCGCGCGCGTGGGCACCTCGTCGCTGCGCCGCCAGGCGCAGTTGCGCGCGCTGCGCCCGGACCTGCAACTGGCCGACCTGCGCGGCAACGTCAACACGCGCCTTTCGAAGCTGGATGCCGGCGAGTACGACGCGATCGTGCTGGCCTGCGCGGGGCTGCAGCGACTGGGTTTCGACGGCCGCATCCGCGACCGCCTGCAGGCGCCGCACTGGTTGCCGGCGCCGGCGCAGGGAGCGGTGGCGATCGAATGCCGCGAGGACGACGACGCCACGCGCGAGCTGTGCGCGCGCCTGGACGACGCCGACACGCGCACGTGTGCCGAAGCCGAGCGCGCCATGAACCGCGCGCTGCACGGCAGCTGCCACGTTCCGGTGGCGGCGTTCGCGCGTTTGCAGGGCGAACATCTGTATCTGTCGGGGCTGGTCGGGTCGGCCGGCGACGGCATCATCGTTCGCGCCGAAGGCCAGGGGCGCGGCGATGCGCCCGATGCGCTGGGCATCGAAATCGCCGACAAGTTGCTGTCGCAGGGTGCGGGCGAGCTGATCGCTGCGTCCCACTGACGAGGTGCGCGGCGGTAGCGGCGCCGCGCCTTGCGATCGTGACGTCGCATCGACACCGCCGACACGGCTGGCTCACCGGGGGCGGCCTAGGCTGGGTGCGGTTCAGACGAGAAGCCGCGCATGCTCCAGACTGCTTCGATCCTGTTCGTCATCGCGGCGTTGGGCGGCCTGCTGATGGCCGTCATCCGGTTCTCGACGCGCCATAACCCGCCCGCCTGGCTGGCGATGCTGCACGGCCTGCTGGCCGCGTCAGGCCTGACGCTGGCCATCTACGCGCTGTGCACGCAGCCGGTGCCGTCGACGGTGCTGATCGCGGTGGTGTTGTTCCTGCTCGCAGCCGGTGGCGGCGCGGTGATGAGCCTGGCGTACAAATGGCGCCATCGCCTGCTGCCGCCCTGGCTGGTGATCGCGCATGCGTTGCTGGCCGCGACCGCGCTGGTGGTGCTGTTGCTGGCGGCATTCGGCGCCGGCTGATTGCCGGGCTCGACGCTCGGACCTCGACGCCTAGAAGCGGCGACGCAGCTCGATCTTGCTCTCGGCCGTTTCCTTGCCGCCGCCACTCTGGGTGTCGTGGCGGATGGCGAAGTCGCTTTCCAGCGTCCAGTTCGGCGCGAGGTTCACGTCGAAACTCACCGACTGCTTCACGAACGCTTCGCCGCGGCCGCTCTCGAACTGCACGCGCTGCGTCCAGGTCGCGCGTTCGCCGACCTTCTGGCCGAGATTGAGTTCGCCTCGAAGCACCGGACCGGGCACGTTGATGCCGTCGTCGTACAGCGGCGCAAGGCGATAGCCGGCGCCGAGCGTGAGGCCCAGCTGCGTCGGGCCGTCGCGCATTACCTGCATGCCGTAGCGCGCGCCGATGCGGAAGTCGTTCGAGTACGACGCCTTGCTGTCGCGCGGCGTGGCCGGCGCGCTGAGGGAGGCGTAAGTCCGGCTGCCGGGCAGGCTCAACGTGCGATGGCGTGCATCGCCGTTGGATTCCACAGGCAGCGGGGCAGACATCGCGACCTGCCATTCCTCATCGCCGCAGCGCGTGGAAAAGCAGTACAGCCGCATCTGCGCCGGATCGCTCGCGATGGCCATCAGCGTCGGGTCGCCGGGGGAGACCGGCAGCGGCAATGTCACGAAGGGGCCGCCCAGCAGGGCGAGCCCGAGCACACCGAGCATCGTCGTGAACAGGGAAGGGGAGTCGGGCCATGTTGCCCGTGAAAACGATTACGGGCAAATCGGACGCGCCCGATTTTCCGCAATCCGTTCAGTAAGTTGGCGGCTTCAGTAGTAAAGCGTGACCAGATGCCGGGCTTGGGCAAAGAACAGCCAGCGTTCGACCAGCGTTCCCGTCAGCGCCAGCAGGGCGCCGAGCGTGAACACGGGGCCGGCCAGTTCAGGATTCGCCCAGGCCAGCCATGCCGCCACCATCGGCACCGCCGCGAACAGCAGCAGTGCAATCGCGCGCAGCGGTCGAGCGTGCTTGCGCGCCAGCACGTAGCCCATCTCTCGATTGATGTAGTTCGCCTGTGTGTTCGGGCGTTCGAACACATCGACCTCGCGTCCCGGCAGCCCGACGGCGTCGCCGCGCGTGAAGCCCAGCGGCTGGCGGTCGATGCGGATCCAGTAAACCAGCTTCAGCACGGCCGCGAGGATCGCCAGGGTGAAGGTCACCAGCACGATCACGCCAAGCGCTTCGTCCGAAAGCGCGCTCCAGTTCACCAGCGCCATCAGCACCAGCCAGCCGGTGAGGATGGCGAAGACAAAATAGCCCGGCACCACCAGCGGATGGCGCCATGCGGGAATGGGCTTGAGCGAGGCATAGATCATCGCGGTGCTGGCGATCGTGCACAGCGAGAGCAGCACCATGATGGCCGCCAGCACCGGCATCGCAATCCACAGCGATTGCGGCAACGAACCGGCGATTCCGATGGCGAGCACAGCCAGCATCGCCATCACGACCAGCGCCGTCAGCGTGGCGAACACGCCTTCGCGCGAGAGCCACGAGGTCCGCCATTGCGAGAACGCGCGCCACGCACGACGGGGCTTGCCCAGGTGCAGCATCGAGCTGAGCAGGCCGACCGTCGTCAGCACCAGTCCCAGCACCAGCAACAATCCCCACAGCAACACGGTCGCGCCGTTCGCGGGCGCGCGGCCCTGGAGGGCGGGCAGCAGGATCAGGCCACCGGCCCACAGCAGCAGGCCATAGCCGGCGCCGGAGAGCGTGGTGAAGGCGATGACGGAAAACGCAGGATGCATGCGATGGGACTCAGCGGCTGAGTACGCGGTCGAGCCAGCGCAGCATCGGCGGCAGCGCGGCGGTGTCGAGGGGTTCGTCCTGCGGCACGGCGGCGGCAGTCGCCTCGCCCGTGCGACGCGGACGCGGCGGCAGGTATTTGTTCACGGGTTGATAGCCCAGCTGCGGCAGCAGGTCGACACCGCCGCGTTCGGCCACCAGCTTGGAGACCTTCGACTCCGGATCGCCCAGGTCGCCGAAATGCCGTGCGCGCGTCGGGCAGGCCTGCACGCAGGCGGGCTGGCGCTCGGATTCGGCGAGGTTCTCGTTGTAGATGCGGTCCACGCAGAGCGTGCATTTCTTCATCACGCCCTCGACTTCGCTGTACTCGCGCGCGCCGTACGGGCAGGCCCACGAGCACAGCTTGCAGCCGATGCACTTGTCTTCATCGACCAGCACGATGCCGTCCTCGGCGCGCTTGTAGCTGGCGCCGGTGGGGCACACGGTCACGCAGGCCGGCGTTTCGCAATGCAGGCACGAACGCGGGAAATGCAGCGTCTGCGCCGGTTGCGGCGTCGCGCTGGAGGCGCAACCTTCCGTCGCGGCGACCTCGAAGCTGTGCACGCGGTTGAACCACACGCCCGACGGATCCTTGCCGTAAGGCTGTTCGTCGGTGAGCGGCGCGGCGAAACCGCCTGCATTCCACTCCTTGCAGCTCACCGCGCAGGCATGGCAGCCCACGCAGGTGTCCAGGTCGATGACGAGCCCGAGTTTCTTCTTCGACGGCGGCGGCAGGTCGGTCATTCGAGTCTTCAGCGTTTGCGGGAACTGATCAGCCAGACGCCGATCGCGAACAGGGCGATGCCGAAGCTCACGCTCGGCAGCATGCCGACGAGCACCGGGATGATCGAGCTGCTGGTCTCGGCCGGGCCGATGGGATCGAACACGCCGAAGCTGATCAGGATCATCACCGCGAAGCCGAGCACGATGCACAGCCAGCCGGCGAGGAGTCGAACGGACTTCATGACGTGCTTCCCCCACGTTTTGCACGGAACTGCGCGCCGTAGCGCAGCGGGGCGTCGTTGGCTTCGCCCATCGCGATGGGCGGGAACTGCGGCGAACTCGCCTTCACGACCCCGGCGTCAGCCGGGGCCGCGCGCGTGATGCGCACGCGCAGGTCAAACCACGCGGCCTGTCCGGTGACCGGGTCGGCATTGGCGTAGTCGCCGCGCGGCGTGATGTCTGAAATCAGGTGGTTCAGCAGGAAGCCCTCGCGACCTTCCGGCGCGTCCTTGCCAAGGCGCCACGCGCCGCGGCGCTTGCCGATGGCATTCCACGTCCAGACGGTGTCGGGCTGCACGTTCGCCGCGAACTTCGCCTGCACGGTGATCGTGCCGTGGTGCGAGGTGACTTCGATCCAGTCTTCGTCCCGGATGCCGTGGCGCGATGCCGTGTCGGGATGCAGGTACAGCCAGTTGCGCGTGGCGATCTGCCGCAGCCACGCGTTCTGCGAGCCCCACGCGTGGTACATGAACATCGGACGCTGCGTGACGGCGCTGAGCGGGAACTCCTCGCGCGTGGTCTGCTCGCCTTCGAACGGTTCGTACCACATCGGCAGCGGATCGAAATACGTCGCCACGCGCTCGCGGTGTTCGTCCGGCGGCTGCGTCGCGCCATGTCCCTGCGCGGCGAGACGGAACTTCTGCAGCGTTTCCGAGTAGACCTGCAGCACGATCGGGTCGGCGTGGCCGAGGAAACCCATCTTCTGCGCCCAGTCGAGATAGCCGCGGTTGGCCATCTTGAAGTAACGCGCATCCTCGGGAATTTCGCTGCGCCAGAAACCGCCGTTGTCGATGTAGCGCTGCAGCTGCTCGGGATTGGGCTGGCCCTTCGCTTCCACTTCGCCATGCGCGCCGCGCCAGCCGGCCAGCAGGCCCACGCCAGGGGCGCGCTCGTGCCGAACGATGTAGTCGGCGTAATCGCGGTATTTCGCCGTGCCGTCTTCGTTCGTCAGGCCCGGCAGGCGCAGTCGCGAGCCCAGGTCGATCAGCACCGACTGGAAGCCGCGAACGTCGCGGCCTTCGCGCTGCTTCGCCGAATCCAGCACGGGGTGGCGGATCGCATCGGCGGCGCCGTCGGCATCGGAAATCGGCCGATCCAGCAGGCTGATCGCGTCGAAGCGCTCAAGATAGGTCGTGTCGGGCAGCACGAGGTCGGCGTAGGCGACCATTTCCGACGCGTACGCATCGGCGTAGATGATGCGCGGGATGCGGTACTCGCCATCCTCGCGCCTGTCGGTGAGCCACGCGATGGTCTGCGCGGTGTTCATCGACGAATTCCAGCTCATGTTCGCCATGAACATCATGAGCGTGTCGATGGGGTAGGGGTCGCCCGCCCACGCGTTGCGGATGACGGTGTGCATCATCCCGTGCGCGGACAGCGGGTACGCCCACGAGAAGGCATGGTCGATGCGGCGCGGCTGTCCGACTTCGTCGACGACGAGGTCTTCCGGCCCGTGCACGAACCCCAGCGGCGCGGCGTCAAGAACGCCGTTGGCCTGGCGCGCCTTTCCGGGCCGGTTCGGCGGCGGCAGCGGCTTGGGGAACGGCGGCTGGTAGCGGAACGAACCCGGCGCGTCCACCGCGCCCAGCAGCATCTGCAACAGGTGCAGCGCGCGGCAGGTGTGGAAACCGTTGCTGTGCGCGCTGATGCCGCGCATGGCATGCATCGACACCGGGCGGCCCTGCATCGAGTCGTGCTCGCGACCCCACGCATCGGTCCAAGCGATGGGCAGCGTGAACGCGCGATCGAACGCGGCGTCGGCCAGCTCGCGCGCGATGCGGCGGATCGTGTCGGCCGGAATGCCACAGCGCGCGCTCACCGCGTCGGGCGAATACTGCGGGTCGAGGTAACGCTGTGCGATCAGGTGGAACGCCGGCACGGCGCGGCGGCCGTCGCGCAGCGTGTACTCGCCGACGACGCGCAGTTGGATGCCGGTGTCGTTCGCGTTGGCGAACCGGTGCGAGTCGATCGCGCACAGCGGATGGCCGTCGAGATCGCGCGCGAACAGGCCGTCTTCCGCACCGCCCGGATCGTCGATGACGAGCCAGTGCGCGTTGGTGTAACGGACCAGGTAATCCAGGTCGATGCGGTCGGCGTTCAACAGTTCGTGGATCAGCGCGAAGGCGAACAGGCCATCGGTGCCCGGGCGGATGCCGATCCATTCGTCCGCGATGGCGCCATACCCCGAGCGCACCGGATTGATCGCGACGATCTTCGCGCCGCGCGCCTTGAGCTTGCCCAGGCCGAGCTTGATCGGGTTGGAGTCGTGGTCTTCGGCCACGCCCCACAGCATCAGGTACTGGGTGTGGTCCCAGTCGGGTTCGCCGAATTCCCAGAAGCTGCCGCCGACCGAATACAGGCCGCCGGCGGCCATGTTCACCGAACAGAAACCGCCGTGCGCGGCGTAGTTCACCGTGCCGAACTGCTGTGCCCACCAGCCGGTGAGCGCCTGCGACTGGTCGCGGCCGGTGAAGAAGGCGAGCTCGTCGGGGTTGCGTTCGCGGATCGGCCTGAGCCACGAGGTCGCGATCTCGAGCGCCTCGTCCCATTCGATCTCGCGGAACTCGCCCGAACCGCGCTCGCCCACGCGCAGCAGCGGCTTGTCGAGCCGAGCGGGCGAGTAGTGCTGCATGATCCCGGCCGAACCCTTGGCGCACAGCACGCCCTGGTTGACCGGATGGTCCGGATTGCCCTGGATGTAGCGGATCTGCCCGTCCTTGAGCCACACCTTGATGCCGCAACGGCATGCGCACATGTAGCAGGTGGTGGTCTTGACCTCGTCGCCGATGCTGGGCGAGGTGTCGATGGCGGGCTCGGGCTGGCGCATCCGCTCATTGTGCCTGCGCATCGCGGAGGACGACACAGGCCGTGTTCGCAGTGCAAGGCGCCAATGCGCGACGTGCCGGGGTTTTGTGCGTCGGATCGCCGAGGTTCCCGGCCGCGGCGCGTCCCCTCACGCCGCGTGCAAACGTGATCGAAGTATCGTAGTCGCCCGGTTCAGCGGGCCCGACGCACCCTAGCCGCTGGCGGCCGCCGTGGCGCGGTGCGATCCTTTCCCTCCGCTTCCTCGACCGCGAGCCATGGAACGCATCGAACGCATCCACGCCCTGCACCGCATCCTCAGCGCCGCGCGCTATCCGGTCACGGTGCAGCGGCTCCAGGAAGACCTGGAATGCTCGCGCGCCACGGTCTATCGCGACCTGGCGTACCTGCGCGACTACCTGATGGCGCCGGTGGTGGGCAACGGCGAGGCGGGATTCCGCTACGACCACAGCGAAGGCGAGCGCTTCGAACTGCCCGGCCTGTGGCTGAGTTCGGAGGAACTGCATTCGCTGCTGGCCGCGCAACAGTTGCTGGTGCGCAGCGGTGGCGGCGTGCTGTCCAACGCGTTGGCGCCGTTGCAGCACCGCATCGAGAAACTGCTGGACGAACACGCCGGCGGCCGCCGCGTCCCGGTCGAGCGCGTGCGCGTGATCCCGCACCGCACGCGCAGGCTGGACGAAACCGCGTTCCGCACGGTCGCCACGGCGGTGCTCGACCGCAAGCAACTGAGTTTCGAATACCGCGCGCGCTCCACCGATGAGCAGACGCGCCGCACCGTGTCGCCGCAGCGGCTGACGCATTACCGCGAGAACTGGTACCTCGACGCATGGGACCACAACCGCGAGGCGCTGCGCAGCTTCGCGGTGGACCGCATCACGGCGGCGAAGCTGTCCGAGACCGCCGCGCGCGACGTGCCCGACGAGGAACTCGACAAGCACCTGGCGTCGAGCTACGGCATTTTTTCCGGCACGCCCAAGGGTTGGGCGACGATCGTGTTCACGCCGAAGGCCGCGCGTTGGGTGGCGGATGAGCACTGGCATTCGCAGCAGCAGGGGCGGTTCCTGCCCGATGGCCGCTACGAGCTGAAGGTGCCCTACAGCGCCGGCCGCGAACTGCTGATGGACGTGATGCATTACGGCAGCGACGCGGAAATCGTGGAACCGCCGGTGCTGCGCGAACAGGCTCGCGCTTTGCTGCAGCTGGCGTTGAGCAACTACGAGCGGTGAGGCAGGCCGCTCACGCGGCATTGCCGCGTGGCCTGCCGAACGCCCGGCCATCGATGGCCGGGCAGGCGATCCGTAGCCCGACACGCACCGCCAGGGATGGCATCGCAAGTCTCGAAGGCAACGTCGCGACGGCTCGTCGCAGCCCGTGAGATCCCCCGCCCGCAGGCTGGCTCCATCCAACGGAGACCCCGCCATGCAGACCCGTCCCGACACCCATTCCGGCCTCGAAACCGCGCTGCGCCACGCCGTCGCCATCGGCGCGGTGGTCGTCGCGCTGCTGCCGGCCGCGCGCGGTTTCAGCCCGACCTTTGGCTGGATGCCGCTCTGGCTGGTTGCCATGCCGCTGTGCGCGTGGTGGGCGCTGCACCGTTTCCGTTTGCCCGCGCGCGAGTCCGAAGAGCCCGCCACGGTCCGCACGCGCCGCCGCGTCGGGGCCCAGGCGCGTCGCCGCCGTCCGTCGATGCTGCGACGCCGGCAAACACAGGCGGCCTGAGTCGCATCGAAGGGCAGGGGCGGCACGCTCGACGGGGTTCGAGCGTGCAGTGCGGTGGGTTCGCGCACCTGCCTGCCGGCCTTCGCGCGGATGCGGCGATACCCGTGCGAACGCATCCGGCACCTCGTCGTGCCCAGCCGTCGACCTCGCCCGCAGGCCATCCGCCACGCGGGCGGCCCCTGCGCGCTGTGCTAGCGTTCCCGGTCCCTTCACGCACCCGGAGCGCCGATGTCGAAGCTGTCGACTGCCTGCCAGAGCCTGATGTTCTCCGCGGGCCTGGCGGCCGCGTCCATCGCCGGCGCCGCCCCCAAGGAGTCCCCCGCCGTGTCCGCCGATCCCTACGCCTGGCTCGAAGACGTCACCGCCGAGCGTTCACTTGACTGGGTCCGCGCGCACAACGCGAAGGCCGAGGCTGAACTGGCTACATCAAAGCAGTTTGCGCAGCTTCAAACCGACATCCGCGCCATCCTCGATTCCGACGCCAAGATCCCGGGTGTGGAGAAGATCGGCGAGTACTACTACAACTTCTGGAAGGACAAGCAGCACGAACGCGGCCTGTGGCGCCGCACGACGCTGGCCGAATACCGGAAGGACAAGCCGCAGTGGGAAACCGTCATCGACCTCGACGCGCTGAACAAGGCCGAGGGCGAGAACTGGGTGTGGCACGGCGTGGACTGCCTGCGTCCCGATTACTCGCGCTGCCTGATCGCGCTCTCGCGCGGCGGCGCCGATGCCGACGTCACGCGCGAATTCGACCTGTCCACGAAGTCCTGGGTGAAGGACGGCTTCTTCCGCGATGAAGCCAAGGGCGCGCTGGGCTGGATCGATCGCGACACCGTGTACGTCTACACCGATTTTGGTGCCGGCTCGATGACCAGCTCCGGCTATCCGCGCATCGTCAAGGAATGGAAGCGCGGCACGCCGATCGAACAGGCGCGCGTGGTGTACGAAGGCAAGCCGGGCGACATGTACATCGCCGCGCTGCGCGATCACACGCCGGGTTTCCAGCGCGATTTCGTCAGCCGCACGCTGGCGTTCTACAACGATGAGCTCTATTTGCGCGGCGCCGACGGAAAGCTTTCGAAGATCGACGCGCCGAATTCGGCCAACAAATCGCCGCATCGCCAATGGCTGTTGCTGGAGCTGCGCGAACCGTACGAAGCCGGCGGAAAGACGTGGCCCGCCGGTAGCCTGATCGCCACGAACTTCGACGATTTCATGGCCGGAAAGCGCGAGTTCACCGCGCTGTTCACGCCGACCGAACGCACGTCGCTGTCGAGCTACACCTGGACGAAGTCGCACCTCGTCCTCAACGTGCTCGACGACGTGAAGAACCGCCTGAGCGTGCTCACGCCGGCTGCATCCGGCGAGTGGGCGCGCACGGATTTCACCGGCGCGCCCACGTTCGGCACGCTCGGGGTGACGGCGGTAGATCCGGATGAAAGCGATGCGGTCTGGCTGACCGCCACCGATTACCTGACGCCGACGACGCTGTCGCTGGCGCAGATCGGCGGCAAGCCCGAAGTGCTCAAGACGATGCCGGTGTTTTTCGATGCATCATCAAGCGTGATCGAGCAGCATTTCGCCACGTCGAAGGACGGCACTCGCGTGCCGTACTTCCTCATTCGCCCGAAGGACCTGAAGCTCGACGGCACCGCGCCGACGCTGCTATACGGCTACGGCGGCTTCGAGATTTCGCTGACGCCCGCGTATTCGGGCAGCGTCGGCAAGGGTTGGCTGGAGAAGGGCGGCGTCTATGCGGTCGCCAACATCCGCGGCGGCGGCGAGTACGGCCCCCGCTGGCACCAGGCCGCGCTGAAGGCCAACCGCCATAAGGCGTACGAGGATTTCGCCGCGGTCGCGCAGGACCTGATCGAGCGCAAGGTGACCTCGACCCCGCACCTGGGCATCCAGGGCGGCAGCAACGGCGGACTGCTCACCGGCAACATGCTCACGCAGTATCCGGACCTGTTCGGTGCGGTGGTCGTGCAGGTGCCGCTGCTGGACATGAAGCGCTACAGCCACCTGCTGGCCGGTGCGTCGTGGATGGCCGAGTACGGCGATCCCGACACCGCCGACTGGGATTACATCCGTACCTTCTCGCCGTACCACCTGTTCGATGCCAAGCGCACGTACCCGCCGGCGTTGTTCATGACCTCCACGCGCGACGACCGCGTGCACCCCGGCCACGCCCGCAAGATGGCCGCGAAGATGCTGGACGCCGGCAAGGACGTGCGCTACTACGAGAACATCGAGGGCGGCCACGGCGGTTCGGCCAACAACGCCCAGGCGGCGCACATGAGCGCGCTGGCGTTCACGTTCCTGTGGAATGAGTTGAACGACAAGTAAGCGTTTCAGCCCCTCCCCTGCGAGCCGGGGAGGGAGCATGCACCGGTTGTCCCATGCGTAAACGGACCCCATCCATGAAACCGACCCACCTCCTGCTTTCGGCCCTGATGATGAGCACCACCGCCCCGACCCTCGCCGCCACCGCAACCCCGCCCGACGCGGTCAAGAAGCCGCACGTCGTGAAGGCGCCCTTCGGCGCGCAGCGAAACGACGAGTACTACTGGCTGCGCGACGACGACCGCAAGAATCCCGACATGCTGGCGTACCTCAATGCCGAGAACGCCTACGCCGATGCGGTGATGGCGCCGCTGAAGCCGCTGGAGAACAAGCTCTACGAGGAAATCGTCGGCCGCATCAAGCAGGACGACAGCTCCGTGCCGTACCGCGAGCGCGGCCACTGGTACTACAGCCGCTTCGAGACAGGGCAGGACTATCCGGTCTACGCGCGCCGGGCGGGCTCCATGGACGCCGCCGAGCAGGTGCTGCTCGACGTCAACAAGATGGCCGCCGGCAAGGACTATTTCAGCGTCGGCGACTGGGAAGTCAGCCAGGACAACAAGGTCCTGGCCTGGGCCGAGGACGCCGTGGGCCGTCGCCAGTACGTCATCCGTTTCAAGAACCTTGAAACCGGCGAGGTCTACAGCGATGAGATCAAGGGCGTCTCGCCCAACCTCGTCTGGGCCGACGACAACAAGACGCTGTTCTACGTCGAGAACGACCCTGAAACCCTGCTCACCGTGCGCGTGAAGAAGCACGTGCTCGGCACGCCGGCGTCGAAGGACGTGCTGGTGTACGAGGAGAAGGACGACAGCTTCTACATGGGCATCGATCGCTCACGTGACGACAAGTTCATCTGCATCGGCGTGGAAAGCACGGTGTCGAGCGAAATGCGCTGCGCGCCGGCTTCGAACCCCGAGAAGTTCACCGTGCTCGCCCAGCGGGAACGCGACGTGGAATACCAGGCCGATCACCTCGGCGACCGCTGGGTCATCCGCACCAACGAAGGCGGCGCGGCGAACTTCAAGCTGATGACCGCGCCGTCCGATGCCACGTCGCGCAAGCAGTGGAAAGAATGGGTGCCGCACCGCGACGACGTCTTCATCGAAGGCTTCGAGCTGTTCGACGGCTTCACCACCATCGCCGAGCGTTCCGACGCGCTGGAACGCCTGCGTGTGCTGAAGAACGACGGCACCGAGGAGTACGTCAAGGCCGACGAGCCGGCGTATTCGATGGGCCTGTCGGTCAATTCCGAGCACGACACGCCGTGGCTGCGCTACAGCTACACCTCGCTGACCACGCCGGGCACGACGTACGAGACGAACGTGCTCACCGGTGAACGCAAGCTGCTCAAGCGCGAGCCCGTCATCGGCTACGACCCGGAAAAATACGTCACCGAACGCGTGTGGGCGACCGCGCGCGACGGCGTGAAGGTGCCGGTGTCGCTGGTCTACAAGAAGGGCTTCCAGAAGGACGGCAAGGCCGCGATGCTGCAGTACGCCTACGGCAGCTACGGCTCCTCGACCGATCCGCGCTTCAACGGGCCGGTGGTGAGCCTGCTCGATCGCGGCATGGTCTACGCCATCGCCCACATCCGCGGCGGGCAGGAAATGGGCCGCAAGTGGTACGACGACGGCAAGCTGTTCCACAAGAAGAACACCTTCACCGACTTCATCGACGTCACCGACGACCTGGTGAAGCAGGGCTATGCGGCGAAGGACCGCGTCGCCGCCTACGGTGGCAGCGCCGGCGGCCTGCTGATGGGCGCGATCTCCAACATGGCGCCGCAGACGTACCGCGTGATCCTCTCGCAGGTGCCGTTCGTGGACGTGGTGACGACGATGCTCGATCCGACCATCCCGCTCACGACCAACGAATACGACGAGTGGGGCAATCCGGAAAAGAAGGAGTATTACGACTACATGTTGTCGTATTCGCCGTACGACAACCTGTCGAAGCAGGCGTATCCGGCGATGTTCGTCGGCACCGGCCTGTGGGATTCGCAGGTGCAGTACTGGGAGCCGGCCAAGTACGTCGCACGCCTGCGCGATCTCGACCAGGGCCAGGCGCCCATCGTGTTCCGCACCAACATGGACGCCGGCCACGGCGGCAAGTCGGGCCGGTTCCGCCGCTACCGCGAGCTGTCGGAGATGTATGCATTCATGCTCGAGCGCCTCGGATTGGCCGGCGCGCCCGCTGCCACCGCGGCGAAGTAACGGCGGCCTGCTCCTCCCCCCGCTTGCGGGGGGAGGTCGGGAGGGGTACGAAGGCGCGTAGCGCCGAGCTCGCCGCAATGCGTCCCGCGGCCCCTCCCAAGCCGAACATTTCACGCGCCCCGTGACGTCAACACCCCCATTGTCCCCGCCACCTCCCAGGGTCCGCTTCCGCTGGGCCTGGTGGCTGCTGGCCTATGCCAGCCTCGCGCTGGGCATCATCGGGATCGTGGTTCCGGGCCTTCCCACGGTCCCGTTCGTGCTGCTGTCGGCGTTCGCCGCGGCGCGCGGCTCGCAGAAGCTGCACGACCGCCTGCTGGCCGATCCCCGGTTCGGCCCGATGATCCGCGACTGGCAGGCGCACGGCGCGGTCTCACGTCGCGCCAAGCGGCTGGCGGTGTCGATGATGGCCGCCTGCGCGGTGATCATGTTCCTCACCGCGCCGCGCTGGTGGATGGCCGCGACGGGCACCGCGATCATGACCATCGTCGCGATCTGGCTATGGCGCCGCCCTGAACCGCCGTCCCCGCCGGACGTTTGACGACCCATCGCACGCCTCGCGGGCTACACTTCGGGCATGAAGCCTGTCCGACTCTCCGCTGCTGCATTCCTGCTCGCCCTGCCGTTGCTGCTCACGGCCTGCGGCAACAAGGGCCCGTTGATCCTGCCGCCGAAGAACGTTTCGCAGGTCGTCATGCCATCCGAAGTGACGCCCGCCAAGGATGCGCAGCAGGTCGGCGATCCCAGCGACGCGCTCGACCAGGCGCCGGAGGCCGGCGACACCAACGCCGAGACGGACCTGAAAGACGACAGCGACTCCGATCCTCCGGAAAACACCGACATTCCGTAACGGGCCGCGACGATGACGCTGCGTTTCACCAAGATGCATGGCGCGGGCAACGACTTCGTCGTGCTCGATCTGCGCGGCGACATCGCCGAGCCCGCCGCCGCGTTGTGCCGTTCGCTCGCCGATCGCCACGCGGGCGTGGGTTGCGACCAGATCCTTACCGTCGAGCGCGCGTCCGATGGCGCCGCCGCGCGCTATCGCATCTGGAACGCCGACGGTTCGCTCGCGCAGCAGTGCGGCAATGGCGCGCGCTGCATCGCCGCGTGGGTCGTGCGCGATGCACAGGCGCGCGGCCATGCGCTGGGCGAGGAGTTCGTGCTCGACAGCCCGGTCGGTGCGCACGCGGTCACGCGCCTGGACGGCGGTCACTACCGGATCGAGATGGGCCTGCCGCGCTTCGCGCCGACCAGCATCCCGCTGCACGGGTTCGAAGGCGCGCAGGACGAATACGTGCTGTACCACAACGATGCGGTGTTCACCTTCGGCGCGGTGTCGATGGGCAACCCGCACGCGGTGATCGAGGTGGACGACGTCGACCATGCGCTGGTCGAAACCGTCGCCCCGATGCTGCAGGCGCATCCGGCGTTCCCGGAGTCGGTCAACGTCGGCTTCGCGCAGGTGGAATCGCGCGACCGCATCCGCCTGCGCGTGTACGAGCGCGGCGTCGGCGAAACCCTGGCTTGCGGCAGCGGTGCCTGCGCGGCCGCGGCGGTGTTGATGCGACGCGGGCGCGTGAATCGCGACGTGACCGTCGCGCTGCCCGGCGGCGAACTGCGCATCGTGTGGCCGGCCGACGATGCGCCGCTGACGATGTCGGGGCCGACTGCATTCGTGTTCGAAGGGGAGTGGAACCATGAATGAAACCCAGGAGAAGCTCGGGGCCCATGAAGTCGCAGCGTTCCTGCGCCGACATCCGCGTTTCCTGCAGCAGTTTCCCGATCTCGCGGTCAGCCTGGTGGTTCCGCGCGAGGAAGGTTCGGCCGCCTCGCTCGCCAGCTACCAGCTGGAAGTGCTGCGCGACAAGAACCGCGAACTTTCCCGCCGCCTGCAGGACCTGTTCGCCAACGCGCAGGAGAACGAGCGCCTGTCGGTGCGCACGCACCAGCTCACGCTCGCATTGATGCGCCAGAAGACGCCGGCCGACACGCTGCGCGCGATGGCGGCGACGCTCGCCGAGGATTTCAACGGCGACCTGGTGCGTCTGGTGGTGTTCCATTCCATCGACGGCCTGGACGATACCGAGTGGTTGCAGGTGATCGCGCAGGACGATGCGCGCCTGCAGCCGTTCCGTGATTGCCTCGCCGATGGCGAACCGCTGTGCGGCCGCCTCCAGCCGGAAAAGCACGCGCTGCTGTACGGCATGCGGGCCGAGGAGGTGCAGTCCACCGCGCTGCTGCCGCTGCCGGGCGTCGGCCTGATCGCCGTGGGCAGTCGCGACACCAATCGTTTCTTCCCCGGCATGGGCACGCTGTTCCTGCGCATGATGGGCGAATCGCTCGCGACGGCGCTGAAGCGTTTCGAGGGCTGATGGTTCGCTCGCGCCCGGTGTTTTCCCCTTTTCCGCGTGCGGGAAGGGGCGGGGGCGCAATGCCATGAACGCGCGCGAGCACCAGGCGCCGGCGCCCGTGGCAGACATCGAGGACTACCTCGCGCACCTGCGGGTCGAGCGCCGCATGTCCGAGCACACGCTCGATGCGTATCGCCGTGACCTGGCCTCGCTCGCGCAGTGGGCGCAGCATGAGAGCGTCGATGTCGCCTCGCTACATGGCGAACAGGTGCGCGGCTTCGTCGCCGCCGAACATCGTCGCGGACTGTCGCCCAAAAGCCTGCAGCGCCGGCTTTCGGCGTGCCGCAGCTTCTACGCATGGCTGGTGAAGCAGGGCCGCATTGCCGCCAGTCCCGCCGCGTCGATCCGCTCGCCCAAGGCGCCGCGCAAGTTGCCGCAGGTGCTCGATCCCGACGAAGCCAAGGCACTGGTCGAAGTGCCGACCGATGCGCCGCTGGGACTGCGCGATCGCGCACTGCTGGAGCTGTTCTATTCCTCCGGCCTTCGACTGTCGGAGTTGTGCGCGCTGCGCTGGCGCGACCTGGACCTCAGCGATGCGCTGGTGAGCGTGCTCGGCAAGGGCAACAAGCAGCGCAGTGTGCCGCTGGGTTCGCACGCGCGTGCGGCACTGGCGGAGTGGCGCGCGTCGACCGGCGCGGCGAACGATGCACCTGTGTTCCCCGGTCGCGGCGGCGGGCCGATCACGCCGCGCGCGGTGCAACTGCGCATGCGGCACCTCGCGCAGCAGCAGGGATTGTTCAAGCGAGTTCATCCGCACCTGCTGCGGCATTCCTTCGCCAGCCACATCCTGGAGTCCTCCGGCGACCTGCGCGGGGTGCAGGAACTGCTCGGCCACGCCGACATCGCCACGACCCAGATCTACACCCACCTGGACTATCAGCACCTCGCGAAGGTCTACGACGCCGCGCACCCGCGTGCCCGCCGCAAGGCCGGGGAAGGCTGAACGCTTCCGCTACAGGCTGCGCCGGGAGGCCTCGCTCGCAGCCTCGCGACGGGTATCCGCGCTTCTTCTGATTTGTGTCAAAGCGCCCGCCCGAAGGGCCGATAGATTTGCTTGCGCGGGCAAACATCTATCGAGACCGCGCACATGGCCAAGAACTTCCCGCTGAACCCGAAGCATCCCGAACGCATCTGTTGGGGCTGCGACCGCTACTGCCCGGCCCAGGCGCTGGCCTGCGGCAACGGCTCCGGCCGCGTCATGCACCCGGTCGAGATGCAGGGCGAGACGTGGTACGAGGACTGGGGCATCGAGCCCTCGCCGGACAATCCGCGCATGGCGCAGCTGTAGGTGCGTTGTTGTAAGTGTTTCGTTGCGCGCGTGCGCCTTCACGCGCGCGCATCGCGTCGCGAAACGTCTGCGGCTTGAACCGGCCCCTTCATGCCCCCACCGATGGGAAATCCCCCGGAGGTTGCATGGACCCTAGTCAGAACCCCAACGTTTTCCACGCCACGACCATCGTCAGCGTTCGTCGCGACGGCCACGTCGCCGTTGCCGGCGACGGTCAGGTCACCCTCGGCAACACCGTGATGAAGGCCAACGCGCGCAAGGTGCGACGCCTCGGCCGCGACGGACAGGTGCTGGCCGGTTTCGCCGGTGCCGCCGCCGATGCCTTCACGCTGTTCGAACTGTTCGAGGCCAAGCTCGAGAAGCATGGGCAGCTCACGCGTGCCGCTGTCGAACTCGCCAAGGATTGGCGCACCGAACGCCGCCTGGGCAAGCTCGAAGCGCTTCTCGCAGTCGCCGACAAGGAAACCTCGCTGATCATCAGTGGCACCGGCGATGTCATCGAACCCGAAGACGGCATCATCGCCATCGGTTCCGGCGGCATGTACGCATTGTCCGCGGCGCGCGCGCTGATCGCGCACACGCAGCTGGACGCACGCACCATCGCCACCGAGGCGATCAACATCGCCGGCGATGTCTGCATCTACACCAACCGCAACGTGGTGGTGGAAGAGCTTTGAGTCGTCATCCCCGCCGATGCGGGGATCCAGCGACTTTCCCCCTCAAGACTGGATTCCCGTTCGCGCGGGAATGACGAGCACAACGACATGTCCATCAAGCCCGACACTTCCAACTCCACCATGACGCCGCGCGAGATCGTGCAGGAACTGGACCGGCACATCGTCGGCCAGCATTCGGCCAAGCGCGCCGTCGCCATTGCCCTTCGCAACCGCTGGCGCCGAATGCAGCTGCCGGCCGAGCTGCGCAACGAGGTGATGCCCAAGAACATCCTGATGATCGGCCCGACCGGCGTGGGCAAGACCGAAATCGCGCGCCGCCTTGCAACGCTCGCCAACGCGCCGTTCGTGAAGGTCGAGGCCACGCGCTTCACCGAGGTCGGCTACGTCGGCAAGGACGTCGAGCAGATCGTGCGCGACCTGGCCGACACCGCCGTGAAGCTGTACCGCGAGCAGGCCAAGCAGCGTGTGCGCACGCAGGCCGAGGAGCGCGCGGAAGAGCGCATCCTCGACGCGTTGCTGCCGCGTCGCCAGGGCGCAACGACGGTGTTCGGCTTCAATGCCAACGAGGCAGCAAAGGACGAGCCCTCCTCGCAGGACAATTCGCCGGAAGCGAGCGAAACCCGCGCGAAGCTGCGCAAGCAGCTGCGTACCGGTGCGCTGGACGATCGCGAGATCGAGATCGAAACGGCCGTGAACGTCGGCGTCGACATCATGGCGCCGCCCGGCATGGAGGAAATGGGCCAGCAGCTGCGTCAGATGTTCTCGCAGGTTGCCGGCGCGAAGACACACAAGAAGACGTTGCCGATCCGCACCGCGCGCGTGCAGCTCACCGAAGAGGAAGCCGGCAAGCTCGTCAACGAGGACGACGTGCGCGAAGCGGCGATCGAAGCCTGCGAGCAGCACGGCATTGTTTTCATCGACGAGATCGACAAGGTCGCCAAGCGCAGCGAAGCGGGCGTGAGCGGCGGCGACGTCAGCCGCGAAGGCGTGCAGCGCGACCTGCTGCCGCTGGTGGAAGGTTCGACCGTGAGCACGAAGTACGGTCCGGTGAAGACCGACCATATCCTGTTCATTGCGTCGGGCGCGTTCCACCTGGCCAAGCCGAGCGACCTGATTCCCGAGCTGCAGGGCCGTTTCCCGATCCGCGTGGAATTGTCGGCGCTGAGCAAGGACGACTTCGTGCGCATCCTCACCGAGCCCAAGGCCGCGCTGACGACGCAGTACATCGAACTGCTGCGCACTGAAGGCGTGGGATTGGAGTTCACGACAGACGCGGTGGATCGCCTGGCGGAAATCGCCGCACAGGTGAACGAGCGGCAGGAAAACATCGGCGCGCGTCGCCTGCATACGGTGCTGGAACGCCTGCTCGATGTGTTGAGCTATGAAGCGCCGGATCGCGGAGGCCAGGGCGTGAAGATCGACCGCGCCTACGTCGACAGCCACCTGGGCGAGCTGGTGCAGGATCCCGATCTGAGCCGCTACATCCTGTAACGCTTGCAGCCCCTCTCCCGCCTGCGGGAGAGGGGAGGGGTGAGGACGACCTCAGCGCGGCTCCACCACCACTTCGGTCTTCACCGAACTGGCAATGAAACAGTTCCGGTGCGCCGACTCGTGCAGCTTCGCAAGCGTCGCCGCATCCGGCGCATCGCCCGCGAAGGCGATCTTCGGCCGCAACGTCACGTGCGTGACCGCCGCGCGCCCTTCCGCGTTCTTGCCGAGCGTGCCGACTGCATCGTCTTCATAGGCATCGATGGTGAGGCCCTTCTTCGCCGCGACTGCAAGCAGCGTGAGCATGTGGCACGACGACAGCGCCGCCACGAGCATCTCCTCCGGATCCACGCCTTGCGCGCTGCCGAAGTACGCCGGTGCCGCCGAGCCAGTGATGCGCTGGCCGCGCTCGAAACGCACTTCGTGATCGCGCGGGTAATGCTCGTAATCGAACGGCTGGCCGTTGCGGCTCCAGCGGATCGAGGCGGTGTGTTCGGACATGGGGGCGGGTTCCGTGAGGGCGGGCCGCCACCATGCCACAGCCGCGTCAGCGCGCGACAGCGTTGGCGCTATTCGTTGCGGCCTTGCGACGCGCGGTGTCCTCGATGAGCTGATCGCGCGCGGCCTGCTGCAGCGCTTCGATGCTCACCTTGTCCGGCGATGCGCCAAGGCGCCGGGTGAGGTCGGCGATCACGTGCTTGTTCGCGTAGGTGTGCGGCGAATCCGGATCGTCGCCCTGCGCGGTGATGAACGAGCCCAGCCGCTTGGCGCTGACTTCGCGCGCCTGCGCCAGCTCGACGAGCTTTGCGCGGTACTCCAGCTCCCAGGACGCAAGCCCCGGGAACGCGTTCTGATCGGCGAAGTGCTGCGTTTCGTGGCCCAGGAACACCACGCGGAACGCTTCGCTGTCGAGGCCTTCGGTGTAGCTGGGCACCACCGCGTACAGCGCTTCGGCCGTGGCCCAGCCGCCGGCGGAACCGCGTTCGCAGCGACCATACGACGTCCAGCCGCGGCTCACCCAGTCGTCGAGCAGTTCCACCTTCACCGTGTACGGACCTTCCGGAAGGTCCACCTTCCACGGCCGCGTTTCCTGCTTGCGCCACATCATCAGCTCGCGCAGCGGCATCGTGCGGCCGAGCTGCGCGCGATACCCGTGCGCGAGCAACTGCCCCTGAAGGATCGGCTCCAGCGCGTCCATGTCTTTCGCATCGTTCGCATCGGGGCCGATGCGGTTGCGCAACGTCGCCAGCAACTTCGCTTCCAGCTGCGCGCGCTGTTGCGGTGCCTTCATGGCGTGCCACCAGTAGTCCTGGTAGTCGTGCAGGATCTGGCGGGCGAACTCGTCGGCAATGGCGTCTGTGGCGAACACCGGGGCCTGCGCGTGGCGCGCGAGCATGCAGGCGCGATACACCGCGTCCTGTTCCACGAAGCCGGCGGCCGGCGACGCGCGCAACGCGTTCACGGCGCGCTGGCTGTCGCCCTGCAGGATGGCGTTGGTCGATTCGGCAATGGCGGCGGTGGCAGCCGGCGTGGACGCAGGCGGCGCGGCGTGCGCGGACGGCAGCACGGCAGCGAGCGCGAAAACCAGCGGGGCGATGCGGAGGGTCATGGGGGGAATCCGTTCGGTGGACGGCCGGCGGCCGCCTTCGCGCTCATTGCAGCGCCGATCGCGGCGCGGGGTCTTGAACGGATTTGATCTGCCGGCGCAGCTGCGACGGCGGGGCGCCCGTCGTGGCGCGCAGCGTGCGGGTCAGGTGCGCCTGGTCGGCGAAGCCGGTGGTCGTCGCGATGTCCACCAGCGCCATTCCGTCGGCGAGCAGGCGCAGGGCGCGGCGGCAACGCAGTTCGCGACGCAGCAACTGCGGCGACATGCCGTGCGACTTCACGAACGTACGCGAGGCATGCGCGAGCGATACACCGGCGGCCTGTGCGAGCAACGCGATGTCCTGCTCGCCGTGCTCGAGTTCGCGAAGGAACGCGCGCTGCCACGGATGCAGCGTCGACGCCGGCGCGGCGTTGCACGCGGCGATCAATTCCGCAAGCCGATGCGGCGCACGCGTGAACACCGCCAGCGCGTCCTTCGCGTCGTGCACGCGCAACACGCGCAGCGCATCGCCGGTGATCCCGCCATCCAGATCCAGGTTCACCACCTTCGCACCGACGTTGCCGAAGCGGTTGCCGTGCGCGTGCCAGCGCGGGTGCAGCACGAGCGTGCCGGGCACGCAGTCGATGGGGCCATCGGCGCTCATCTCGACGTGGCTGCCGTCGATCACCAGCGCCGCGTACGCGCCATCGTGCCGGTGCGTGCGCAGCACATCGCGGGCGTCATGGCGGGTCTCGAAACCGGTGTGGGCATGCATGGTGCGAAATCCTGACGAAGACGGGGGCTGCGGGCCAGTGGCGGAGGTTGGGGCCCTGGCTTGTGATGCAGCGGCCTCGCGCTGGGTTGAAGGGCGGCCGCGACGGTCTGGCCCGGCCAATGGCGTTGAGCTGCCGTGCCCTGGCGTTGGCGGGCTGACGGGATACGCAGGTGCCGGCGTTTCCGGCGGCAGCAGCGTTCCTGAGGCCAGCCACGAGGCCTTCACGCCTCCTCGACGCTCGCAGGCGCATCTCCGCAGTTCGCCTTGGAGGGGAGATGCACCATGCGTCACGCAGTCGCCACCTTGCTGGTCTCCACGGTCATGCTCGCGGCATGCGGGCGCGAGCAATCGCCGCCGGCGCAGCCGGTCTCCGGGACGCCTTCTCCGCCGGCCGCATCGACCACCACGCCTACGCCCGCATCGGCACCGGCCGCGACCCCGGCGCAGGGCACGGGTGTCCCCGTCACGGCCGACAACTACGGTCGGGCGGCCACTGACCTGGCCTTCGCCGGTGCGCTCAAGAACGGCGGCTTCGGCAAGTTCGACCACTTCCGCGAACTCACGCCGCTCGACAAGCAGGTCGTCATCCGCCAGAACCGCGACACGCTGTACTCGGCGGCGGTGTTCGACCTCGACGCCGGGCCGGTGACGATCACGCTGCCCGATCCGGGTTCGCGCTTCATGTCGATGCAGGTGTTCGACGAAGACCAGTACACGCACCAGGTCGCGTACAAGCCCGGCACCTACACGCTGCGCAGGCAGGACATCGGCACGCGCTACGCGATGGCGGCGCTGCGCATCCTGCTGGATCCCAACAATCCCGAAGACGTGAAGGCCGTGCACGCGCTGCAGGACGCGGTAAAGGTCAGCCAGCCCGGAGGTCCGGGCAAGTTCGAGGTTCCCCAGTGGGATACCGCCAGCCTGGGCAAGCTCACCGATGCGCTGACGGTGCTCGGCGACACGCTGTCGGACAAGAACGGCATGTTCGGCATGAAGAAGGACGTGGACCCGGTGCGTCGCCTGATCGGCGTGGCCACCGCATGGGGCGGCAACCCCGCCAAGGAAGCCACCTACCTGAACTTCGTGCCCGCCAGGAACGACGGCACCACCGTCTACCACCTCGACGTGAAGGACGTGCCGGTCGATGGCTTCTGGTCGGTGACGGTCTACAACGCCAAGGGGTTCTTCGACGCCAACCCGCAGAACGCGTACTCGCTCAACAACGTCACCGCGAAGAAGAACGACGACGGCTCCGTGCGCATCCAGTTCGGCGGTTGCGATGGCCAGGTGCCCAATTGCCTGCCGATCACGCCGGGCTGGAACTACCTGGTGCGGCTGTATCGCCCGCGTGCCGAAATCCTCGATGGCAAGTGGAAGTTCCCGGAAGCGGTTCCCGCCTCCTGATCGCCGCGATACCACCCGGAGCATGTCGATGAATCGCCTGATCACGCCGATGTTCTCGATCGCCGCGTTGTGCGTCGCGCTGGCCGCCTGCAACCGGCAGACGCCAACCGAGCCCGCCAGCACCGCGCCCACGCCGGCCGCCACTGCGAGCGCGACCGATCCGGCGATTGCCGATGCGCGCGCCACCGCGAAAGACGCCTACATCTGGGGATTCCCGCTGGTGGAGAACTACAAGACGCTCTACCAGCAGGCGATCGACAAGGGCGGGCCGAACTTCCACGCGCCATTGAACGCGATCGGCAACTCGGCCAACGTCGCCACGCCGAAGGACACGGCGATCATCACGCCGAACTCGGACACGCCGTATTCATTCCTGTGGATGGACCTGCGCGCCGAGCCGCTGGTGCTGTCGATCCCGGCGATGGGCGACAAGCGCTATTTCTCGGTGCAGCTGATCGACCTGTACACGTTCAACTTCGACTACATCAACCAGGCGCTGACGAAGGGCAAGGCGGGCAACTTCCTCATCGCCGGTCCCGACTGGAACGGCGAGACGCCCAAGGGCATCGACAAGGTGTTCCGCTCCGAAACGCCCTTCGCCTACGGCCTGGTGCGCACGCAGCTGTTCGACCCGAAGGACCTGGACAACGTCAAGCGCCTGCAGGCGCAGTACAAGGTGCAGCCGCTGAGTGCGTTCGCCGGCACGCCCACGCCGCCCGCGGCGCCGGCCGTGCAGTTCCCGCCATATGACGCGGCAAAGGCGAACGACCTGGGCTTCTTCTCGTACCTGGCGTTCCTGCTTCAGTACGCGCCGATGAACGCGGACGAGGCGTCGCTGCGCGAGCGCCTGGCGAAGATCGGCGTGGTGCCCGGCAAGCCGTTCGACGAGAACGCGCTGTCGCCGGCGATGCGCCAGGCGCTGCTGGACGGCATCGGTGATGCGAACAAGGAGCTGGAAAACTTCGTCGCCACGAAAGTCACCACCGACCAGGTATCGAGTGCCGACCTGTTTGGCACGCGCGCGCACATGAAGGGCAATGCGCTCTATCGCTTCGCCGGCGCGAAGCAGGGCATCTACGGCAACTCGGCATCCGAAGCGGATTACCAGGGGTACTACGTAGACGTGAAGGGCGAGCCGCTGGATGGCAGCAAGCACGACTACGTGCTGCGCTTCCCGAAGGATGGGCTCCCGCCCACCAACGCGTTCTGGTCGATGACGCTGTACGACGGCAAGAGCAAGCTGCTGGTGGACAACCCGCTCAACCGGTATCTCATCAACTCGCCGATGCTCGCCTCGCTCAAGCGCGACGCGGACGGTTCGATCGCGCTGTACGTGCAGAACGCTTCGCCCGGCAAGGACAAGGAAGCCAACTGGCTCCCCGCGCCCGCAGGCCCGTTCTACGTCGTGCTGCGCAATTACAGCCCGAAAGCCGAAGTGGTCGACCGCACGTGGAAGAAGCCGGCCATGGAAGTCACGCGCTGAGGTCTGCGTCCGACCGGCGGCCTGCGGGCGGCCGCCGGCGACGCGCGTGGGCATCAGTCCTCGATCGCCTCGATGCCGGCGTCCCTGAGTTTCTCCAGGTGCTCGTGCATTTGCTCCAGGCGTTCCGGCGAATGCCCTTCCCAGTCGGCGACTTCGCCCACCACGCGGAAGGGTTGCGCGGAACGGTACGACTTCGTGGGATTGCCGGGGAAGCGCTTGTCCGTGAGGTTCGGATCGTCTTCGATCGGGCCGGTCGGCTCGACGATGTAGATGCGGCCGCGGCCCTCGCCGACGGCCAGTTCCGCGCCCCAGATCGCCGCATCCAGCGTCGCGCTGAGATAGACGAACTTCGCCAGGTTGCGCTTTCCGAAGTTTGAAACGCGGCCGGGTTCGATCATCGCGCCAATGTCCAGATCGACCTTGGTGCCGTGGTAGTAGGTCTGCACGTCGTTCATCCGCATCGCTCCGGTGGGCTGTCGTCTCGACAGGCCGGCGATGCTGCACCACGCGCGCGGGCTTGCCGCAAGCCCCCGTGCGTTATATAAGTTGGTTGTGGGAGGCGCGCGGCGCCTCCCACTTTCGTTTCGGAACCGGACAATCCACGGCGATCAGTCCTCGCCGATGTCCTCGTTCCACACGTCCGGATTGGCGGCGATGTAGCCGCCCAGCATGTCGATGCATCCGGCGTCTTCCAGGTCGATCACCTTCACGCCGTTCTCGCGCAGCCAGTCGATGCCGCCGCGGAAGTTCACCGACTCGCCCACCACCACCGTGCCGATGTTGAACTGCCGTACCAGCCCGCTGCAGTACCAGCATGGCGCGAGCGTGGTGACCATGATCGTGTCGCGGTAGCGACGCTGGCGGCCCGCCTTGCGGAAGGCGTCGGTTTCGCCGTGCACCGACGGGTCGTTCTCCTGGATGCGGCGGTTGTGGCCGCAGCCGAGCAGTCGCCCGTCGTCGTGGTAGAGCGCCGCGCCGATCGGGATGCCGCCTTCGGCCAGCCCCTTGCGGGCTTCCTCGACGGCGGTGGCGAGCAGGGCGCGGTAATCGGGTGTTTCGATCATGTCAAAGCTCCAGCGGCGCGCAGCATGTCGATGTGCGGGATGCCGTCGTCGAGGTAGGTTTCGGAATTGCGCACGAATCCGTGGCGCGCGTAGTAGTGCTCAAGATGCGCCTGCGCGCCGATCTGCACGTCGCTGCCGGGCCAGCGTCGTTCGATGTGCTCCAGCGCGATGCGTACCAGCGGATCGCCCAGGCCACGCCCGCGATACGCCGGTGCGGTGAGGACGCGGCCGAAGCTGGCCTGCGGATAGCTCAGTCCCGCCGGAAGGATGCGCAGGTACGCGGCAATGCCGTCGTCGTCGGCGCGGCCGATCACATGCAGCGCGTCCGCATGCATGTCCTTGCCGTCGGGGTCGAGGTAGACGCATTGCTGCTCGACGACGAACACCTCAGAGCGCAGCTTCAGCAGCGCGTAGAGCGTGGCGGCGTCGAGTTCGCGGAACACAAGCGCCTGCCAGCGGATGTCGGAAAGCGGTGCGGTCATGCGTGCATGATGCCAGCGCGGCTCAGCGCGCGGTGCCGCGCCCGCGTGTGTCGATGCGCACCACCACGGACATGCCGGGGCGCAGCCGCGCAGACATTGCCTGGCCGTCGTCGATCGAAATCTTCACCGGGATGCGCTGGGCGATCTTCACGAAGTTGCCGGTGGCGTTGTCGGCGGGCAGCACGCTGAATTCCGACCCGGTGGCGGGCGAGATCTCCTCCACCCGCCCGTGCAGGCGCGCGCGTCCCAGCGCGTCGACGGTGAACGACACCGGCTGTCCGATGCGCACGTCCACCATCTGCGTTTCCTTCATGTTCGCGATGACCCACAGGCGGTCGGGGACCAGCGCCATCAGCTGCGTGCCGGCGTTCACGAACGCGCCCACGCGCACCGCCACCTGGCCCAGCTGCCCGTCGCGCGGCGCGCGGATGGTGGTGTTGTCCAGGTCGATCCGCGCCAGGCGGATGGCGGCCTGCGCGTTGGCGACGGCGGCCTCGAGCGCGCCGAGGTTCACTTCGACGCTCTGCACGTTCTGGCGGGCGATCTCCAGCCCCGCCTGCGCCTGCGCGACACCGGCCTGTGCCTGGATGCGCGCTGCGCGCGCCTGGTCGCGATCGGTGAGCGAAAGCAGCTGACGCGCCGCCAGCGGTTCGATGCGCGCCAGGTCGGCGGTCGTCTTCTCGGCCTGCGCGTTCGCATTGCGGATGGAGGCCTCGCCCTGCGCCACCTGTGCCTGCGCGCTGCGCCGGTCCTGCGCGGCGTTGGCCAGCGCGGCTTGTTGCGCCTGCAGCTGCGCCTGCGCCTGTTCGAGGCGCTGGCGGTAGATGCGGTCGTCGATCTGCACCAGCAGCTGGCCGCGCCGGACGTGCTGGAAATCGCGCACCGGCACCGCGGTGACATAGCCGGCCAGCTGTGGGGCGATGATCGTCACCTGCCCGCGCACGAAGGCGTTCTCGGTGCTCTGGATCGCGCTGCGGAACGGCGGCAGGCGCCAGGCGTAAAGCACCGCCAGCACGCCGGCCAGCGCCACGGCGGCGAACGCCGCCATCTGCCAGCGGCGGCGCCGGCGCTTGCGGGCCTGCGCGGCTTCGGAGGTGGCGTCGGTCGGGGCGGGCTGGTTCATGGAGTGGGTACGGGAGTGGAAGCGGCCGCCGCGGCGAGCCGATCGCGGCGCTGCAGCTGCAGGCGATGGATCAGCATCCAGGCCATCGTCAGCAGCGCGATCGCGGCGATCGCCATGAAGACATCGTTGTAGGCCAGCACGTTGGCTTCGCGTGAAGCCGCCGCGCCGAGGGCGCGCACGCCCTGCGCGTTGCGCAGCGCGGGATCGGCCAGGACCGGGGCATAGCCCGAGGCGCCGGCCTGCACGCGCGCGGCGACCAGCGGGTCCTGCAGGGTCAGGTGCTCGACCAGCTGGCTGGAATGGTATTTCTCGCGCACCGTCTGGAACGTGCCCAGTGCGGCCGTGCCGATCAGGCCGCCCAGGTTCTGCGCCATGCCAAACAGCACGACGAACGTGATGAGGTTGCGCGGCTCGCCGATCACGCGGCCCATGCCGGCGACCATCGCCGGACCGAGGAAATACGTGCTGCCAAAGCCGATCAGGAACTGGCTGACCAGCATGTCGTCCGGGCGCGTGAGGTTGGTCGAGCGCGCATCCAGCATGGCCCCCAGCGCGATGCACGCCAGCGCGATCGTGGACGGGATGATCATGCGGTTGGGCCGGATCGTCAGCGCACTGGCGACGACGCCCAGCGCGCAGCCCACCAGCACCGCGGCGAACATGCCGTGCATCTGGTCGTTGGTCAGCCCCAGCGCCTGCAGGAAGCCCACCGCGCCGGTGCTCTGCTCCGACAGGGCGAAGCGGATCAGCATCACCGACACCGCCAGCCGCACCATCGTGCCGCTGGCCAGCCAGCGCGTGTTGATGAGCGGATTCTCGCGGAAGTGCTCCGACGCCAGCGCGCCGGTCAGCAGGACGATCGCCCCGCACAGCGCCCAGCCGATCCACTCCGCGTCGAACCACCAGTCGATGCGCCCCAGCGACAGCGCCGCGCACAGCAATGCCATGCCCGGCGCGAACATCGCGAGGGTCACGAAATCGCGCTTCTCGAACACCTTGATGCGGTCGCTTGGCGGCAGGCGCAGCATCAGCACGCAGCCCAGCGCGAGCAGCGCCATCCCGACCTCGAACTGGTACAGCCTTCGCCAGTCGCCGAACTCGAGCAGGCCCGCCGAGAAGATGCGCGCCAGCGGCAGCGCCAGCTGCGCCACGCCGATGCCCACCACCAGCCCGCGCAGCCGGTGCGCGGCGGGGAAGGCCTGCATCGTGTAGTACAGGCCCAGCGTGCTCAGCGCCGCGCCCGCGATGCCGTGCGCCGCGCGCACCGCGATCGCCGAGCCCAGGCCGTGCACGAACAGGTGCGCGAAGGCCACCAGCGCATACAGCGCGAGGAAGACCTCGGTGAAAAGACGCAGGCCGAACTGCTGGCGGAACTTCACCAGCACCAGGTTGGCCGAGACGTTGGTCATCACGTAGGCGGCGGGCAGCCACGCCGCTTCGGCCGCGGTGACGCCCAGCTCGCCCTGCAGCTGGCTCAGGTTGGCCGTGACCAGCGCATTGCCCAGCCCGCCGGTGATGGCGACGATGAAGCCGACCACCGCGAAGGCGACGCGGCGCGAGGGAGAGTGCAGCGGGGTCGAAGGCGATCCCGGCAGGGTCGGCCGCTCGTGCGGCAGCCACTCGCGCGGCGCATAACGGCTCATCGGCGCGGTCGTCCTCCTTCGGCGCGGCCCGGAGAAGGGCAGGCCCGGCCAGCGGCGTGAATTCTCGCACGGGGTGCGATAATCACCGCATGAACGATCCCCGCCAGAAGCCAGACGCCACATCCGGCACGACCCATTTCGGTTTCCGCGATGTCCCCACCGGCGAGAAGCAGAAGCTCGTCGGCCAGGTCTTTTCATCCGTCGCGCGCAATTACGACCTGATGAACGACCTGATGTCGATGGGCGTCCACCGCGTGTGGAAGCGCTATTTCGTCGGCACCTGCCAGGTCAAGCGTGGCGATCGCGTGCTCGACCTCGCCGGTGGCACGGGCGACATCGCGCTGCTGCTGCGCGACCGCGTGGGCGATACGGGCAGCATCGTGCTGGGCGACATCAACGGCTCGATGCTGCGCGTGGGCCGCGACCGCATGACCGACATCGGCAAGGTCGCCGGCTTCGAGTACGTGCAGATGAACGCCGAGAAGCTGCCGTTCCCGGACGCAAGCTTCGACCTGGTGACCATCGCCTTCGGCCTGCGCAACGTCACCGACAAGGACGCCGCGCTGCGCGAGATGCATCGCGTGCTGAAGGTCGGCGGACAGGCGCGCGTGCTGGAGTTCTCGGAGGTGAAGGCCGAGTGGTTCAAACCGATCTACGATTTCCATTCGTTCCAGATCCTGCCGCGCCTTGGCAAGCTGTTCGCCAACGATGCCGACAGCTACCAGTACCTGGCCGAAAGCATCCGCAAGCATCCGCCGCAGGACGAGCTGAAGTCGATGATGCAGTCCTCGGGTTTCGCGCGCTGTGACTACCGCAACCTGTCAGCCGGGATCGTCGCGATCCATACGGGTTACAAGGTCTGACCTGACCCGTCATCCCGGCGAAAGCCGGGATGCAGGCCCTGGGCGCATCGGCGTGCTGATGCTCACGGTAGTTGCGGGTACCGCACCAGCAACACCCGCACCACCCCGTTCGTCCACCCGAACCCATCCTGCAGCGGATACTCCCCGCCGCCGCCATGCGCCTGGCCGGTCGCGTCGTACTTCTCGACGAGCTTGTGCCTGGCATCGAACACGCGCCCCACTTCGCGCAGGAAGTTCGTCGCAACCTCCTGCGCCAGCGCGGCTTCGTCGTAGCGACGCAGGCCTTCCACGGCGATCCACTGCAACGGCGCCCACGCGTTGGGTGCGTCCCATTGCTGGCCGGTGCTGTGCGTCGTCGTCAGGAGTCCACCCGGCGCAAGCAGCTGCACGCGCACCGTGGCCGCCGTCAGCTCCGCCCGCTGCGGCGATGCGATGCCGGTGAACAGCGGATACAACGAAGCCGCTGTGACCTGCGCGCTGACCTGGCCGTGCTTCCAGTCGTAATCGGCGTAGTAGCCCCTCGTGTTCCACAGATGCCGTTCGATCGCCTCGGCACGTTGCGTCGCGCGCTGCTCGAACTCGCGCGCGCAGTCGGGCTGCGCGTCCTTGCGGCATGCCAGTGCGATGGTCGCTTCCAGGTGGTGCATCAGGCTGTTGAGATCCACCGGCACGAACTCGCTCGTCCGGATGGTGCTCAACGTGCGACCGTCGCCCAGCCAGCGGCTTGAGTAATCCCAGCCGCTTTCCGCGCCCGCGCGCAGCTCGCGGAACACTTCGGCCGGCTGACGATCCGGTGCGCTCGCCGCGGTGCGCATGTCGTGCAGCCAGGCCTCCGGGCGCGGCGTGTCGCGATCGTCCCAATAGCGGTTGAACACGCCGCCGTCGCGCAACTTCACCACGCGCCGAACCGCGTGTCCGGGGGCAATGGACGTTTCTCCTTCCATCCAGAAGGCGTGCTCGCGGCGCAGCTGCGGCAGATACTGGCGATACACCACATCGCCGTCGATACGTGCTTCCAGCTCGACCATGTGCGAGAAGAACGGCGGCTGCGAGCGGCTGAGGTAATACGTGCGCGCGCCGTTCGGGATGTGGCCGTATGTGTCGATGAGCGCGGCGAAGCTGGCGAGCATGTCGCGCGTTCGTTCGTGCTCGCCGCTTTCCATCAGCCCGAGCATCGTGAAGTACGAATCCCAGTAGTACATCTCGCGAAATCGCCCGCCGGGCACGACGTACGGCTGCGGCAGGTGCAGCCGGCTGTCGTACGGCAGCGGCGCCGGATCGGTACGCGTGAGCTGCGGCCACAATCCGTCGATATGCGCCGCAAGCGTGTGGCCGACGTTCACGTTCGACGTGGCGACCTGCGCGGGCACTTCGAAACTCGCCTGCACGAACGCCGCCAGGTTGAACCCGGGTGCATCGCGCCGTGCGAGGAAATCGGCGTTGATCGCGGCCGGATCGCGCAATGGCCGGGCATCGGCGAATGTCTTCTGGTCGTCGAAAAGCGGCGCCTGCTGCACCGCGGCGAACAGCGCGGGATATGCGAGATCGGGCGTCTGGACCGGCGCGATGGTGGTCGCTGCCGCGCGTGCGTCCGCGCGTGGCGGCAGCGTGGCCGGGGCGCAGGCGGCGAGGGTGCCCAGCAGGAAGACGAAAGCGGGACTGAAGGCGTGGTAACGGGCGCGGCGGCTCAACTCGGGCTCCGGGCGACGGTCCGGGCAGGGTAGGCGGCCGTGCATCGGCGCGGCGTGAGGCGGGCTGGCCGGCCGCGCTACACTCGCCCGCTCACCCGCCAGAACCGGTTCTCCCATGCGTTATTCGATGCTGACCCTGTGCCTCGCCGCCGCCCTCGCCGCCGGCTGTTCGCGCGACGCCGCGCCGCCCGCCGACACCGCCGCGAAGGACACCGCCGCCGTGACCACCGCCGACCAGAAGACCCTCGCCGAAGTGGACGAATACTCCTTCGCGCAGCCCGACAAGGTCCGCATCGACGACCTCGCGCTGGAGCTGAAGGTCGACTTCGACAACAAGCAGCTCGGCGGCAGCGCGACCTACACGCTGGAATGGCTCGACAAGAACGCCACGCAGATGGTGCTGGACACGCGCGATCTCACCATCGAGAAGGTGGTCGGTGAACGCAGCGACGGCAAGTGGGAAGACCTGAAGTTCGCGCTCGCCGACAAGGACAAGGTGCTGGGCAGCAAGCTCACCATCGAAACGCCGACGCGCAATCCGCGCATCCGCGTGACCTACCACACCTCGCCGGACGCCTCGGGCCTGCAGTGGCTCACGCCGGAGATGACGCAGGGCAAGAAGTCGCCCTTCATGTTCAGCCAGTCGCAGCAGATCCACGCGCGTTCGTGGGTGCCGCTGCAGGACACGCCGCGCGTGCGCTTCACCTACACCGCGCACGTGACCGCGCCGCAGGACGCGATGGTGCTGATGAGCGCCGACAACGATCCCAAGGCCGCGCGCGACGGCGACTACACCTTCAAGATGCCGCAGAAGATCCCGTCGTACCTGCTGGCGATCGCCGCGGGCGACCTGGTCTTCCAGCCGATCAGCGAGCGCGCCGGCGTGTGGGCCGAGCCGGGCATGGTGAAGAAGGCGTCCGACGAGTTCGCCGACACCGACAAGATGATGCAGACAGCCGAACGCCTGTACGGGCCGTATCGCTGGGGCCGTTACGACATCCTCGTGCTGCCGCCGTCGTTCCCGTACGGCGGCATGGAGAACCCGCGCCTGACCTTCGCCACGCCGACGGTGATCGTGGGCGACAAGTCGCTGGTGTCGCTGGTCGCGCATGAACTGGCGCACAGCTGGTCGGGCAACCTGGTGACGTTCTCCACGCCGAAGGACAGCTGGCTCAACGAAGGCTTCACCAGCTACGTCGAGAACCGCATCGTCGAAGACCTGTACGGCAAGGAAGCGGCCGACATGGAGAAGGTCATCTCGCGCAACGAGCTGGCCGCCGAGTACAAGGAGCTGGATCCGAAGCTGCAGGTGCTGGCGCTGCGTCCGGGCACGCTGGCCGACCCGGATGGCCAGAGCAGCTCGACCGTCTACACCAAGGGCGCGTGGTTCCTGCAGTTCCTGGAGGAGCGCTACGGTCGCGAGGCGTTCGACCCGTTCCTGAAGGAGTACTTCAACCACTTCGCGTTCCAGTCGATCCCGACGACGACGTTCGTCGAGTACGCGAAGCAGAACCTGCTGGCGAAGTACCCGGGCAAGGTGACCGAAGCCGAGCTGGACCAGTGGATCTACGAGCCGGGCGTGCCGGACACCGCGCCCAAGACCGTGTCGCCGCGCTTCGACGCGGTGGATGCCGCGCGCAAGGCGTGGCTCGACAGCGGCACGCTGCCCGCACCGGGCGCGACCGCGAAGTGGAGCACGCAGGAGTGGGTGCACTTCATCGACGGCATGCCGCAAACGCTCAAGCCCGCGCAGCTGGCCGCGCTCGATGCTGCGTTCCACTTCACCGGTACGCCCAACGGCGAGATCGCGCAGCGCTGGTATCCGCTGGCGGTGCGTAGCGGCTACACGCAGGCCAATGCCGCCGCGGCGGAGTTCATCGCCCGCGTGGGCCGTCGCAAGCTGATCATGCCGACGTACGCGGAACTGGTGAAAACGCCGGAAGGCCTGAAGCTGGCCGAGGAAACCTTCGCCAAGGCGCGTGCGGGTTACCACCCGATCACGACGCAGTCGGTGGAAGAGACGATCGCCAAGGCGAAGCAGCCGGCGAAGTCGTAAGCGCCTGGCAGCTCCCTGCAACGGGGAGCGCCGTGGAGCCCTCTCCCGCCGGGAGAGGGGTTGGGGTGAGGGTCGGGGGCGCGCGATGCACGGATGTGCATGCAGCCGCACTCCATGAGAACCGACGAGGTGACCATGCCGCGCCATCGCCGCTTCCGCATCACCCTCATCGCCGTTCTCGCGCTGCTGCTCGTCGCCGCAGCGCTCCTGTGGCACAACCCCTACGCGCTCATCAGCGGCGACTTCACGCGCCAGCGCCTCGCTGCGGGCCTGTCGAAAGCGAGCGTGCAGGTCGGCGAGGACCGCTGGGTCTATGCCTACAGCGACGACGCGCCGCGCGGCGCGCCGACCATCGTGATGCTGCACGGCTTCACCGGCAGCAAGGAAAACTGGTTTCCCGTCGCGCGGCGGCTGCGCGATCGCTATCGAATCGTCATTCCCGATCTCCCGGGCTGGGGCGAATCCAATCGCATCGAAGGCGCCGATTACGGTTTCCTCGCACAGAGCGAGCGCGTGGCGCGCTTCGTCGATGCGGTATCGACGGATGAAAGCGTCGTGCTGCTCGGTCATTCGATGGGCGGTGGCGTTGCCGCGCTCGTGGCCGCGCAACATCCCGATCGCATCGCGCGCGTGGGCCTGATCGACGCCGCCGGCGTGCGATTCGCCGACAACCGTTTCGGCATCGACGTGCTGGCCGGAAAGAACCCGTTCGCCGTGCATGACGAGGCGTCGCTGCAGCGCTATCTCGACACGGTGTTCTTCAACGATTCGGCGAAGCCGACGATCCCGTGGCCCGCCGACCGCATCTACATCGCGCGTCGCAGGGAGGATGCGGCGTTCGAACAGCGCGTGCTCGACCGCATCGGTCGCAGCGACGAACGCTTCCTCCCCGGCGAGAACGCCGCGCACATCCAGCAACCTGCGCTGCTGCTATGGTGCCGCCAGGACGCGGTGATCGACGCGAGCGCGCTTTCGCTTTACGCGCAGCGCATTCCGCGGGCGCGACGCGTGCTGCTGGAAGGTTGCGGTCACATGTCGATACTGGAAAAACCGGGCGCGGTCGCGCAGGCCGTCGTCGAACTGATCGAACGAGGAAAGCAACGATGAAGCACGCTGCAATCAAATGCTCCGCCATCGTGCTCGCAGCTGCGCTCGGCGCGTGCCAGCCGGCGAGCGATCCAAGGGCCGATGCGGCCGCGCAGGCCGCCGCGCAGGAGCAGGCCGCAGACGAAATGGCCAAGGCGTTCGAAGCCGAGTACGGCAAGCAGAACTGGGAACTCGCGCGTGCGCACGGCGACGTGCTGGCGGCGAAGTATCCGGCCAGCGCTGCGTTCGGCCGCATCGAGGCGCGCTACAACGAGGTGAAGGAAAAGGCCGCGCAGGCGCGCGAGGAGCGACGCACCTCCGCGTTGTGGACCTACCAGTCGCAGCCGGTCGGGAAGGGCGAGCAGGTGTCCGCTTCGATCTACGCGAAGGACCACGTCGACACCGACGGCAGCGGCCCGCGCCCGGTGCAGCTGATCTTCCGTGACCGCCCCGACTGGGGCCGCAGCAGCTACCTCGTGCTGGAGAAGGGCGATTTCGACTGCTACGGCGGCTGCAAGGTGAAGCTGAAGGTCGATGACGCCGCACCCAGGCCGGTAGACGCGAGCCGTCCGAAGACCGACGAAGCCATCGCGATGTTCATCGAAGACGAGAAGATGCTGTGGAAGACGGTGAAGTCGGCGAAGGTCATCGCCATCGAATTCCCGGTGAAGGCCGGTGGAACGCGCACGGCGGTGTTCGAGGTGGGCGGACTGGATCCGTCGAGGATGCCCAGGTGGAACTGACAGGACGGACGAACGCAGACAAGGCGCGCTGAACCGGCTTGTGCACGCGGCCTTACGCGGGCGCTTCGTAAGCTCCACGTCGATGCCGGCAATCGCCGCGCATCGGGCGGCGCGCGCACGGATGGCGTGCGCCGGTTCGCAAGCCACGCGGTCGCGAACGGAACGCAGGCGTGTGGCGCATCGGGTGGAGGACGCCATGCTCTCCCCACGTCTGCACAACCTGCTCGACAACGGGCACGCGCCCTACACCACACTCACGCATGCGCGCACGGTCACCGCGCATGAGACCGCGACGGCGGTACGCGTGGAGCCCAACCACTTCGCCAAGACGGTAATGCTCAAGGCCGACGGCCGACTCGCCATGGTGGTGATGCCGGCGACGTATCGCGCCGACCTGTACCGCCTGTCGCTCGCGCTCGGCGGTGTTCCGGTGGAACTGGCGGAAGAGACCGAGTTCCGCGATGCGTTCCCCGATTGCGAGCCCGGTGCGATGCCGCCGTTCGGCCACCTGTACGGCATGCCGGTCTACATCGACTCGCGACTGGCGCACCAGGAAGAGATCGCCTTCAACGCTGGCAACCACACCGAAGTGGTGCGCATGCCGTATGGAGAATTCGAGCGCCTCGCCGCGCCGGAGATGCTCTGGCTGGCGCACATGATGTGACCTGCCGGATGCGAAAAACCCCGCCAAAGGGCGGGGTTTCGCGTGCACGTGCGTTGGGCTGGCGCGTTACAGCGCGTAACCGAACTGCTGCTTGAACTGTTCGTTGAACTCGTCGAAGTCGAAGCGCTGGTTCTGCGTGCCCGGATGCTCGACCTTCAGTGCGCCCATCAGGTTGCCCATGCGGCCGATGGTGAGCCAGTCGTAGCCCTTCTCGATGCCGTAGATCAGGCCCGCGCGGAACGCGTCGCCGCAACCGGTCGGATCGGTCACGCGGCGCTCGTGCGCGGGCGGGACGTCGATGGTCTTCTCGGCCGTGTGGATCTGCGAGCCGTGCGGGCCACGCGTGGTGATGTACGCCTTCACGCGCTTGACGATGTCGTTCTCGCTCCAGCCGGTGCGTTCCTGCAGCAGGTTGGACTCGTAGTCGTTGACAGTGACGTACTGCGCCAGCTCGATGAAGTTGCGCAGTTCCTCGCCGTTGAACAGCGGCATGGCCTGGCCGGGATCGAAGATGAAGGGAATGCCCGCGTCGGCGAATTCCTGCGCGTTCTGCAGCATGCCTTCGCGGCCGTCCGGACTGACGATGCCGAACGTCACGCCCGGAACGTCGCGCACGTGGTTCTCGTACGAACGCATCATCGCGCCCGGATGGAACGCGGTGATCTGGTTGTTGTCGTGGTCGGTGGTGATGAAGGCCTGCGGCGTGAACAGCTCCTCGATCTCCTTCACCTGCGACAGGTTGATGCCCTGCTGCTCGAAGTGCTCGCGGTACGGAGCGAAATCCTGGCCGACGGTGGCCATCGGGATCGGATCGCCGCCCAGCAGCTTCAGGTTGTAGGCGATGTTGCCGGCGCAGCCGCCGAACTCGCGGCGCATCCGCGGCACCAGGAAGGACACATTCAGGATGTGCACCTTGTCGGGCAGGATGTGGTTCTTGAACTGGTCCGGAAACACCATGATGGTGTCGTAGGCCAGCGAGCCGCAGATCAGTGCAGACATCGAAATTCCCAGGGTCTGAAGGCCGGCCGCGGGGCGGTTTCGGCGGATGCGTGGAGTCGCAGGGCGGCGGCTGTAGTGCCGCGCGGGTGCTAGGGTAGCGGCTGGGGGCGCCCGGGGCCAGCCGCCCGGAGCCTGAACCGCCACCCCCGGCCGGACTCGGACTGTTCCGAAACGTGACCGGGGAGGGCACGAAGTGCCCGGAAATGCAGGTATTTTCCTTGCTCGACAGGGGGGCGGTTGTTAGGCTAGCGGACCCCTCGCGCGCGCCTCCCGCACCCACCTTTGACGGTCGAATCCTAGATGTTCAAGAAGTTTCGCGGCATGTTTTCCAACGACCTGTCCATCGATCTGGGCACGGCGAACACCCTTATCTACGTGCGCGGCCAGGGCATCGTCCTGAATGAGCCGTCGGTGGTGGCCGTGCGCCAGGACCGCCTGATCGGCGGCAACCGCACCGTGGCGGCCGTGGGCAGCGAGGCCAAGATGATGCTCGGGCGCACCCCGGGCCACATCACGACCATCCGGCCGATGAAGGACGGCGTCATCGCCGACTTCACCTACACCGAAGAGATGCTCAAGCACTTCATCCGCAAGGTGCACAAGTCGCGCTTCCTGCGTCCCAGCCCCCGCGTGCTGGTGTGCGTGCCCTGCGGCTCGACCCAGGTCGAGCGCCGCGCGATCAAGGAATCGGCCGAAGAAGCCGGCGCCCGCGAGGTCTACCTGATCGAGGAGCCCATGGCGGCCGCCATCGGCGCCGGCATGCCGGTGACCGAGGCCCGCGGCTCGATGGTGGTGGACATCGGCGGCGGCACCACGGAAGTGGCGGTCATCGCGCTCAACGGCATCGTCTACTCGGCCTCCGTCCGTATCGGCGGCGACCGCTTCGACGAGTCGATCATCAGCTACGTCCGCCGCACCTACGGCACCCTGATCGGTGAAGCCACCGCCGAGCGCATCAAGCTCGAGATCGGCTGCGCCTACCCGCAGCAGAAGGCGGCGACCGTGGAAGTCTCCGGCCGCAACCTCGCCGAGGGCGTGCCGAAGATGATCACCATCAACTCCAACGAAGTCCTGGAAGCCCTGCGCGAACCGCTGGCCGGCATCGTCTCGGCGATCAAGCTGGCGCTGGAGCAGACCCCGCCGGAACTGTGCGCCGACGTCGCCGAGCGCGGCATCGTCCTGACCGGTGGTGGCGCGCTGCTGCGCGACATGGACCGCCTGATCAGCGAGGAGACCGGCCTGCACGTGCAGGTCGCCGACGACCCGCTGACCTGCGTCGCCCGCGGCGGTGGCCGCGCGCTGGAACTGGTCGACATGCACGGCAACGAGTTCTTCGCGCCGGAATGATCGAAACCGGGCGCCGGAACGGGGTATTCGCGTACGCAAGCCCCGGCCCGACACGTCCCGGCATGAACCTGCATCGCGGCCGGCCGAAGGGGATTCCCGCCCGGCCGCGAATGTCGAAGTCCCACACCTGATCCGCCTCTTCCGGCCCCGATGCCTACTTACGCCGGCCCACCGACCTCCGCACGCCCCGGCGACGTGGGCGGCACGCTCAAGCTGCTCGCCTACCTGGCGCTGGCGGTGGTGCTGATCGTGCTCGACCACCGTGGCGGCTGGCTCGCGCAGGGCCGACGGCAGGTGACGTTGCTCGTGCAGCCGCTGTGGATGGTCGCCGGCTGGCCCGGGCAGGTGGTCGACCGCGTCCGCGAGGATGCCGGCACGCTCACGCAGCTCACCGCCGAAAACCGCCGCCTGCGCAACGACCTCATGCTCAACCAGGCGCGCATGGCCCGGCTGGCCACGCTGGCCGCCGACAACGCGCGTCTGCGCGGCCTGCTGGATGCGGCGCAGACGGGCAATCTTGACGTGGTCCTCGCGCCGGTGCTCGACATCGACCTGGATCCGGCGCGTCAGCGGCTGGTCCTCAATGCCGGTGCGCGCGAACGCGTGCAGGTCGGGCAGAACGTGATCGACGCCAATGGCCTGCTCGGGCAGGTCATCGCCGTCACGCCGATGTACGCCAACGTGCTGCTGTTGACCGATCCCTCGCACGCGGTTCCGGTTGCCGTCGCGCGCAACGGTGTGCGGCTGGTCGTCTATGGCGAAGGCCGCAGCGACAAGCTGCGCCTGACCAGCGTGCCGTTGTCCAGCGACGTGAAGGTCGGCGACGTGCTGGTCACTTCCGGGCTCGGCGGTCGCTTCGCACCGGGGTTCCCGGTGGGGAAGATCGCCTCGCTCAAGCCCGACGACAGCCGTGCGTTCCTGGTCGGCGAAGTGACACCGGCAGCGCAGCTGGATCGCGGTCGCGAAGTTCTGGTACTGCTGTCGATGCCCAATCCGCTGCCGGCCGCGACGGCCTTCGCACCGACCGACATGGGCGCAGCCGGCATGACGCCGACTGCGGGCGCGCAGGGCGCTGCGACTTCGACGGCTACCGCTCCGCCGACCCCGCAGGGCGCGGGTTCCGGCACCACGAACACACCGGCCGTCGGCGCCGCGAATGCTGCGGCGAATGCGCCTGCTAGCCACGCGCCTGCCGGCGCCCCGGCGTTGCCGCGCCAGACCCCCACGCCCGCCGTGCCCAGGCCGCGTACGCCTTCAGACACGAAGCCGTCCACCGCGCCCACGCCGCCGCCGGAGGCCCGCCGATGACGCGCTCCCGTCCGCAATGGGTGTTGCCGGTCAGCATCGTGGTGGCGCTGCTGCTGATGCTGATTCCGTTGCCGCCGCCGGTGCAGCCGCTGCGTCCGTACTGGCTGGCGCTGGTGCTCGCGTACTGGGTGATCGAAGACCCGGACCACGTCGGCCTCGGCATGGCGTTCATCATCGGCCTGCTGGGCGACCTGGTCACCGGCAGTGTGTTCGGCGAGCAGGCGCTGCGGCTGGTGGTGATGGCCTACATCCTGCAGCGGTTCCGCGCGCGCCTGCGTTTCTTCCCGGTCTCGCAGCAGGCGCTGGCGATCGGCGGCCTGCTGCTGAACGACTGCATCGTCACGGCGGCGATCCGCATCGCCGTCGGCATCGCGCCGCTGCACCCGCTGCACTGGGCCTCGCCGGTGACCGGCATGGTGCTGTGGCCGCTGGCGTACGTCGCGCTGGATTCGCTCCGCCACGGTCGCTGGAGGACGCGCTGAGATGGGCCCGCGCCGCCGCGTCCTGAAGAACAGCGCCGCCGAAGCCAACCAGTTCCGACTGCGCTCCGCCTTCGCCTTCGCCTGCGTGATGGTCGCGCTGGCGGGGCTGGGCTTCTGGTACTTCCGCCTGCAGGTCTGGGAGCACGACGACTACGCCACGCGCTCGGAGGCCAACCGCATCAAGCTGCGGCCGGTGGTGCCGGGGCGCGGGCTGATCCTGGATCGCAAGGGGCGCGTGCTGGCCGACAACGTGCCGGCGTACCGCATCGAAGTGACGCCGTTCGAGGCCGGCAAGAGCGAGACGTGGCTGCCCGCGCTGGGCAAGATCATCGCGCTGACGCCGGAAGATATCGCGCGCTTCGAGGACGAACGCCGCGCCACCCGCGGCTACAAGCCGATCACGCTGAAGCTGCGCATCACGGAGGAAGAGGCCGCGCGCTTCGCGGTCGACCGCTGGCGCTACCCCGGCGTGGACCTGGTGCCGTACCTCAACCGGCGTTATCCCTACGGCGACGTGCTGTCGCACGTGATCGGCTACGTCGGCCGCATCGACGCGCAGGACCTGAAGGAACTCGGCGAAGGCGGCGTGGCGCTCACCCACATCGGCAAGACCGGGCTGGAGCGCTATTACGAGGAAGCGCTGCGCGGCAAGGTCGGCTACGAGCAGATCGAAACCAACGTCGACGGCCGGCCGATGCGCCAGGTCGGCCACGTGCCGGCGACGCCGGGCGCGGACCTGCGCCTGAGCATCGACCTGGACCTGCAGCAGGCGATGGTGACCGCGTTCGGCGACATGGACGGTTCGGCCATCGCGATGGACCCGCGCACGGGCGAGATCCTCGCCATGGTCAGCCTGCCGGGCTACGACACCAACCTGTTCGTCAACGGCATCTCCAACGTCGATTACCGCGCGCTGATGGACAACCCGTCGCGCCCGCTGTTCAACCGCAACGTGCTCGGCGGCGGCCCGCCGGGTTCGACGGTGAAGCCCCTGATCGGCCTGGCGGGCCTGGACAGCGGCCTGCGCACGCCCGAGTACAAGGTGTTCTCGACCGGCACGTTCTATATCCCCGGCCAGAAGCGCGGCTGGCGCGACGCGCACGGCGGCGCCGGCTGGACGGACCTGCGCAAGTCGATCGCCGCTTCGGTGAACTTCTACTACTACAAGCTCGCCTACGACATGGGCATCGAGCGCTTCGACGAATACATGCGCAAGTATGGATTCGGCGACAAGACCGGCATCGACCTGTCCGGCGAGAACAAGGGCGTGGTGCCGTCGCCGCAGTGGAAGCGCACGCGCAGCAAGGAGCCGTGGTACGCGGGCGAGACGGTCAACGCCGGCATCGGGCAGGGCTACTGGATCGCCACGACGCTGCAGCTGGTGCGCGGCACGGCGGCAATCGCCAATGGCGGTCGTCTCGTTCGTCCGCATCTGGTCGCCGAACGTCGCGACGGCTACGACACGCCGTGGCTGCCGCTCAAGCAGCCCGAGGCGCCACGCATTACCGACAGCGCGAGCAATCTTCGCGCCGTGCAGGAAGGCATGATCCAGACCATCCACGGCGCCGGCGGTACCGGCCGCGCGATGGCGATTGGTGCGCCTTACATGATGGCTGGCAAGACCGGCACCGCGCAGAAGATCAGTCGCAAGGGCAGCCAGAGCTTCGATCCGCATTCGCTGCCGTACCACCTGCGCCACCAGGCGCTGTTCGTCGGCTACGCGCCGGCGGACAACCCGACGATCGTGGTCGCCATTTCCGTCGAACACGGTGGCTTCGGCGGCAGCACGGCAGCGCCGATCGCGCGCAAGATCTTCGACGCGTGGCTGCTGGGCAAGATGCCCGAGCCGGTGCCGACCGATCCGAAATACACCCGTCCGGCGCAGCCGCACGCGGCGCCGGTCGTGGCGGCGGCAGCGACGCAGGGTGCGCCGGTGGCGCCGATCCTGCCGACCGGTGGCGCGCCGGCGGCCGCTGCCGTGAAGCCAGCCAATCCGGCCGCCGCGACCGGCAACGCGATCAGGCCCGCGCCGACCGGGCCTGGGCCGAAGCCGGCCAATACTCCCGCGCTACCGCAGGAGCCCAAGCGATGAGGCAGATCCTGCGCTGGCTGTTCGACCTGCTGGTGCGCTTCGCGCGTACGCTCGACCTGCCGCTGCTGGGCGCGCTGCTGGCGCTGATGGTGATCGGCCTGGCCGTGCTCTACAGCGCCGCCGACCACGCCATGGGGCTGGTGGTGCGCCAGGGCGCGTTCTTCGTCGCCGGCCTGGGCGTGATGTGGGCGCTCTCGCGCGTGCCACCCAACCAGCTTCGCAACTGGACGCCGATCGTGTTCGCCGCATCGCTGTTGCCGCTGCTGCTGGTGCTGCTGATCGGCACCGGCAAGCACGGGCGGCACTGGATCAACCTTGGCGTGGTCTACGTGCAGCCGGCGGAGTTGCTCAAGCTCAGCCTGCCGATGATGGTGGCGTGGTACCTCGACCGCCAGGCGCTGCCGCCGCGTTTCCGCACGGTGCTGATGGCCGGCCTGCTCATCGCCGCGCCGACCGGGCTGATCCTGCTGCAACCGGACTTCGGCACCGCGATGCTGGTCGCCACCAGCGGCGCGTTCGCGCTCTATCTGGCGGGATTGCCGTGGTGGTGGTTCGGCATGGCATTCGGCGCCGTGGCGGCGGTCGCGCCGGTCGCGTGGTTCTGGCTGCTGCGGCCGTATCAGAAGGACCGCATCCTGACCTTCCTCAACCCCGAATCCGACCCGCTGGGCACCGGCTGGAACATCATCCAGTCGAAGATCGCGATCGGCGCCGGCGGCCTGACCGGCAAGGGCTGGGGGCAGGGCTCGCAGTCGCACCTGAACTACCTGCCCGAACACACCACCGACTTCATCTTCGCCGTGCTCAGCGAGGAATTCGGCTGGATGGGCGTGGCGACGGTGCTGGCGCTGTACCTGTTCGTGATCGGCCGCTGCCTGTGGATCGCCTCGGAAGCGCGCGACGGCTATTCGCGCCTGATCGCCGGCGCCCTGGGCCTGGCCTTCTGCGTGTACGTGATCGTCAACGGCGGCATGATTTCCGGCCTGCTGCCCGTGGTCGGCGTGCCGATGCCGCTGCTGAGCTACGGCGGCACCTCGGCGGTATCGCTCTTGGCCGGCCTGGGCGTGGTGATGGCCGTGCGGGCGCATCGTCCGATCTACGCGCGCTGAGAAAAAGTTCGAGCGCCAACGTGCGGATCGGTGCCGATGACGCCGCCACCGCGTGCCCGTCGCAGCGGGCACCATCGAACCTGACTGATGCCCCCGTCGAGCCTGAACACGCGGTTTTTGGCCTCGCGCGTGCGTGCTACCCTCGCGGCGATGACCCGACGCCACCTCACTCGTAGCGCCGCGATCAGCGCGATTCTTGCCGCGTTGGCCGGCTGCGCCACCCAGACCCAGGCGCCCGCGCCGCAAACCCCGACCGCCTCCGCTCCCGCCGCCGCCAAGCCGCGGCACGTGCCGGGCACGCCCGCGTTGCCGGAACCCGTCGTGCAGCAGCCGCTGGACGCCGCACGCGCCGCGTTCGTGCGCGAGACCGCCGCGCAATACGGCATCGACCCGGCGTACATCGAATCGGTGCTCGCCAAGGCGGAGATTCGCGACAGCATCATCGCCGCGATGTCCAAGCCGGCCGAAGCCAAGCCGTGGCGCGATTACCGTCCGATCTTCATCACCCAGTCGCGCATCGATGGCGGCCGCGCGTTCCTCGCCGAACACCGCGACGAACTCGCCCGCGCCGAGGCGAAGTACGGCGTGCCGGCCGAGGTGATCGTCTCGATCATCGGCGTGGAAACCAATTACGGCCGCAACACCGGTTCCTATCCGGTGCTCGATGCGCTCTACACGCTCGCCTTCGCGTATCCGCGCAGTGGCGACCCGGCCAAGCTCGATCGCGAGAACCGCCGCGAAGCCTTCTTCCGCGGCGAACTGGCGCAGCTGTTCGCGCTGGGCAAGGAAACCGGGCTGGACATCACCACGCTCAAGGGCAGCTACGCCGGCGCGATGGGCTGGGGCCAGTTCATGCCGTCCAGCTACCGCGAGTTCGCGGTGGACGGCAACGGCGATGGCAAGCGCGATCTGTTCAACAACCTCGACGACGTCTTCGCGTCCATCGCCAATTACTTCGCGAAGAAGGGCGGCTGGGAGCGCGGTGGCCCGGTGACGGTGCGCGCCAATGTTGCCGGCAATGCGCAGCCGATCGACCCGGAAAGCCTGGATCCGCTATACACGATGGACGAGCTGGCCAAGCGCGGATTCCGTCCGCTGACGCCCGTGACGCCGGCCGGCGAGCACGCCACGGTGGTGATGCTCGACGGCACCAGTGGCCCGGAATACTGGTTCGGTTTCCGCAACTTCTACGCGATCACCCGCTACAACATCTCCAAGCACTACGCGATGGCGGTGTACGAGCTGAGCCAGGCGATCGCAGGCCGCGGCGACGCGGGCGTCGCCACCGCACCCACCGGGCAACCGGCCGCATGACGCGCCTGCTTTCCATGCGCAACGTCGCGGCCCGGACGCTCCTGGCGGTGGCGGTGCTCACCCTTGCGGCCTGCGCGAGCTCGCCGAAGAAATCCGCATCGCAGCCGAGCGCGGTGCCCGATCGCGGCGGCGTGCACCACGCGCCGTTGCCGGGCGGAAAGAAGAAATCGCCGTACGCGCCCGCGCAGGAAGATCCGAACACACGCGGGCATTACACCGCCGGCGGCCTCTACAAGCCGGGCGTGAAGGACACCACGCCGGACTACGTGCCCGACGTCGATTCCATTCCCGAGCCCGAAGTCACCAACGAGCCGCGTTCGGCGGTGGGCAATCGCCCCAGCTATGTCGTGCTCGGCAAGACCTACAAGGTGCTGAACAACCCGAAGGGGTACGTCGAGCGCGGCACCGCGTCGTACTACGGGCAGAAGTTCCATGGCCGTCGCACCTCGAACCTGGAGGTGTACGACATGTACGCCTTCACCGCCGCGCACAAGACGCTGCCGCTGCCGAGCTTCGCGCGCGTGACCAACCTGGACACCGGCAAGTCGGTGGTGGTGCGCGTCAACGACCGTGGCCCGTTCCACGACGGCCGCGTGATCGACCTGAGCTACGCCGCCGCCGTGAAGCTGGGCATTACCGCGCGCGGCACCGGCAACGTCGAGGTGCGCGCGCTGACGCCGGATGACGACGCGCCGGTCTATGCCGCCAGGCCCGAGCCGGACGCGCCGTCGAAGGCGCCGGCCGCACCTGCTCCCGCGAAAGCGCCGAGCGCGATGGACCGCCTGGTCGCCGCGATCCCGGTCGCCTCCGCCGGCGCCGCCGAGCTTCCGCCGGCCGCGCGCCCAACGGGCATCCTCCCGCCGGGCGTGCGCATCGCCACCGGCAAGCCGACGCCGATCGTCAGCCAGTCCGGCAAGTTCGCCCAGGCCGTTGCGACGGCCAGCGCGGGCAAGCCCCCGGTCGTTGCCGTGCCCGTCCAGGCGCCGAGCGTCCCCTTAGGCGGCGACGCCGTCGTCTTCCAGGTGGCCAGTTTCACGGCCCGCGACAACGCCGACCGCGCCCTGGGGCGCCTGCGGGCCGCCGGAATCGACGGCGCCCAGATCAGCGATGCCAGCGCCAACGGCCAGACCGTGTGGCGTCTGCGCGTCGGACCGCTGCAGGCCGCACAGGCCACGGAACTTGCACAGCGCATTGCGGGTCTGGGATTCGGCCAGCCGCAGCGCGTCCGCGACTAGAATTCGTCCCACACTTTGCCAATCGCCGGTCCGCGCCGGCACCCGGAGCCGTTCTCAAGATGAAAGTCCCCGCTCTCGCCAGAGCCGCCGTCCTCGCGGCCACCACGACCCTCGTGGCTGGCCTCGCCATCGCCCAGACCACCCCGACGACGCCCCGCACGCAGCTGCCGGCCGCCAGCGAATCGCTGCCGGTTCCACCGCCGCCGGCGATCAACGCCAGCGCATGGGTGTTGATGGACGCCGCCAGCGGCAACGTCCTGGCCGGCGAGAACTACGACCAGCGCCTGGAACCGGCCAGCATCACCAAGGTGATGACCAGCTATGTCATCGCCGCCGAAATGGCCGCCGGCAAGGTCAAGGGCGACGACCAGGTGATGATGACCGAGAACGCCTGGCGCGTCGGCGGCGCCGGCACCGACGGCAGCTACTCCGGTTTCGAGGTCAACAAGACCGCGCCGCTGCTGGAAATGGAAAAAGGCATGGTCGTGCAGTCGGGCAACGACGCCGCCATCGCGCTGGCCGAGCACGTCGCCGGCAGCACCGATGCCTTCGCCGCGCTGATGAACCAGTACGCGCAGCGCATCGGCCTGAAGAACACGCATTGGGTGAACCCGACCGGGCTCTCCTCGCCTGAGCACTACTCCACCGCGCACGACCTCGCGCTGCTCGGCCGCGCGCTGGTGCACGACTACCCGGTCGCGTACTCGTACAACAAGATCAAGGAATTCACGGTCGGCCCCATCACGCAGCCGAACCGCAACCTGCTGCTGTGGCGCGATCCGTCGGTGGACGGCATCAAGACCGGCCACCACTCCGGCGCCGGCTACTGCCTGATGGCCTCGGCCAAGCGTGGCGACCAGCGCCTGATTTCGGTCGTCATGGGTTCCAGCAGCGAGAACCAGCGCGCCGTGGATTCGCAGGCGCTGTTGAACTGGGGCTTCCGTTTCTTCGAGACGCACAACCTCTACGACGCAGGCAAGGCCATCGCCAAGCAGAAGGTGTGGAAGGGCGCGTCGGATGAAGTGCAGCTCGGCGTCGCCGAACCGCTGCTGGTCACCGTGCAGCGCGGCAAGTACAACCAGCTCAAGCCGATGATGGACGTGCCCAAGCAGCTCGTCGCGCCGATCGCCAAGGGCCAGAAGATCGGCACCGTGAAGGTGACGATGGATGGCAAGGTCGTGTCTGAGCGCCCGCTGGTCGCGCTCAACGCGGTCGAGCAGGGCGGCTTCTTCAAGCGCCTGTGGGACGAGTTCTGGATGTGGTGGGAGTCGGAGTAACGTCCGCTCCATGCGATACGAAGCAGGCCGGCGCAAGCCGGCCTTCTTCATTTACCGGGTCAGTAAAGCAGCGCCGCCGTGCAGCACGGCAGCCGACCAGGCGCCAGCCGCAGGACCAGGGTGCGGTGAGACAGCGGTCTGGGCATGGCGACGGCCGGCGGCAGCAAGGGCCGCCAAGTCTGTTCCGCCCGCCTTGGGTTTGCCGGAGGGCGGACCCATAATTCGGCGATGGAAATCAAATCCGACAACCCCGAGCACGGCTTCCAGTTTCCGGGCACGTTTGAACTCAGTGCCATGGGCGCCGCCGAAAAGGACCTGGAAACGGTGCTGCCGACGTTGCTGCTCGACGCGGGCATCGAAGTGGTCCAGGAAACCGTCAGCTGGAAGCTTTCCAGCAACGGCCGCTACGTCTCGGTGCGGATCACCTTCCGCGCGCAGGACCGCGCACAGTACGACCTGGCGCACCAGGTGCTGCGCGAACACCCGGAAGTGAAGTGGACGCTCTGAGCGAGCCCGCCGTCGCACCGGAACCGCTTCGCACGCCGCCGCCGGCCCGGCTCCGCGACCTCGGCCGACGCGCCTACGAGCCGGTCTGGCACGCGATGCAGGCCTTCACCGACGCGCGCACGCCCGACACGCCGGACGAACTGTGGCTGGTCGAGCACGATCCCGTCTTCACGCTGGGCCAGGCCGGCAAGGACGAACACGTGCTGTTCCCGGGCGACATCCCGGTGATCCACGTCGATCGCGGCGGGCAGGTGACCTACCACGGCCCCGGCCAGATCGTCCTGTACCCGCTGCTCGACCTCAAGCGCCTGAAGATCGGCGTCAAGGAATACGTCCACCGCATCGAGCAGGCCATGATCGACACGCTGGCCGACTGGAACATCCACGCGCAACGGCGCGACGGCGCGCCGGGCGTGTACGTGAACGGGGCCAAGATCGGCGCGCTCGGCATCCGCGTGCGCCGCGGCTGCACCTTCCACGGCCTGGCGTTCAACATCGCCATGGACCTGGAGCCCTTCCAGCGCATCAACCCCTGCGGCTACCAGGGGCTGCAGGTGACCTCGATGCTAGACTTGGGCGGCCCTTCGGGGCTTGAGCCGGTGAAACCGGTGCTGATCGAACACGTCGCCCGCCAGTTTGGCCTGGCCGTCGAAGCGGCTCCGCCGCCGACGTTCTGACCCCCTTGTGGCGCGTCTGCGCGCCGCCCCAGAGATCCCCGCACGCCATGACCGAGACCGCTTCCAAGACCATTCCGCTTTCGGTCGTGAGCGGCGACGCTGCGCCGTCGCTGCAGCCTGGGGTCAAACAGATCGCCGGCGACAAGATCGCCCGCTCGCCGGTGCAGTTCGCCGACGCGCCGGTGCTGCGCAAGCCGTCCTGGATCCGCGTGCGGATTCCATCGGGCAATTCGGTGCAGCAGCTCAAGTCGAAGCTGCGCGAGAACCGCCTGGTCACGGTGTGCGAGGAAGCCAGCTGCCCGAACATCCACGAGTGCTTCAGCCACGGCACTGCCACGTTCATGATCCTGGGCGAGGTTTGCACGCGCCGCTGCAGCTTCTGCGACGTCGCCCACGGCCGGCCGAAGCCGCCGGATGCGTCCGAACCGCTGAGCCTGGCGACCACCGTCGCCGACATGGGCCTGAAGTACGTGGTCGTCACCAGCGTCGACCGCGACGACCTTCGCGACGGCGGCGCCCAGCATTTCGTCGACTGCATCGCTGCGATCCGCGAGCACAGCCCGCGCACGCGCATCGAGATCCTCACGCCCGACTTCCGCGGCAAGGGCCGCATGGAGCGCGCGCTGGAGATCATGGCCGCCAACCCGCCGGACGTGTTCAACCACAACGTCGAAACCGTGCCGGACCTGTACCGCAACGTCCGTCCGGGCGCCGATTACCAGTGGTCGCTGACGCTGCTGAAGAAGTTCAAGGCGCAGCACCCGGAGGTCGCGACCAAGAGCGGCATCATGCTGGGCCTGGGCGAGACGATGGAGCAGGTGCAGGGCACGCTGCGCGACCTGCGCGAGCACGACGTCGACATGATCACCATCGGCCAGTACCTCCAGCCCAGCGCGCACCACCACCCGGTGCTGCGTTACTGGACGCCGGAGGAGTTCAAGGAGCTGGAGCAGTACGGCTACGCCCTGGGTTTCACCCATGTCGCCTCCGGTCCGCTGGTCCGCTCGTCCTATCACGCCGACCGTTCGGCGATCGAAGCCGGCGTCGTCGCGGCCGGCTGAGCCGGTCGCGGTCGCATTCCGATCACGCCTCGTTGATCGGCAAAAGCCGAGGCTGAGTCGTGCCTGACCGCCGCCCGTCGCCCAGCTGAACGCGGGTGGGTGAACGGGCGAATTGCGGCCACTGGCACGCTAATTCCCACCCCCGGTGGGTGACAGGTGCTGCAACTTTCGGCACTGTGGGGTTGTCGAAACGCCGTCCATTCTGCGTTCGTCTCCTCAGGACCCCCATTCGGCCGCTTGCGGCTGCGAAGCCTCCTCGATGAAAGCCAAGACCACTTCCGCCTCCGTACTCGTCGCCCTCGCGCTGGCCTCGCCGCTCGCACTGCTCGCGCAGTCCGACAGCACCGACAAGAAGACCTCACAGGTCGAATTGCCGCAGCACGAGAAGCCGAACCTCATCAAGTCGATGGAGCCCTCGCCGCTGCCGCGTGCGGCGACCGCCGACCAGACCACGGCGGCGAAGCTCGTCTACGGTTTGCTGTCCGACAGCCGCTACGCGTACCGCCCGGTGGCGCTGGACGACACGCTCTCGGCCGACATCTACAAGCGCTATCTCGAATCGCTCGACGGCGGCAAGCAGTTCTTCACCGCGCAGGACGTGGCGAAGTTCGATGCGTACAAGCTCAAGTTCGATGACGCGATCAAGAGCGGCGACCTCGCGCCGGCCTACGCGATCTTCTCGACCTACAAGCAGCGCGTGGACCAGCGCGTGGGCTACGCGCGCAGCCTGCTCAAGCAGGACATGTTCGATTTCACCGGCACCGACCGTTACGAGTACGACCGCGAGAAGGCGCCGTGGGCGACCGACGACGCGGCGCTCGACACGCTGTGGAAGGCCTCGGTGCGCAACGACTGGCTGCGCCTGAAGCTGGCCGGCAAGAAGCCCGACGACATCCGCAAGACGCTCGACAAGCGTTACGCGAACATGGGCAAGTCCATCGCCGAGCTGAAGGGCGAGGACGTGTTCCAGACCTTCCTCAACAGCTACGCCAATTCGGTCGATCCGCACACCGACTACTTCACGCCGAAGACGGCCGACAACTTCAACGTGTCGATGTCGCTCTCGCTGGAAGGCATCGGCGCGGTGCTGCAGAAGCAGGACGATGTGGTCGCGATCCGCGAGATCGTGCCCGGCGGCCCGGCCGGCAAGTCCGGCAAGCTCAAGCCCGGCGACCGCGTGGTCGGCGTGGGCCAGGGCGAAAGTGGCGCGATGGAAGACGTGATCGGCTGGCGCATCGACGATGTCGTCGCCAAGATCCGCGGCAACAAGGGCACGAAGGTGCGCCTGGACGTGATCCCGGCCGAAGCGACGCTGGACAGCCAGCCGCAGCGCCTGGTGCTGGTGCGCGACAAGGTTCGCCTGGAAGACCAGGCCGCCAAGTCGAAGGTCATCACCATTCCCGGCAAGGACGGCGCGCCGGAGCAGCGCATCGGCGTCATCGAGCTGCCCGGCTTCTACCAGGACTTCGAAGGCCGCCGGAAGAACAGCAACGATTACGCCTCGGCCACGCGTGACGTCGCCAAGCTGCTGGAAGAGCTGCGCGGGAAGAACGTCGACGGCGTCGTGCTCGACCTGCGCAACAACGGCGGCGGTTCGCTCAACGAAGCCATCGAACTCACCGGTCTGTTCATCGACCGTGGCCCGGTCGTGCAGGTGCGCGAGTCCGGCGGCCGCGTGAGCGTGGAAGGCGACAGCGACACCGGCATCGCGTGGGAAGGCCCGCTTGCCGTGCTGATCAACCGCGGCTCGGCCTCGGCGTCGGAGATCTTTGCCGGCGCGATCCAGGACTACGGTCGCGGCCTCGTCATCGGCGAGACGAGCTTCGGCAAGGGCACTGTCCAGAACCTGGTCGACCTCGACCGCTGGCCGGCCAATGAAGAAGCCCGCTTCGGCCAGGTGAAGCTGACCATCGCGCAGTTCTTCCGCGTCAGCGGCGGTTCGACGCAGAACAAGGGCGTGGTGCCGGACGTGGCCTTCCCGGTCTCGGTCGACGCCAGCGAATACGGCGAAAGCACGTACGACAACGCGCTTCCGTGGACGCGCATCTCGGCCGTGCCGCACACCACGTACGGCAACTTCTCGCCGCTGCTGCCCAAGCTCGAAGCGCTGCACACCACGCGCATCGCCGGCGACAAGGAGTTCCAGTGGTGGAGCGATGACGTCGCCCAGTTCCGCGAAGAGCGCGCGAAGAAGTGGGTCAGCCTCAACGAGGCCGACCGTCGCGCCGAACGTGACCGCGAAGAATCCAAGCGCAAGTCGCGCCAGGAACAGCGCAAGGCGCTGGGGCTGGACCTCGACCCGCTGGCCGACGACTACAACGACGACGGTTTGGCCGCGAACGAACGCGACATCGCCAAGGACGCCGAACGCGAGAAGCTCGCCGACAAGCGCCCCGACCCGCTGCTGCGCGAATCGGCCTCCATCCTCGCCGACGCGGTCCGCCTGCTGAACAACGACCGCCAGCTGTCGGCGCAGGTGCTGCCGACGGCCACGACCGCCGGCCACTGGGCCGACTGACGCCGCGACGGGGGAAATCCCCACGCGGGGCAAAACAAGAATCGGATAGCGGGCGCCTTGGGGCGCCCGTTACTGTTTGGGCCATGAACACCGCCCGCCAACTGCGCGACAAACTCGACCACGCCCGCCGCCTCATGGACGAAGGCGAGCCCACGCTCGCCGACTTGGCGTCCAGCGTCGGCCTCAGCGCCTCGCACCTGCAACGCCGCTTCGCGGAGCGCTTCGGCCTGAGCCCGGCCGAATACCTCTCGCAGCGCAAGCTCGGGACGCTCAAGGGCGCATTGCGCGATGGCAGCGACGTCAGCGCTGCGTTGTACGGCGCCGGCTATGGCTCGCCCTCGCGCGTGTACGAAGGTGGCGCCGCGAAACTCGGCATGACGCCCGCGCGTTATCGCGCAGGTGGCGAGGGCGAGCAGATCCGCTGGAGCATCGCCGATACCGCGCTCGGCCAGGCGCTGGTCGCCGCCACGGAACGCGGCATCTGCATGATCGAGCTGGGCGAGGACGCGGCCGCGCTCGAAGACAAACTGCACGTCGAGTTTCCCAGGGCGCAGCTGGAACGCGTGGACGCCGGGCGTGACGAGTTCCTCGCGCCGCGCCTGCGCACCGTGGCCGACGCGCTCGCCGGTCGGCAGGCACAGGTGCCGGTGGACCTCATCGGCACCGCGTTCCAGAAGAAGGTGTGGGACGCGCTGATGAAGATTCCGCACGGGCAGACCCGCAGTTACTCGGACATCGCGCAGCAGATCGGGAACCCGAGGGCGACCCGCGCTGTCGCCAGAGCCTGCGCGAGCAACCATCTCGCCATTGTCGTGCCGTGCCACCGCGTGGTGCGCGGAGATGGATCGCTCGGTGGTTATCGCTGGGGGTTGCCGCTGAAGCAGCGGGTGCTGGAACGCGAACGCGCGGCATGATCGCAGCACCACGTGGCCGAGCGCCGCTCGTCGGCTGGGCTGCGGATTCACTCCACGTTGATGGCGCGACACGGCATTCGGGAGGACGCTGGCGCACGCCGCCATAAGGAGATGCGTCATGTACCGCCATCTGTGTATCCCGACCGACGGTTCGGAACTGTCGGACCACGCAGTCAACCAGGCGCTCGCGCTCGCACATTCGCTGCGCGCGCGGGTGACGGCGTTGCGCGTCACGATGCCGTACCACACCTTCGCGATCACGCCGGAGCAACTCATGATCGGCGTGGTTGACTACAACCGCGTGATGCACGATGCCGCGCGCCAGCAACTCGACGCCGTGAGCGCGAAGGCGCACGCGCTGAGCATCCACTGCGACACGCTGGTGATCGAGGACGAATCACCGTACCGCGCCATCATCGCCATCGCGAAGGAACGCGGCTGCGACCTCATCGCGATGGCGTCCCACGGGCGGCGCGGAATCGATGCGCTGGTGCTGGGCAGTGAAACCGTCAAAGTGCTCACCCACTCGACGATTCCGGTGCTGGTGTTCCGCGGCACCGCATGACGCACCACGAGCCCACGCTGTCGCGTTACTTTCGACGCCGCGCCGGCACCCTCGTGGGCACCTGCAGGCCCGACTTCACCACGTCGAATACCATGCGCGTCTCGTAGCGCTTGATGTTGCCTTCGTCCATGAACAGGCGGTCTGCGACTTCGCGGCAGTGCGCGACACCGGTGGTGCACAGGATCACCAGGTAATCCCATTCGCCCGCCAGCGTGTAGCACTGCTGCACCTCGGGCGCGGCGCGCATGCGGGCGTGGAAGGTGGCGTGGAGCTTGGCCGATTCGCGCTCCATCGCCACCAGCACCGTCGCCAGCGTCGTGGTGCCGAGCAGGGTGGAGTCGAGGACCGCGACTTCGCGCATCAACCCGTGCTTGCGATAACGCGTGATGCGCCGCTGCACCGCACTGGCCGACAGGCCGACTGCTTCGCCCAGCGCGGTCAACGTCGAGGCCGAATCGCGTTGCAGCAGCTCGAGCAGGCGGTGGTCGAATTCATCCAGGAGGACCGGCGTCTTGGGCATGCAAAATTTTTGCGTCAGGGCGCATGATTAATCAAGCACGTCGCGGGCTTCGCGCGTTACGCTTCGCCTATCCGAACGACTTCCGGCACCGCGCGTGCGAGGCGTCCGCCCAACCGGGCAGAACGCTCCGACCGCACGGTGCCTTGATGTCGTCCGGCGCTCGCGCCCACTGCAACGCTGTGTTTCCGCGGGGACGCGTTCATCGAACAAGAGCAGTGCCGCACCTCCACCCCACGCATGGAATCCGCATGAGCACCGCTGCACCCCGCGCCGCTTCACAGCACGCCGCACCCGGCGCGCTGGCCGTCGCCTTTGCCCTGGCCTCGGTCTACATCCTCTGGGGCTCGACCTACCTGGCCATCCGCTTCGCGCTGGTGAGCTATCCGCCCTTCCTGCTGGGCGCCGGCCGCATGTTCCTGGCCGGACTGATCATGTACGTCGTGCTGCGCGCGCGCGGCGTGGCGTCGCCGACCGGCAAGCAGTGGCGCACGCTCTGGTTGCTTTCCATCTGGATGGTGCTGCTGTCCAACGGGCTGGTGAACCTGGCCGAGACCGAAGTCGGGTCCGGCCTGGCCGCGATCGCCGTCGCGTCGATGCCGCTGTTCGCGGGCGTGTTCGCGATGCTGCGTGGACGCCATCCGTCGAAGATCGAATGGGTCGGCCTGATCATCGGCTTCCTCGGCGTGCTGTGGCTCAACGCGGGTGGTGAGCTGTCCTCCTCGACGCTGGGTCTCATCTGCCTGGTGATCGCGCCGATCGCCTGGGCGTGGGGTTCCATATGGAGTCGCGACCAGGACCTGCCGCAGCCCTTCATGTCCGCCGCCGGGCAGATGCTCACCGGCAGCGTGTGGATGCTGATCGCCGCGGTTATCCATGGCGAGCGCATGATCCAGATGCCCACGCTGTCGGCGACCGCGGCGATGTTCTACCTCGTCGTCGCCGGTTCGATCTTCGGCTTCACGGCCTACATCTGGTTGCTGCACCACGTGCGTCCCGCGCTGGCGACCAGCTACGCCTACGTGAACCCGCCCATTGCCGTGGTGTTCGGCGCGCTCATTGGCGGCGAGCACTTCACTGCGCACGACCTGGGCGCGATGGCGGTGATCCTGCTCGGCGTGGTGATCATCACGCTGGCGAAGGCGCGCGCTGGGAAGCCGGCGGCGGCGACACCGCCCGCTTCCTCGTCGGAGCCGGCGGCATGAGCGGCAACCACGAAACCCGAAACGCCTTGTGGATCGCGGCGGCGTCCTTCGTCCTGTGGGGGTTGATGCCGCTGTACTGGCACGCCCTCAAGAACGTCCCGTCGTTGCAGATCCTGCTCCACCGCATCGTCTGGAGCACGTTGCTCGTCTCCGGCTGGCTCGCCTGGAAGCAGGGTCGCGTCTGGCTGAAGGCGACGCTCGCGCGGCCGCGTGCGGCGTGGATGCTCGCGTTGAGCGGCGTGCTGATCGCCTTCAACTGGGGCCTCTACATCTGGGCGGTGAACGCCGGCCACGTGGTCGAAAGCAGCTTGGGCTACTTCATCAATCCGCTGATCAGTGTCGTGATGGGCGTGGTGTTCCTGCACGAGCGGCTCAATCGCGTGCAGTGGCTGTCGGTCGCCATCGCGGCCACCGGCGTGGCGTGGCTCACCTGGCAGTACGGCCAGCCGCCGTGGATCGCGCTCGGCCTGGCGCTGTCATTCGGTCTGTACGGTCTGATCCGCAAACTCGTTGCGGTGGATGCCGTGAGCGGCCTGGCGGTCGAAGGGGTGTACCTGTTCCTGCCGGCGCTGGTGTTGCTGCTGTGGAGCGAGACGCAAGGCGGCGGGGGATTCGGCGCAGGTTACGGACTCGCGGCCGACGCGTTGCTGGTCTTCGCCGGCGTGCTGACCGCGCTGCCGCTGATCGGCTTTGCCTACGCCGTGCGGCGCGCCCCGTTGTCGGTGGTCGGTCTGATGCAGTACATCGCGCCGACGATCCAGTTCCTGCTGGGCGTGCTGTTCTTCAACGAAGCCTTCGACCGTGATCGCGCGACGGGTTTCGTTTTCATCTGGATCGCACTGGCGGTTTTCGCCGGCGAAGGACTGTGGCGGGCGCGGCGTCAGGCCGCGATCCCGGCCACTGCATGAGGGCATCGTCATGGACAAGACCACACTGAACGCGCTGGCGCTGTTCCCGCTGCAACTGGAAGCGCACTACAAGGCCATTCCCGTATCGCACCGCCACTGGACGCCGGGCAGCTGGGATGGGATCCCGAGCGAGCATTTCACCGCGATCGAGCAGTTGTGCCACGTGCACGACATCGAGGTCGAGGGCTACCAGGAGCGCATCCGTCGTACGCTGGATGAAGCGCATCCACTGCTGCCGTCCATCGAGAGCGAGCCGCTCGCGATCGAACGCCGCTATGGCGAGGCCGATGCGGACGCCGTGCTTCACGCCTTCCGCGATGCGCGTGCGCGCACCGTGGAAACGATTGCCCGACTGGATGACGCGCAACTCGCACGCACGGCGGAGTTCGAAGGCTACGGTCCGCTCACGCTGCGCAGCCTGGTGCATTACCTGTGCAGCCACGACCAGCAACATCTGGCGGGGTTGCAGTGGCTGCTGGGGAAGATCGAAGCCGAGCGGGTATCGCAGGTTCGCGCGTAACGTGCAGTGGCGCGCAGAAAAAGAAAGGCCGCGATCCCTCGCGGCCTTTCTGCTTTCAGCATCAGGTAGCGATCACGCCGCCCGCAACGCCTCCGTCACCGGCAACCGCGCCGCGCGCAGGGCAGGGAACAGGCCGCCGACCAGGCCGATGCCCAGCGCCCACTTCAGGCCGGTCCACAGCAGCTCCGGGGATACCTTGAACTGGAACACCACCTGGCTGAAGTTGCTGCCCAGGGTCGACACGCTGTTGCCGTTGAACATCACCCACGCGATGAGCGCGCCGAGGATGCCGCCAACAAGCGCCAGCAGCATCGTCTCCAGCATCACCGCCATGACCACGGGCAGGCCCCGGAAGCCGATGGCGCGCATCGTCGCGATCTCGCGCGCGCGGCTGGCAACAGCGGCGTACATCGAGTTCAGCGCGCCGAAGATCGCGCCGATCGCCATGACCGTACCGATGATGATGCCGAGCCATTTCAGGAACGAGGTCAGCTGCTCGGACTGCTTGGCGTAGTAGTCGCGCGTCGTCGAGACGTCGAGCTTCAGGCGTGGGTCGGCCGCCAGCGCAGCCTTGAGCCGATTGAAACCGTCTTTGCCGTCCAGCTTGACCGTTACCGACTGGTACGCCTGGCGCTGGTATGCCGGCCCGAGCACGTCGACGTCGGCCCACAACTCCGAGTCGTGGGAGTCGCCGGACTCGAACACGCCGACCACCGTCCAAGCCTGGTTGGCGAGCTTGAGCTGCTGGCCAATCTCAAGACCCGCGAACTGCCGTTGCGCCCCACGTCCGACGACCATCTCGCGAAGGCCAGGGCTGAACTTCCGGCCCTCCACGATCCTGAGCGTCGGGCGCAGCGCCCACGCCGATGGGCCGACGCCGCGGAACTGCACATTGGTGTCGGTGCCGTCGGCCTTGCTCTGCAGGTTGACCACCTGCGACAGCTCGGGCGAAGACAGCGGGCGACCGTCAGTGCCCTTGGCTATGCCGGCAAGCGCGCTGATCAGCGGTTCCTGGTCGCGTGTAATGACCGAGTTGGTCTCGGCCTGCGAACCGCCGCGCAGGATGATCGCCGTGTCCACGCCACCCGTGCTCCCGAGCGTGGCCTTGAAACCTTCGCCCATCGCGAGCATCGCGACGAGTACGCCGACAACGCCGGCGATGCCGATGACGATCACGGAGGAGGCGCCCCACCGCTGCGGAAGGCTCGCGATGCCGACGCGCGTGGCAGCCAGCGCCAGCATGCCGGTGCGGGTGAAGACGAGCCACAGCGCAAGGAAGACGACGATCGCAAGCACCGCATACCACGGCAGCATGGTCCAGACGACGAGGCACGCCACCAGGAGCAGCACGAGAGCGAGGTTGGTCAGAAATCGCATGGCAGTCTCCTCAGCGGCCCACGAGGGCGTCGACGATGTTGAGTCGCATGGCGCGCAGGGCGGGCAGCAGCCCTGCCAGCACGCCGAACGCAATCACGAGCACGAAACCGAGGATCCAGGTTTCCGACGGCAGATTGGAGGGCAGCTGGATGAAGCCGCCACTGAGCTTCACCGCCAGCCGCATCGCCAAGGGCGCGAACAGAAGACCCACCGCACCGCCGATGGTGACCAGCAGGAGCGACTCACCCAGCACCAGCATCAGCACGCTGCGGTTGGAAAAGCCGATCGTCTTGAGGACTGCCAGCTCCGGGATACGCTCGCGCACGGCCTGCGCCATCGTGTTGCCGGTGAGCAGCAGCAAGGTGAAGAACACTGCACCCATGATCGCGCTGACGATCAGTCCGATGTCGCCGATCTGCTTGATGAAAGCCTGATTGAACGCTTCTTCGGTCTGGGTTTTGGTTTCGTGGTCGGAATTGGCTGACAGTGCATCGATCTGCTTGGCCACGCGGTCGGCCGAGCTGGCGTCGCCGAGCTGCACGATGTACCAGCCTACGCGGCCCTTGACGTAGTCGTTGGCCTCGTCGAAGTAGTTCCAGTGGAACAGGAGCACCTGCTCCTGGCCCTTCTGCTTTTCGTTCTCGACGCGGAAGATGCCGACGAGCTTGAACGTCCAGTCGTTGCTGCCCTTGGTGGGGAAGATCGTCGCCTGCAGCGGGATGGTGTCGCCGATCTTCCAGCCGAACTTCTTTGCGAGCGTCTCGCCCACGATGGCGCCTTGGCGGTCAGCTTCCCATGCCGCGCGTTGCTCGGCCGGCAGCGTGAATTCCGGATACAGGTCCAGGTAGCCCGGGCCGACCGAGAAGTTCGGGAAGAAGTTCTTCGGATCCTGGTAGATGCCGCCGAACCAGGCCGCGTACGAGGAACGTTTCACGCCCTGCACCGAACGGACCTGCGTGTCGAGGCTGTACGGCAGCATCTGCGTCAGTGACAGGCGCGAGGAGGTGATCATGCGGTTCGCGCCGGTGACCTCTCCGCCGGAGTTGAAGGCCACGCGAACCGAGTCGAGCATCCCGAACAGGAAGAATGCCGTGATCACGGACAACAGCGTCAGGAACGTCCGGGTCTTGCTTCGAAACAGCGCGGCCCAGATCAGGTGCAGGTATTTCATCTGCGCGTCCTCAAGGTGATTTCATTCCCTCCCCTGCGGCGCAGGGGAGGGTTGGGGAGGGGTTGTGAGCCGCATCGCGGCGAGCGCTCTTGCGATGAGCTCGGCGCTGCCGCGCCTCACGAGCCCCTCCCAACCTCCCCCTGCACGCAGGGGGAGGAGAAATGGATGTCAGTGCTCGACCGCCAGTTCGCGCTCGACCAGCGTTCCCTTGTCGAGGTGGATCGTGCGCTGCGCGTGATCGGCAGCCTTGGGATCGTGCGTGACCATGATGATGGTCTTGCCGTGGTCGCGATTGAGCGACTGCAACAGCGCGAGGATCTCCTCGGCGGATTGACGGTCCAGGTCGCCGGTCGGTTCGTCGCAGATCAGCAGCGTCGGGTCGGAGACGATCGCGCGCGCGATCGCCACGCGCTGCTGCTGGCCGCCCGAGAGTTCATTCGGACGATGCTTGCCGCGTTCGGCCAGGCCCACCAGCTGCAGCGCGATCTCCGCGTTGCGCTTGCGCTGCGCCGACGACAGCTTCGTCAGCAGCAGCGGCAGCTCGACGTTCTTCTGCGCGTTGAGCGTCGGCATCAGGTTGTAGAACTGGAACACGAAGCCGACATGCTGGCTGCGCCAGTGCGACAGCTGGCCGGCGGTCATCGCGTCGATGCGCTGGCCGTCGACGGTGATCTCGCCGCCGGTGGGCGAATCCAGTCCGCCGATGAGGTTGAGCAGGGTGGTCTTGCCGGAACCCGACGGGCCCATCAGCGCCACGAAATCGCCCTTGGGGATGTCCAGGTCGATGCTGTGCAGCACCTCGACCTTTTCCGGACCGCGTTGATAGGTCTTTCTGAGGTTGCGGATCGAAACCAGCGTGGCCATTGCGACGTCCTCGAAACGATGAAAGGGGGACTGCTTCCTGCTCGTAAGGCTTGCTTGTGCGCGGGCGGGCTACTCGCCCGCAGCGTCGGATTCCGGCGCGGCGGCGACACGCACGCGATCGCCGTCGGACAACGAGGCCGGAGGATCCAGCACGACCGTCTCACCGCCTGAGAGACCCTGCGTGACCTCGCGGTCCTCGCCCAGGCTGCGGCCGACGGTGACCTCGCGCTGCGACGCCTTGTCTTGCGTGACGACGAACGCGACCTGCTTGCCGTCGCGCGAGACGATGGCCGCCGCCGGCGCGAGCGCACCGGGCTTCTGCGCGGGCGCGTCGTCCTTCTTGGGTTCCAGGAAGCTCACGCGCACGCCCATGTCGGGCACGATGCGCGGATCCTTCTGCTTGAGTGCCACGCGCACCTTCACCGTCGCCTTGCCGCGATCGGCCGCGGGGATGATCGCGATGACCTCGCCGGGGATCTTCCAGTCCTGGTACGCGTTGAGCGTGGCTTCCACCGGCATCTTCGGCTGCACGCGGCCGATGAAGGCCTCGCCCACCTCGACTTCGACTTCCAGCGATTCCATGTCGACGATGGTGCCGATGCCGGTGCGCGTGAAACCGCCGGTGGCGAGCGGCGAGACGATCTCGCCCGGCTGCGCCGCCTTGGCCGTGACCACGCCGGCGAACGGCGCGCGCACGATGGTGTTGTCCACGCCGATGTCGGCGATGCGCAGACGGTCGCCGGCGACCTTCGCGTTGCGCTCGGACGTGGTGAGTTCGGCGCGCAGCGAATCGCGCGCGGCGACGGCTTCGTCGTACTGCGCCTTCGACACCAGCTGCTGGTTCACCAGCGTGGAAAGGCGACGCGCGTTGGCTTCGGCTTCCGACAGCTGCGCGCGCACGCTTTCGACCTGGCTGCGCGCGGCGCTGTGCTGCGCGCTGGCCAGCGTGCGTTCGGCGTCGGCATCCAGCGGATCGAGCGTGGCCATCACCTGGCCTTCCTCGACCTTCATGCCTTCCTCGATGAACACCTCGCGCACCTTGCCGGTGATCTTCGCCGACACCGTCGCCATGCGACGCGCGACGATGTAACCGGTCGCATCCAGCACCGAACCGCTGGCGCCGCCGTTGCCGATCGCCGTCACCGTGGCGGTGCGCACTTCGACGCCGCGCGCGCGACCGAACACGGCCCAGGCGACAAGCGCGATGACGAGCACGGCCGCGACCGCCGCCAGGGCGATCCACAAACCGCGCCGCGAGGTGGGCGGCGGCGGTGCCGAGCGGTCTATGCGCAGTTCCTTGAGCAGGTCGGCAGAGTTGTTCATCGACGATCCGGACGATGGGGAAGGGGGGCAGTGTGGGCAGTGGGCACCGCCGCGCCAAGGGGCCGGAAGTAACTTTCTACGGCCGCAGCGTCGCCAAGCGTATGCGATGCGGGGGCGCGGGGTCACCTTGGGCGGTGCCTTCGCGTGCGTGGGCCGCGGGAGCGCGCGGGCCCGGTAGCGCTATCAACGCGATGCGTCGGCCAGCGACATGCCGCGCTCATCACGTCTGGGGAGATCGCCATCCCGGCGAAAGCCGGGACCCAGGCTGGCAGCGCTTCAGATGGTCATCCCAGTGAAAGCATGGAATGCATTGGCTTGCGCATCGCACTCAACAGCGCAGCGTGGACGTGCATGCGCGAGGTGCACCGCGCCAACTCCGTTGCCCCTCACCCCAACCCCTCTCCCGTTGGGAGAGGGGCCAAACGCGCCGTCACCCGCGCTACGCATTCGTACCGTTAAACGCCCGCGTGCCGCTTCAACAGCGCATACGCCGAACGCAGGCCCTGCGCTTCACCGCCGGCCGGACGACCCGGGCGATCGCTGTCGTTCCAGCTGTATACGTCCAGGTGCGCCCACTTCTGCGTCGGCGGCACGAAGCGGTCCAGGTACACCGCGGCAGTGATCGAGCCGGCCATCTTCGACGGCCCGCCGTTGGCGATGTCGGCCACGGTGCTGACCAGGTAACGCACGTACGGACGCCACAGCGGCATGCGCCACAACGGGTCGCGCAGCTGCATGCCGGCTTCGAGCCACTGCTGCGCCACGCCTTCGTCGTTGCTGTACAGCGCCGGCAGGTCCGGACCCAGCGCGATGCGCGCAGCACCGGTGAGCGTGGCGAAATCCAGCAGCAGCTGCGGTTGCATTTCGGCGGCATAGGTCAGCGCGTCGCAGAGGATCACGCGGCCCTCGGCGTCGGTGTTGTCGATTTCCACCGTGACGCCCTTGCGCGTGTCCAGCACTTCGCCCGGACGGAACGCGTTCGGCCCCACGGCATTCTCGACCGCCGGAACCAGCAGCGTGATGCGCAGCGGAAGCTTCTGCGTCATGACCAGTTCGGCCAGTGCGATCGCGTGCGCCGCGCCGCCCATGTCCTTCTTCATGTTGCGCATGCCGTCGGCGGGCTTGAGGTCCAGTCCGCCCGTGTCGAAGCACACGCCCTTGCCGACGATGACCACGTGCGGGTGCGCTTCATCGCCCCAGCGCAGGGTGATGAGGCGCGGTGCGCGATGGCTGGCGCGACCCACGGCGTGGATGGCCGGGAAATTCTGCGTGAGCAGGTCGTCGCCGCTCACCACTTCGATGTGCGCGCCGAAGCGTTCGGCGATCTCGCACGCCACCTGTTCCAACTGGTCCGGGCCCATGTGCTCGGTCGGCGTGTTGACCAGGTCGCGAACGCGCACGCAGGCGGCCAGCTGCGCGAACGCCTCTGCATCGGCCTGCGCGATGACCAGCTGCGCCGGCACGCGAAGCGGCTTGCGATAGCGGCTGAAGCGATATGCGCCCAAGCCCCAGCCCAGCTGCAACGCGAAGCGCGCATCCGCCGGCAGTTCGCCCGCCACCGCGAACGCGCGAGCCGGCAGCGCATGCGGCGCGTGACCATAGGCGAACGGATCGAGCGGGTCGCCCACGCCGATCACCGCGCCGGCGATTCCACCATCGGCAGCCGGAAGCGTGATGGATGAGAACGGCGAGCCGTCGAAACCCTGCGCATCGAGCCACGCCCCGGCGTTGGCCGGTTGCGCCGCGCGCCATGAGGCGAGGCTGTCGCGCGTGACGACGTGCAGCGGCAGCGCGTCGGCGGTGGTGGGGTCTGCGAATCCGGACGGCAGGCTCATGCGGCAGCGATTTCCAAAGGTTGCGCCGCGTCCAGCCAGTCGGCCAGTTCGGCGAGGGTGGTGAATTCCAGGTCGGGTCGCACATCCGCGTGCGGCCATCGTGCGCCGATGCGGTTGATCCAGCAGCTGCGCAGGCCCGCGCGATGCGCGCCGAGGACGTCCATCTCGATGTCGTCGCCCACGTGCAGCACTTCATGCGGCGCAAGCGGGAAACGCCCGCATGCGGCATGGAAGATGCCCGGGTCGGGCTTGGGCATGCCGTGTTCGCGCGCGCCCAGCTGGAAGACGAAATGCGCGCCGATGCCGACGCGGGCGAGGTCCGCGTTGCCGTTGCTGATCGCCGCCAGCGGCACGCGCGCGGCCAGTCGAGCCAGCGCGTCCAGCGTGTCGTCGTAGAACTCCACGCGGTTGCGCTCTTCATAGAAGGCTTCGAAGGCGGCCTGCGCATGCAGCGGGTCGTCGCCGGCCAGCTCCATCGCGCGCACCAGGCTCAGCTTGCGCAGCTGGCTGAAGTCGTGGGCGAGGTCGGGGCGTTCGACATACATGCGCTCGCGCAGTTCGCGCATCGCTTCGATGGGGAAGCGCCGGGCGGTCGTCGGGCAGTGTTGCAGCAGCCAGTCGTGCAGCACGCGTTCGACCCGCGCGCCGATGGGCGCGAAGGGCCACAGCGTGTCGTCCAGGTCGAGGGTGATCGCGCGGATGGGGAAAGCCATCTGCCGATTTTAGCCTCAGCCGGCGGCGTGGCCGTTCGTCGCGAGCGCGAGCCCGCGAACGGGGGTTTGCGGACCCCGTCGCGGTTCGCGGGTGCGCGACGGTGTATCCCGGCATCGGCACGCGCGGAGCCCGCTCCGGTCCCTCGGCGCGCGTGCCACCCGGCCCGTTGCCGGGCGCGCCCAGGAAGGCTCGCGCGCCGCGGTCCCACAAGGAGCAATGCCATGTCCCATGCACGCGGATCCCTGCCCCGGCGGCTGCTCGGCCTCGCCGCGCTGTTGGTGCTCATCGCCGGCACGGCCAGTGCCGGTCGCTGGCCGTACATCCAGACCTTCTATGACGAGGCCGGCAATGCGGTCGGTTGGCAGATAGGCCACTGCGACAACAGCTACAGCTTCCACGGCCTGCGCACGCCGGTGTACACGATCGAACAGTTGCAGTGCCCTGACCTGTAGCCATCGGCGCCCTCTCCCGACAGCGGGAGGGGGCTTGGAACCGGAGGGCTATTCGAGCAGCCGCGCCCATCCCGTCAGGCCTTCGATGCGCGCCAGCACCAGCTTTACGCACACCAGCAGCGGCACCGCGAGCAGCAGGCCGATGATGCCCCACAGCCAGCCGAAGACCATCAGCGCCAGGATCAGCACCAGCGGCGACAGCCGCATGCTGTGCCCCAGGATGATCGGCGTGACGATCTGGCCTTCCAGCGTGTGCAGCGCCAGGTAGATGCCGGCCGGCAGCAGCGACGGCCACAGGTCGTCGAAGGCGACGAAGCCCATCAGCAGCATGATGATGATGCCGATCAGCGGGCCCACGTACGGCGCGAAGTTGAGGATCGCCGCCATCGTGCCCCACAGCAGCGCCTCCTGCATCGGCACGCCCAGCCAGTACAGCGCGCCCGACAGTGCCAGGCCCAGGCACATGTTGATCACGGTGATGGTCAGCACGTAGCGCGAGATCGCTCGCTCGATCGAGGTGAGGATCTCCACCGTCAGCTTCTTCTGCTGGCGCGTGGGCAGCAGCGCGATGGCGTTTCGCTGCAGCTGTTGCCCGTACACCATGAAGAAGAACGTCAGCAGCACCACCGCCAGCACCGAGGCCACGCGGCGCGGTGTCGCCGTGAGCACCTTGAAGGGTTCATTCGCCTCGGTGCGGATCACCTGCACCGGTTTGCTCGTGCTTTCGCCACCGGCCGCGCGCGCGATGTTCTGCGCGGCCTTGTTCGCATCGAGCATCGGCTTGTAGAGATCGCGCAGTTTCGGCGCGACCTGCTTCATCTCCCGCGGCACCTGGCGCACCCATTCGCCGGCCGGCTCGATCAGCTGGTTGCCCAGCGCGCCGGCGGCGAACAACCCGCCCAGCAGCACCAGCAACGCGCCGAGGAACCGCGGCACGTACACGCGCTGCAGGCCGCGGATGATGGGGTTGCCGATGAGCGCGAAGAACATCGCCAGCAGGATCGGAAGCACCAGTTCCTGCGCCGCCCACAACGTGAAGCCGACCGCGAGCGTCGCCAGCACCACCGCCGCGGCGGAGGCGCGCGGTCGCGGCGAAGGCGGGGGACTGGGAGGGAGGTCGCCGTCCTCGTCGGCGATCGCGACGGTCTCGGCGGCGGCAGGAGAGGGCGGCAGTGTGCTCACGGCGCCACCTGCCCGACGGTCGCGGTGCGCGCCGCACGGGCGCGCGCTTCGGCTTGCGCCAACGCGTAGGCCTCGTCTTCCAGGTCGTCAGCCACGGCATCGGGATGCACGCTCGCCACCGGCACCGTCATGCCGGGCTGCATGGCCAGGCCTGCACCGGCGGTGTCTTCGGCGACCTGCTCCTTCGTCTCGGTCGCCTCGTCGGCGGCCACTTTCGCGCTGGTGCCGGCGAACAGGCTCGCCGCCATCGAGACGATCTGCATCAGCCCGCCGCTCTTGCCCAGCGCACGCATCGGTTCGGCGCGGCCGACGATGAAGCCGGACGCCAGCCCTGCGAACACGATCCGCCACGGCGTCCACGCGGCGCGCCAGGAGTCCTTGAGCTGGCGGACGTCGGCGACGACTTCCCGCTCGCGCGTCTCCACCACGTCCTCGCACTGGTGGACCTTGGCGATGAGCTGGTTGAACGTGGGCTTTTTCTGCTTGGAGGCCATGTCGGTCAGGGTGGCGTGATGTTGATGCCGTTGCTTTGCTTCTTCGCCGCCTCGCCGTTCTCGCGAAGCTCCTGCGCGACGGTGCGCGCGGACTGCGGCGAATCGGCGGTGGGCATCAGGTCGGCGAGCTCGCCGATGCCCAGTCGCGCCAGCTGACGACGCGTCGCCTGCAGGCGAGTGTGTTCGAAGTAGTGGATCGTGCGCCACGCGGCGTAGGCGGTGACGATGAGGCTGAGGCCGGCGGCGATCAGCATCGACAGGAACCACGAAAGTCCCATGTCGTGCAGGAACGCCACCAGCGTCGCCATCAGGAACAGCCACGCGGAGGCGCCGAACACGATCGCCACGCCGGCGTACGCCACGGCGCGGCCCATCGCGGTGCGCGCCAGCGACAGATCGGCGGCAACCAGCGAACGCAGGGCGCGCGCCGAATCGGCGGCCGCGCCCAGGCTGGCCTTCGCGGTGCTGCCGATGTCGCGCAGCGACTCGGCCAGGTCCGGCGGCGGCCCGGCCTGCGCCGGCTCGTCCGCCGGGTCGTGGTCGCGGCGCTCGTCCCCTTCGCTCACGTGCGCCTGCGCTTACTTGTCGCCACTGCGGGCGAGCTTGGCGAGGATCCATCCCGCGGCGAAGGCGACACCGAACGAAGCCAGCGGACGCTCACGGATGAGCTCGGCGGCGCTGTCGACCAGATCGCGACCCTTGTCCATCAGCGCGTCCATCTGCTCGCGCGCGGCGCCACCGGCGTTCTCGGCCGCGGCGATGCCGGCGAGCGCGCCATCGGCCAGGTCGGCCTTGACGTTGGCCTTGCCCACGCGCAGTTCTTCGCCCGCAGCGGAGGCCGCATCGCGCAGCGCGGAGCCCGCGTCGCTGGCAGCCTGCTTCACGTGGCCGCCGGCCTGCGACAGATTGCTGCGCACGCCATCGGTGTAGTTCGACGCCGCGCCGGCGCCGGTGTTGATGGCGCTGCCGCCGGGGGTGGTCGGATCGGTGGGCATATTCATCGAGCAGCTCCTGTGTGTCGGAAAGACGTAAGGCGTGTCACGCGCGGGCAGACCGATGAAGAGGCCTCATCGCATCAGCAGATCGGCCTGCCGGTTGCCGCGCAGAATGCGCAGGACCAACTGTGCCGGAGCCTGCGTGAAGCTCGCGCGGAAGCCCGGCAGGTCCTCGAAGTTGCCCGCGTTCGACGCGATGATCACGTCGTCCTTGCGAAGCCCGTTGGTTTCGGCGCGACTGCCACGCGCCACCGAATCCACCATCACGCCGGATAGACCTGCCTGACGCAGGCGTTCGGGCAGGTCGGCGAAACTCGCGCCGGTGAGACGCGCGTCGAGCTCGGTTCCCACGTACGCCTTGGGCTGCTCGCGCAGCGAGGTGGTCAGTGTCAGCGGCTTGCCATCGCGACGCACGTCCAGCGCGATGCGGCTGCCCACCGATTGCAGGCCTTCGAAGTTGCGCAGCGCATCGCGATCGTCGATGCGCTCGCCATTGGCAGACAGGATCACGTCGCCCACCTTCACGCCCGCGCTGGCCGCCGCGCTGCCGGAGAACACCTGCGTCACCACCGCGCCGCGCGCTTCGTCCATGCCCAGCGCCTGCGCCAGGCGCGCGTCGACGTCCTGTGATTCCAGCCCCAGCGTGCCGCGGATGACCACGCCGTTGTTGGCGATCAGCTGGCCCATGATGTTGCGCGCCAGACTGGTGGGGATCGCGAAGCCCAGGCCGATGTTGCCGGCCATCGAACCGCGCGGATTGAAGCTGGCCGTATTGATGCCCACCAGCTCGCCGTTGAGGTTCACCAGCGCGCCGCCGGAATTGCCGGGATTGATCGAGGCATCGGTCTGGATGAAGTTCTGGAAACCCAGCCCGCGCAGGCCGCTGCGGCCGACCGCCGAGACGATGCCCGAGGTCACCGTCTGGCCGATGCCGAACGGGTTGCCCACCGCGACCACGAAATCGCCCACGCGCAGCGCGGCCGAGTCGGCCAGCGGCAGGGCGGTCAGGTTCTGCGCGGGGATGCGCATCAGCGCCACGTCGGTGTCGGGGTCGGAGCCGACGAAATCGGCCTTCATCGTGCGGCCGTCGGCGAGCGTCACCGACACCTCGTCCGCGCCTTCGATCACGTGGTGGTTGGTCAGCACGAAGCCCTGCTTCGCATCGACGATGACGCCCGAGCCCAGCGACTCGTTGATCCGCTCCTGCGTCAGCTCCGGGAACATGCGGCGGAACATCGGGTCGCTGCCGAACGGGCTCACGTTCACGCGCTGCTTGGTGTGCACGCTGACCACCGCCGGCGTCACCTTCGCCAGCATCGGCGCGAGCGAGGGCAGCGGCTGGCCACCGACGACGGCGGGCAATGCGGCCACCGTCGGGGTCGCGGCCACGGCCGAGGCCGGCGCAGCCTGCGCGGGCGCTTCCAGGCCATCGCGGATCGCGGTGGCCGCGAAGCCGCCGAACGCGGCAGCGAGGGAAAGAGTCAAAAGGGTCGGCAGCGGGCGCATCGCGTCGGTCGCAGGAAAGTGAATGAGGGCGCGCGGGAGTCCGGGTCGTTCCGGTCAGGCCTGGCGATTCGCCCGGCCACTCCCCGCGGAAGGCGTTCAGTGTCCCTGAACGGCATTAAATACGCGATGAAGTTTTTTCCATCGCGACATCCCTGTGGAGCGCCTCCCGGCGGTATCGCGAGCACCTTCGCGCGGGCATGCGCAACCGTGTCGATGAAGCTGCTTGACCGCCATCACAGGTATGTGACTGCCATCAAAAAACCGTTGACACTTCCCGGGGGCGGGGGTAGCTTGAGCCCTCGCCTCTCGCCACTATATCTAGTGGTTGCAGTGGTGACGAAAGCCCAAACTTGGTGTTTTCGGCGTGTTTTTTGCTGTCTGTCGGCGCCTTCGGGGGAGGGCCCGTTGCGGAGCAGGATGATCGCAGGAATCCAGAAAAACCCATGCCGTCGCGACCGCTGAAAACGCGGTCGTGGGCATAGCCGTCGGTGGCCTTCGGTAGCAGGCCTTCGACGGTGCAGCAGCCAACATAAGAATCCACGGCGGCAGGTCGACGACCCGGACCGCCATTGAAAGGAGACAGGACAGGCATGAGCACAGTGCGCCTCGAGGCGGTCAAGACAGCCGCGGCCGAGCGGGAAATCCCGATGCAGCCCGCCTCCCAGGACATCTGGGACAAGAAGTACCGGCTGAAGACCAAGACCGGCCAGGCAGTGGATGCCGACATCGACGCCACCTACCAGCGCGTCGCCAAGGCGCTGGCCGAAGCCGAGCCGACGGCCGAGAAGCAGGCGTACTGGAACGAGCGTTTCGCCTGGGCGCTGCGCCGCGGGGCCATTCCCGCCGGCCGCATCACGTCCAATGCCGGCGCCCTGGAGCACAAGCCCGCCACCTCGACCATCAACTGCACCGTGTCCGGCACCATCGAAGACTCGATGGACGGCATCCTGGAGAAGGTCCACGAAGCCGGCCTCACGCTGAAGGCCGGTTGCGGCATCGGCTACGAGTTCTCGACGCTGCGTCCGCGCGGCGCGTTCGTCGCCGGCGCCGGCGCGTACACGTCGGGCCCGATGTCCTTCATGGATATCTACGACAAGATGTGTTTCACCGTGTCCTCCGCCGGCGGCCGTCGCGGCGCGCAGATGGGCACGTTCGACGTCAGCCACCCGGACGTGAAGGACTTCATCCGCGCCAAGCGCGAGGACGGGCGCCTGCGCCAGTTCAACCTCTCGCTGCTGATCACCGACGGCTTCATGCAGGCCGTGGAGAACGACGCCGACTGGCCGCTCGTGTTCCCGGTGAACATGAAGGAAAAGGGCGACCTGGACGTCAACGACGCCAGCCAGGTGGTCTGGCGCGACTGGCCGACGCACCGCAACTACATCGTGCGCGACGACGGCCTGGTGGCCTGCAAGATCTACGGCCACATCCGTGCGCGCCACCTGTGGGACATGATCATGGTCTCGACGTACGACTACGCCGAGCCGGGTTTCATCCTCATCGACCGCGTCAACGAGATGAACAACAACTGGTGGTGCGAGAACATCCGCGCCACCAACCCGTGCGGCGAGCAGCCGCTGCCGGCGTACGGTGCGTGCCTGCTGGGCTCGGTCAACCTGACCAAGTTCGTGCGCGACGCCTTCACCGACAAGGCCTCCTTCGACTGGGAGGAATACAAGGAAGTCGTGCGCGTGTTCACCCGCATGCTCGACAACGTCGTCGAAGTGAACGGCCTGCCGCTGCCGCAGCAGCGCGACGAGATCATGCGCAAGCGCCGCCACGGCATGGGCTTCCTCGGCCTGGGCTCCACGGTGACGATGCTGCGCATGAAGTACGGCTCGAAGGAATCGTGCGAGTTCACCGAGCGCATCGCCCAGGAAATGGCCGTGGCCGGCTGGGAAATGGGCCTGGCGCTGGCGAAGGAAAAGGGCGCCGCGCCGATCATGGAAGAGCGCTTCGAAGTCACTGCCGAGATGCTGCGCAAGCGCCCGGAGATGAAGAAGGACGGCTGGAAGGTCGGCCAGGAAATCCCGGGCCGCGTGCTGCACGCCAAGTACAGCCGCTACATGCAGCGCATCGCGTCCGTCGCGCCGGAACTGGTGAACGAGCTGGCCGAAAGCGGCGCACGCTTCACGCACCACAGCTCCATCGCGCCGACCGGCACGATCTCGCTGTCGCTGGCCAACAACGCCTCCAACGGCATCGAGCCGTCGTTCGCGCACCACTACAGCCGCAACGTCATCCGCGAAGGCAAGAAGTCGAAGGAAAAGGTCGACGTCTACTCGTTCGAACTGCTGGCCTACCGCGAGCTGGTCAACACGAAGGCGATGCCGTTCTCCGATGAACCCGAGGCGCAGCTGCCCGACTACTTCATCGCCGCCGACGACATCACGCCGAAGGAACACGTCGACGTGCAGGCCGCCGCGCAGAAGTGGGTGGACAGCTCGATCTCCAAGACCGCGAACGTGCCCACGGACTACCCGTACGAGCAGTTCAAGGACATCTACCGCTACGCGCACCAGCAGGGCCTCAAGGGCTGCACCACCTTCCGCTTCAACCCGGCCGCCTTCCAGGGCGTGCTGGTGAAGGAAGCCGACCTTGAGAACACCACCTACCGCTTCGAACTGGAAGACGGCAGCGTGCTGGAAGTGAAGGGCAACGAGCAGATCGAATACGACGGCGAAATGCACACCGCCGCCAACCTGTTCGACGCGCTCAAGGAAGGCTACTACGGCAAGTTCTGATGCCGACATCGACGGGCCGGAAGCGCATTCATCTTCCGGCCCGCCGCAGCGTTAGAGTCGCTTCGCAGCACCCGCGTTTATTGCAAGGCCCCGGTTACCGCAACGCCTTACGAATGAGACGCCCGTCAGGAGGGCACACATGAGCAATGGCAACGGAGTCACGGCGACCCTGTCGCAAGCCGCCGAGAACGTGAAAGAAACCGTGACCAGCTTCAGCAGCGCCGTCATGGCGCGTGCCGACGATGCGGTGAAGACCGCGCGCAAGAAGGCCACCAGCGCCAGGAAGGCGGCGAAGAAGGCCGTCGGCACGGCGAAGAAGAAGCTCGCCAAGGCGTCGGCGGATGCGAAGAAGGAAGTCGCGAGCATCCGCCGCGAAGCGACCGCCGCGCGCAAGAAGGCGGCGAAGAAGGTCAAGGCCGCACGCAAGGCGGGCAAGACCGCCGTCGCCAAGGCCAAGGGCACCGCCAAGCGCGATGTCGCTGCCGCCAAGCGCAAGGTCGCCAAGAAGACGACCAAGGCCAAGAAGGCGGTAGCCGCTACGAAGAAGACCGCGAAGAAGGCTGCGACGAAGAAGGCCGCGGCAAAGAAGACGGCGACCAAGCGCACCGCCACCCGCAAGGCGGCCGTTCGCAAGGCCGTGAAGAAATCCGCCGCATCGACGGCGAAGAAGGCGCCGGCCCGCAAGGCCAGCGCGAAGAAGGCAGTCAAGCGACCCGCCAAGAAGGTTGCGAAGAAAGCTGCCAGGTAACTGCAAGCCCCGATTGGTGGCCGCGCCCACGCGGCGCGGCCACCGCATTAACTTCAAAAACTAGACTTAAGATTCACCGCACCAGGAGCGGGTCACATGGCCGTCAAGATCGACAAGAAAATCAAGGGCTACAGCGTCGTCACCCCGGAAGACAAGGCAGCAGCGACCAAGTCCGTCGCCGCGCCGGTCGCCGAGCTGCCCACGGCCGATGTCATCCAGATGCACGAGCGCATCGAGCGCCCGGAGATCCTCATCGGCTCCACCTACAAGATCAAATCTCCGCTGTTCGAGCACGCGCTGTACGTGACCATCAACGACATCGTGCTCAACGCCGGTACCGAACACGAACTGCGCCGTCCCTTCGAGATCTTCATCAACTCGAAGAACATGGACCACTTCCAGTGGATCGTCGCGCTCACCCGCATCATGTCGGCGGTGTTCCGCAAGGGCGGCGACGTCACCTTCCTGGTGGACGAGATGAAGGCCGTGTTCGACCCGCGCGGCGGCTACTGGAAGCCCGGCGGCGTCTACATGCCCTCGCTGGTGGCCGAACTGGGCGCCATCGTCGAAGACCACCTCAAGTCGATCGGCCTGATCATCGACCCGGAACTGAGCGACGCCCAGCGCGCGCTGATCGCCGAGAAGCGCGCCGCCTACGCGCAGCTGTCAAAAAAAAACAGTGAAGTAAGCGGAAGCTCCGCCGGCGACCTGTTCCCGGAGCCGCGCGTTTCCGACGAGCCGCGCGTTGAAGACGTGGAGGTCACCGGCGAAGGCGCCGCGTTCCCGCCGAGCGCCACGATGTGCCACAAGTGCTCGACGAAGGCCGTGGTCATCATGGATGGCTGCGCTACTTGCCTGAATTGCGGGTATAGCAAGTGCGGCTGAAAGCTTAAATAGCTAAGTGTTCAACTGAGGCCAGATCGAAGAAGTTCGATCTGGCCTTATTAATTCAAGGGAGTGAAGGATGTCGCGCTGGACTGATAACTTCAAATCGCACGGTGTGCATCAGCAACTATCTCGAGCACTGGCTGCGACGGACTCGCTAGACAGCGCTGACCCCACGCTACTTGCTCACGCCGGAGAGGTCGCGCGCTTCAAGAAAGTGCTGACTTACTTGGAGCAGGCTGTGAGGGGGATCGATCCGGAGTTGGTGCCCCTTACGTTCTGGGACGCCATCCGCGATTTGCTGGGCGCATCATCTGATCAGGTAGATGCGTTCAAGTCCTCCAAGAGCGTTGGCCACATGCAGAACGCGAATCAGGCCCTCGATCAGGCCCTGCTTCACGCGCGTCCCTACCTCCTTGCGAAAGGGCGCCTTGGCCCAGCCCTTCAAGCGGCAGCAAAGGCCTATTCCGAAGCGCTAACTGAGGCTGCGATTAGTCTGGAGAAGGCCGCTGGGCGAGCAGCATCCGAGATTGATGAGGGGAGAAAGAAGTACTCCGATACTCAGTCCAAGGTGGATGCCCTAGCGACTGAAATAGTCGAGAAGTACGACCTCCTTCTAACAGGAACTGGCAGCGCGCCAGCGTTGATACCAGCAATCTTGCAAAGCGCCGACGAGATCAAGGCGTTTCACACTACTCTTTCAGCGGGACAGGGAGATGTTCCTTCACTTCGACAGCAGGTCGTTACTGCGAACGAAGCTGTCCAGAAGAGCAAGGAGTCCACTGAGGCTATGGCGGGAAGCATGGCCGACACAGTGAAGAATCTGACTGCCTTTGAGGCCAGAATGCTTGGCACTCTGAAGGAAGATGGGAAGCGAGAGGGGGGCGTCAATCATGAGATTGGAGTCCGACTTAGCGCACTGCAAGAGTTCGAGCGCGAACAGCTGACAAGATACTCGGCGTTGAATCAGCAGATTGAGTCGCTCTTGCCTGGCGCAACCAGTGCCGGCTTGGCGACTGCTTACAAGAGCATGCGGGACTCGTTCTCCGGTCCGATTCGGAATGCAAATAGAGTCTTCTACGCGTCAGTGGCCGGCCTTGTCGTCCTTGCGCTAGTGATGAACATTGATCGCGCGTGGTTGTGGGGGATTTCATTTCAACATCCGGGTGATTGGCAATCAGCACTACGGGCATTCGTGAACAAGCTGCCTTTCATAGCTCCCCTTGTCTGGCTCGCCTACTACGCATCAAAGCGAAGGAGCGAATTCCAGAGGCTTGAGCAGGAGTATGCACACAAGGAAGCACTTGCCATGTCCTATGACAGCTATAGGACTCAGATTGAAGAGCTTGGGCGGGAAGGCGATCCGTTGATGCGAGACCTTCTCGCAAAGGCTGTTGATGCCATCGCGTTCAATGCGTCTGGGTCGCTGGATGGGAAGCACGGAGATAAGATCCCGATGCAGGAACTGCTAGAGAAGTTGGCCGCATTCGCTGTGAAGGAGGCTAAGAAGCCGGCTTAGAGTGGGTGGGATTTCGCTATCGCCGATCAAAGCACCGGGGGGATGCATGATGCACAAGCGCACTCTGATCATCGTGTTGGCCGCGTTGCCGTGGCTCGTCGGCTTCGACGGCCCTGATCTGAAGACGTATCCCGACGGTCGCATGAGCCCGGTCATCATCGAGGACGTGATGTCGCGCGGGGCGACGTCCTGCCGTTACAACCTCGAAGAGCTGCTGCTCCATGCGATTGGAAATCGCGACTTCGACGGCGTGGCGTTCTACCCGGTGGGCGATGAGAAGCGGCGACCGGCGATGGGCGTCTATGTCACGACTTATCCCGATGGCGGGAAGGCGCATCTGCAGTGGATGGCCGGCCTGGATGCCAGCGGCATGTGCGCCCTGTACTGGACCGAGTCTCGGTTCTGGAAGGACTCCTGCGACGTCGTCGTCGAGAAGTACGTCCGCGAACGCGATATGACATCGATGCCGATGGGAGAGGAAACCCTCCTGATCGGGAAGACGCCGGACAACGGCATCAAGGTGATGGCGACTTCGGCGGGAGACGGGTGCCTGGTGACGGAGTCCGACGTCGCGTGGCGCGTCGACCCGGACGAGAAGGCGCGCGAGTGGATCAAGGAAGAGCACGGTTACGACCCGGGGTCGTGACCAGCGTAAGCCCGCGTTGTTCCGCCGCTCTGGCATCACCGCAAGCTGCAGGTGCCTGACCTCCACCTTCCCGCATCTGCGATCCTTGAAACCACCAGACGTACCGGGGCGATCCATGGCTGAGCTGACCACCGCACGACCTTTCGCACTCCGACTTTCCATCGCGGTGGCTGCCAGCTTTGTCCCCATCTACATCGCCTCGGCGGCACTCCAGGGTTTCGCGCTCGCTCCGATCGACATGCTGTGGGCTGCGCTCGCGGTGCTCATCTTTGCCCTTCCCGCGGGTCTGGCAGCGGCATGGGTCTTCAAACGCAGCGACGCCGGCCTGACCCTGGGCGCGCAGCTGCTTACCGGGCTGGGATTGTTCGCCTTTACCTTCGCGACGACCTATCTGCGGTAACCAGACAGCACAGGCCGGATCAACGGAGCGACAAAGACAATGATCGAAGAACAGGACGATGGGGAACTGGACGAAGAGGACGAGGCGGCAGTCGCCGCGCTAGGTCCGTCCGATGTTGATGCGATCGATCGCGCGCTCCTTTCGCTTTGCGAGGAGCGTTGGCGAAAGGTGGCCTATGTGGTCGGCCATGCCATGGACGTTCATCCGAATCGCTACCTGGATATCCCCGACCTGTACTACGCCCAGCGCGTGCGTGCGCTGGTGGAGGCGGGCAAGCTCGAAGCCGTGGGGAACCTTCGGCGCATGCGCTTCAGTGAAGTGCGCCTTCGTCCGCGGTGAGGCTCAAAGGCTGACGAGCCAGTCATTGATACTCACAGTTGAGTTTCCGCCACTGGCGCACCAGTGGTATTGCCTGGAGCGCGAGGTGGAAAGACTGGCGCGTCAGGCTCCAAGACTCGCGCGCGAGGCTCAAGGACTCGCGCTCCAGGCAAAAAGACTGGCGCGCCAGTATTGAAGACTCGCGCTCCGGGCCAAAACACTGGCGCTCCAGGCTCGGAGACTCGCGTTCCAGGTGGAAAGACTGGCGGGCCAGGTTCTGGGACTCGTGAGGCGCTTTGGGGCTTCCCCGGGTGCGCTTCGCTTACCCTGGCTACAGAGCGACAGGAGCGATTGCGACTTCTTCGCGTTGATCTTGTGTGAGCGGCGAAAGGAGACTCGCCGGCGGAGCGTAAGAACTCCACAGAAGTCGGCACCCACCTCCGTCAATCGGTGGGTTTTTTGTGCCCGGACACGTCCGGGCGCAGACTCGTCGCAGTCGCTCTGCGTCGGGAAGGGGCAGCGATACAACACCCGAAAGGGGAAAGCTGTCCGGCCGTACTTCTGCGGTTTCTTAACTTCCCGACACTTCTGTTGCATTCGCCGCAGAAGAAACCGCAGTCAAAGGAGCGACGCATGCGCAAGGCCCGCCTCAAGATATCCCGCCGCCGTTCGGCGGCTTACCTCACGCCCCGTTTCAAGATCAGCGAGCGCTCGCGCGACACGCTCTACCGGGCGCGCGAACACCTGCTGCTCATGTCCCATCTGTGCGCCGCGCGCATGCGCTACGACGCGGCGGAGCTGGAGCTCAATCCCAATGCGCTGCTCCTGATTTTCCATAACCTTGCCGACGACCTGCGCGAGGTCATCGACGAAACCCATTGGCAAGCCGGGGCCTATCCGTAGCGGCAAACACTGACCGCGTCGCACCGCATGCCGGGGCAGGGCATCGGCGACGCCCGCATTGAATCAACGATGTCGGGAGCCTCGTTCTCCGAACCGATAGCGCAGCCTGGCGCCGCCCCACCCGCATCACATCGCGCTCACTTTTTGCTTCCTATGTTGAACGCCTCTGTGCGTGGCGGCCCCAGTGCCGTCCCGGGGCGCAGATCCCAGGCCAGTCCAGTCGATCTCCCGATGCGAGGTGCACGAATGCATTCGTCATTGTCAGCCGTGGGCAGGAACCTTCTGGCACTGGCCGCCGCCGCAGCGATGGCAGCGCCCATCGCAGCGCAGGCGCAGGAGCCGGCCACCCAGTTGGCGGACCTCAATTACCAGGACGTGGGCTGGAGTCGCGGCGAGCTGGCCAAGCGCGGTTACCAGAAGCGCTCGCAGGATGGCTCGGGGTACGAGTACTGGTGGAACGGCGGCAGCAGCCAGTGTGTCGTGGTGCGTGCGGAGAGCGGCAAGGTGTTGTCGGTCACCAACACCAGTCCCATCGATTGCGGTGAGCAGGCCTCCAATGCCACCAGCGGCGACAACAAGGCGGCCGCCGCCGTGGCGGTCGGCGCGCTGGCGCTGCTGGGCATCGCGGCGATGGAACACAAGTCGCGCCACCACGACGACAACCGGCACGACGACAGCAGCAACACCGAGGCGGACTTCGAGCGCGGGTATCGAGACGGCCTCTACAACCAGCCGTACAACGCCAACCAGGCGTCGACGCAATACGGCGAAGGCTATTCGTCCGGGCAGAAGGATCGCGTGCAGCGCACGAGCTATCGCGGGCAGTCCGGCAGTGGCGCCAGCGAAGTCACGTGCGAGTCGAAGAACGGCGGGCGAAACGAGTGCGACATGGACACTGCAGGTTCGGTGCGTGTCGTGCGCCAGCTCAGCAAGGCCGCGTGTACGCAGGGCGTGTCGTGGGGGCTGTCGCGGCACAGCGTCTGGGTGGACAACGGCTGTCGCGCCGTGTTCCGCAAGGATTGAGTCGTCCACATGACGCGCCGGGACGGGATCTCCGCTGCATCGATACTGCTGCTGTCCATCGTTCACGCCTTCGCCATCGTGTGGGGCGCCGAATGGTTGTTCGATAGCATTCGCGGACGTTCGTTCGGAATGGGCGAGGAACTTGGTCCACGTTGGGTCCGCACCGCGTTGGCGCTGGCGCCGTTCGCGCTGTTCGCGCTCTGGGTCGCGTGGCGTCGTCCCGCGAATGCTCGCGGGGCGTGGCTTGCGGGGCTGGTCGTCTCGGTGGCGTTCTGGGCCTGGTACTACTTCGACGGCCTCACCAATACCGGCGGGGGCGCGAACATCGGCCTTGGCATCGTGATGATGGTTTTGCCGCTGCCGGTGTTCGTCGTGATGTGGTGGCTGGCGCGCAGACGCTGACGCGTCACAAGCGCGCAAACCAGGTCCTTCACGCTGATCCACGCCGGCCCCGTCGACACTTCGACGATCTGACGCCCGCCTGATGCATCACGGGCGCCCGTTGAATCCCCAGCGAAGGAAAGGACGATGAAGAAGCCAATCGCAGTTGCCGTCGCAACGATCGCACTGCTGTTTGCGTGTGCCGTGCAGGCGCAGATTCGCACCGAACGCGTGCAGTTCGCGAAGGGCGCGTCTTCGAAGACGATCACCGGAACCCTCAAGGGCGATGCCAGCGTCGATTACGTCGTCGGCGCGCGCGCCGGGCAGACGATGTCGGTCACCCTGAGGCCGGGCAACGCGTCCAACTACTTCAACGTCCTGCCGCCAGGGTCGGAGACCGCGCTGTTCGTCGGCTCCTCATCGGGCAACACGTACACCGGAAGTCTGCCGGCGGACGGCGACTACCGCATCCGCGTCTATCTGATGCGCAACGCCGCGCGGCGCAACGAAGCGTCGAACTACACGCTTACCGTGGGCGTGACCGGTGCGTCGGCCGCCGCGACACCGGCGGCGCCCGCAGCGAAGCCCGGCGCGGCCGTGGTGACAGCAGGCAACATGCCAGCGTTCTGTCGCGGCGAAGTGGCCGGCCAGTACGGCACGAAACCGATATACGTGAAGACGGAAGCGGCCGCTCGGGCGAAGGACGGAAGCACATCGATCCCGGGCACCGTCGACAAAGGGAACGAGGGCATGAAGCGATTCCAGTGCCGCTTCGACGCGAAGGGGCACTTCATCGACGTCATGGCATTGACCCGCGACGGCGAGTGACAGGCGATGCGGGGTGGCGCGATAGCCGTGCTGCCTGCGTGCACGGCGGCGCTGGCGCTCGCCGGCTGCGCGGGTGCTCGGCAAGCCGCGCGTTAGCGGGCAGGCGCCACGCTGCGCCAGGCCGACCCCTGGCGACACGCATTGCGGCTGGGTGATCGGCTAGGATGCCTTTGCCGGACGGCACTGCCGAGGGGCCGGCTCCAAGAGGGAAACCAGATGACACGACAGGGATTCGCGCCCGGCGTACGCCGTGGGTTCGCGCAGGGGTTGATGGTCATGGCGGTCCTGACGGCAAGCGCCATCGCTTCGGCGCAGACGCCCAGCCTTCCGCGTGCGCAGTGGCTGGCCAATGCCAGACCCATGTTCATGCTCGGCCTGTGCGCCGACACCTCGCCGTTTCGCAAGGTCTACAAGGAAAGCGTCGCGTCGTGCCCGGCGCGCGTGGGCGAACTGTTTGACGAATGCGCAACGCGCACGCCGGAAGTCGTGCTGCCCGAGACGATCGTCGGCGTTGAACAGGCGAAGAAGTACGGTTCGATCGTGGGCGAATGCATCTCGGCGCATTACATGGGCGGCGCGCCGCTGGAGGTGTTCAACGCGATACAGGCCGTGACGAACGAGATGCCGGAGCAGCCCGCATCGACGCCGCCGGTCGGCATGTGCGCGTCGCCGCGTCCCGATACGGTGTCGACACTGAGCAGCCCGTACGCGGGATGGGCGTCGATCGAGTGCGACGACGCGCAGAAGATGCAGTTCCTCGCACCCGCCGATGGTTACGTCTGGACGGTGGAGCGCAACGGCGGCTTCAGCCCGCAGCACAAGAGCCAGCGCAGCTACCGCATCAGCGCCGCCGGCCCGGTGCCCATCTTCGCCTTCGGGCCGTTGCCCGACCGCGCGCCGCGCCACGAGTTCGTCAAGCAAGTGCCGTCATTGATGAGCGCGCAGCAGCTCGATGGCGTGAACGCGCTGCTGCCCGAAGGCACGGCGCCGTACCAGACCATCCACCAGCTCGATCTCAACACCAGCCGCGGGCTGATCTACAGCTTCTTCATCTACATCAGGGATGCCTCGCCCGAATGGGTGGTCGCCTGCGTCAACTACCAGTGCGGTCCGCGCGCGATCATCCGGGTGACGCGGGGCTGATCGCGCAGCACTGCGCCGCATCGGCGAACTTGAACTGTCGTACTCCCACCCGCCAGGGTGGTGGCAAACCCCAAGGGAGGGAACCTATGCACCGCACTGACCAGAAGTCCACGTTCGTAACCGTGGTGGCATGGATCTTCATCGCCCTGTCCGGGTTCGGCACGCTCATCGGCATCCTGCAGAGCGCCATGGTGCTGACCGTCTTCAACACGCCGGAAGTGACGCAGGCGATGCACGCGCCGCCGCCGCCGGGTGCGCCGGCATTCGCGGTCTTCATGATGAAGTACATGGTGGCGTTCTTCGTGTTCATGCTGTCGTTGAACGCGCTGACGCTTGTCGCCTCGATCGGCCTGCTGCTGCGACGCAACTGGGCGCGCCTGCTTTTCATCGGGCTGATGCTCGTGGGCATCGTCTGGAACCTGGCCGGGCTGGTGCTGCAGTTCTTCATGTTCTCGTCGATGCGCGAGCAGTTCGCCGCGCTGCCGGACGCGCCGGACATGGGCCCGTTCTTCATCGCCATCGCGGTGGTGTCGGTGATTTTCACGCTGGCGTTCAGCACGTTGTTCGGCTGGATCGCCAGGCGGCTGACGTTGCCTGACGTCGTGGCCGAATTCGTGCGCTGACCGGCCCAGGGCATGACGGAGCTTGTGCCTGCCGTGCTGGTGGCCGGTTTCCTGGTCGCTGCGGTGTTCGTCGTCATTCGCACGCGGCGGGCCGTCGATGCGGCGGTGAAGCGCAGCTTCGAAGCGCTCACATTCCCAAGGCCGGCGGGGCGCGTGCGTGGCAGCGCGGTGCGGGTCGTCAAAGCGGTGGAGCAGAACGTGGGCAGCGAACACTCCGGGACGCGGGACCTGTTCTGGTACTGCGTCGGATCGGGACCTTCGTACTTCCTCGCGCTGGGTCACGTGCACGGCGCCCGACCGCCCGTCCGCGTGGACTGGGTCGTGCGGCCGCTGACCCAGGAGCGGATGCGCAACGCACTGGCCGGCGACGATCGCGCGACCGCGCTTGCATTCGGCAGTGCGGTCGAGGGCTGAAGCGGGGCAGGGCGCGTTACACGCGGCAGGTCACTCCGCCGTAACCAGATCCACCCACGAAATCCAGTCGTCGGTGCGCGTGTGGAACGGCTCCACCAGCGTGCGTGCGCTGTCCACCGGCAGGCCATTCTCGAAGCCCGCATCGGCCAGGCGCTGTTCGAGTTCGGCGGCGATGCGCTGGAACGCCTCCTTCAACGCCGCGCGGTCCGGGTGCGTGACGATCATCGCGCGCAGCAGGCATTCCATCGCCAGTATCTGCGCCGAATGCAGCACGACGGCGCTCTCGAGTGCGGAGATCTGTTTCTTCACGAAGGCTCCTTGGTCGTCAGGCGCAACGTAGTCCTGTCGATGTGAATGCGCTGAGAGAAGGGTGTGTTGCGCGCGGCGTCGCGCTTGCTCACCGCCGCGTTACACACGGGCGACTATCGATGGCATGCCCGAAGTGGAGTCGCGCATGCCCGTACTGCTCACGCCCGACGCGCGATACATCGTGGTGCGCGGTCGTCTTTGGCGCGCCGCGAATCCCATGCTGCCACCGGCCGAACGCGACGCGTTGACGCGTGCGCTCATGAGCGCGCGCCGCGAAGTCGCTGCTGCGCGGCGCAGTGGGGATGATGAACGACTCGCACGGGCGCGCGGTGGCGTGGATTCGGCCAAGGTCGCGCTCGGTGAGCGCGGGCAGGTGTGGTGGACAGACGGCGCGCCCGACCTCAATCGCAAACTCGTGAAGAACACGCCGTACGCGTCGTGGTTTGAAACCACGGGCGCGCCTGCGTCGGTGCGCTGAGCTCAGGGCTCGTCTTCCCACGCCGTCGCCGAATCGAAGAGCGTCGGCGCAAGCGGAATCTGGTCGGCGAACTTGAAGTTCAGGCGCATGGTGTCTTCGGCCACATCGAACGCGGCGGATGAGGTCTTCGCAACCGGCTTCGACGACGCTGGTACCAGCAACGGCTTGCCCTTCTCGACGACGTAGGTGGCCAGTTCCGCGCTGCGGCCCGTGCCGACGTTGACGACTTCGTGGTTCACGCCATACGGGATGAACAACACGTCGCCTTCCTTCAGCGTCACCGGCGGCCGGCCTTCCAGGCGGTACTCGAGCGCGCCCTGCGTGACGTAGACGATCTCCTCGCCGTTGTGGTGATGGTTGCCGGCGACGATGCCCGGTTCGAACGCGACCAGTACCTGCACGACTTCGCGGCCGGGGGTGGACAGGTCTTCGCGCTGCAGGTCGGTGCGGTGGATGCCGGTCGCCTGCGCGTGGGAAACGGCGGGAAGCGCAAGGGCGGCCAGGGAGGCGAGCAGGGCGCTGGCGAGGAGGCGGGAGGTGGTCATCGGAAGGCTCCGTCGTTGGGGTGTGGCCATTCCAGCGCCGGGGCGTATCGACGTTGTGTCCGCGCGTCGCGGGATTTGTATCGGCGTGTAAGCAGTCCGCGCGACACAAGCCAGCGATGCCCTGGCGCAACAAGAACCTTGCGCATACCGCAACCGGAACGGGAGGGATACCTCGCTGTCCTGCCCACGGGACGCCTGCGTCCGCCGTCGCGTTCGCGCTGCGCTGGTTTGCCTGCGTTTTCCGCGGCCTGTAGGCCGCTGCTGGTAGCGCTACCGGTATCCAGACCCGCGGGGAAGTAGGCAGGGCCGGGCGGGACGCCGCCGCACGGCCGGCGGACGCGGGCCGCGTTCAGGCTGAACAGGACCCGGCGGCCCTGCCGCATGCCGCGTTGCGACAGGGCCAAGTCCTTGTTGGATAACGCATTGCGCACTGCAGCAAGGCTTTTTTCTCATCGCTGGTAGAGTGCGTACCACCTACGGGATCCCTTGCTTCCACCCATGTCACAGCTGGTCGTCGTTTCCAGTGCGGATGTGTCCTGCCGCAAAATTGTTAGCGCTAACTTTTCTGGAGCCGGACGCGCATGAGCGCACCAGCACCGCTGTTCATCGGCCTGGACGTAGGCACCCAGAGCGTCAAGCTCGTCGCCTACGACGCCGCTTCGCGCCGCATCGTGGCCACGCACGGCCAGCCGCTGGAACTCATCGCCGGTAACGACGGCAGCCGCGAACAGGAAGCGCAGTGGTGGATCGACGCCATCCGCACCTGCGTCGCAAAGCTCGACCCCGCACAGCGCGCCGCGGTCGCCGCCATCGGCGTATCCGGCCAGCAGCACGGTTTCGTCCCGCTGGACGCGCAGGGCAACGTGCTGGCACCCGCCAAGCTGTGGTGCGACACCAGCACCAGCGGCGAGTGCGACGAGATCATGTCGGCGGCCGGCGGCGAAGCCTCGTGCGTGACGCTGGCGGGCAATCCGATCCTCGCCGGCTACACCGCGTCGAAGCTGCCGTGGACGCGCAAGCATCGCCCCGAGGTGTACGCGAAACTCGCGACGATCCTGCTGCCGCACGATTACGTGAACTTCTGGCTCACCGGCCAGCGCTGGATGGAATACGGCGATGCGTCGGGCACGGGCTGGCTCGACGTGCGCACGCGCACGTGGTCGCGCGAGATGCTCGCCGCCACCGATGCCGATACCAACCTCGTCGATTTCCTGCCGCCGCTGGTCGAAGCCGATGCGAGCTTCGCCATCGCCCCGACCATCGCCGACGAACTCGGCCTGCCGCACGGCGTGATCGTCTCGGCCGGTGGTGGCGACAACATGATGGCCGCCATCGGCACGGGCAACGTCGCGCCGGGCGTGCTGACGATGAGCCTGGGCACGTCGGGCACGCTGTTCGCCTGCGCGGACCGGCCGGTGGTGGACGAGGCCGCCGGTTGGGCCGCGTTCTGTTCGTCCACCGGTGGTTGGCTGCCGCTGATCTGCACGATGAACACCACCGTCGCCACCGAGAACGTGGCGAAGCTGTTCGGCTTTTCCAGCCGCGATGGCGAATCCGTGCTGGAAGGCACGAAGCCCGGCGCCGATGGCCTGGTGATGCTGCCGTTCTTCAACGGCGAGCGCACGCCCAACCTGCCCGATGCGCGCGCGAGCCTGCACGGCATGGACATGGGCAACCTCACGCGCGGCAACGTGTACCGCGCGGCGATGGAAGGCGCCACCTACGCGCTGCGCAACGGCTTCGATTCGCTGCGTGCGGCCGGCATGTCGTTCGACTCGATCCGCCTCACGGGCGGCGGTAGCCACAGCGCGACGTGGCGGCAGATGGTCGCCGACGTGTTCGACCTGCCGGTGCAGGTGCCCGAACAGGCCGAAGGCGCGGCATTTGGCGGCGCGTTGCAGGCGCTGTGGGCGTTCGAACGCGCCAACGGCCGCGACACCGCCATCGCCGACATCGCGCGCGACCACGTGAGCGTGGACGCGTCGACCGCCGCACAGCCCAATGCCGAGGCCGTCGCCGCTTATGCCGCGCACTACCAGAGCTTCCTGAAATTCCTCGACACGGCGCAGACGCTGTACGCGCCGCATCCGGACACCGCGCGCTGACCTATCGCCGCGCACCCATCCACCGACCAAAGCGACTCCCACGAACATGAGCAACCATTTCATCGGCGCCAAGGAATATTTCCCCGGCATTGGCCGCATCCCGTTCGAGGGACGCGATTCCGACAACCCGTTGGCCTTCAAGGTCTATGACGCCAAGAAGAAGATCGGCGGCAAGACCATGGAAGAGCACCTGAAGTACGCCGTGTGCTACTGGCACACCTTCACCAACGCCGGCCACGATCCGTTCGGCCCGGGCACGCGCAAGTTCCCGTGGGAAGGCGCCACCGCGATGCAGACGGCCGAGAACAAGGTCGATGCCGCGTTCGAATTCATCACCAAGCTCGGTGCGCCGTACTACTGCTTCCACGATGTGGACCTGGCGCCTGACGCCGAAGACATCGGGCAGTACGAGAAGAACCTCAAGCACATGGTCGCCCTTGCGAAGGAGCGCCAGAAGGCCACGGGCGTGAAGCTGCTGTGGGGCACGGCGAACCTGTTCTCGCACCCGCGCTACATGAACGGTGCCTCGACCAACCCGGACTTCAACGTCGTCGCGCGCGCCGCGGTGCAGGTGAAGGCCGCGCTGGACGCGACCGTCGAACTGGGCGGCGAGCACTACGTGTTCTGGGGCGGCCGCGAAGGCTACGCCAGCCTGGTGAACACCAACATGAAGCGCGAGGTCGATCACTTCGCCCGCTTCCTGACGATGGCGCGCGACTACGGCCGCAGCATCGGCTTCAAGGGTTACTACCTCATCGAGCCCAAGCCGATGGAGCCGATGAAGCACCAGTACGACTTCGACAGCGCCACCGTCGCCGGCTTCCTGCGCGAGCACGGCCTGCACAACGACTTCAAGCTCAACATCGAAGCCAACCACGCCACCCTGTCGGGCCACACGTTCGAACACGACCTGCAGGTCGCGTCCGACCATGGCCTGCTGGGTTCGATCGACGCCAACCGCGGCAACGCGCAGAACGGCTGGGACACCGACCAGTTCCCGACCGACCTGTACGACACCGTCGGCGCGATGATGGTCGTGCTGCGCCAGGGCGGCCTGGTTGGCGGCCTGAACTTCGATGCCAAGGCGCGCCGAGAGTCCACCGACATGGAGGACCTGTTCATCGCCCACGTCGGCGGCATGGACGCGTTCGCGCGCGGCCTGGAAGTGGCGCACGCGCTGCTCAACGACTCCCCGTGGGAAACCTGGCGCAAGGAGCGTTACGCCAGCTTCGACGGCGGCGCCGGCCAGGACTTCGAACGCGGCAAGCTCGGCCTGGCCGACCTGCGCGAGCTGGCCGTCAAGAACGGCGAGCCCAAGCAGATCAGCGGCAAGCAGGAGCGCTACGAGAACCTGCTGAACCAGTACCTGCTGCGCTGAAGCCGGAAAGCGGGATCCGGGACTCTGTCATTCGTACCGGGTAAGCGTTAAAACGGCTGTCGTTCCCGCCACGCGGGGGCGACAGCTGGCAAGCCAGGCCAGGCGCGAGGGGGAAGCTCGCGCCTTGCGCGGTGAAGTGGACACGTTGTGCCCTTCCCGATGCCCGTAGTCGAACGCACTGGTTCGAACAACACGATTCGACATCCCGATTCGAAGTCCGGTCCCTCTACAGCGAGATACGCGAATGAACAGCGCCACGCTCGAAGGTTCCACGTCCGCAAGCGCGGAGAACACCCGCTTCATCGTCCTTGTAAGTTGCGTCGCCACCATCGGTGGTTTCCTGTTCGGTTTCGACAGTGGCGTGATCAACGGCACCGTCGATGGCCTGCAGCAGGCGTTCCAGTCGACCAAGGCCGGCCTCGGCTTCGAGGTCGCCTCCATGCTGCTGGGCTGCGCGATCGGCGCGTTCTTCGCCGGCCGGCTGGCCGACCGCTGGGGGCGGCGGTCGGTGCTGATCATCTCGGCCATCCTGTTCCTGATTTCCGCCATCGGTGCCGGCGCCGCCACGAGTTCGACGATGTTCGTCATCGCGCGCGTGATCGGCGGTTTCGCCGTGGGCGCGGCCAGCGTGATGTCGCCGGCGTACATCGCCGAAGTGGCGTCCGCGCGCTACCGCGGGCGCTTGGCGACGGTGCAGCAGATCGCCATCATCGGCGGCCTGTTCAGCGCATTCCTCAGCAACTTCCTGCTGGCCAAGACGGCCGGCGCATCCACGCAGGCGCTGTGGCTGGGCCATGAAGCGTGGCGCTGGATGTTCTGGATGATGGCGTTCCCGTCCGCACTGTTCCTCGTGCTGCTCCTGATCATTCCGGAAAGCCCGCGCTACCTGGTGGTGAAGAAGCGCAAGGCCGACGCGCTGGCCGTGCTGACCAAGCTGTACGGCACGAACGAAGCGCAGACCAAGCTCGCCGAGATCGACGCGTCGCTTTCGGCCGATCACCATCGCCCGCAGCTTTCGGACCTGATCAACAAGACCACCGGCAAGGTCCGTCCGATCGTGTGGATCGGCATTGGCCTGGCGACGTTCCAGCAGCTGGTCGGCATCAACGTCGTGTTCTATTACGGCGCGGTGCTGTGGCAGGCGGTCGGTTTCTCCGAAAGCGATGCGTTGCTGATCAACGTGCTGTCCGGCGCGCTGAGCATCGGCGCGTGCCTTGTCACCGTCTTGCTGATCGACCGCATCGGCCGCAAGCCGCTGCTGTGGATCGGCTCGGTTGGCATGGCGGTGTCGTTGGCGGCAATGACCGTCGCCTTCGCCAGCGCATCGCTGGATGCCGGCGGCAAGCTGGTGCTGTCCGATTCGATGGGCACGCTGGCGCTGATCGCGGCCAACGTCTATGTGATCTTCTTCAACGCCTCGTGGGGCCCGGTGATGTGGGTCATGCTCGGCGAGATGTTCCCGAACCAGATCCGCGGTTCGGGCCTGGCCGTCGCCGGCGCCGCGCAGTGGACCAGCAACTTCGCCATCACCGTGACCTTCCCGATCCTGCTGGCCGGCATCGGCCTGGCCGGTGCCTACGGCATCTACACCGTGGCGGCGATCGTGTCGGTGTTCTTTGTCCTGAAGTACGTCTACGAGACCAAGGGCAAGGAACTGGAGCAGATGGAAGGCTGACGCATGGCGCGCCCGGACGGTTCCAATCGGACGACTCGGGCGCGCCCTTCCACGTGGCGGTCAGGTGTCGCGCGTGCCCTGGGCGGGCGGCGCCACCGAATCGCGTCGGCACAGCTGGTGCGCGACGACGTGGTCGACCACCACGCGCGTGCTCTTGTCCTTGCGGCGGATGCCGCGCAGCAGGATGTCGATGGCCGAATCGGCCATCGAGGCGATGGGCTGGTGGATGGTGGTCAGTTCCGGCCACACGGTCGTCGCGGCGGACGTATCGTCGAACCCGACGACCGACAGATCGCGCGGAACGTCCAGCCCGCGTCGATGCGCGACCGACACCACGGCCGCGGCCATGTCGTCGTTGCTGGCGAAGATCGCCGTCGGCGGCTTCTTGTGCGCGAGCATCTTCTCGGCCGCTTCAAGGCCCGAGCGGTAGGTGAAGTAACCCTGCTGGACCAGCGCGCTGTCGATCTCCAGCCCGGCTTGCGCGAAGGCGGCCTGGAAACCTTCGAAACGTCGAGCGCTGGCGGTCTGGTTCGGATGGCCCTTGATGTAGCCGATGCGCGTGTGGCCCAGCGAAATCAGGTGCGCGGTGATTTCCTGGCTGGCGCGGAAGTCGTCGATGCGCACGCAGGAGATTTCCTGGCTGAAGCGTCCCGATGCGATGGCCACCACCGGCACGCCGGCCGACAGGAATTCCGACACCACCGCCCTGGACTCGCACAGTGGCGGCGGCAGGATCACGCCGGCGACGGACTTGCTCATCTCGCGCGCCGCCGCGCGCTGCGCCTCGGCGTTGTAGGTGTCCCAGCTTTCGATCATCAGCTGCGCGGCGGTGCGCGCCGCACCTCGCAGCGCGCCGACCAGCAGCTCGCGCAGGTACGCGGAGCTGGGGTTGGTGTAGATCATCGCCACGCGCGTGTGCTGCGCGGCGGCCAGCGAACTGGCGGCGAGGTTGGGTGTGTAGCCCAGTTCCTTCACGGCGCGCATCACGCGCTCGCGCGTGCTGTCGCGAACCTTGCCCTGGCCGTTGACCACGCGCGAGACGGTCATCGGCGAAACGCTCGCCAGCACCGCCACTTCATCGATGGTGACGGCGGCGCCCTTGCGGCGCAGCGACTTCTTGGGCTTCTCCAACGTTCGTTCCTTCTGTCGGCCTGCGGTCGCACCGTGCGGCGAACGCCTTGTCTTTCGTTCAACCAGGATTGCGCATGAGAGCTTTGCACATGGTACGGGCATCGAGCACGCCCGGCGACAGTGGTCACGCCGCCCGGACGCCGTTCGGCCTTCTCGCCCTCGCGCTGCTCCTGCTCGCAACCCTGCTGCTGCCCCGCGCGGTCCACGCCGAAGACGGCTACGACCTGTGGCTGCGCTACCGCCCCATCCCCGAAGCCGATGCGGTGGCGTATCGCGCCCGCATCGCGCAACTGGTCGCCCCGGCGGGCACGCCCGCGCAGCAGGCCACGCGCGATGAGCTGGTGCGCGGCCTGGGCGGCCTGCTCGGCGCCGCGCCGCCGTCGGCCGATGCGGCAAGCCTGGAAGGCGCGCTGATCGTCGGTACGCCCGCTTCGTCGAAGCAGATCGCCAACCTGAAGCTGGCGACCAAGGACCTGGGGCAGGAGGGTTACCGCATCCGCAGCGTCAAGGTCGACGGCCGCGACGCCATCGTCATCGCCGCCAACGCCGATGCGGGCGCGATGCACGGCGCCTTCCATTTCCTGCGCCTGCTGCAGACGCGCCAGCCGCTGGCCTCGCTCGACATCCGTGAAGTCCCGCGCACGCAGCTGCGCATGCTCAACCATTGGGACAACCTCAACCGCCACGTCGAGCGCGGTTACGCGGGCGAATCCATCTGGGACTGGCACAAGCTGCCCGACTACCTCAGTCCGCGCTACACCGATTACGCACGCGCCAACGCGTCCATCGGCATCAACGCCACCGTGCTCAACAACGTCAACGCGAGCGCGCAGCAGCTCACGCCGATGTACATCGAGAAGGCCGCGGCGCTGGCGAACGTGCTGCGCCCGTACGGCATTCGCGTGTTCCTCAGCGCCCGCTTCAGCGCGCCGAAGGAAATCGGCGGCCTCGACACCGCCGACCCGCTCGACCCGAAGGTCCGCGCGTGGTGGAAGGCGAAGGCCGACGAGATCTACAAGGCGATCCCCGACTTCGGCGGCTTCCTGGTGAAGGCCAATTCCGAAGGCCAGCCCGGCCCGCAGGATTACGGCCGCACGCACGCCGACGGCGCGAACATGATGGCCGATGCGGTGAAACCGCACGGCGGCATCGTCATCTGGCGCGCGTTCGTGTACTCGCATGAAACGCCGGACGACCGCGCCAAGCAGGCGTACAACGAGTTCGTTCCGCTCGACGGCAAGTTCCGCCGCAACGTCATGGTGCAGGTGAAGAACGGTGCCATCGACTTCCAACCGCGCGAGCCGTTCCATCCGCTGTTCGGCGCGATGCCAAAGACGCCGCTGATGATGGAATTCCAGATCACCAAGGAATACCTGGGATTCGCCACGCATCTTGCGTACCTGGGGCCACTGTTCGAAGAAACGCTGCGTGCCGACACGCAGGCGCGCGGCAAGGGCTCGACGGTGGCGAAGGTCATCGATGGCGAGCTGCATCGCAGCACGCTGTACAACAGCGGCCTCACCGGAATGGCCGGCGTTGCGAACATCGGCAGCGACCGCAACTGGAGCGGCTCGCACTTCGACCAGGCCAACTGGTACGTGTTCGGTCGCCTTGCGTGGGATCCGGAGCTGTCGTCGGCCGATATCGCGCAGGAATGGGTGCGCATGACGTTCTCCAACGACGAAGACGTCGTGCAGCCCGTCCTTGCGATGATGATGGGTTCGCGCGAGGCCGTCGTGGACTACATGACGCCGCTGGGCCTGCACCACCTGATGGGCCGCAGCCATCACTACGGCCCCGGCCCGTGGGTCGCGGGCGGAGAACGCGCGGACTGGACCAGCGTGTACTACCACCGCGCATCGAAGGATGGCATCGGCTTCGATCGCACGACGCGTGGCAGCGATGCGGTGTCGCAGTACGCCAAACCCGTCGCGGCGCAGTTCGACGATGCCGGCAAGACGCCGGAGGAATTCCTGCTGTGGTTCCACCACCTGCCGTGGGACTACACGACGAAGTCCGGACGCACGCTGTGGGATGAACTGGTGGTGCATTACTCGCGCGGCGTGGACACCGTGCGCGGCATGCGCAAGACCTGGGATGGCCTGTCCGGCAGGATCGATCCGGAGCGCCACGCGCAGGTCGCGACGTTCCTGTCCATCCAGGAGAAGGAAGCGCAGTGGTGGCGCGATGCCAGCATCGCGTACTTCCAGACCTTCTCGCAGCGCCCGCTGCCGGAAGGCTACGCGCCGCCGGCGCATCCGCTGGATTACTACGAATCACTCGAATTTCCGTTCGCCCCGGGGAATGGCTGAACCATGACGATCCACACGCTCCGCTTCAGGAATGCGTCGCGCGCGCTGCTTGGCGTGGCGGCATTGGCCGCCGCGTTCGTCGCGAACGCCGCCGACGCACCGCTCCTGCACACGATGTTCCAGGACCACGCGGTGCTCCAGCGCGAGCAGCCGATCCGCGTATTCGGCCGCGCGAACGTTGGCGACGCGGTGAAGCTGACCTTCGCCGGCAAGCGAGCCGCCGCTCGCGCCGACGCCGACGGCAACTGGAGTGCGACGCTGCCTGCCATGAAGGCCGGCGGCCCGTACACGCTCACCGCGACGGCGGGTTCGACCACGCAGAATGTCGGCGACGTGATGGTCGGCGACGTGTGGCTGTGTTCGGGCCAGTCGAACATGGAACTGCAGGTGTGGCGCTCGCTCGACGCGCGTTCGGAAATATCAGGTGCGAACAACGACCGCATCCGCCTGCTTACCGTGCCGCAAAACGGCGCGGTCACGCCGCAGGCGACGTTCGCCACGCCCGTGAAGTGGACGACCACGACGCCCGATACGATTCGCGACTTCTCCGCCGCGTGCTACTACTTCGCGCGCGAGCTGCAGAAGACCGTCGATGTGCCGATGGGCCTGATCAACGCAGCGTGGGGCGGTTCGCGCATCCAGGCGTGGACCAGCGGCGACGCACTGCGCGCGACGAACCTCTACAACGCCGAACTCGACGTGCTGGCGCAGTACGCCACCGACGAAACAGGCGCGATCGGCCAATGGGGCGATGTGTGGGCGCGCTGGTGGAACGCACGCAGCGACGCGAAAGCAGGCGACGAGCCATGGAGCAAGGGATATTCGCCGGGCAAGGACTGGCACGTCGCGCCGCGCGATCTGGGTCCGTGGGAACGCTGGGGCGTGCCGGAGCTGTCGGCGTTCGACGGCATGGTCTGGTACCGCACCACGGTGAAGCTCACCGCAAAGCAGGCCGCGCAGGACGCGACGCTCGCGCTCGCGCCGGCCGATGAAGTCGACATGACGTGGGTGAACGGCGTCGCCGTCGGTAGCACCTACGGCGCGGGCAGCGGTCGTGAGTACGTGTTGCGCAAGGGCCTGTTGAAGGAAGGCGAGAACGTCGTCGTCGTGAACGTGCTCGACACGTATCGCGACGGCGGACTCTCCGGCCCTGCATCGGCGAACGCGCTGCGCTTCAAGGATGGCTCCAGCGCGCCGCTGTCGAACCCGTGGAAGTACCGCATGGTGCCGGGCAGCGACACGCCGCCGCGCGCGCCGTGGCAGACCGCCGCCGGCCTTTCCACGCTGTACAACGGCATGATCGCGCCACTGGGCCGCTACAACGTGCGCGGGATGCTCTGGTACCAGGGCGAGTCGAACACGTTCGAAGCCGCGCGCTATCGCGACCTGCTGCGCACGCTGCGCGATGACTGGCGCTCGCGCTTCGGCGCACAGACGCCGCTGCTGGTCGTCCAGCTGGCGAACTACGGCATGCCGAAGTCGCAGCCCGCGCAAAGCGGCTGGGCGGAGCTGCGCGAATCGCAGAGGCTGGTGGCGAACGACGATGCCAACAGCGGTCTCGCGGTCGCCATCGACATCGGCGACCACTACGACATCCATCCGTCGAACAAGCAGGAACTCGGCCGGCGCCTCGCACGCGTCGCGCGCCATGTCGTGTATGGAGAAAAGCTTCCGCCGTCCGGCCCCGTGCCGCGCTCGGCGCGCCGCGTCGATGACGCCGTCGTCGTGACCTTCGGCGACAACACCGGCGACCTGGTCGGCGTCGGCGCCAACGGCCCCATCGGCTTCGAGTTGTGCGGCGACACGCAGGAAAGCTGCCGCTTCGCCGACGCCAAGGCGTGGAGCAATACCGTCACGCTGCGCGCAGCGAACGCGCACGACGCCACGCGCGTGCGCTACTGCTGGGCCGACGGCCCGACCTGCACGCTCTTCGACGGCGCCAACCTGCCGGCCGGCCCGTTCGAACTCACCCTCCCCACCGCCTCCACCGACGATCACGCACGATGAACACCGCCACCACCGAAAACCGCCACGGCTCCACGCGCGATCGCGAGATCGTCGATGCGAAGGTCATCGTGACCTGCCCGGGCCGCAACTTCGTCACGCTGAAGATCACCACGCGTTCGGGCATCACCGGCCTGGGCGATGCGACGCTCAACGGTCGCGAGCTCGCCGTCGCGTCGTACCTGCAGGACCACGTCGTCCCCAACCTGATCGGCCGCGACGCGGGCCGCATCGAGGACATGTGGCAGTTCCTGCATCGCGGCGCGTACTGGCGCCGCGGTCCGGTGACGATGACCGCCGTTGCCGCCGTGGACGTCGCGCTGTGGGACATCCTCGGCAAGATGTCGGGGATGCCGCTGTACCAGCTGCTCGGTGGTCGCTCGCGCGAAGGCGCGCTGGTGTACGGCCATGCGAACGGCCGCGACATCGAGGAAGCGACGGATGAAGTCGGCAAGTACATCGAGAAGGGCTTCCTGGCCGTGCGCGCGCAGTGCGGCGTGCCGGGCGTGAAGAAGGCCTACGGCATCTCCACCGGGGGCAAGCCGTACGAGCCCGCCGAAAGCGAGCTGCCGGCGGAAACCGTGTGGAACACGCCCAAATACCTCAACGTCGCACCGAAGCTGTTCGAACGCCTGCGCGCCGACCACGGCCCGGATGTCGAACTGCTGCACGACGTGCACCATCGCCTCACGCCGATCGAAGCGGCGCGCCTTGCGCGCGACCTGGAGCCCTTCCGCCTGTTCTGGCTGGAAGACGCGACGCCGGCCGAGAACCAGAAGGGCTTCGAACTCATCCGCCAGCATTCGGTCACTGCGCTCGCGGTGGGCGAGGTGTTCAACTCGATCTGGGACTGCAAGCACCTCATCGAGAACCAGCTGATCGACTACATCCGTACCACCATCGTGCATGGCGGCGGCATCACGCACGTGCGTCGCATCGCTGATTTCGCCGCGCTGCACGCGGTGCGAACCGGCTTCCACGGCGCGACGGACCTGTCGCCGGTGTGCATGGGCGCGGCATTGCACTTCGATACGTGGGTTCCGAACTTCGGCATCCAGGAATGGATGTTCCACTCGGACGAAACCAACGAAGTATTCCCGCACGATTACGTCTTCCGCGACGGTCGCCTGCACGTGGGCGACACGCCAGGACATGGCGTCGACATCGACGAGAAGCTGGCCGCGAAGTTCCCGTACTCGCCCAAGCAGCTGCCGATCGCGCGGCTGGAAGACGGCGCGATGTGGGACTGGTGATCCACGACCACACGCCCGGATAGCCGTCCGTCGTCCCCGCGAAGGCGGGGACGCACGGAAGGTACCGGGGAATGCAATCTCCATCCCCCCGCGGGGGGCACCGAGAAGAAGCGATGAAGCCGCTGCGCATCCTGACCTGCCTGCTCCTGCTTGCGTTGGCCTCGAATGCGGGCGCGCAGTCGCCGGTGCTGTTCGACTGGTTCGAATACAAAGGCCACGACGCCCCGTTCGAAGTACCGTTGAAGCCCGGTGAGTACCGCAACCCGATCCTCGCCGGCTTCTACCCGGACCCGAGCATCGTGCGCGCGAACGACCGCTACTACCTGGTCAACTCGACGTTCACCTACTTCCCCGGCATTCCGGTGTTCGAAAGCCGCGACCTGGTGCACTGGACGCAGATCGGCAACGTCATCGACCGGCCGTCGCAGCTGGACTTCGATGGCCTGGGCATGTCGCGCGGGGTGTTCGCGCCAACGATCGAATACCACGACGGCACCTTCTACGTGCTCAACACGTCGGTGGACGCGGGCGGCAACTTCATCGCCACCGCGAAGAACCCGGCCGGCCCGTGGTCGGATCCAATCTGGCTGAAGACCGTCGACGGCATCGATCCGTCGCTGTTCTTCGACGACGGCAAGGTATTCCTGATCAACAACGACGTGCCTGAAGGCAAGCCGCTGTACGAAGGCCACCGCGCGATCTGGATGCAGCAGCTCGACCCGAAGACGCTCCAGCCGTTCGGCCCGCGCAAGGTCGTCATCAACGGCGGCATGGACCTGTCGCGCAAGCCGATCTGGATCGAAGGCCCGCACATCTACAAGCGCGATGGCTGGTATTACCTGGTCTGCGCCGAAGGCGGCACCAGCTTGCAGCATTCACAGGTGGTCGCGCGCAGCCGCGACATCTGGGGCCCGTACACGCCGTACGAACACAACCCGATCCTGACGCAGCGCGATCTTCCCCAGGATCGTGCCGATGCCATCGGCAACGCCGGCCATGCCGACCTGGTGGAGGCCACCGACGGCACGTGGTGGGCGGTGTTCCTCGCCAGCCGCATGTATGGCGGCGTGCACTACAACACCGGTCGCGAAACCTTCCTGCTGCCGGTGGAATGGAAGGATGGCTGGCCGACGATCCTTCCGCACGGCGAGCGCATTCCGCAGGTAGCCAATGGCCCCGCGTTCATGCAGCGCGATGCGACGCAGGCGCCGCTGAGCGGCAACTTCACGTGGCGCGATGAGTTCGACAAACCAGACCTCGATACGACGTGGCTGTTCGCGCGCGTGCCGAAGTCACAGTGGGCCGATCTGCGAACGCATTCGGGCAAGTTGGCGATCACGCCGGGTGAAGGCCTCGACACCCTGCGCAATCCGACCTTCCTCGCGCGTCGGCAGCAGCATCTGTCGTTCGAGGCCAGCACCGCGCTGACGGTGCCGGACGATGCGCATACCGAAGCCGGGATCGCTGCATTCCAGAACGAGAACTACTGGTTCGCCGTGGCCGCGCAACGCGTCGGCGATGGCGTGAAGCTGACGCTGCGCAAGCGCCAGAAGGACGCGACGCAGACGCTCGCGACGGCCATGCTTCCGAAGGGCACGAAGGATCTGAAGTTGAAGGTGCAAGGCGACAGCGGCGACTACGCGTTCGCCTACGACGCCGGCAAGGGTTGGCAGTGGCTGAAGCAGGACGTGGACGGCACGGTGCTCAGCACCGATGTCGCGGGTGGCTTCATCGGCGTGACGGTGGGGCCGTATGCACGAACGATCCAAGACCAGGGAGCAGACCCATGATGCGGTTCCAGATCGCGACGACGCACGTCCCCGCGTCGTTCCCACGCAAGTCCAAATCCGCGGGCGCCCGTCGCCTGCGCACGAGCCTGCTTGCCGCAGCCCTGTTGTGGTGTGGCGCATCCGGTGCGTTCGCGGCCGGTGCGCCTACGACCGGCAGCGCCGATCGTCCCTGGCTCGACACCTCGCGAAGTTTCGAAGAGCGCGCCGCCGACCTCGTCTCGCACATGACGCTGGACGAGAAGGCCGCGCAGATGCAGAACGCCGCGCCGGCCATCGACCGCCTGGGCGTGCCCGCGTACGACTGGTGGAACGAAGCGCTGCACGGCGTGGCGCGAGCGGGCGGGGCGACGGTATTTCCGCAGGCCATCGGCATGGCCGCGACGTTCGACGTGCCGCTGATGGCGCGCACCAGCGAAGCGATCAGCGACGAAGCACGCGCCAAGCACCACGAATACGAGCGCCATGACCAGCGTGGCCGTTACCAGGGCCTTACGTTCTGGTCGCCGAACATCAACATCTTCCGCGATCCGCGCTGGGGTCGCGGACAGGAAACCTACGGCGAGGATCCGTACCTCACCTCGCGCATGGGCGTGACGTTCGTGAAGGGCCTGCAGGGCGACGACCCGAAGTACCGCAAGCTCGACGCCACGGCCAAGCACTTCGCCGTGCACAGTGGTCCGGAAGCCGATCGCCACACCTTCGATGCGAAGCCGTCGGAGCGCGACCTTCGCGAAACCTACCTGCCTGCGTTCGAAGCGCTGGTGAAGGAAGGCGACGTCGACGCGGTGATGGGCGCGTACAACCGCGTCCACGGCGAGTCGGCCAGTGCCAGCAAGTTCCTGCTGCAGGACGTGCTGCGGGGCGAATGGGGGTTCAAGGGGTATGTCGTATCGGACTGCTGGGCCATCGTCGACATCTGGAAGCACCACAAGATCGTCGCCACGCCGGAAGAAGCGGCTGCACTCGCGGTGAAGAACGGCACGCAGCTGGATTGCGGCGACACGTACCTGCCGTCGCTTCCGGTCGCGGTGCGCAAGGGCCTGATCGCCGAGAAGGAAGTCGATGCCGCGCTGACGAAGCTGTTCACCGCGCGCATGCGCCTTGGCATGTTCGATCCTCCGTCGCAGGTGCGCTGGGCGGGCATTCCGTACTCGGTGAACCAGTCGCCCGAACACGACGCGCTTTCGCGCAAGGTCGCGCAGGAATCGATCGTGCTGTTGAAGAACGACGGCGTGCTGCCGCTGTCGCGCGATCTCAAGCGCATCGCCGTGGTCGGCCCGACCGCCGACGACACGATGGCGCTGCTGGGCAACTACTACGGCACGCCCGCGGCGCCGGTGACGATCCTGCAGGGCATTCGCGAGGCCGCGCCGAACGCGAAGATCGTGCACGCGCGCGGCGTCGACCTGGTGGAAGGCCGCGATGACCCGGCGGCGAATCCGCTGATCGAACCGCAATACCTGCGCCCGGAGGCCGGTTCGACCGAACGCGGCCTGCGCGGCGAGTACTTCCGCAATCGCGAACTCAAAGGAAAGCCGACGCTGGTGCGCGTGGATCCGCAGATCGGCTTTCGCTGGGACCGCGGATCGCCGACCGACAACCTGCTGGCGCGCGGCGAAGCGCAGGGCGGCCAGGATGTGCCGGCGGACGATTTCAGTATCCGCTGGAGTGGCCAGCTGCTGCCGCCGGTCAGCGGCACCTACACGCTGGAAGCCGCCGGCAACGACGGCGTGCGCCTCTACCTCGACGACAAGCTGGTGATCGACCACTGGCAGAACACCGACCGGTTGCATGCCGAACACGCGGACGTCGAACTCGAAGGCGGTCGCGCGTACAAGATCCGGCTCGAGTACTACGAGCGCGAACGCGATGCCGGTGTGCGGCTCGCATGGCGCATGCCAGGCGCGAAGCCGCCGTTCGAGGAAGCCGTGCAGGCCGCGCGCGATTCGGACGTGGTGATCTTCGTCGGCGGCCTCACCGGCGACGTGGAAGGCGAGGAGATGACGGTCAACTACCCGGGCTTCGCCGGTGGCGACCGCACCGACATCCGCCTGCCCGACACGCAGCGCAAGCTGCTCGAAGCGCTGCACGCCACGGGCAAGCCGGTGGTGATGGTGCTGACGGCAGGTTCGGCGATTGCAGTGGACTGGGCAAAGCAGAACCTGCCGGCGATCGTGATGGCGTGGTACCCGGGCCAGCGCGGCGGCAACGCGGTGGCCGACGTGCTGTTCGGCGATGCCAATCCCGCCGGCCGCCTGCCCGTCACGTTCTACAAGGCCGACGAGAAGCTGCCGGCGTTCGACGACTACGCGATGCGCAATCGCACCTATCGCTACTTCACCGGCGAGCCGCTGTATCCGTTCGGCCATGGCCTGTCGTACACGACGTTCGCCTATTCGGGGTTGAAGCTGGATCGCACGAAGGCCACGGCAACCCAGCCGGTGAAGGCGACGGTGCAGGTGCAGAACACCGGCAAGCGCGCGGGCGATGAAGTGGTGCAGCTGTACCTGCATCCGGTCGACCCGAAGGTCGAACGCGCGCGCAAGGAACTGCGTGGCTTCCAGCGCGTCCACCTGGAGCCGGGCGAGTCGCGCGAGGTGAGCTTCACGATCACGCCGGCGAACGACCTGCGTACCTGGGACGAAGCGCGTGATGCGTACATGGTCGATCCGGGTGCCTATGAAGTACAGGTCGGCGCGTCGAGTGCGGACGTGCGCGTGAAGAAGACACTGGCCGTGACGAAGTGATGCATTACGGCCGTCATCCCCGCCTTCGCGGGGGTGACGGATTCAACCAACATTCCCGCAATTCCAAACCCGCAGTACGACATGACCGAACGCCGACTCACCCCCGACACACTCGCCACGCTTGCGCCTCACATCCATCGCCCCGACTACGACCGCAACGCCACCCGCATCGGCATCGTCCACATCGGCGTGGGCGCGTTCCATCGCGCACACCAGGCGGTCTATATCGACGACTTGCTCGCTCACGACCCCAACTGGGCGATCTGCGGCGTTTCGCTCAACAGCCGTGACGTGCGCGATGCGCTCGTACCGCAGGACGGTCTCTACACGCTCGCGCTGTTGGGCGCGCAGCCGCGCCTGCGCGTCATCGGCGCGTTGCGCGAGGTCTTCGCCGCACGCGAACAGGGCGAGCGCGTGCTTGCGCGGCTGTCCGATGCCGATGTCCGCCTGGTCACGCTGACCATCACCGAGAAGGGCTACTGCCTGTCGGCGGGGGAACTGGACTTCGCGCATCCCGATATCGCGCACGACGTCATCTACCCGACGACGCCGGTCAGCGCCATCGGCTACATCGTCGAAGGCCTGCGCCGCCGCAAGGCGCAGCGACTGCCGCCGTTCACCGTGCTCAGCTGCGACAACCTGCCCGACAACGGAGGCAAGCTGCGTCGCGCGGTGGTGGCCCTCGCACAACGCATCGACCACGACCTGGCGTGCTGGATCGCCGAGAACGGCGCATTCCCGCGCTCGATGGTGGACAGCATCACGCCCGCCACCGATGACGCGTTGCGCGCGCGCGTATCGGAGGCACTCGGGTGCGTCGATGCATGGCCGGTGCAGCGCGAGGCCTACACGCAATGGGTGGTGGAGGATGCGTTCTGCAACGGGCGCCCGCCACTGGAACGTGCGGGCGTGACGATGAGCGACGACATCGCCGGCTACGACCGCGCCAAGCTGCGCCTGCTCAACGCGCCGCATTCGGCGCTGGCCTACCTGGGGTCGCTGATGGGCATCGAAACCGTCGCGCAGGCGATGGCTACGCCCGTGCTCGCGCGATTCGTCGGGCGGCTGATGCGCGAGGCGATCGTGCCCAACGTCGCCGCGCCGGACGGGTTCGATGCGCCGCGTTATGTCGATGCGATCCTGGAGCGCTTCCGCAATCCGGCGATCCAGCACCGGCTTTCGCAGATCGCATGGGACGGCTCGCAGAAGATTCCGGTGCGCCTGCTTGGCACCATCTCCGATGCGTTGGAGGCCGGGCGGCCGATCGATGTGCTCTGCCTGCCGGTGGCGGGCTGGCTGCAGTTCGTGCGCCGTCAGGCGCACGGCGGCGTCGAACTCGCCGATCCGATGGACGCGCTCCTGTCGCAGGTGGGCCGGACTACTACGGGCGACGCCGCGCACGATGTCGCGGCGTTCCTCGCGCTGGATGCCGTGTTCGCACCGCTGTCGGAGGATGCGCGTTTCGTGGCCGCGCTCCGTCGCGCGTATGCGGCGCTGGGCGATGGTTCGCCAAGCGCCGTGGCCGTCGCCCTGGCGTAGGCCGGCTGCTGTCGCTCCACCCCGGGTGCGGCCTGTGGCCTTGCCCGGGGGCCAAAGGCGTGCGCAAGACAGCGCGATGGGTTCGCACGAGCATCCGCGCGCCCTCGAACGACCGCGCGGTACCCTCGCGCTGCTCGCCTAGGGCGTGAAGCCCAGGCCGGAGACGTTCACCCTCACCCGTGCCACGAACGCGTGCGAGGTCAGGAACAGCGTGCGGCCGTCCTCGCCGAAGGCGCAGTTGGACACGCGCGCGCCGGTTTCGATCATGCCCAGGCGCTTGCCGGCGGCGTCCATCACCAGCAGGCCGCCGGGCGCGCTCGCGAACAGATGTCCATCGCGCGAGACGCACAGCCCGTCCGGCGCGCCTTCGGCCTTGGCGGCGAGATCAGAGGCGTCGGCGAATACGCGGCCGTCGTGGACATCGCCCCGTTCGTCGAGCCGGTAGCTCATCCATACCGGGTGGTCGCGGTCGGAGTTGGCGACGTACAGCGTGCGCTCGTCGGGCGACAACGCGATGCCGTTGGGGAACTTCAGCGTGCCTTCGAGCAGGTGCACCGAGCCGTCGGTGTCCAGCCGGTACACGCCGTTCACGGGCTGCTCTTTCAGCGGCGATGCGTCGATGCCCTTCAGGCCGTATGGCGGGTCGGTGAAGAACACCACGCCATCGCTGCGGCGCGCGACGTCGTTGGGGCTGTTGAAGCGCTTGCCATCAAACGTCGCCGCAAGCGTGGTGCGCTGCTTCGTAGCGGGGTCGAAACGCGCGATCAGGCGCGAGCCCGAATCGGCGAGCAGCACTGTTCCGCCCGGCTCGGCTTCCAGTCCGTTCGCACCGGCTTCGCGCAGCCCCGCGGTGTCGGTGCCCGCATAACCGGAAGGTTTGAGGAACACCGACGCGCCGTCGCGGGGCGACCAGCGATGCATCGTGTTCGCCGGTACGTCGTCGAAGAGCAGGTAGCCGCCCTTGGCCACCCACGCCGGGCCTTCCGACCATTCGAAGCCCCCGGCGATCTTCTCGATGCGTGCATTCGCTGTCACGAGCGCGTGGAACGCCGGATCGAACGCGACGATGCGGCCGATGGCTTCGCGATCGGGCGCCGCGCCGGCCGGCGATGCGCAGGCGGTGGTGGTGGCGAGCAGGCAGGACATCAGCAGCACGGACATACGCGGGCAACGCATCGGCATGGCAATCCTCCAGTGGCTCGGCGGTGGCTTCCTCCCCTGCGCGCAGGGGAAGGGCAGAAGCAGAAGCGAAGACCTCAATGTTGCGGACACTGCGCGCCGCAGGGTACCCGCAATACCGCATCCAGCGCAGGCTTGGGCTGGCGCGCGCGATCGAACAGCAGCGGGTAGTTGATGCGCCCCGGCACCGGATAGTCGTTCTTCCATGACATCCCGTCATGCACGCCCCACAGGCTCACGCGGTCGATCACGTCGCGCTTGCGGTGGAACAGCGCGAACAGTTCGGCATAGCGGTCGCTCAGTTGCTGCTGCACGTCCGGCGGCAGCCCGTCGCGGTAGGGGTCGAGGTAACGCTTGAACTCCGGCAGCTGGAACTGCGGGTGCGCCATCACCGTCCCGATGACCTGGCCTTCGCGCGTGAGCGGCAGCACATCCACGTCGAGTTCGGTGATCATCACCTTCACTCCGAGCGCGGCGTAGGCGTCGATGGCGGCTTCGATGTCGGCGATCGAGGGATAGTTCAGGCCCCAATGGCCCTGCATGCCGATGCCGTCGATGCGCACGCCCTGCGCCTGCAGCTTCTTCACCATGCGCACGATGCCGTCTCGCTTTTCGGGGCGCCAGGTGTTGAAGTCGTTGTAGTACAGCTGCGCGTCCGGCGCATAGCGATGCGCGAACTCGAACGCGAGCTTCACCAGCGTGTCGCCATCGCCGACGCCGCGCACCCAGTTCGTGTCGCGGTAGTGGCCGTCCTCGCCCATGACCTCGTTCACGACATCCCATGCATCCACGCGCCCCTTGTAACGGCCGGCGACCTTCTCGATGTACGCGCGCATGCGCTCGATCTGTGCCTCGCGCGTGTTCGGCTTGCCGCCGGCATCCTGGAAGAACCAGTCGGGCGTCTGGTTGTGCCACACCAGCGTGTGGCCGATCACGTACATGCCGTGCTTGCGGCCGAAGTCGACGAACGCGTCGGCCGCGCTGAAGTCGTACACGCCTGGCTTCGGGTTGACGACCTCCGCCTTCATCACGTTCTCGGCGGTGATGGCGTTGAAATGCTTGATCGTCAACGCCTGCGATGCACCGTCGCGGCCGGAGACGATGTCGTCGTTCACCGCCACGCCGAGACGGAAGTCGTCCGCGTACGCGGCTTTCAGCGTGGCAGCGGGCTGCTTCGCGAATCCTGCGGGGACGAAGGCGAGGGCGCCGGCGAGCATCGCCGCGCGCAGCGTGCGGGCGGTCTTTCGTCGTGGGGTCATGGTTGTTCCCGTGAGCGGCTTTCGAGGGTGACGCGTGCGCCGTTCAAACCATCTGCGTCGGCGCGCAGCGTGATCGTGCCGGGCTTTCCCGGCACGCCGCGCAGGATCGCGAGCGCGAGCCCGCTGAACGTGCGGCGATCGTGAGAGGGGAAGGCTTCCATGTCGGTCGCATCGCCGTTGTCGGTCGCGACGATCTCGCCCGGCCCTTCGAGGGTGAAGCGGATGCGGTTGTTCGCGGTCGGCACCGGATTGCCGTTGCGATCGAACAGGCGCACGGTGACGAAGGAGATGTCGCGGCCGTCGTTCGTGATGACGCTGCGATCGGCCTTCGCCTCGACCCGCGCGGGGGAACCGGCCGTGCGCGAAGTGGTGCTCGCCCACGGTTTGCCATCGCGGTACGCCTGCACGCGGATCTCGCCCGGTTGGTAGACCACGTCGTCCCAGCGCAGTCGGTACTCGAACGGCGCCTTCTTCTTCCGGCCTTGCGACACGCCGTTGACGAACAGTTCGGCCTCGTCGCCCGACGTGAACACGTGCACGGGCGTCGTCCTGCCTTCGCGACCCGGCCACGTCCAGTGCGGCAGCAGGTGCACCATTGGCACGTCGGGCAACCAGCGCGCCTGGTACAGGTAGTAGCGATCCTTCGGGAACCCCGCGAGATCGACAATACCCGAGTACGAGCTGCGCGAGTCGTAATACGGCGTGGGTTCGCCGAGGTAATCGAAGCCGGTCCACACGAACTCGCCGGCGACGAACGGATGCCGGTCCAGGCTTGCGAACACCTTGTCGGCGCTGGAGCCGAAATCCACCGCATGCAGCTCGTACGCGCTGACCTGGCGGATCTTCGAATCGCCGCCGCTGCCATCGCGCACCGGTGCGCTGTTCTTGCCCGTCACCGGGAACAGGTAGACGCCGCGGCTGCTGAGCGCCGATGCGGTTTCCGTGCTGACGATGGCCTTCCCGGGAAACGCGGCGTGGAAGGCGTCGTACTGTGGCGGCGTGCGTATGCGTTCGGTGCCTTCGAACTCCGGCTCCTGGCGGATGCCTTCGCCCTGGTAGTTCAGGCCGATGACGTCGAGCTCGCGCGGCAGCGGCATGTCGGGCTTGGCCCAGTTCATCGCGTTGATCGTCGGGCGCGTCGGGTCTTCCTCGCGCACGATGGCCTGCAGCGTGCGCGCGATGGCCGCGCCTTCCTCGCCCGTGTATTGCTCGCCGACCTCGTTGCCAACGCCCCACAGCACGATGGACGGGTGATTGCGGTCGCGGCGCAGCATCGCGCGCAGGTCGGGTTCGTGCCAGTCGGGGAAGACCAGGTGGAAGTCGAGCGGCGTCTTCTTGCGCTCCCACGAATCGAAGATTTCATCGACCACGAGCATTCCCATGCGGTCGGTGAGTTCCAGCAGCTCCGGCGCCGGCGGGTTGTGCGCCATGCGCACGGCGTTGGCGCCCATGTTGCGCAGGATCTCGAGTTGCCGCTGCGCCGCGCGCACGTTGAACGCCGCGCCGAGCGCGCCCAGGTCGTGGTGGTTGTTCACGCCACGGATGGCGGTGCGCTCGCCGTTGACGATGAGACCATCCTTCGCGTCGAAGCGGATCGTGCGGATACCGAACGGCGTCTCGACGCGGTCGATCACGCGTCCGCCGCTCGATACGGTGGTGACGGCGACGTACTGGTTCGGCTGTTGCGTCGGCGGCGGGCCCCACAGCCGCGGGTTCGCCAGCGTCGTCGAGGCGGTGAGGGTCCTGGTCGACTTCGCATCGATGCGTGCGCGGCCGCCGTCGATGCGTGCGACGGAGGCATTGTGCCTGCGACCGCTCGCATCGAGTTCGAATACTTCGGTGTTCGTGGTCACGTCGGTCGCGCGCGCGGAGTCGTTGTCGATCGACACGTCCAGCATGATCGTCGCCGCGTCCTTCGAAACCCTTGGCGTCGTGATGCGCGTGCCCCAGTGCGCGACGTGCACCGGATCGGCCTTCACCAGCCACACGTTGCGATAGAGGCCCGCGCCCGGATACCAGCGCGCCGATTCGGGCGGGTTGTCCAGCCGGATCGCGAGCTGGTTCTGGCCGCCGGGCACGACGTAGGCTGTCAGATCCACGCGCCAGCCGTTGTAACCGTAGGGCCAGCCGCCGACGAGGTGCCCGTTGAGCCACACCGCCGCGTACGACATCGCGCCGTCCACATCGAGGAACACCGAGCGGCCCGCATCGCCCGCGGGGATGTCGAGCGTGCGGCGATACCAGGCCGGGCCCCACGTCTGCAGCCGGCCCATGCCGCCGTACGGGCCGTCCTTGAGGAACGGGCCCGCGATGGCCCAGTCGTGCGGCAGCGTCACCTTCGTCCATGCGCGATCGTCGAAGTCGCGCTGCACGAACGGCACGTCGCCACCGGGATTTCCGGCGGGGCGCACGTGATGCTTCGCGGGATCGCGGATCAGCGGATTCGCGGTCGGCAGGATCCATGGCTTGAGCACGTGTTCGCCATTCGCCTGCACCTTGGCAGCGGCATCGGGGCGCGCGTCGGCGTCCTTTCCATCGGCGCTTTGTGCGATGTCGGGACGAACGTCGTAGTCGAGCCCCGTGACGCCCGCCGGATCGCCCTTGTGGAACCGCCAGCCGGTGTCGAGCAGGATGCGCTCGCGAAGGGCTGACTCTGCAGGCGCCGAAAGCGCGTTCATCGATGCAGTGAGCGTGACGCAAGCGAAGAGCAACGCGAGCGCAACTCGCGTCCTTGCTCCCCCTGCTTGCAGGAGGAGTGCGCCTGCGCGCACCCGGCTCACAACCGGTACGCCTTCTTCGGCAACCGGTAGGCAAGGTCGATCGCCACCTCCACCGCCTCGTCCTCGTCCATGCGGTGTTCGGCGACGAGCTTGGCGAGGAACGCGCAATCGATGCGTCGCGCCACGTCGTGGCGTGCGGGAATCGAGAGGAACGCGCGCGTGTCGTCGTTGAACCCGATGGTGTTGTAGAAGCCGCCGCTGGCGAGCGTCTGCTCGCGGAAGCGCCACATGCCTTCGGGCGCATCGTGGAACCACCATGCCGGCCCGAGGAACAGCGTCGGGTAGTGGCCCGCGAGCGGCGCCAGTTCGCGGCTGTAGGTGCTTTCGTCCAGCGTGAACAGGATGACGTTGAGGCGCGGGTCGTTGCCGAAGCGGTCGAGCAGCGGCTTGAGCGCGTGCACGTACTCGGTGCGCAGCGGAATGTCGGCACCCTTGTCGCGGCCGTAGCGATCGAACAGGCCGGCGTTGTGGTTGCGGAAGCAGCCCGGATGGATCTGCATCACCAGGCCATCGTCCAGGCTCATTGCGGCCATTTCGGTGAGGATCTGCGCGCGGAACAGCTCGGCCTGCGCCGGCGTGGCGGCGCCGCGCACGACGGTGTCGAACAGCTTGCGCGCCTCGTCCGGCGGCAGGTTCGCCGTCGCGGCGGACGGATGGCCGTGGTCGGTGGAGGTGGCGCCCATGCGCTTGAAGAAGTCGCGGCGCTGGCGATGCGCGCGCAGGTAGCCTTCCCAGGTGTAGACGTTCTCGCCGGTGATTTCGCCGAAGCGTTGCAGCGCGGACGGGAACTGCTCGTGTTCGGGGTCGACCACCGGGTCGGGACGATACGCCGTGATGACGCGCCCCTTCCAGCCGCTGTCCTGGATCGCCTGGTGGTGTTCCAGACCCTCCAGCGGCGATTCGGTCGTGGCGATCACCTCGATGTTGAAGCGCTCGAACAGAGCGCGCGGTGTGAACTGCGGCGTCTGCAACGCCTGCGTGATGCGGTCGTAGTACTCGTCGGCCGTGGCTTCGTCCAGGCGCTGGCGCAGGCCGAACACTTCGAAGAAGACGTGGTTGAGCCACATCGACGAAGGCGTGCCGCGGAACAGGTGGAAGTTGCGCGCGAATACCCGCCATGCCGCGCGCGGATCGACACTCGCGCGGGAACCGTCCGCCCGTGGGATGCCGAGCTCGTCCAGTGACACGCCCTGGCTGTAGAGCATGCGGAACACGTAGTGGTCCGGTACCAGCAGCAGTTCGGTCGCGTTGGCGAACGGCTCGTTCGTTGCGAACCACGACGGATCGGTGTGGCCGTGCGGGCTCACGATCGGAAGCGAAGCGACTTCGCGGTAGAGACGGCGCGCGATGTCGCGTGCCACCAGGTCGGCGGAGAAGAGGCGGTCTTCGTGGAGATGCAGGGGCTTGGTCATGGGCTTGATGATGATCGGCTTTGAGCGGTTCTCAAGGGCTCCGGCGGGAACCCCTGCGTCATTGCAGCTTCGGGCTTTCCGGTGGACCGAGGTAAGTCGCCCGCGCACCGTCGCGCGCGATCTCCACGCGCTGCAGCACCACGCCCGGATCCACGCGCCAGATGCGCAGCGTGTGGTTGCCCGGCGTGGCGCGGTGGCGCGAGGCGCCCACGTACACACTGTCGCTCACCGCGCGTGTCCATGCCTTGAAATCGGCATGGTCGGGCGTCGGGTCGGACTTCACGGTGACGATCTTCGGCGCCTGCCCGTCGATGGAAACGGCGTAGCGCAGGCCGCCGCGATGCTGGACGTCCAGCGTCGGGGACATCACGACGCGGACTTCGAACTCCCCGTCACGCGTCAGGTGGATCGGGTATTCCAGCCATGCGCCGTTCCCGTCCGTAGTGCCGGCCGGGGCGGTGACGGGGAACGAAGTCACGCCCGAGAGTGTGCGGCCCAGGTTCGGGATCTTTCGCCATTCCACGCCACCGTTTGCCACGGCACGGGCGTGGTGCGCGGCTTCGATCGCGATGCGGCCGTCGGTTTCCACGAAACCGCGGGCGCTGCCTGTATCCACTCGCGAGGCGACAGGAACATCGACATCGATGCGCGTTCCTTCATCGCCGCGCAGCGTGATGCGTGCGCTGCGGGCACCTGCGGGAATGGCGTTCCACTCGACGTCCACGCGCAGGGCGAGTTCGTCCGCAACCTCGCCGCTGGCGGGCGACACGCGCACCCACGGCTGCGACGAATCGGCTTCGAAACGGAATGGCTTTGTGCCGCGGTTGAACAGCGTGATCGTGCGTGACGTGGACGCCAGCGAATCCAGCGGCGGCAGTGCGGCCGGCGACTTCGTTCCCGGCCACGTACTCGCACTTCCCTCGATGGAGACTCCCATCGACGCACCGGACTTCGGCGCGACGCGTTCCAGCGCCGGCATGAGGTTGCGTTCCGGCTGCTGCCAGCTGGTGTAGCCGATGCGCGGCTGCGACATCATGTGGATCCACTTGCCGCCGGCGATGTCGCGCTCATACACGCGCGCGAGTTCCGCGTCGCGCTCGAACAGCGAACGCGCCAGATCGCCCTGTTCGTTCGCGCTGGTGCGCCCCTGCTTCGCATACAGGCGGTTGCGGCCGGCCGCGATGTACATCGCGGTGAGGTTCGCACTGGCGGTGATCGGGTACTCGACCAGCTGGTAATACGCATCTCGATACTGCGACCCCAGCGCCGCGCCGACCGTGCGCGCGCGTTCAACCAGCGCGTTCCAGTCTGCGAGGACGCGATCTGCTTCCGCGTCGTTCACCAGGCTGAAGGTGTCAGGCGAGAGCAGTTCCGGCTTCCGCCGCGCGTTGTACTGCGTGTAGCGCGTCAGCAGCTCGCCGATGTCCTGCGCGTGCTGCGTGCCGAACTGCTCGGCGGCCCACCGGGCGGGATAGCGTTCGAGTTGTTCCAGCCCAAGCGCTTCGGGCTTCCATGCCTGGTCAAGGAAGAAGGAGATGGGGAACTCCATCGGCTTGAGATCGCCGACGTTGACGATCCACAGCTGGCGTGCGCCGTACTCGTAGGCCAGATGCATCTGCTCCCATGTGCGTTCGATCTGCGTCGTGTTGAGCCACTTGTAGTTGCGCGGGCCGCCGACGTAATCGAAGTGGTAGTACACGCCGAAGCCGCCGCCGCGCGTTTCGCCGGGCTTCGGCAGGCGCCGGATGTTGCCCCAGTTGTCGTCGGCGAACAGCAGCGTGACGTCGTCCGGCACCTTCATGCCGTCGTCGAAGTAGTCCTGCACTTCCTTGTAGAGCGCCCACACCTGCGGCGTCTGCTCCGGCGGCTTGCCGGTGAGGTCTTTGATGATGTTGCGCTGGTCGGCGACGATGTTCTGCAACAGCTCGATGGCGGTGCCCTGCGTCATCGGCTCGTCGCCGTCGCCGCGCATGCCCAGCGTCACCACGCTTTCGTGGCTGCCCATGCGCTTGATGCCGTCGCGCCAGAACGTGCGCAGGTTGTCGGCGTTCTTCGTGTAGTCCCACGGGCCGTTGCCGTGGCGCTCCCATTCCACGTGCGCGCGCATCATCGGTTCGTGGTGGCTGGTGCCGATGACGATGCCGTATTCGTCGGCAAGCTCCGGGTTGCGCGGGTCGTCGTCGGCGAACGCGCGGCCCCACATCGCCGGCCACAGGTAATTGCCCTTCAGGCGCAGCACGAGTTCGAACACGCGCTCGTAGAACTGATGGTTCGGGCCGCCATAGGTGGCCTTCATCCAGCCTCCCAGCGCGGGGTCTTCATCGTTCAGGAAGATGCCGCGATAGCGGACCTGCGGCGCATCGACGTACCGTCCGGGCGCGATGAAGCGCGCCTGGCGCGTTGGCACCGGCACGTCGGCCCACCAGGTCCACGGCGATACGCCGAGGCGGCGCGAGAGTTCGTACAGGCCGAAGATCGTGCCGCGCTTGTCTGCGCCGGCCACGATCAACGCCCGGTCGATGCCGGGCTCCGGGCGTTCGACGACCTGCAACAGATAGCCTTCCCACGTGCCGGTGACGCCGCGCGTGTCCAGGCCCTTCTTCGCGACGATGCGATCGATGCGCGGGCTGCGGCCGAGCGTGCCGGCGATGATCGCCACGTTGCCCGGCTTCGCGCCCCCGGCGACCTTGGCGAGGTCGCCTTCCACGTCACGCGCCGCGCGCACGACGCCCGGGAAGTCCGCGTCATCGACCAGCACGCGCGCGACGCGGCCGTGATCGACCAGGGCAAGCGCGCCGGGCACCGCGTCGTCGCACACCGTCGCCGGTTGCGCGCAGTCTTCCGCCGCTGCCGCGGGCAGGGCGAAGGAGAGCAACGCGCACAGCGCCGCGACGGTGTGCGTGCGCGTCATGGAGCGGATGCCGTCGTGCCGCCCACGTACTCGCGCAGCCACTTCAGGGCCGGGCGCTCGCTACCGTCCTTGCGGACGAGGTAGGCCTTTTCCTTCTGTCGCCACAGGCCGGGGCGGAAGCCCCACAGCGTCACGCCCTTCACCGCCGGATGCTCCCAGAACACCGGGAAGATGCGCTGGTAATCCTTCAGTTGCTGCTCGTCCGTCGGGCCGTCGATGTCCAGTTCGGTCACGTAGATCGGAAGGCCCGCTTCGGCCAGCAGGTCGAGGTTCGCCTTGTGCACGGACATCGGCACGTCCGGCGTCGTCGCGAACGCATGGCCCTGCACGCCGATGCCGTCGAGCAGGTTCTCGCGGCGCAGGATGTCGATGATCTCGCGGTAACGCTTCGTCGCGTCGGGCTTGTTGGTGATGTTGTAGTCGTTGATCAGCAGCTTCGCGTTCGGGAAGTGTTTGCGGGCCAGGCGATACGACTCGACGATCCAGTCCCAGCCGGTGGCGCCGGCGCCGCCGAGTGCTTCGATGTAATTGCCGCCGCCCTTGTCGTCCTTGTTCGGCGGGTCGTTGAGCGGTTCGTTGACGACTTCGACAAAGTCCAGGTCCGGATAGCGCCCGGCCACCGCGGCAAACCACTCCTCGATTTCCTCGCGCTGCTCGGCGACGGGGAGCTTCTCGATCCACTCCGGCTGCTGGTTGCCCCACACCATCACGTGCATCTGGAAGGGCAGGTGGTTGTCCTTGGCCAGGCGATAGGCCTCGTCCAGGCCGCGCCAGTCCATGCGGTCGCGGCGCTTCTCGACTTCGCCCCACTTGCCGGCGTTCTCCGGCGTGACCTTGTTCCAGTAGACCGTGAAATCCTTCGCCTGCGCCTTGCCGTACGCGCTGCCGAGGAACTTCGCGTTGCCCGCGGCGATGGGCGCGTCGAGGCCTTGCGCGAATGCAACGGGACACAGCGCGGCGGCGAGCAGCGGCAAGAGCATCGTGTGGCGGTGTTTCATGCGGTTCCCCTACGTTGAGTGGATGCGAGGCATCAGGCTTGCGGCTTGCGTTCCAGCGCAGCCGGCTGCAGCGATGGCGCGAGCAGGTGCACGACCGCGAGCGCCAGCAGGTACGCCGAGCCAGCGATCATGAAGATGCGTGCGTAGCTGCCGGTGTGTTCCAGCTGCGCGCCGGTATAGACCGACATGAGCATGCCGCCGACTGCGCCGGCGAAGCCGCCGATGCCCACGACGGAGGCGACCGCGTGGCGCGGGAACATGTCGGACGGCAAGGTGAACACGTTCGCCGACCAGCCCTGGTGGCCCGCCATCGCAAGGCCGATCAGGGCGACCGCGATCCACAGGTTGTCGACCTGCGTGACCAGCACGATGGGCGCCACGCACAGCGCGCAGGTGAGCATGGCGCCCTTGCGCGCGCGGTTGACGTCCCAGCCCAGGCGCATGAAGCGGCCCGCGAGCCAGCCGCCGGCGATGCTGCCGACGTCGGCCATCAGGTACACCACGATCATCGGCAACCCGATCGTGGCGAGCGAGAGCTTGTATTCCGATGCGAGGAACTTGCCGAGCCAGAACAGGAACAGCCACCACACCGGGTCGGTGATGAACTTCGCCGCGACGAACGCCCACGCCTGCCGATGGCGCAGCAACTGCAGCCACGGCACCTTCACGGTGGGTTCGGGCGGATCGCTGCGGATGTAGTCCAGTTCGGCCTTCGTCAGCTTGGGCTGCTGGTCGGGCGTGCGGTACGTGAGCAGCCAGGCGGCGAGCCACGTCGCGCTCAACGCGCCGGTGAAAAGGAAGGCGGCCTGCCAGCCCCATGTCGCGGCGATCAGCGGAACCAGCAATGGCGCGAGCACCGCGCCGACGTTCGAGCCTGCGTTGAACACGCCCACGGCAAGCGCGCGTTCGCGGCGCGGGAACCATTCGGCGACGGTCTTGATCGCGGCGGGGAAGTTGCCCGCCTCGCCAAGACCCAATGCGAATCGCGCGGCGGCGAAGCCGACGACGCTGCCTGCCAGCGAGTGCGCCATCGCCGCGACGCTCCACACGCTGATGGCGATGGCGTAACCGATGCGCGTGCCGAAGCGGTCGATGATCGCGCCCGTGCACAGCAGGCCGATCGCATACGCGGCCTGGAAGGAGGTGACGATGTAGCCGTACTCGATCTCGTTCCAGCCAATCTCGGTCTGCAGGAACGGCGCGAGCACGCCGAGCACCTGGCGGTCGACGTAATTGATGGTCGTGGCGAACAGCAGCATCGCGCACACACGCCAGCGGTACTTGCCGACCTTGGCGGTTTGCGTGGTGACGCCCTGGGAGGCCAAGTCGTTCATGCGGTCGGGCCTGTTCTGCGGGCGGGCGGGGAGGAGACGTGATGCATGGGCGCGAGGTCCTCCTGCACGCATGGCAGGTGTGGAATGAGGGAAAAAGTGGTAGCGCTATCACCGAAACGCGTGCCAGCCGGTCCCGGCCATGCGCGCCACCCCCATATCCAACCTGCTTTCAGGGCAAAACGTCATGCTGCGATGCGGCAAAAGCGCGTAGGCAGTCCACGGAATTCCATGTCGCACCGCAGCGTGCGGGCAAAAAATGGTAGCGCTACCATCCGGACCACTTTGTACGACACCTGGAAGCAGGCGTCACCGCGTCAAAAAGGTTTCAACACAAAAACCAGTGCGGCGAACCCGAAGGGATGGCCGCGTACCAGAAACGGGAGGGGAGTACGGTGCAGAAGCAGATCGCAAGAAACGCGCTGTCGCGCGCGTTGGGCCTGGCGCTGTTTGGTTTGGCCAGCTCGACAGCTTTCGCGCAGCAGGCACAGACCGCCACGCCGGCGGCCGATGGCGCGCAGTCCACGCAGTCCGAATCCACGCAGTCCACGCAGCAGGTGACCGAACTCGATCGCGTCGTCGCGACCGGTTTCCGCCAGAGCCTTGAGTACTCCACGCTGGCCAAGCGCGAGGCCACCGGCTTCGTCGACGCGATCTTCGCCGAGGACATCGGCAAGTTCCCGGACGTCAACATCGCCGAGTCGCTCGCGCGCATCCCGGGCATCCAGCTCAACCGCGACGTCAACGGCGAAGGCCTCAACGTCGCCATCCGCGGCCTGCCCAGCAGCTTCACCAAGACGACCATCAACGGTCAGTCCGTCGCCACGGCCTCCATCGGCCTGGACGCGCAGAACGCGAACCGCGAAGTCGACCTGAACCTGTTCCCGACCGAATTCTTCACCCAGCTCAAGGTCAGCAAGTCGCCGACGGCGGCCCTGCCGGAAGGCGGCGCGGCCGGTGTGGTCGACATGCGCAACGTGCGTCCGTTCGACAACCCCGAATCGCAGGTGACCTATTCGCTGCAGGGCGACTACAACGACATCAGCGACAAGACCAGCCCGCGCGGCACCGTGATCGGCAGCTGGCTCAACGAAGACAAGACCTTCGGCGTGCTGGTGGGCCTGACCTCGCAGCGCGGCCATATCGGCGTTGAAGGCTACGAGACGGTCGGCTGGACCAACCCGAACCTGACCAACGCGCAGTGCGTCGATGGCGGCTCGGGCACCACGTTCCCCGCCATGGGTTCGCCCTGCAATGCCACCGGTGGTAATGGCTGGCGCGTTCCGGCTTCCATCGCCAGCCGTCCGGGTGAGGTCATCAACGCCCAATGGCTGCGCGACCACAACCCGGGCCTGACCAATGCGCAGATCGGCGAAGCGCTGATCCCGCGCCTCGGCCGTCCGGTGCACATGTCCGGCGACCGTGACCGCGACGCGTTCCTGGGCTCGCTGCAGTGGCGCCCGAACGAGAACCTCGAGGTCTACGCCGACGTCCTGTACACCGAGGCGCACCGCACCAACGACCGCATCGACATGAACCTGATCGGCCGCAACGGCGCGATGGTTCCCACGAACATGCAGCTGGACGCCAACAACGTCGTCACCAGCGCCACGTTCGAGAATGCGCAGTACTTCCTGGAAGCGCGCCCGTACACCGAAGACGTCAAGTACTGGCAGTTCACGCCGGGCATGACGTTCTACTTCGACGAGGACGTCAAGCTCGACGTGCAGGCCAGCGTCAGCCGCAGCTGGATGTTCCGCGACTCGCCGACCATCCTGTTCAACTCGCCGATCACCACGGTGCAGTACACCAACAACGGCGACATCCCGACCTGGCAGAGCGGCCTGGACCTGAACGATCCGAACATCGGCTGGACCTGGACGGGCGGTCGCGTGTGGGCGCAGAACGAGAAGCGCGTGACCGAGACCGGCGGCCTCAACGCCAGCCTGCAGCTGGGCGACGACCGCAACAACGTCACCTTCGGCATCGCCTACGACGAGAACTCGCGCCGCATCCAGGGCTTCGGCGACACCGGCACCAACTGGCAGCCGTACGCGTTCTCGCAGGTGCCCGACGCCGCGCTGCCGAACTACATCAACCCGGGTCCGTTCGGTTTCGTGACGGTGGACTTCGACAGCTTCATGGCCGATACGAACTACGCGTTCTATCGCGATGCAGCCGGTGAAGCCAACAGCGCCAACACCAGCGCCCCGACCGGCGGCTTCGACGAGGCCAACACGGCCGCGTTCGTCATGGTCAACGGTGAATCGGAAATCTGGCACCGCAACCTGCGCTTCAACATGGGCGTGCGCTATGCGGCCACCGACCAGGACATCAACGGCCCGGTGACCATCGGCGGCGTGCGCCAGTGGCAGACGCTGAGCAGCGATTACAACGAGTGGCTGCCCTCGTTCAGCGCGGCGTGGGACGTGGCGGAAGACGTCGTGCTGCGCACGTCGGCCTCGCGCACGATGACGCGTCCGAACCCGAGCTCGATGCTGCCGGCCACCAGCTTCAGCGACATCTCGGCGCAGGTCGCAACGCAGGGCAACCCGGACCTCACCCCCTACACGTCAAACAACTTCGACATCGGCGGCGAGTGGTACACCGGCGGCGAGGGCTTCGTCGGCCTGACCCTGTTCCACAAGCGCATCAAGGGCTACACCTACCAGGGCGTGACCACCCGTCCGTTCACCGACCTCGGCATTCCGTTCGAGGACCTGGTCGACGCGCAGCAGCAGGCGATCAACTCGCGCGGCGGCCCGGCTGTCGCCACGGTCAACGTGCAGCAGCAGGTCAACGCCGACGCCGAGCTCGAGATCAACGGCTGGGAAGCGATCTGGGTGCAGCCGCTGAACGTCGTGCTGGACGGCCTGGGCTTCATGGCCAACTACTCGAAGATCGACCTGTCGACCATCGGCAAGGACGCGAACGCGCTGGCATCCAACGTCTACGGCATCTCGCCGTCGCTGTGGAATGCCACCATCTACTGGGAGAACGACGTCGCCCAGGCGCGCCTGTCGTACAACTGGCAGGAAGGTTCCGCCGCCAGCGGCGCCAACCAGCAGGGCATTCCGTTCGCGCAGCTGTACGGCGAAGACCGCGGCCAGCTCGACCTGTCCAGCAGCTACACGCTGGTCAACGTCAAGTCCAAGCCGCAGATCTTCTTCAACGTGACCAACATCCTGGGCGAGGAGCGCCGCTCCTTCTTCGCCTTCGAGAACGCGGTCAACGACATGTACGATTTCGGCACCACGTACACCGTCGGCGTCCGCGGTACGTTCTGATGCGGTAACTCCTCCCCTGCGCATGCAGGGGAGGGCGGGATAAACGCGGCCCGTCCAGTGCAGCGCACCGGGCGGGCCGTGGTGTATATGAAGCAGCGGCGCGGCGCCCACCACAGGTGATCATGAACAGCACTTCCGAAACGTTGTCGGTTACCGAAAAGATCGGCTACAGCCTCGGCGACCTCGCCGCGAACCTGATTTTCCAGACGCTGGTGACGTTCCTGGCGTTCTTCTACACCGACGTCTACCGCATTCCCGCGGCGACGGCGGCCACCATCATCTTCATCGGCGGCATGCTCGGCGCGTTCGTCTTCACGCCGATCATCGGCATCGCCGCCGACCGCACCAGCACGCGCTGGGGCAAGTTCCGGCCGTGGATCCTGTGGACGGCGATCCCGTTCGGCGTGTTCTCGCTGCTGGCCTTCAGCACGCCCGACCTCGCGCCCGGCGCGAAGGTCGCCTACGCGATGGGCACCTACACGCTGCTGGTGATGATCTACGCGGCCAACAACCTGCCGTACTCGGCGCTCAGCGGCGTGCTCACCGGCTCGATGGCGCAGCGCAACAGCCTGTCGGCGTACCGCTTCGTCGCGGTGATGGTCGCGCAGTTCATCATCCAGGCGCTGCTGCTGCCGCTGGTGCTCATCCTGGGCGACGGCGACAAGGTGCGCGGCTTCCACAACACGATGATGCTGTTCGCCATCGTGGGCACGGTGTTCTTCCTCATCACCTTCTTCACGACGAAGGAGCGCATCGTTCCCGCACCGGAGCAGAAGTCGACGGTGAAGCAGGACCTCGCGGACCTGGCGCGCAACCGGCCGTGGGTGGTGATGCTCATGCTGACCATCCTGGTGTTCGCGACGCTCGCGTTGAAGGGCGGCATGTATGTCTACTACTTCAAGTACTACCTGAGCGAGCCGCACCTGGCGGGCTTCCTCGACGACGTCGGCTTCAACGGGTTCATCGCCGGGCTCAACTCCGTGCTGACCGGCATCGGCCTGACCGAATTCCAGTGGCCCAAGGATGCGCCCACGTCCGCGCTGAGCCTGTTCAACGCCGGCGGCATCATCTTCATGATCTGCGGCATCGGCTTCTCGAAGAAGCTGGCCGACCGCTTCGGCAAGCGCGACGTATTCGGCGGCGCGCTGCTGGTGTCCACGCTGTTCATGCTGGCGTTCCTGTTCTTCCCGCCGGAAGCGACGTGGGTCGTGTTCCTCTCGCAGATCCTGCACGGCTTCTTCTACGGCATCACCATTCCGCTGCTGTGGGCGATGATCGCCGACGTCGCGGACTACTCGGAGTGGAAGAACCACCGCCGCGCCACCGCGATCATCTTCTCGGCAATGCTGTGCGGCCTGAAGATCGGCTTGAGCGTCGGCGGTGCGTCCGTCGCCGGCATCCTCGCCTTCTACGGCTACAACGCCGATGCCGTAGCGCAGGCGCCGCAGACCGTGGACGGCATCCGCCTGGCGGTCAGCCTGTATGCGTCGGTGCCGTTCCTGCTGTGCGTGGTGCTGCTGTTCCTGTACGAGATCAACAAGCCGATGGAATCGCGCATCGAAGCCGAACTCACCGCGCGTCGTCTGCAGCTCGCCGCGTCGGCAGCCTGATCCAGAAGTCCGGAGACCCCCATGTCCGATCCCTCACAGACCCAGGACCTCGCCACGCTGGCCGCCAAGGCCATCTCGCAGCCGCTGGTGACGCACATCTATACGGCCGATCCGTCGGCGCACGTGTTCGAGGGCAAGCTGTACGTCTATCCCTCGCACGACATCGACGCAGGGATTCCCTTCGACGATGAAGGCTCGCACTTCGGCATGGAGGACTACCACGTCCTGCGCATGGACTCGCCCGAAAGCGATGCCGTGGATTGCGGCGTCGCACTGCACGTGAAAGACGTGAAGTGGGCGCAGCGCCAGATGTGGGCGCCGGATGCGGCGACCAAGAACGGCAAGTACTACCTTTATTTCCCGGCCAAGCGCAGCGATGGCGTGTTCCAGATCGGCGTCGCGGTGGGAAATCGCCCGGAAGGCCCGTTCGTCCCGCAGCCCGACGCCATGCAAGGCAGCTATTCGATCGACCCGGCGGTGTTCACCGACGAGGACGGCGAGAGCTACATGTACTTCGGCGGCCTGTGGGGCGGCCAGTTGCAGAAGTACCGCGACAACGTGCGCGACGAGGCGCATGTGGAACCAGGCGATGCCGAGGTTGCACTGGGTCCGAAGATCGCGCGCCTGCGTGGCGACATGCTGGAATTCGCCGAGGCGCCGCGCGAAGTGGTGATCCTCGACGAACACGGCGCGCCGCTGCTGGCGGGGGACCACGATCGCCGCTTCTTCGAGGCCTCGTGGGTGCACAAGTTCGGCGGGAAGTATTACTTCTCATATTCCACCGGCAACACGCACCTGCTGTGCTACGCCGTCGGCGACAGCCCGTACGGTCCGTTCACCTTCCAGGGCAACATCCTGACGCCGGTGGTGGGCTGGACCACGCACCACTCCATCGTGCAGTTCGATGGGCAGTGGTTCCTGTTCTATCACGACTCCATCCTGTCGGGCGGCGTGACGCACCTGCGCTCGATCAAGGTCGCGCCGCTGCATCACGATGCGGACGGCCGCATCCGCACCATCGATCCGTATGGCGCATGACGCCGCGACGATCCGGCTGGAGCCGGGTCCGCTGCTGACGCTGTCGCGCGGCGCGATGTCGGTGGATGTCGCGCCGCAGGCGGGCGGGCGCATCGCGCAGATCCGCGTCGATGGCGTCGAGCAGCTTGCCGGTTTCGATGACCGCAACGCCTCGATGCTCGCGTGGGGTTCGTACCCGATGGTGCCGTGGGCCGGCCGCGTGCGCGGCGGCGAGTTCGCGTTCGAAGGCGAGCGGCATCGGCTGCCGATCAATCTTGGCGCACATGCGATCCACGGGGTCGGCTTCGGTTTGCCGTGGCGCGTGGACGCGCAGTCGCCGCACCACGTCGAGATCTCGCTCGCCTTGCCAGCGGACGTGCGCTGGCCGTTCGGCGGCGTCGCGCGGCAGCGCATCGACGTCCTCGAACGTGGCGTGCGCATGACCTTGGCGGCGACCGCGGGCAGTCGCGCGATGCCGGCCGAGCTGGGCTGGCATCCATGGTTCCTGAAACCCGAGCGCCTCGAGTTCGCGCCCACCGCCTGGTATCCGCGCGATGCGGACGGCATGGCGACGCATCCGCTCGCGCCGCCGCCGTCGGGCCCGTGGGACGATTGTTTCCTGAACGACGCGCCGGTCGTCCTGCATCGCGGCGGGCAGCGCATCACGCTGACGTCGGACTGCGCGCACTGGGTCGTCTACGACATGCCCGCGCACGCCACGTGCGTGGAACCGCAGAGCGGTCCGCCGGATGCGTTCAACCTGGAACCGCGGGTGCTCGCGCCAGGGCAGACGCTGGAGCGATGGTTCCAGTTGGCATGGTGACGCCGCTTCGATGAACGAACGTGACCGCGCTCCCGCATGCGGAGCGTCGGTCGATGCGGGCCTAAATGTTCGCCGGATCAAGCCGTTAACCCAATCGTGTCCCGGGGCGGCCCATGTTCATCATCATCGGTTTCATCGTCGTAATCGGCAGCGTGCTGGGCGGTTTCGTGCTTTCGCACGGACAGATCGGCGCGCTGTGGCAGCCCTACGAGTTGCTCATCATCGGCGGCGCCGCGGCGGGCGCGTTCCTCGTGGCCAATCCGCTGAAGGTCGTGAAGGCGTGCCTGGGCGGCATTCCGCGCCTGCTCAAGGGCTCGCACTACAAGAAGTCCGATTACGTCGACATCCTCGCCATGCTCTATGACGTGCTGATGAAGGCGCGCCGCGAGGGCATGATGGCGATCGAGCGCGACGTGGATGAGCCGGCATCCAGCGAACTGTTCCAGAAGTACCCGAAGCTGCTCGCCGACAAGCCGCTGATGGAGTTCACCACCGACTGCCTGCGCCTGATGGTCAGCGGCAACTTCGAGGCGCACGAACTCGAGCAGGTGCTCGACATCGAGCTGGAAACGCATTCCAAGGAAGCCGGCGAACCCGCGCACGCGCTGCAGGTGCTGGCCGACTCGCTGCCGGGTTTCGGCATCGTCGCGGCGGTGCTGGGCATCGTGATCACGATGGCCTCCATCGGCGGCGAGGCGTCGGAAATCGGCCACCACGTCGCGGCGGCGCTGGTGGGCACCTTCCTCGGCATCCTGCTGGGCTATGGCTTCGTCGGCCCGCTCGCGACGGCGATGCATCACCACGCGCAGGAAGAAGCCAAGGCGTTCGAGATCATCAAGATGGCGCTGGTGTCGAGCCTGCGCGGTTACGCGCCGAGCGTGGCGGTGGAGTTCGCACGCAAGCTGCTGTTCTCCGACATGCGCCCGGCCTTCGCCGACCTCGACACCCACCTGCGCGGCAAGCGCTGACATGGCCGCCAATCGCGAACGGCCGGTCATCATCCTGCGGCCGGTCAAGCGCGTGGCCGCGGGGCATCACGGTGGCGCATGGAAGGTCGCGTACGCGGACTTCGTGACCGCGATGATGGCCTTCTTCCTGGTGATGTGGATCGTCGGCATCACCGACAAGCAGCAGCGCGCCGCGATTTCCGAATACTTCAAGAACCCCAGCGCCGTGGTCGGCAAGTCGCTCAAGCCCGCGCCGGGCGCGAACGGGCCGGGCGGCGCGGCCGATCGCCTGATTCCCACCACCAGCGTGGTCGCCGTCGCCGGTGGGCACGGCGCCGACTTCGGCGCGCGCGAGCCGATGAAGCTCACGCCGCAGCAGGCCAAGGCCGCCGCGCGCGAGGAAGAGAAGCGCCGGCTGGACGCGCTCAAGCAGACGCTGGAGGAAGCGATCGAACGCAGCCAGGCGCTGGCGCCGTTCAAGGACCAGCTGCTGATCGACCTGACGCCGGAAGGTTTGCGCATCCAGATCGTCGACCGCCAGAACCGGCCGATGTTCGACAGCGCGAGCGCGAGCCTGAAGAACTACGCGCACACGCTGCTGGGCGAGATGGGCGGGCTGCTCAACGATGGCCACCATCGCATCGCGCTCAGCGGCCACACCGACGAGGCGCCGTACCACTCCGTCGGCGGTTACGGGAACTGGGAGCTGTCGGCCGAGCGCGCCAATGCCGCGCGTCGCGCGCTGGTCGAAGGCGGCCTGCAGGAAGACCGCATCTCGCGCGTGGTGGGCCTGGCGGCGTCGGTGCCGTTCGACAAGGCCGACCCGCTCTCGCCGGTGAACCGGCGCATCAGCATCGTCGTGCTCAACCCCGAAGCCGACAACGTGCCGCCCGCCGACAGCCTGCCCGGCAGCGGTGCGCCGGCGCCGGGTGCGTTGCCGGAAGTCGGGCCGATCAGCGTCGCCGCCGTTCCCAAACCGGGCCACGGGCACGGTTGACGGTCGCTTTGCACTGGACGGTGCGTCGCCTTGCCGGTACGGTCGTCGGACTTTCGACCAGGGGTAAGGGAATGCTCAGGCTCGTCGCTTCACGGAAGTTCGTCTTCACGCTGGCGCTGTTGCTCGCCGCCGTCATGCCGGCCGCGGCCAACGACACGCACCCGAACCTGGACGCCGCGGCGATCCTCGACCAGCAGCGCCAGATCCGCGTCGAAGTGGAGCAGCGCAGCGGTCGCTACAAGGACCTGCCCGCCGCCGAACGCGAAACGCTCCTGCGCGAGCAGGACAAGGTCTTCACGCTCCTGCGCGACCGCAGCGCGATCACGGACCTGCCGGAGGCCGATCGCATCGTCGTGTTCAATTCGCTCGAATCGATTTCCGCCATCGCCAACCGCGCACCGGACGAGAAGCTGGTATGCGAGCGCACGCGCAAGGTCGGCAGCAACCGCACCGAAACCGTGTGCATGACCGCCGCCGAACGCCGCGCGCGCCGCGAGGCCGATGCCAAGGCGCTGGGCGATCGCAACGCGGCATGCCTGAAGAGCGGCGGCGACTGCCTGTAGCGCGCTCGTCGGCCGGCTGCGCGCATCACGGGTGCGGGCCGGGCAGGGGGCTATGATCGGGCGGAGCGCGCGGCGTGCGCGCGCTCCAGTGCAGTCCGTCCGACCCCCCACCGGAGAGCGACCATGAGCGAGCACGTCTACAAGCACCTCGAGCTGACCGGCTCGTCGAAGACCAGCACCGACGACGCAATCCGCCGCGCGATCGAGCGCGCTTCGGAAACGGTGCGCAACATCAAGTGGTTCTGCGTGCAGGACGTGCGCGGCCATGTCGAGGATGGCAAGGTCGCCCACTGGCAGGTGACGATCAAGGTGGGGTTCACGCTGGAGGAGTGAGGCGCTCGTCCGCCGCGCGACAGTGCTCTTGTAGCCCGGGTAAGCGAAGCGCACCCGGGGTGAGCGTGACGGCTCCCGGGTGCGCTTCGCTTACCCGGGCTACAAAAGCCGAGAGCGCCCAACCCCTCTCCCGCAGGAGAGGGGCTCAAACACACGCAATCAATGCGCGCTGACCACCGCTTCGGCGAAGCGCGGGGTCGCCGGCATCGCCGGTGCGCTCTCGCGCGCCAACGTGCCCGACAGATCCGCCACCTTGTAGCCGGCCGTCTGCATCGTGTGCAGCAGCGGGTTGTCGAACGGGCGGTCGATCGTCTTGCGCAGGTTGTACAGGTGGCTGCGCAGCGTATCGGAGTCGGGCGACTCGCCCTTCCAGATCTCGCGCTCGATCTCCTGGCGCGACACCACGCGCGGCGATTCGCGCATCAGGATGCTGAGCAGCTGGAAGCCCGTGGGCGAGAGGTGCAGTTCCAGGCCATCGCGATGCACCGTCATGGCCTCCGGATCCAGCACCAGGTCGGCCACGCGCAGCACACCGCCGCCCATCGACTTGCGCCCGCGGCGGATCAGCACCGCGATGCGCGCTTCCAGTTCCTGGATCGCGAAGGGCTTGGTGAGGTAGTCGTCCGCGCCGGCTTCAAGGCCAGTGACCTTGTCGTCGAGCGTGTCGCGCGCGGTGAGCATCAGCACCGGCGTGGAGCGGCGCTGCTCGGAACGGATGCGGCGACACACGTCCAGGCCGTCCAGGCGCGGAAGCGTGCGGTCGAGGATGATCGCGTCGTAGGTGTTCTCCGCGGTGAGGCGGAGTGCATCGGCACCATCGCGCGCGAAATCGACTTCATAGCCGCGCGCTTCGAGGAATTCGCCGACCATCTCCGCGATCGCCATGTGATCCTCGACGATGAGGATGAGTCCGCCGGCCGCCTTCATGGTGTCTCCTTGGGTCTGTGGGAACGAAGTGTGTGAAGGCTGCGAATCTCGTCGTGAAAGCGATGTGAGCGGTAACGCGATCCCGACGGTGCGAGGCCCGCAACGCGACCTCGCGCACGGTTCACCGCCCGCTGATCGCCGCGTGACTAGGCTCGGTGCATGCAGCAGATCCCGATTGATGTGCGACCGCAGCGACCGCAGTTTGCTGAACGTGGCCGCAGGCGGGTCGTCCATTGAGTGCGTCGATGAGACCTGCGCGCGGGATGATCCAGCTGCGCCCGGAAGGCCTGTATTGCGCGGCGGGCGACTTCCACATCGACCCCTGGTTGCCGGTGCCGCGCGCGGTGATCACGCACGGTCATGGCGACCATGCGCGCGTGGGCATGGGCGAATACCACTGCACCGCGGGCACGGCGCCGATCCTGCGCTGGCGGCTGGGCGAGCAGCGCATCGTCGAGCACGCGTACGGGCATGCGTTCAACATGAACGGCGCGCGCGTGTCGCTGCACTCGGCGGGTCACGTACTGGGTTCGGCGCAGGTGCGCGTGGAAGTCGACGGGGACGTCTGGGTCGCCTCCGGCGACTACAAGCGCCAGAGCGATCCCACCTGCGAGGCGTTCGACGTCGTGCCGTGCGATGTGTTCATCACCGAGGCGACCTTCGCGCTGCCGGTGTATCGGTGGCCGGATACCCACGAGGCCGTCGCGCAGATCGTGCAGTGGCGCCGCAGCTGCGAGGCACGCAAGGAGGCGGCCGTCCTGTACTGCTATGCACTGGGCAAGGCGCAGCGCGTGCTCGCCGAACTGCTCGCGTTCGACGAGCCGCCACCGCTGCTGCACGGCGCGATCGCCGCGGGCGTGGAGGTGTACCGCGCGTGCGGTGTGGCGATGGCGGCTACGGAACTCGTATCGGAGCAGGGATCGCGCGCCGACCATGCCGGACGCCTGGTGATCGCGCCGCCGTCCGCGGCGGGCAGCCCGTGGCTGCGGCGCTTCCGTCACGCACAGCAGGGTTTCGCGTCGGGCTGGATGCGTATCCGCGGCAATCGCCGCCGGCGAAATTTCGACCGGGGCTTCGTGATTTCCGACCATGCGGACTGGCCCGACCTGCTGCGCACGATCGAACAGACCGGCGCGCGACGCGTGTTCGCCACGCACGGCACGACGGACGCGCTGGTACGCACGCTGTCCGAGCGCGGCATCGATGCGCGGGCCCTGCGGACCAGCTTCGGCGAGGATGCATGAAGCGTTTCGCCGACCTGTATCGCGAGCTGGACCAGAGCACCGCGACCGGCGACAAGCGTCTGGCTTTGATCGCGTACTTTCGCGCCGCGCCGCATGCCGATGCCGCATGGGCGTTGTGGCTGCTGTCCGGTGGCAAGCTGTCGCGCATCGCGAACACGCGCGAGCTGCACGAGTGGATCGTGGAGGAAAGCGGTCTGTCGTCGTGGCTCGTCGAGGAAAGCCACGGCCACGTCGGCGATCTCGCCGAGACGCTGGCGCTGCTGCTCGACGACCCGGCACAGGCGCCGCCGGAACGCTCGCTGTCGCAGTGGATCGAACTGCACCTGTTGCCAGTCGCGAACCAGGCGCCGGAGCTGCGTCGCGCGGCCGTCGTCCAGGGCTGGCGCACGCTGCCGACCGACCAGCGTCTGCTGTTCAACAAACTACTCACCGGTGCACTGCGCGTGGGCGTGTCGCAGCGTCTGGTGCAGCAGGCGCTGGCGGAGCTGTCGGGGATCGACATCGCCCTGATCGCACAGCGCATGCTCGGTGCCTGGACGCCAACCCCGCAGTTCCTGGGCGATCTGCTTTCGCCCGGCGCGCTGGAGAGCGACCGTCGCCAGCCGTATCCGTTCTTCCTCGCTTCGCCGCTGGAAAGCGCGCCGGAAGCGCTCGGGCCCGTCGATGAGTGGCTGCTGGAATGGAAGTGGGACGGCATCCGCCTGCAACTGATCCGGCGGCAGGGCGAGATCGCGTTGTGGTCGCGCGGCGAGGAGCGGCTGGACGGGCGATTTCCCGAGATCGAAGCAGCAGCGACGCACCTGCCCGATGGAGCGGTGCTCGATGGCGAACTGCTCGCCTGGCGCGAGGGCGACCAGCCGTTGCCATTCACCGCGTTGCAGACGCGCATCCAGCGCCGCAAACCCGGTGCGAAGACGCTCGCCGACACGCCGGTCCGCGTGCTGGCGTACGACCTGCTCGAGCTGGAGGGCGAGGATCTTCGCGAGCGGCCGTTGATCGAGCGACGTGCGCTGCTCGACGAGCTGCTGCTGCGCCTGGACAGCCGCGTGATCGTTGCCTCGCCACGCGTGCATGCCAGCGACTGGACGCAGGCGGCGGTGTTGCGCGAAGGCGCACGCGAACGCGGCGTCGAAGGCCTGATGCTCAAGCGGCTGGACTCGCCCTATCGCAGCGGCCGAAGGCGCGGCGACTGGTGGAAATGGAAGATCGATCCGCTCACCGTCGATGCGGTGCTGCTGTACGCGCAGCCGGGCTCCGGGCGACGCAGCACGTTGTTCACCGACTACACCTTTGGCCTGTGGGATGGCGATGCGCTGGTGCCGGTGGCGAAGGCGTACTCGGGATTGAGCGATGAGGAAATACTGGATCTGGACCGCTGGATCCGCGCGAACACCACCGAACGCTTCGGCCCCGTGCGTGCGGTCGCGCCGCACCACGTGTTCGAGTTGGGCTTTGAAGCCGTGAACCGCAGCACACGGCACAAGTCGGGGATCGCAGTGCGCTTTCCGCGCATCCTGCGCTGGCGCCACGACAAGCCCGCGGCGGAGGCGGACACGCTGGAAACGCTGCGGTCATTGGCCCGCTGAGCCTTCGACGCCTTGAAAGGCGCGAGCAGGGGAACGACGCGGAAGACGTGGGAACAATGGGGAAGAGCGGGAAGCGCGCCGTCCCGCCAGCCTTGAATCCCATTCAACGGTGCCTTCCAGAATGGTCGCTTTTTCGCGCCAGGGCAGCGGCGCAACATGGCTGCACACCACGGACAAGGAGTCTTGCCATGAACCTCTTCACCGGTTTGTTGTTCAACCAGGGCTACATCTTTGATGCCGACCTGGCGATGTCGCTGGCTGGCGTTGAAACGGATACCAAGCAGGACGAAGCCCGCAAGCGCGAGCGCGATGCACGCATCGAGCGTCGCCGCCGTCGCGCCAGCTTCCACAACCATGCCGTGTCGTCGGTGTGTGGAACCACGGCGCTGTCGCCGTTTCGTTGAGGTTCACCCCTTCCCCCTCGCGGGAAGGGGGCAAGTTTCAGCGCGGAAACGAAGGTGTGTGAAACGACCTTCACCGCTCACGCCGAAACGACATCACCGCATCGAACCTGCAGGTCCACATGATGAGGACCTGCCATGCGTTCCACGATGCCCTTTGTTCCAGCGCTTCTCGCACTCGCCGCTGTCGCGGCCCCTGCATACGCGCAGGAACAGGTGAACGTCCCGGTCGAGGTGCTCGACCTGCAGCGTTACGCCGGGCAATGGCATGAGATCGCGCACCTGCCGATGTTCTGGCAGCGCGACTGCGTCGGCGACATCACCGCCACCTACACACCCAACGCAGACGGCACCGTCGGCGTGCGCAATGCATGCCGCACGAAAGACGGGAAGACCGACGTCTCGCAAGGCGTCGCGCGCCCGGTGGACGCCAAGCCCGGCGCGCTGGAAGTCCGCTTCGCGCCGGACTGGCTTTCGTGGCTGCCCATGACCTGGGCCGATTACTGGGTGATCGACCTCGACCCGGAATACCAGTGGGCCATCGTCGGCGGACCGGAGCGCGAGAACCTGTGGATCCTCTCGCGCGAGCCGCAGATGAACCGGGCGTTGTTCGAGCGGCTGAAGGCGTCGGCCGCGATGAAGGGGTACAACCTGCGCGAGCTGAAGGTGATGGCGCCGCTGCGCTGAAGGCGCCTGAATGGAGGTGTCGTCGTACCGCCGACGACGGGATCGGCCTAGAATGCGCGCCCAGAAGGCGATCGCGAGCCAACATGTCACGCAATTCCAAGGTCAAGCGCGACGCGCGCAAGAAGAAGGAGCCGGCCAAGGCCATCCGGCGCCTTGGCGCCGCCTTGCAGCCGCACGCCCAGTTGCTCGATGACGACAATTCGTCGATCGGCGGCGTGGGCTGGCGCGACGGGGAATGGCTGCTGGTGCTGGGAAGCCAGGTCGCCGCGCGCAGCGACAGCGCATCGATGGCGCTGGCGATGCTGCGCCACGTCGTCGCCGTGCAGGAACGCGCCGGCCGCGAACTGCGCCTGGAAGCCTCAGCGCCCTTGCTGCATGCCGCCGGCCGTGAAGCCGCGGCGTTGGGCCGGACGTTGGAGGAACACCTTGCCGCGCTCGAACAGGAGCGCATGGAACGCGAACCGCTCGCTCCAATGGTGACGCCTTCGTTGCCGCACTGAGGCCGCCTCTGGCCGTCGCATGGCGCCCGCCGCGTTGATCCGGACACCGATGTCGCAGGATCAATGCAATGCGCACTTCACGCGTCCGCTTCGCGCTGTTTGCCTGCCTGGTGGCGCTTCCGGCGCTGGCGCAGGACCTGCGCCCTGAATCGGTGGAGCGCTACGGCGGCACCTATTCGCCCGATTGCGCCAATGCCGCCGCGCCGCGCGTGCGAATCGCTGCCGACGGGCTGGAGATCGCCAGCGGCGTGCGCAAGATCCGCACGCGCACGACCATGGATTCCTACACCAGCTTCGGCGGCGCGCCCACCTCGCCGGTGCCGGAGGGCTACCAGGTCGAATTCATCGGCGATGACTTCTCGATCTATGTCTTCGAGGATGCCAAGGGCCTGCACGTCCCGCTGCACGATTACGTGCCGGCGGCCGCGCCGATCGTCGGCGCACAGGCGATGAAACTACGCTTCGGCCGCTGCCCCGCGCGCTGATATCGCGTTCACATGTTCTTCGCATCCGTCGGCCCGCGCGCGCCGAAGGTGAACTGCGCGCGCGCATGCGCCATCCTGTGCCATCGCGGCGATGGCCGCTTCGCATCGGAGTCTGCATGGAACTGGGCATGATCGGACTGGGCCGCATGGGCGCGAACATGGCGCAGCGACTCGTGCAGCATGGGCATCGCGTGGTGGGTTTCGATCCGGGCGCGCAGGCGCGCGAACGCGCCGCGCAGGGCGGCATCGAACCGGTGGATTCGCTGGGCGCGATGATCCAAGGCCTGCCCGCGCCACGCGTGGTGTGGATGATGGTGCCCGCCGGCGATCCGGTGGATCGCACGATCGAAGACCTGCTGCCGCTGCTGGCCGCCGGCGACACGATCATCGACGGCGGAAATTCCTTCTACAAGGACACGATGCGTCGCGGGCGCATGCTCGCCACGCACGGCATCGCCTATGTCGACTGCGGCACCAGCGGTGGTGTGTGGGGTCTGAGCGAAGGCTACAGCCTGATGGTCGGTGGCGACGAAGCCGCGGTGGAACGCCTGCATCCCGTGTTCGAGGCACTCGCTCCGGCGAGCGATAAAGGCTGGGGACGCGTGGGCCCCGGCGGTGCGGGGCACTTCACCAAGATGGTCCACAACGGCATCGAGTACGGAATGATGCAGGCCTACGCCGAAGGCTTCGCGATCATGCAGAAACGTGCGGATTTCGCGCTGGACCTGGGGCAGGTGGCGCAGATCTGGCGACACGGCAGCGTCGTGCGTTCGTGGCTGCTGGACCTGAGCGCCAACGCGCTGGAAGAGAATCCGACGATGGACGGCATCGCGCCGTACGTCTCCGATTCGGGCGAAGGCCGCTGGACGGTGGCCGAGGCGATCGAACTGGACGTGTCCGCGCCGGTCATCACGCTGTCGCTGCTGGAGCGGCTGCGTTCGCGCGAGGACGACTCCTTCGCCGACAAGCTCCTCGCCGCGATGCGCGCGCAGTTCGGCGGACACGCTATCCGCAAGGAGTGAGCGCGTCCGTTCGTCGGAGTGCCGCGTGATGCGGCGCCGCATCGCCCTACGCTGGCGCCGCGCGCATCCGCCGCATCCTTTACGGGGAGTACGACCATGACCACCGCGATCGCCGCTTCGCGTCCCACGAGCTACTGGGTGATTGCCGTCCTCGCATTGCTGTGGAACCTGCTGGGCGTGGCGATGTTCTGCATGACGTTGATGGCGACGCCGGAGCAGCTCGCGGCGATGCCGGCGGAACAGCGCCGTATCCTCGACGCGACGCCCGGGTGGATGCAGGTGGCGTACGGCGTGGCCGTGTTCGGCGGCGTGCTCGGCGCCATCGGCCTGCTGCTTCGCAAGCGATGGGCGGCGACGATGTTCCTGCTGTCTCTGGTTGGACTGGTGGTGCAGGTGCTGGCGGCGTTCCTGGTCACGCCGGCCTGGGAAGTGCTCGGCCCGGCGGGGCTGGTCATGCCGATCGTGCTGCTGGCGATCGCGATGTTCCTGCTGTCGTACTCGCGTCGCGCGGCGGCTCGCGGCTGGCTGTCCTGAGGCCCGGCCGACCCGGCGCGGCGGGCGAAGCCCCGACGCTCCGGGCTCGGCGTTCCGAGCAGAAGGCCTGACGCTCCGAGCTCGAAGCTCGGCGTTCCGAGCAAAAAGCCCGGCGCTCCGAGTTCCGGGCGCGGCGTTGCGAGCAAAAAGCCTGGCGCTCCGAGCTCCGAGCTCGGCGTTCCGAGCAAAAAGCCTGGCGCCCCGAGTTCCGAGCTCGGTGTTCCGAGCAAAAAGCCTGGCGTTCCGAGCTCCGGGCTCGGCGTTCCGAGCAAAAGGCCTGACGCTCCGAGCTCGAAGCTCGGCGTTCCGGGCAAAAAGCCCGGCGCTCCGAGTTCCGGGCGCGGCGTTGCGAGCAAACGACTCGCGTGCAGGGGCCCCAGGCGGGGTGTGGAACAATGGCCGCCACGCTGTGACGGCCCCCGCGAATGAATGCCCATCGCATCGCCTCTGTCCTGATGTTCGCGCTGCTGCTGGTCGCGTGCGCGACCACGCCACCGCCGCCGCCCAAGCCCATCGACACGTGGCGGCCTTCGCCCAACCACGACCAGCGCAGTCCGGTGATGATCGTGCTGCACCAGACGGAGATGGAAAGCGCGGAGGCGGCGCTGCTCACGTTGCAGACGCGTAATTCCGGTGGACGCGTGAGCGCGCATTACCTGATCGGCGACGACGGCGCGCTTTACCGGCTGGTCGCCGAAAGCCAACGCGCCTGGCATGCCGGCGCCTCACGCTGGGGCGGCGTGAGCGACCTCAACTCGGCGTCCATCGGCATCGAACTGGACAACGACGGCGTGGAGCCTTTCACCGACGCGCAGATCACCGCACTGCTGCGCCTGCTGGACGACATCACGGGCCGCCTGGATATCCCGAAGCATCTGGTGATTGGTCACGGCGACATCGCGCCGACGCGCAAGAGCGACCCCAGCGCGTTGTTTCCGTGGAAACGCCTGGCCGAGGCCGGTTATGGCCTGTGGCCGCGCGAACCGCTTGTGTCGCCGCCGCCGGGGTTCGACCCGTGGGCGGCGATGCGGCTGGTCGGTTACGACCTGCGCGATCCGGAAGCGGCGGTGCGCGCGTTCCATCGCCACTATCGCGGTAATGAGGCATCGCAATGGTTGCCGGGCGATGCGGAGATCCTGTTCGATCTGCAGATGCAGTTGATGGCAATGCCGGCGCCGGCGCCGGAGCCGACGCCTGTCTTGCCGTGACGCGTCCCGGGTGCGCTGCGCTTACCCGGGCTACAAGAACACCGTGATCTTCTGCTGTTGTAGCCCGGGTAAGGCCGCAGGCCGCACCCGGGTAAACCGCCTCAACGCCGCCGCAGCAGGTACACCAGCGCACCCACCACCAGCGCGACAGCGGCGGCAATCAGGTTTGCGACCTGCGCACTCGCCAGCAGCGCAAGGCTCAGCACGATTGCGCAGACCGGAATCAACGCCCCGCCGGGCAGGCGCAACGCGCCTTCGCGTTCGCCATGCCGATGCCGCAGCACCAGCACCGAGCCCGCGGTGCCGACGTAGGTGCACAGCCGCGACACCACTGACAACAGCGCCAGCTGCACGAACGAACCCGACAGCGCCAGCGCGAGCGAGACCGCGCCGATCAGCACGATGGAGACAGCCGGCGTGCGGAACGTCGGATGGATCGCGCCCAACCATCGTGGCCCGTAGCCGTCCTGCGACAGCGCAAGCAGATAGCGCGGCGCCATCAGCACCGTGTTGCTGCTGGTGCCCAGGATCGAAATGCTCGCGCCCACCGTCATCAACAACGCGAGCCACTCCCCACTGAAGCGCGAGGCCGCTTGCGCCAGTGGCGTGGACGAATGCGCAAGGTCGGGCAACGTCCCTAGCGCAACCCACTGCACGCTCACGTACACCAGCGTCACGGTGGAGATCATCGTGAGCAGCGCGAAGGGCACGTCGCGGCGCGGGTTGCGGTACTCGCCCGCGGCTGCGGGAAGGTTCTCGAAGCCGGCGTAGGCGAACAGCAGCAACAGCGCGGCTTCGGCGAGCGGCTTTGCCGTGAGCGGTGTGGCGGATGGCGAGGCCAGCGAGGTGTCCACATGGAACACGCCGATCGCGACGAACAGCGCCAGCGGCACGAGTTTGCCGATGGCCAGCAGCACACCGGCATTGGCCGCGGCGCGAACGCCGACGACATTGATCGCCACCAGCAACGCGATCGAGCCGGTCACGATCGACACACGCGCCCAGCCGGCATCGGCGGCGGGCCAGAAGTGCGTGACGGCCTCGGCCAGCCCGTTGGCCAGCGCGGCCGCCGTGGCGACGCGTGTGAGCAGCAGCATCCAGCCCACTTCGAAGCCGATGAAAGGCCCGAAGGCTTCGCGTGCGTAGAGGTATCCGCCGCCGGGCGCGTCGAAGTAACTCGCCGCCTGCGCGTAGCAGAGCACCAGCAGGCTCACCGCGAGCCCCGCGAGCAGCACGGCCCACAGGCTGGCCGGCCCCAGCAATGCCGCGGCGGCGGCGGGCAGCAGGTAGATACCGCTGCCGATGACGTCGTTGATCGACAGGCCGACGATCTGCCATCGGCTGACGGCGCGCAGCGTGCCCGGCGACGTGGTGGGCTGGTCCAAGGGCGCTCCCGCGGTCGACTCGCCTCCAGAGTGCCCGTCGCCGTGCCGCCTCGCCAAGCTGCGCCGCCGCATTTGCCACGGCGCAGACATGAAAGGCCGCCGGTGTGCACCGGCGGCCTTCGCGGTTGTTTCCTTCAGCGCGTTGCGATCAGAAGTCGTAGCGCAGCTGGATCTGCGCCAGGTCCAGGTCGGTGTCCTCGACCTCGAAGCGGCTGTACTCGCCGCGCAGGGCGACGTTGTCGGTGAAGCGATACTGCACGCCCACGCCGTAGGTCGGATCGGTGCCGTTGTCGTCGGTGTTGCCGACGATGGACGGAATCGAACGGTCCAGGTCCCAGCGCTGGAAGCCGGCCTTGCCGTAGATCGAGAACTGGTCGGTGACCGGCACGGTGCCGACGGCGGTCAGGTAGACCGAACTGGCTTCAAGCGGCGTACCGGTGCCGCGCGGTTCGAGCTTGCCGAAGTCGGCATAGCCGCCTTCCAGGCCGAAGTAGCGGTTGAACTGGTAACCACCGAAGACGGAGAACGCGGTGTCCTCGTCGTCGTAGGCGCCTTCGTCCACGAAGGACTGGCCCACACCCGCACCGGCGTAGAAGCCCTTGTCCGCGGCCTGCGCGCCGAAAGCGGCAGCGCTGGCGATGACGGCAACCAGGGCGGTGGACAGCATCTTGTTCTTCTTCATTGCGAATCGACTCCTTCGTGCGCGCCGTCGAATGGGGGAGGGAGCGGCGCTTCGTGCGTTGGGTCCTGGCGGAATGCCTGGGCGGCCATCGCTGCACGAAGAAGATGGGTGTCGCCATGGCGGAACAAAGACCGGAATCCGGGGATGCACTGTCCCGCAGCTGGAACCTGTCGCGCCGCGACCTTGCCGAATCGGGTGACTTGCGCCGGAAACCGGTCGCGCGGCGAACGCGCTCCTAAGATCGGGCGTCAGGCACCCGCCGTGCCGAGGCACCATGCGCGGCCAGACGCGGGCAAAGCCGCCGCCATCACCATCGGGGAAAGGAATCATGAAGACATGCATGCGGGCATTCGCCCTGTCGGCCGCGCTGTTCGCGGCTCCGGCCATTGCCAACGAGCCGTCCGACACGCCGGTTCCGGTGCAAGCCGAGGCGCCCGTCGCCAAGAAGAAGGCGGACGAACGCCTGGTCTGCGAGCGCATCCGCGCCACCGGAAGCAACAAGGTCGAGCGCGTCTGCAAGACCGCGGCGCAGCGCGAGGAAGAGCGCAACAGCGACAAGTCGCGCAACAGCCGTGAGGCTGCCGAGCAGATGACGCGCGGCGCCCGCCCCAAGCTCGGCGACATGTAAGCGGGACGCTGCAAGCAGAAATCGCGCGCCATGGGGTTAAGCCCGCGTCGATGCGCCATTCGCGATGCCGACGAGGTTCATCCGCGCCGGCGCAGAGTCGCGCTGCGGTTTGCCCATCGCCACGCGAGGGCACGCCGCGAGGCCCCGCGAGAGGGCGGAAACTTCGGGTGTGTGGCGCGAAAGGCGGCTTCGGCCGCCTTTCGCTTTTCCGGCGGGGGAGACGGCCATGGACAATTCGCCCCGCGCATCCACCACGGGGCCAGCGCCGTGCATGCGACAATGAAGCACGATGAACAGTCCCCTGGATCTAGCGCACCTTCGTCGCAGCTGTTCGCAATGCTCGCTCCAGCAGCTTTGCCTGCCGGCGGGCATCAGCGGGCCTGAGCTGGATCGTCTCGACGATATCGTCCGCCGCCGTCGCACCATCGGGCGCGGCGAGCGCCTGTTCCGCATCGGCGACAGCCTTGCGTCGGTCTACGTCGCGCGCGATGGCGCGTTCAAGACGGTGACCCTGAGCGAAGACGGTGACGAGCAGGTGCTGGGTTTCCATCTGCCGGGCGAACTGATCGGCCTGGACGCACTGGGCGGCGGTTCGCATCGCTGCGAAGCGGTGGCGCTGGGCGACGCGAACGTGTGCGAAGTGCCGTTCGACCAGCTCACCGACATCGCCACGCAGTTGCCCGGATTGCAGCACCAGCTGCTGCGCGTGATCGGCCACAGCCTCAACCGCGACCACGACCACATGGGCATGCTGGTGCGGCGCCAGGCGAACGAGCGCATCGCGTTGTTCCTGCATGGGCTGGGCGAGCGTTTCCGCCAGATCGGCCAGTCCTCCACGCAGTTCAAGCTGCCGATGAGCCGTGAAGACGTCGCACGTTACCTCGGCCTTGCACTGGAGACGGTGAGCCGTGGGTTCACGCGATTGCAGGAGGACGAGGTGATCGACGTGCACGGGCGTCGCGTGGAGATCCTTGATGTCGAGGAGCTTGCGCGACTGGCGCACGGCCTCGAGGAAGCCCCCCCCCGCGCCCGCCGCACGCGCGCTGCTTCGTGAACGAACCGGGCCGCCTCACGCCGACGGCGTGACGCATCCCAGCGCCGACAGCACCGCGTGCAGTTGCGGCACCTGCATCAGCCACGGCGCCGACAGCGTCAGCAACCCGGCGACCATCACCAGCGACGCGCCCGCGTTGCGCCAGCGTGTCTGCAACCAGCGCCCCAGGCGCGCGCCGCTCCACGTCAGCGGAAGCATCACCGGCAACGTGCCCAGGCCAAAGGCGAGCATCGTCATCGCGCCGTGCAACGCGCTGGCCTGGAGCCACGCGGCGGCGAGCAGGGTCGTGCTCAGTCCGCACGGCAACCAGCCCCACAGCACCGCAAGCCCGATACGCTTGGCGCGCGAATCCGCCGGCAGCAGGCGCTGCTGGAGCGGACGCAGCCACGCCCACATGCGCGCGCCGGCGCCGCCAAGCGACGCCAGGCGGCCGCGTCGATCGAACAGTCGCAACGCGACCACGACCAGCACCAGCCCCACCAGCATGCGAAGCGCCGTGGCGAGCCCATCGATCCGCGCCACGCCGACGATACCGTGGCCGAGGCCGCCGGCAATGGCGCCTGCAATGACGTAGCCGCCAACCCGCGCGAGGTTCGCTTCCAGCGCCGGCGCGAGGGAGCGTCGCATCGTCGCTGTGCCTGCACCCTGCGCCGTGACAGAGAAACCCGTCGCGATGCCGCCGCACATCGCCGCGCAGTGCGCGCCGCCCAGCAACCCGCTGAGCGATGCGGCGCCGAGCGTCAGCCAGTCAATCGCCATCGTGCGGCTCGTTCGCGGATTTGTTGACGGCTTCGCTGGCCGGTGCGGGCAGCGGATCGTCGCGCAGGATGTCGATGGCGGGCGTGTCCAGATCGTCGAACTGGCCGCGTCGCACCGCCCACACGAACGCGCCGATGGCGATGCCCAGCAGGATCAGGCTGATCGGCACGAGCAGCAGCAGGATGTTCATGCGGCCCTCCGGTCGTTGCGTTGCCCCCGGCTGAGCCGGAGCGCGTTGAGCGTGACCAGCAGCGAGGAGCCGGCCATGCCGAGTGCGGCGATCCACGGGGTGACATGCCCCGTCGCCGCCAGCGGAATCGCGAGCACGTTGTAACCCAGCGCCCAGGCCAGGTTCTGCCGCACGATGCGCTGCGTGCGCCGCGCCAGCACGATCGCCTCCGGCACGCGCAACAGGGTTGGGCTGGTGACGACGAAATCGGCCGCGCGTTGCGCGAGCGCGGCCCCCTGCGCCATCGCCAGCGACACATCGGCACCGGCGAGCACCGGTGCATCGTTCAGGCCGTCGCCGACCATCGCGACGACCTCGCCGCGTGACTGCGCGTCGCGCACTCGGGCGAGTTTCTGTTCGGGCGTCTGCCGTGCGTGGAAGGCCTCGATGCCGACCTGTCGCGCGAACCCTGCGACGGCATCAACGGCATCGCCGCTGCACAACTCGACCGCAACGCCGCACTCGCGCAGCGCGGCGACCGCGTCACGCGCGCCCTCGCGCATGGTTTCGCGCACGGTGATGCGCGCCAATGCCCGCGTGCCATCGCCAAGCCACAGCGCACCGTCGTCGGTGCGCGATGCGGCGAACTCCGCACGACCCAGGCGCCAGTGCGTTCCGTCGACATCGCCTTCGATGCCGTAACCCGCCACGGCATGCACGCCGTGCGCGACGCGATCGTCCTCGACATGCGCCAGTGCCTGCGCGAGCGGATGCGCGCTGCCGCGTTCCAGGGCCGCGGCGATGGACAACGCGGCGGCCGCCTCCATGCCATCGAACGTCGCGACACTGTCGAGTTCGGGTCGGCCGTTGCTGAGCGTGCCGGTCTTGTCGAGCACCACGCGATCCACGCGCGCCAGCGTGGACAGCGCGTCCTCGCGAACGCCCAGCACACCGATGCGCGCCAGTGCGCCATGCGCGGTGGTCAGCACCGTCGGAATGGCCAGCGACAGGGCGCACGGGCAACTCACGACGAGGAGTGCGAGCGTGACTTCCAGCGCCCGTGCCGGCTCGTGGACGTGCCACCACGCGTACGTGGCGCCCGCGCACAGCAGCAACGCGACGACGAAGAAGCCGGCCACGCGCTCGGCGACACGGGCGAGTTGCGGACGCGCCGATTGCGCCTGTTCAACCAGGCGCGTGAGCTGCGACAGGCGCGTGTCGGCCCCGGTTCGCACCACGCGCAGTCGCGCGGAGGCTTCGCGGCAGATGCTGCCGGCCAGTGCGCTTTCACCCGCCTCGCGCCGCACGGGCGTGGATTCACCGGTGATCAAGGCTTCGTCGAACGACGCGGCGCGATCGAGCAGCACGCCGTCGGCGGGTACCGCCTCGCCCGCCGCCACGCGCAGGACGTCGCCGATGTCGATCTCGCCGAGTGGAACCTGCTGCGCCGAACCGTCATTGCGTTCACGCAGCGCCAACGCAGGCCGCGCCCGTGCGAGCGCATCGATCTGCGCGCTGGCGATGCCGCGCGCGCGCTGTTCGAACATGCGCGCCACCAGCAACAGCAGCACGAACATCACCGCCGCGTCGTACCAGACATGCGTGCCGCCACGCAGCGTCTCCACCAGGCTGGCGATGTAGGCCAGCAGGGTGGATCCGGCGATCAGCGTATCCATGCCCACGCGCCGGCCGCGCAGTTCGCGCCACATGCCTTCCAGGAACGGCCAGCCGGAATAGAAGACCACCGGCGTGGCGACCAGGAACGTTATCCAGCGGAAGAAATCGCGCGTGGCCACCGGCATCTGTTGCGCGGTGTCCAGGTACAGCGCCTCGGCGAACATCATCGCCTGGATCGCGCCCAGGCCCGCGACGCCAAGGCGCAGCAGCCAGCGGCGACGTTCGCGACCTTGCGCCTGCTCGCGCGCATCGCCCGTCGCCAGCCACGGGCGATAGCCCAGTGCGGCAAGCCGCTGCATCAACGTTGAAAGCGCCACGCGCTGCGGATCCCACGCGAGCGTCACGCGCCCGGTCACCGCGTTCGCGCCCGCATCGAGCACGCCCGCCTGGCGACGCAACGCACGGTCGATCAACCAAGCGCATGCGGCGCAGCGCATGGCGTCGGTGAGCACGGTGATCTCGCGTCCGCCGGGAACGACGCGGCTGTGCTCGGCCAGCACGACGTCGCGATCCCATGCGCCGAAGTCCGCCGCGTCCGCCTGGACGCGGCCGGCGGGGGATGTGCGCAGGGTGTAGTAATCGTCCAGCGCGGCTTCGCGGATCCACGTCGAAGCGGCGGCGCAGCCGTTGCAGCAGAAGGCGCGGTCGCCATCGCCAATCGCCTCGGACGCGAGCGCTTCGCCGCAGTGATGGCAGGAGCCCCTTTCGGCAACCTGCGTTTCCCGGAGTGGAAGCGCCGCGTCCATCGTCACTTGCCGGACAGTACCGGTCCCAGATGCGCCGCGCCCTGGCCGGAAATGAGGCGGCCGCGCAGGCGCCACTGCGCATCGGGCGGCGCCAGCTGCAGCAGCCAGTCGTGGTCGGTCGGAAGATCGAGGTCGGCATGCCAGCCCATTTCGCTGGGCGCAAGCGTCACGGTGCGGTCGAGCGAGGCATCGCTGGGATGCGACAGCACGATCGTCAACACGGCATCGCGCGGCACTTCGCCCGTCGAGAACCCGCCGCCGACCGGCAACAGGTCGATGCCCTTCGCGTCCACGTGCAGTACCGCCGAGAGCTTCATCGACTGCGCGCGTTCGTCAGGACCCAGCTCGGTCGTCTGGATCTGCGCGGTGCGCTGGACGGTGTCGATCACGGCATCGTCGCCGCCGCTTTCCAGCGCGACCACCACCAGTCCGACGCCGGCGACGATCGACAGGATCGGCAGCCCGATCACCAGCCACATCACGGGATTGCGGGGTTTCACGGCCAGGCTCATCACATCGGTCCGAAGAAGGTCGAGGGCACGGCGGCGTTCGCGGCGCCGTCGACACGCTCGACACGGAAGGTTACCTCCTGCTTGCCACGCACGCCGGGCGGCGCCGACAGCACCAGCGGGAGGTTCAGCACCTGCTCGGCCTGCGCATCCACGTTCTGCGGGCCGCCGCGCAGTTCAATGCCGGCGGGCGCGTCCACATGGATGCGGAACGAGCGCGGCGCGACGTCCTTGTTGACGAGCTTGAGGGTGTAGGTGTTCTCGATGCGGCCGCCTGCGGCCTCGCGATATAGCGCGTTGCGATCGCGCAGCACCTCGGCGATCAGCGGGCTGCGGTTGCCCACGCCCCACGCCCAGGCCGCGCAAAGCGCGAGCAGCAGCACGCCATAAAACAGCACGCGCGGACGCGCCACGCGCGTGGGCTTTCCGTCGATTGCGTTCTGCGTGGAGTAGCGGATAAGGCCCTTGGGATAACCCATCTTGTCCATCACCGAATCGCAGGCGTCGATGCACGCACCGCACGCGATGCATTCGTACTGCAGGCCGTTGCGGATGTCGATGCCGGTCGGGCAGACCTGCACGCAGATCGTGCAGTCGATGCAGTCGCCCAGCTGCTCGGGTTCGAACTTCGGCAGCGGTTGCGCGACCAGGCCGACGTCGGTGACTGCGGTCGTGCCGGCGGCGCCGAGCGTGACCGCGTTGCCGGCCCGCGCGCCACGGAACACGTAGTCGTAGGCGGTAGCCGGATCGAGCAGGCCGCGGGCGCGCTGGAGCACGCTGGTGAGGCCGCGCTTGCGCGGGCCGCGCGGTTCGCCGCGCATCGGGTCGTAGGCGATGATGAGTGTGTTGCGGTCGAACATCGCGCTCTGGAAGCGCGCGTAGGGACACATGTACTTGCAGACCTGTTCGCGCAGGAAGCCCGCGTTGCCCCAGGTCGCCAGTGCGTAGAACAGCACCCAGAAGGTTTCCCAGCCGCCCCAGCCGGGCGCGTGTCCGAAGAAGGGAACACGCGCGGCCAGGTCGGTGATGGGCGTGAAGAATCCGACGAAGGTGAAGCCGGTCCAAAGTGCGAACACGACCCACAGCACGTGCTTGCCGCCCTTGCGCAGGAGCTTGTGGCCCGTCCATGGCGCGGCGTCGAGCTTCATGCGCGCGTTGCGGTCGCCTTCGGTCCAGCGTTCCATCCACAGGAACACTTCCGTCCACACCGTCTGCGGGCACGCGTAGCCGCACCACAGGCGGCCGGCGATGGCAGTGAAGAAGAACAGCGACAGGCCGGCGATGATCATCAACACCGCGAGCAGGAAGAAGTCCTGCGGCCAGAAGTTCAGTCCGAACACGTAGAACTTGCGCGCCGGCAGGTCGAACAGCACCGCCTGGCGTCCGCCCCAGCGCAGCCACGGGAACACGTAGAACATGCCCAGCAGCACGACGACCGCGACGTTGCGCCAGGTCTGGAACACGCCGCTGACGCTGCGCGGATAGATCTTCCGCTCGCTGACGTAGAGGGCGTTGCCGCCGTCTTCGAGGAGGTCGATCGCGATCTTCTTGTTCATTGCGTGGGGGCTACTCGGGCCGAAGCGGCCCGTTGAAACGGCTGGACGGACGCAGCAGCACCCAGGTGAAGGCGCTGGAAGCGGCGGTGGCGATCCAGAACATGAAAAAGCCCAGGCTGTACCCGAGCGTGCGTGTCATCGGAAGGTCGGGAAAGGTCATGTCGCGCAGCGTGAGTGGATCGACGTAGGCGAAGAACACCATCGTCGCGATGCACGCGGCGAAGAAGCTGGGCCACAGGATCGCCCCGAGCCGCTGCGAGAGCGGTCGGGGCGGGTGGTCGAATCGCGGTGTTGGCTGGCTCATGACAGCTTGCTCACCTCAAGGGGCTCAACGCGTGGCGGTCACCGTGGCTTTGGTCGGATGCGAGAGCGACCAGACGTAGGCCGCGGCCAGGCGCGAACGCGTTTCGCCCAGCGTCGTGCGCCATGCGGGCATCACGCCGTGGCGGCCGTTCTCGATGGTCTGGCGCAGGCTTTCGCTGCTGCTGCCGTACAGCCAGTAGTCGTCGGTGAGGTCCGGCGCACCCATCGCGGTATTGCCCTTGCCGTCCACGCCGTGGCACGCGATGCACACGCCGTTGTAGAGGCTCTTGCCCTGCGCGGCCATGTAGTTGTTCTGCATGCTGTCCGGATCCGACAGGGTGCGCACGTAGGCGACGACGTAATCGACCGCGTTGTCGCCGCCCATGCCGGTGAGCACCTTGCCCCATTCGGGCATCACGCCTTCGCGGCCTTCCAGCACCGAGTGCAGCACGTCGTCCGGCGTGCCGCCCCAGTGCCAGACCTGGTCGGTGAGGTTGGGATAGCCGACCGCGCCCTGTGCAGTGGACCCGTGGCAGGTCGCGCAGGTGTTGTTGAAGATCGACCGGCCTAGGGCGACCGCCTTCGGGTCGCGTGCGATCACGTCGATCGACTTGCCCGCATAGGGTGCGAACGTCGCTTCCAGCTTCGCGTCGTCGCGTGCCTTGTCCCTGGCCTGCTCGCCTGCGGAGGTCCACTTCGCCACGCCGGCGAAGGCACCCAGGCCCGGATACCAGACCAGGTAGACGATGGCGAAGACGATGGTGATGTAGAACAGGTTCACCCACCACTTCGGCATGGGCTTGTTGTACTCGGTGAGGTTGCCGTCCCAGATGTGGCTGGTGTCGGTGGGGGCGGGATCGCCCGGCCGGCGCTTGCCGGTCCACCAGATCAGCCACACGCAACCCAGGATGTTGATCGCGACGATCACGATCACGTAGATGGACCAGCCGGTGGTCATTGCTGCTTCTCCCGGTCTTCGTCGAGCGGCATGCGTGCGGCCGCGTCGAATTCTTTCTTGCGCTTGGGGCTCCAGGCCCAGACCCAGCCGGCCACGAACAGCACCAGCAGGACGGTCGTGACGATTCCGGACACCATGTCAGCCTCCCCTCGGAGCGTGACGGCCCAGGCCCTGCAGGTAGGCGACGACCGCATCCATCTCGGTCTTGCCGTCCACCGCGGCCGGCGCGCCGGCGATGTCTTCGTCGGTGTAGGGGTCGCCAATGGTGCGCAGCGCCTTCATGTGCGACTGCACCTGTTCCCCGTCGAGCTTGTTCTTCGAAAGCCACGGGAAGCCGGGCATGTTCGATTCGGGCACGACGTCGCGCGGGTTCTGCAGGTGCACGCGATGCCAGTCGTCGGAATAACGACCGCCGACGCGCGCAAGGTCCGGCCCGGTCCGCTTGCTGCCCCACTGGAACGGATGGTCGTAGACCGATTCGCCGGCCAGTGAGTAGTGGCCGTAACGCTCGGTTTCGAAGCGCAGCGTGCGCACCATCTGCGAATGGCAGTTGTAGCAACCCTCGCGGACATAGACGTCGCGTCCGGCCAGTTCCAGCGCGGGGTAGGGCTTCACGCCGGGCAGGGGCTCGATCGCTTCGGCCTGGTGCATCAGCGGAACGATTTCCGCCAGGCCACCGAAGGAGACGGCCACGGCGATCAGCACGGCCATGAGGCCGACGTTGGTTTCGACTTTCTCGTGTGAATGGCTCATCTCGTCGGCCTCAGGCGTGCGCGCTCGCGGCGTCCGGCGGCATCACCGGAGTGGGCACCAGATCTCGCGCCTGCTGCCAGGTGCGGATCACGTTCCAGGCCATCACGAACATGCCGGCCAGCACGATCAGGCCGCCGGCCAGTCGGCCCAGGTAGTAGGGGTAGGTGGCGTTGAGCGCCTCGACGAAGCTGTAGGTCAACGTGCCGTCGGGGTTGGTGGCGCGCCACATCAGGCCCTGCATGACGCCGGCGATCCACATCGAGACGATGTAGAACACCACGCCGACCGTGTGCAGCCAGAAGTGCAGGTCGATGGCCTTCACCGAGTACATGCGCTCCTGCCCCAGCAGTCGCGGCAGCATCGAATAGACCGCGCCCACGGAGATCATCGCCACCCAGCCCAGGGCGCCTGCGTGCACGTGGCCGACGGTCCAGTCGGTGTAGTGCGACAGCGAGTTGACGGTCTTGATCGACATCATCGGACCTTCGAAGGTCGCGATCATGTAGAACGACACCGCCACGATCAGGAACTTCAGGATCGGATCGGTGCGCAGTTTGTCCCACGCGCCAGAGAGCGTGAGGATGCCGTTGATCGCGCCGCCCCAGCTGGGCGCCAGCAGCACCAGCGAGAACACCATGCCCAGCGACTGCGCCCAGTCCGGCAGCGCGGTGTACTGCAGGTGGTGCGGGCCGGCCCACATGTACACGGCGATGAGCGCCCAGAAGTGCACGATGGACAACCGGTACGAATACACCGGCCGGTTGGCCTGCTTGGGAACGAAGTAGTACATCATTCCCAGGAAGCCGGCGGTCAGGAAGAAGCCCACCGCGTTGTGCCCGTACCACCACTGCGCCATCGCATCGACCGCGCCGGAGTACACCGAGTACGACTTGCCCCAGCTGGCCGGGATGGAGATGTTGTTGACGATGTGCAGCAGCGCGACGGTGATGATGAAGGCGCCGTAGAACCAGTTCGCGACGTAGATGTGCTTCACGCGTCGCTTGACGATGGTTCCGAAGAACACCACCGCGTAGGACACCCAGACGATGGCGATCAGGATGTCGATCGGCCATTCGAGTTCGGCGTATTCCTTGCCCTGCGTGAGGCCCAGCGGCAGCGTGATGGCCGCCGCGACGATGACCGCCTGCCAGCCCCAGAACGTGAAGGCGGCCAGCTTGTCGAACGCCAGCCGCACGTGGCAGGTGCGCTGCACCACGTGGTAGCTGGTGGCGAACAGCGCGCAGCCGCCGAAGGCGAAGATCACCGCGTTGGTGTGCAGCGGGCGCAATCGGCCGTAGCTCAGCCACGGGATGTCGAAGTTGAGCGCCGGCCAGTACAGCTGGGCGGCGATGATCACGCCGACCAGCATGCCGACAATGCCCCAGACCACCGTCATCGCGGTGAACTGGCGCACGAGCTTGTCGTTATAGGTTTCTGGTTGTGTATGCATGATGGGCACTCCCGAGCGGCAGGGACCGGGGTCGGCGGCATGTTATGAACGCGTTCAGGGGCCGCGCTTGATTTCGATCAAAGCGTCGGCTACGCGATTCAAACGCAAATGGCTGAGGCCGGCGGACCGTTCGGCGGCTGTTCCGGGCGACGGCGTCAGGCGCCCACGGCGTGCGGCTGGATGAGACCCGTGCCAATGCCGGCAGCCACCAGGGCGATCAGGGCGATTGACAGGCCGATGCGCCAGGTCAGCGCGTTGACCGCCCGCTTGCTCTCCCCGCGGTCGGTAAGCATGTAGAACAGCGCCGCGCCGAGGTTGTAGACGATCAGCGCCAGGAAGCCGACGACGACAAGGGTCTTCATGTGAGGTCCGGTGGGGTGCGTGAAGGAGAGGCCGTCCGCGCCAGCCAGCGCATGCGCGCGATGAGCGCCACCGCCATGACGCCCAGGTACAGCCCGTAGGCCAGCGACGTGGCGAAGACCTGCTTCCACATGGGGCCGTATCCGGCATCGGCGTGCGCCATGCCCCAGTACATGCCGGCAAACGCCGCGGCCGTGGCGGTGGTCAGCGCGATCGAATCAAAGGCCAGTCGCATCGGCCCGCGCGGTTGCCGCGGGTAGCGCCAGAACAGCACCGACAGCACCGCGAACCACGGCGCGAACAGGATCATGGCGAGGTTGAGCTGGACGCCGGTGGACACGGGGGCACTCGGACGGAGAGAGCGGGTGCGCGCAGTCTAGGTCGACCGTATCAGTTTCAGTAGAATCAGAAAGCCGACAGAAAAACCATATCAGTTGCCCGAGGGGACACCCCGGTGAAGCGCTACGAAGCCTTGGCCGACGACCTGGCCCGATCCATCCAGTCCGGCGCGTTCCGCCCGGGCGCGCGCCTGCCTTCGGTTCGCCAGACCACCACGGCCCGGCGCATCAGCCCGTCCACCGTCTTCCAGGCGTATTACCTGCTGGAAGCGCGAGGGCTGATCGAGTCGCGCGCGCGGTCGGGCTATTACGTCGCGGCAAGGCCGCCGCGCCTGCCGCCGGAACCCGAATCGGCCTCGCGTCCGGATGGCGATTCCCGCCCCGTCGATGTCAGCGAACTGGTGTTCGACGTCCTGCAGTCGGCGATGCAGCGCGACCTGGTGCCGTTCGGCTCGGCCTTCCCGAGCCCGCTGTTGTTCCCGCTGCCGAAACTGGGCCGCGCGATCGCCGCGGCCGCGCAGGATCTGGACCCGTGGAGCACCGTCGACGACCTCACGCCGGGGCAGGCCGAACTGCGCCGGCAGATCAGCCTGCGCTACCTCATCGACGGCATCGACGTGGCGCCCGAGGAAATCATCGTCACCAACGGCGCGCTGGAGGCCTTGAACCTTGGCATCGCAGCGGTGACGAAACCGGGAGATGCGGTGCTGGTGGAATCGCCGTGCTTCTACGCGGTGCTGCAATCGCTGGAGCGTAACGGCCTGCGCGCGGTGGAAGTGCCGACGCATCCACGCGACGGCGTGGACCTGCATGCGCTGGAACAGGCGATCGTGCGCCACGCGCCGCGCGCATGCTGGCTGATGCCGACCTTCCACAACCCCCTGGGCGCGACCATGCCGGAAGACGCCAAGCGCGATCTCGTATCGCTGCTGGCGGGGCATGGCATTCCGCTCATCGAGGACGATGTCTACGCCGAACTCCACTACGGCGCGCGGCGCCCGCTGCCGGCCAAGGCGTTCGACCGCGACGGCGGCGTGATCCACTGCTCCTCGTTCTCCAAATGCCTGGCGCCGGGCTATCGCATCGGCTGGGTCGCGGCCGGACGCTTTGCCGACACCATCGCGCGCAACAAGCTCACCACGACGCTCAACACCAACGTGCCAGCGCAACGCGCGATCGGCCGCTACCTTCAGGGCGGCGGCTACGACCGTCATCTGCGCCGTCTGCGCGCGACGCTTGCGCAACAGCAGGCCAGCTACATCGCCGCGGTCTCGACGTTCTTTCCGGAAGGCACGAAAGTCACGCGCGCGACGGGCGGCTACTTCGCCTGGATTGAATTGCCGGAAGGGCGCGACGCCCTGTCTTTGCATCGACGCGCCTTGCAGGCAGGCATCAGCATCGCGCCGGGGCCAATCTTCTCCGCCAGTCGCGGCTTCGGGCGCTGCCTGCGACTGAACTATGGGCATCCGCTCGACGCGCGCATCGAACAGGCCTTGCAGACGCTAGGCGCGCTGGCCGGTTAGACCGTGCGCGAATACCGCGCCGGTGCCGGTGTCAGTGCCGCCTGCGGCCGGGGCAGGTAGCCGTCGAAACACATCGCGATCACGCGAAGCAGCAGGCTTCCTGCGCGCGTGGCGACGATACGTTCGGGTTCGATCCAGACCAGACCGTCGTCCTGCAGCAGCTTCAGGCGCTGCAGCGCATCGCCGAAGTAACGCGCGAAGTCGATGCCGTGGATTCGCTCGATCGCGCCGATCGACACTTCGCCCTGGCACATCAGGCGCTGGATCACGTCCGCGCGCAACTGGTCGTCCGGTGTCAAACGCAACCCACGCCACACCGGAAGACGCGGCGTGTCGATGGCTTCTTCCCAGGCTTGGAGTTCGCGCGGGTTCTGGCTGTAGGTGTCGCCGATGCGGCTGATCGCACTGACGCCAAGCCCGATGAGGTCGCAATCGGCGTGCGTGGTGTAGCCCATGAAATTGCGATGCAGACCTCCGCGCGCCTGGGCGAGCGCAAGTTCATCATCCGGTAGCGCGAAGTGGTCCATGCCGATGTGGACGTAGCCGGCTGCGGTGAGCCGCTCGATCGCCAAGCGCAGCAGATCCAGCTTGAGCTCGCCCGAAGGCAGATCTTCGACGCGGATCTGCCGCTGCGGCTTGAACATCTCCGGCAGGTGCGCGTAGCTGTACACCGCAAGGCGATGCGGGCGCGCGCCGATCACGGTGTCGAGCGTGCGCGAGAAACCATCCAGCGTCTGCAACGGCAGCCCGTAGATCAGATCCACGTTCACCGAGCGCATGCCGTGGATTCGGCAGGCCTCGATGATCGCCAGGGTTCCCGTGACATCCTGTTCGCGATTCACCGCGCGCTGCACGTCCGGGTCGAAATCCTGCACGCCCAGGCTTGCACGGTTGAAGCCCGCATCGGCGAGTTCGGCGATGTCGTCCGGTGTCAGCTCGCGCGGGTCCAGTTCGATGGAGATGTCGCGATGGGCGGCGTCGCTGAAGCGGAAGTGGTCGCGCAGGTCCTGCACCGTTGCGCGCAGCTGCGCGGGTGTGAAGAAGTTGGGCGTGCCGCCGCCGAAATGCAGCTGGACGGCTTCGCGGTCGGGATCGAACAACCCCGCCATCATCCCGATCTCGCGTGCCAGCCGCGTGCGGTAGGGCTCGCTGCGCTCGCGGTCGCGCGTGATCACGCGATTGCAGCCGCAGTAAAAGCACGGGCTTGCGCAGAACGGAACGTGCACGTAAAGCGACAGGCGGCTGGGAATCGGATCCCCGTTGCTGTTGCGCGCCGCTTCCCTCAGCTGTTCCTCGCCGAAGTCGCAGCTGAACTGGGGCGCGGTGGGATAGGAGGTGTAGCGCGGGCCCGGCCGGTCGTAGCGACGCAGCAATTGCGTGGGAAATGAGGGAGCGATGGGCATGCGCGGGAGCCTATCGGCGGGGCGCGTGGAGTTCTTGACCTCGATCAATTCGCCGCGCGCCGCAGGCCGGCGGGCGCGTGAACGCGCGCCGCGGCCGACAAGCGGGTGGCGGCCGTTGCGCCCGCGTTCGGCCAGGATGCCTAGAATCCGCGCAATGGCCCGCCCACGCGCCATCGCAGCCGTCCTGTTCGTACTGGCGTTCTCGATCGCCGCCACCGCGCACGCGCGCACGGTGTATCGCTGCGTGCGCGATGGCACGGTCAGCCTTTCCACCGCGCCCGAGCCCGGTTCGCGCTGCACCCCGAAGCAGATCGACGACAACGCAGCGAGCGTGCCGAACCTGTTTGGCACGGGGGAGGCGGTAAGCGGCGTTCTGTACGAGCGTACGCAGGACGGAAAGATGGTGTACGGCACGCGCAAACTGCCGGGCTCGGTGAAAGTGCTTTCGTTCACCGTGCCCGCGCCGCCCGGCGAGCCGGCGCACACCGGGCTGGGCCGCGTCAGCCCGCCCCGACTGGACCGCTATCCGAAACAGTTCCGCGCCGCGGCGAAGGCAACGGGCGTCGAAGAGGCATGGTTACGTGCCATCGCGCACGCCGAGAGCGATTACGATTCCGCCGCCGTGTCGAGCAAGGGCGCGCAGGGCGTGATGCAGCTGATGCCCGATACCAGTCGCGAATACGGCGTTGCCGACCCGTTCTCACAGGACGAATCGATCATGGCCGGCGCGCGCCACATGCGTGCGCTCATGAAGCGCTACCGCAACGACATGACGCTGGTCGCGGCGGCGTACAACGCGGGGATCGGCACCGTGACGCGTTACGGTGGCGTGCCGCCATACGCGGAGACGCAGGCCTATGTCGCCAAGGTGCAGGCGTTGTACGGAAGCTATCGCACGGCGCTGGCGAAGCCTTCGCAGAAATCGCGCACCGGCACGCTGTCTTCTCCGTAGCTCCTACGCCATCGCCTTGCTGGCTTCGTACGGAAGGTGCGTGCCACCGGCGGTGGTGATGATGCTCTCGGTGCGGTCGAGGAAATCCTTGTCGCCATCGAGCACGACGAGGATGCGGCCCGCCTGGATTTCGTCGTCGAACTTGCGGCGGATCGGGTCGGGCAACGACGATCCAACCAGCGCCGATGCCCACGATCCCACCAGCGCGCCTGCAACCGCCGCAGCGGCAGCGCCGGCAAGCGTCAAGCCGATCGGGGTTATCACGATCGCCGCAAGCCCCGCGAGCAATCCCGCTGCGCCGCCGTAACCGGCGCCGCGCAATGCGGCGGGAATCAGGTCGGTATCGGCTTCCTTGAACTCGTTCGGGATCTCTTCCAGTTCGATATCCGAACGCGCGACGAGCAGGATGTCGTCGTCGTGCACGCCGACACCGCGCGCTGCGTTCATCACGGCTTGCGCGGTGTCGAGATCGGGCGTGCTGAATACATGGCGGACTTTCATTCCGGTTCTCCGTCGTCCATGGCGCCGGCACGCGGCGTCGATGGCCGCAGCTTTGCCGCGCTGCGGTTACAGCAACGTGATGAACGCGGGCCTCGCGCGTGCGGTGATAAGGTGCGCGCACCTTCCAACACGGATGATGTCCATCATGCGTCGATCCATGCGTTTTCCGCTGCTTGCATGCGTGATTGCCACGTGCACGCTGACCGCTTGCCAGGCGCCGTCACCATCCGCATCGGAGCAGGCACAACCGCCAGCCACCGACACGCCGCAGGTCACCGCCGACACCTCGAAGCAGCCTGCGCGCACCACCGATCAGCCCGCGCCGGGTGAAGCCGCATCGCCGGCTGCGCCCGAAGTGACGCCCGCGGCATTCGTCGACAAGGTATGGCGTGTGAGGTCCTCCAGCGCGGTCGCGCCCGATACCGTGTATGCCTTCCTTTCCGACGGCACGCTGGTGGTCGATTCGCCCGGCGGCACGCCGATGCACGGGCAATGGCGTTTCGAAGGCGGCAAGCTGACGATGATCGAGGAAGGGCAGTCGTACCCCACCGACATCCTTCGGTTGGACGCCAGCGAACTGCACCTGCGCAGCCACAACCCGGGTGAACCGGTGGATATCGTCCTGACGCTCGCGCCGGATGCGCCCCTACCGAAGGTGAAGTAACGATGCTTCCCGCGATCGACGTGCAATGCCCGTATTGCGGCGAGCCGCTGACGCTGTTCGTCGAGGACTCCGCGGGCGCGCAGTCGTACGTCGAGGATTGCCACGTGTGCTGCCGCCCTATGGTGGTGCGCGTGCGCGTGGATGAAGACGGCGAGCTCGACGTGGATGTCGCTCGCGAAGACGAAGGGTGACCGGCGCGGTCAACGCGCCTGCGACAGGCGCGTTGACGACCCGCGTGGTGAAGGTTGTGTTCCGTTCAGTCCAGTGACGCGCGCCATGACAGCGAGAACTTCGGCGCAGGTCACATTCGCGCGTGCCTGCCGTCACCGATCAACCCGCTTCCTAGCTGCCACGCGCCCTGGAATGGTTAAAGCAACGTTGCTTTAACGCCCGCCGACGCGGGGCCGTTCATGACATGACGGGCAAGGTCGATCCGTGCGAGACGCCTTGGGCAAGAACGCGCAGAACTTCCTTCATTCCAGGAGACACCCGCATGACCATCAAGAACACGATGAACAGCCGCAAGCCGCTGATCGCCGCCGCCGCACTGGTCGCCGTCCTTTCGGCGCCGCTCGCCTTCGCGCAGTCCGCCACGCCGGAAGCGCAGGATCCGGCCGCTGCTTCGGCCGCCGCGCCGGCGTCGGGTGCCCCGGCCAAGAAGAGCTGGTCGGACGTGGATACCGACAAGAACGGCTCGCTGAGCAAGTCCGAAGCCTCCAGCGTGCCGGCCCTGAGCCAGGTGTTCGAACAGGCCGACTCGGACGCCAATGGGGCGCTGACCGCTGACGAGTACAAGGCCTACGTCGCCAAGGCGCAGAGCGGCGCGGCCGGAAACAGCGGCGGCAAGAAGTAACACCAGGTTCGATCCAGTCCAACTTGCGCATTGTTGGACTCCGGCAAGGGCGGCTTCGGCCGCCCTTGTTCTTTGCCGGCTCCATTAAACTAGGCGCATGAGCACCATCTCGCTGATCGGCTTCGACGCCGACGACACCCTCTGGCGCAGCCAGGACTATTTCGACGAAGCCCAGCTCGAGTTCGAGCGCATCGTCGGCACCTACGTGGACCTGCACGACGCGCGCGTGCAGGAGCGCCTGTACGAAGTGGAGAAGCGCAACATCGCGCTGTTCGGCTACGGCGTGAAGGGCATGGTGCTGTCGATGATCGAAGCAGCGGTGGACATCACCACGCAGCGCATCCAGGCGCGCGACGTGCATCGCATCGTCGAACTGGGCAAGTCGCTGCTGCGGCATCCCGTGGAACTGCTGCCCGGTATCCGCGAAGCGGTGGAAGCCATCGCCGCGGACTTCGATGTCGTGCTGATCACCAAGGGCGACCTGTTCCACCAGGAAGCGAAGGTGCGCCAGTGCGGCTTCGCCGACCTGTTCCGCCGCATCGAGATCGTCAGCGAGAAGGACGCGGCGACCTACGCGCGCTTGCTGGAGGAGTTCCAGCTGCCGGCCGGACGTTTCGTGATGGTCGGCAACTCGCTGCGTTCGGACATCGCGCCGGTGCTGGAGCTGGGCGGGTGGGGTATCCACGTGCCGTACCACACGACCTGGGGCCACGAGAACGAAGCCGACGTCCCCGACGACGCGCCGCGCCTGCGCCGCATCGACAGCGCGCACGAACTGCCGGCCGCGGTCCGCGAGCTCGCCGCAACCGCGGGTTGAACACTTCCCCAACGGCTGCTGAGCGCTTCGGGCATCCCCGGTCTGGATTAAAAATGCGTTCACCGCGGTAGTCGCATCTTGGCCACAGGGCCCGCAGGGTGCGGGCTACCAGGAGCGCAGACATGTCCACCGTCATGACCCGATGGGTCGCCCCCGTGGTGCTGGCAGCTGGTCTGGGTGTGGTTGCCACCGCTGCGCCCGCCCCGGCGCGCGCGGACGATCTGGCCCGCGTGATCGTCGATGTCGCCGACGTCATCTATCACTCGGGCAATCCGTACTACCGCTACGACCGTGGCTACCGCGACCGCCTGGTCGTCGTCCACGACTACCGCGGCCGCCCGACTTACTACCGCAACGTCTATCGCGCGGGTCCGCCGTACGGCAACGCCTACGGCTACTGGAACAACCCGCCGCGCGGCAACTGCAACAAGCACGGCAAGTGCTCGACGCATTACTACGATGCGCGTTACGACCACCGCTACGATCGTCGCTACGACCGCACCTACTACCGCAGCGGCTATTCGAACAACGGCTACTACGACAACCGTCGCCACGACGATCGCCGTTATGATCGCCGCGACCACCATGACGACCATCGCGACCGTCGCTGGCGCGACGACGACTGAGCATGGCCACGGACCGTAACGGGATGCCCGGCTGGCATCCCTTCGACGAGGAAAGGAGCTGGACGATGGCGATGACCTGGAAGGCGCGGCTGGGCGCGGTGCTGGTGGCCGCGGCGGCGACACTGGGCCTGGGCGGCACGGCCTCGGCACAGGACTACACGTTCGGCTGGAACCCGCGTTCGGGCGATGTCTGGGTCGATACATGGCTGGGCGACGTGAACCGCTACGGCGCTCGCTATCGCGATCCGTTCGTCGACGAGATGGTCCGCTACTACGGCGCGCCCCGCGACCTGGTGAACGAACTGCTCGGCGAGCGTCGCTGGGCGCCGGGCGATGTGTACTTCGCGTGCTCCATCGCCTCCGCGCTGGGTCGCCCGTGCCGGTATGTGGCCGACATGTGGGAGCGCGACCATGCGCTGGGTTGGGGTGAAGTCGCCAAGAACCTCGGCATCAAGCCGGGCTCGCCCGAATTCCATCGCCTGAAGAAGGGCTTCGTCCCCAGCTACGACCGCTGGGGGCGCAGCATCTCGATCGATGCGGACCTTGCGCGCGATTACCCGGGGCGCCCGCGTGAACCGGCCCGGTCGAAGGGCGCTGGAAACCAGGGAAAGGCGGCGCAGGCGGGCCATCCCGGATCCAAGGGCGACGCAAAGGGCAACGCAAAGGGCAGCGCTGCGCCCAAGGCGCAGGGCAAGGGCAATGCAGGGTCGAAGGAGCACAAGGGCAACGCCGAGCCCAAGGCGCAGGGCAAGGGCAAGGGCTGATCGCAGGCTCCCGCAAACGCTCCGTGCGGCGGCTTCGGCCGCCGTACGCGTTCGTGGCGAAGGCGCCACTATGATGCCCGCATGAATGCCGCATCCGTTCGCATCGTCGATTACGCGCCGCGCTGGCGCGAGGACTTCGCCCGTCTCAACATCGAATGGCTGGAGCGCTGGTTCGCCGTCGAGCCCATCGATCGGCAAGTGCTCGGCGATCCCGAAACCCACATCCTCCGGCCGGGCGGCCATGTGCTGTTCGCCATCGACGAAGACGAACGCGCGATCGGCACGGTCGCGCTGAAGCGCGAATCCGAGGGCGTGTACGAACTCACCAAGATGGCCGTTTCACCCCAGGCCCGTGGCGCGGGCGTCGGTCGCGCGCTGATGCTCGGAGTGCTGGAGGCGTTCCGCGCGCGGAATGGTCGTGAACTCTTCCTGGAATCCAGCAGAAAACTGGGCCCCGCACTCGCCCTGTACGAAAGCGTCGGTTTCCGTCATTACCCCGCGCCGCGACCCGGCTCGCACTACGCGCGGGCGGATGTGTACATGGTGTGGGAGCCTGAAACCGTGGAGTGACCCGCGCGGTTGGCGGCAATCGCGCTGGAAATAAGGGAAAATTGCCGCCATGAACCTCTCGCCCACGCATCGGCCCGCGCCGGCGGCGATCCCGCCCGACCAGCTCCGCCTCTCCGTCGCCCCGATGATGGACTGGGCGGAAACGATTTAGATTCAATCACATAAGGCGGCTAGGTGCGGCCTAGGTACAAACGTCGCCCGGCCTCGGGGCAGCGGGTGCCTGTATCCTTCCTGGAGCTGTGGGGCATCAGTTCAGTCGGCGAGTCTTACTTGGTCGATTGATTGTCGTTGCGTCCACTTAGCCCGATGCGCTCCTGTCAAATTTGACGGTGCGCACAAAATCGCTATTGTTCGCCCAGATAGGGGGAGCAATGGCAGTTTCTACGGAAGACATTAAGGCTTGGCTGGATGCCGGCGGGATCCCTCCGACGTCAAGCCAGGTCATCGCTCGCGGGACATTGCAGACGGAAAATGGCGAAGGCCGTGCGTTCGCGCTGCACTTTGGGTGGGACCTAGCGATCGCGAATGGCTGTGATAACACGTGGGGAGCGTTCAACGTCCGTCTCCTGCGCCATATCTTCAGCCTGAAGCTTCCCGAGACCGAGCTGACCTCAGTTTTAGCTGACGTGCAACTCGATGATGGCCACTGGAAATGGCTGCAGAAGTCGCTCGTATACCGAGGCGATGAGTACAAGTGGTTCTTCATTCTGGCGGAGGGCTACCCTCAGGCCGCGTGTCTGATCTTTCACCCAAAACCTAGCGCTATCGATAGTGCGCCGATCTTTTATGTCGAGTATGTGGCGGTTGCTCCTTGGAACCGAGCCAACCCGCTAGCACCGAGATCATTCAAAGGCTTGGGTTCGAAAATCATCAGTGCTGCGAGCGACTACGCCATCCAAGTGCTCGGCTTGCGCCCTGGGTACTCACTGCACGCGCTTCCGAAAGCGGTTGCGTTCTACGAGGCAGTAGGAATGGTGCGCTTCCCGGGTCACGACAAGGATGGTCTTCCGTTCTATGAACTGCCGGAGAGCAAATGCTCGCGTGCGGAGGAGTCAGCATGAAATCATTCGATGATTTCCCGGTGACGCCATCTCGCACCGTGGATTCCCAGCGCTTCTACGAAGCGTTTCTGCGTGCACAAGGCATGTTCGACCAAGTGCCCGAGTCGGCGCGTGGACCCAATGCGGACAGAGCTCTTCATGACCTGACATTGCACCTGTACGACCAGCAATCGAAGTCGGGTGCGCTATTTCGGGCAACGTTGGGCGCCTCAGATGGCGTAATCGGCTTCTGGCTTTCGCGGGTGCGTTCAATAGCAGAGTGGCTTCTTGTCTCGCGCGAGGTGCCGGAGCTGGTGCCGCCCTCTGCCGAATACCTTCGGCAGTTCGCGCTTCTCAGCGCAGACATTGGAGGGTTATCGGGACTTTCTGAGCGGTTGCTTCGAAGCGGGATCATTCTAGTGCACCAATCCGCGCCTAGTGGCGCGCGGGTGGACGGCTGCTCTTTCGTCCTGCCAACTGGGCACGCGGTGATCGGCCTGAGCCTGCGCTACGCACGTCTCGACTATTACTGGTTCACGCTTATGCACGAACTTTCCCACCTGGCCCTTCATCTGGATCGTCTATCGACACCTATCGTCGACGACCTCGAAGAAAGTGAGGAGACCGTTGTTGAGCAAGAGGCCAACCGGCTTGCGAGCGACTCGTTAATTCCGCGGAATCTGTGGCGTAATTGCCAAGTGAAGTACTCGCTAGCCTTGAATGATGTTGTGAGCTTTGCTGAGGAAGTCGGCGTTGCGCCGCAGATTGTGGCCGGACGACTAAGGAATGAGTTGCACAGGCACGAACTGTTCTCGGCGCTTGTGCACGAAGTAAACGTCAGGGAGCGAATTCTCGGTCATGCGTAGTTACACCCCGTTTCTAAAGCTCAAGGTAAACGAAGTTGCAGCCTTCTTTGCTCTCGAAAGCTCGGTGAGAGACAAGATCTGCCCGTTCTTTGATCTCCCCCGGCATAAGGACGCCACTGAGGCCGATTTTTGCGAGATGGTCAGGAAGTCTTCGAAGAAGATGCGCAAGTTCTTCGGCGAGGAGCGATTCTTCTACCTGGATTGCTTTGATATTCCCGACTCGATCACGGTTGCGGGAGCTGACAAGTTCAACTTCATTGCGGCTGAATTTGCGGGAATGAAGTTTATTCCTGCCGTAGGATTAGATCGCGCTACTAGCCACAACACAGCAGTGTTTGACGCGAAGAAGAATGGGCTCATCAATTCCGAGTTCCTCGTTATTCGTCTCCAAGAGGATGACTTTGCCTCGTTCCAGGTCGTGCTGCATGATCTGGCGGCTCTGTGGAGTGCAGGAGCCAACGCGGGATTCTCGCGCCTGATCATCGTCCTCGATTGCAGAATGTGCCTTGCTGCAGACGCAACTCTTCTCGCAAACAAGATTGGCGCATTCTTGGGCGCGGCAATTACCAATCTGCCCATCGCCTACGCCATTGTCACCGGGTCATCTGTCCCTGCGCGAATCGGAGACGTCTGTCCGACTGAGACGGACTATGATCTTTCGAGAACGGAGTTGCGTGTCTATCCGCCCCTGGTCTCTGCATTCGGACCTGAGATTCTAGGATTCGGCGACTACACGATTGTTAGTCCTCTGTACTCGGAGCCAGACATTCCGCCGGAGGCGATGCGAAACGTACTTGCGCCGAAGATCGTCTATAGCTTCGAGAACTTTCACGCCATAGGACGGGGTGGGGCTCTCAAGACCCATCCTCGCGCGGATGCGCAGTACAACGACATCGCGGCGGAGTTAACTACAAGGACGTACTTCCGAGGTAAGGGTTACTCGTTCGGCGAGGACTATCTCTTGGGAGCAGCCGGAAAAAGCAGTGGCGTAACTGCGAGCAGCATTCTTAAGCCGACAATCTGCGCGCACATGACCTATATGGTTCTGGGCCATCCGCTCTTTATCTGACGCTGGGCGAGTAGCTGTCCGATCATGCGGGACACGTCGTTGGCTTCGCTATCCTCCGCGATCATGTCGGAGAGCCTGGCTCTACTGAGCTTCTCTGCTTTTAGCTCTCGCACATTGCAGAGGTCTACAAGCTCACTCCGCCACAACGTTAAGAGGGCGAGCCTCTTGTCGTAGGATGAGCTTTCCCTGGCTTGGCGGTGCTGACGCAAAATCGGGCCACTTCCGCCGTGTTCCGCGACGATAACCCCCCAATGCTGGGGCGCTAAGCGGCTTGCGCTCGCGAGATGGTTAAGTGTCGTTACCAGCGTGATCTTGGGGAAAACTTGGTCGTAGAACGCGCCCTGCTTTAAGATCCGGCGGATCTCATCAGTCTCGCCTTTGATCTCGTAGCAATGAGCGCAATCATCGATTGCGACAACGTCCGCTACAGCATTGCCGTTATGTACGCGAAGCTCTTCGAGAACAGCCTTGGGCGATAGTTCATTCAGATATGCCTTCAGCGCCTGTCGAATTTCTTTGTCGGTAAGCTTCGACATGGGATCGCCCCTGGGGTCGCGCGCTTAATCTTAGCGGCAAAGCTCGCATATTGGCACTGGTCTCCGTGACGAAAGTCCGCCTTCACGGGAATCAGATGGGTCGGTACGTGCGCTTCCGTGGTATGTGGGCAAGCAAACCGGATCGCAGAAGGCGGACCGGCTACGCACGGCCCCGTTGCAGACCGATGTGGTGCACCGGTTAAGCCAAGTCTGAACGGCGTAGCTGGTCCCACCAGTCTGCCACGTCACGCGTGTCGAACACCTCTCCCGTCCGCCTCGGCAGCTGGCGTGCGGAAAGCTTGTTTCGCACGGTCTTCAAGGTCGCGCTCGGAAAAAAGCTGGCGCGAAGCTGCTCGAGAGTCATGGTCGCACCGTGCCGCCCGAACAGGATCCAAAAAGTCGAAATATCTGCTGAAGCCACTTTGCTCTGCCTCGATGAGTCGCAGCAAGGCTAAAGCGATTTGCTCAGGTCACATGGCTCGACACGGGACAACTCGGGCTTCAGCAGGCTCAATCGGGACAGCCAAACCGGGGAAATGAAGCTCAACCGGAGCACTGGATCCGGGACGGCACCGTAGTTGCCAAGCCGAGGATAGACAATCGAGAGGTCAGCAACCGGCAATTCTGAAAAAGGCGATTCCGGGTCGGGTTCTGGGTCTGCCACCGTGAGCCACGCCTCACCGGAGCGGTGGTGAAGGTAGGACCCGAGTGTCGAAGTGCAGCGCTTAAATGCCGCCTTCCATCCCAGGAGCTCTAACTCGTCAGAACCGACCTTGTAGCACTCCACGCTGCCCACCGATGTGCGGAGAAAATGGCCGTTCGAAGATGCCTCGATTTCGCACAGTCCTTCGTCAACGCGCAGCCATTCCTGAGAAAGACCCAAGGGGCCGAAGACGTGTCGGAGTATCCCGCTTGCGACGGGTGCTGTGTATCGATAGCCGGCCCTGAGTCGAGGTACTTCGACCTGGTTAAGCCTCCGCGATGAGATCAGCTCGGCGACGTATCGTTGAATACGTTCAGAGTGGGGGCGAAACAGCCCCCCGCGTTCCAAGATGCTCCTGTATGACCGAAGCGCCACTCTCGCACGGTCACGATTGCGGAAGCACGCCTTTGACCAGCGGTTTGAGCTACCACCGGTATGCGCGTCGCAGTACCTGTGACTTAGGCCTGAAGGCAATCGATGCACCTCATCAACAGCGCTTGTGAAGCTCGGGCCGGAGACGCCAGTTAGCGCGGCGCTTAGGGCCCTGCTGTGAACGTGCGCGTAAAGCTGGGACGGGCGATGGCAATAGTCGCAATACTCCTGACCGGATCGAGAGGTGCGAGTCCTCGCTACCTCAGCGCCACCGTGATGATCGGTGATGATCCCACCACCAGGCCGCCTAACCTGGGCGACGTGACCGAAGAATCGCGATAGCGCCACCAAGGCGTCACATACCCCGTCTAGATGAGATGACGCGAAAGGTAGGTCTGGCAGGAACTGCCTCGCCTCGCTGATCTGCGCGCGCAAGTCGGCGATTGCCTTGGCGTCGAGCGCGGAAGCACGATCGACCACATCGCCGTCTACGTACCCAAGGAACGCGAGCGAAAGCGGCTCAGATAGCAGATCGCGTGCCCTTATCGAAATCGACGCGCGCCGGATGCCATGCGGATGCCTTGCGACCCAGTCAGTTAGGTGGATTGCTGCGGCCCGAATCTCCGATGGCAGGTTTCGGGCATCGGCTAGTTCAGCGCGAAGCACTTCGAGCGCGTTCATGACGCGGAGTGTTCTCATTGAACTTGTCCCGTACTGAGCCATCTGCATCGACTATCACCGTCTACGTTAGCTGCAACCTAGATGCACGACGGTAAACAGTGATGGATCGAATCGCAACAGAAATGACTGTCGATCTTCAGCTTGAACGCGAATGGCTGAAGCATCTCGAAGGAATGCCGATCCTGCTCACGTATGAGCACCTAAGTTCGCTCTTCGGCCGGTCAAGCGGGGCTCTGAGGCACGCGGTCTGCAAACCAAAGTCGCCGATGGACCTGCTGTTGCGTGAGGCACGCGTGACCGTAGGTCGTCGTGCGTACTTCAAGCGAACCAGTCTCGCGAGGTTGCTCGCGATCGCCGAGGCGAGCTCGGCGGTGGGCATGTCGGCTGATGGGGGCGACCAGCGGTGAATGAAGCCGTCTTTACGGTCGAGCAATCAGGAGCACCGCGTACGGCGACGGTCTGCCTGACACTCCTACGTCGCGGCGACATGTCTATGCGCGCGAAGTGCTTCGTCGCCATCCTCATGTCGCACCACAGTAGCTACAGATTGAACATGAAGGCACTGATCAATCAGTCGCTCGATGGAAAAGATGCGACGTATGCGGCTCTGCGCGAGGCAAAGCGCCTGGGCTATGTGGCAATCCGCAGACGAAGGGGTGGGGACGGTCGCTTCACTGAGGTTGTATGGACCGTCAACTGGAATGTCCCGCCACCATCGGCGCAAGAGAGCCCCGCGAGTCGCGTTCCACGTGTCCAGAATCCGGGTTTCCAGGCTGTGGCAGGAACGACGCAAGCCTCAATCCGGGAAACCCGGAGTGAGGAAGTCCCGGAGCGATTACAGCAAGTAGTTCAATCTAAAGAACAACAACGTTCGTCATTGATTGAGTGGGAGCCTTGGGTGACAGAGCTTCAGAAGCACACCTTGGAGATCAACTTTCGCGACCTCTCCCCCGACCTTGCGCAACAGGTTGCTGACGAACTGGCCGGGTGCATTGAGCTTGGTCAGGTCAAGGAATGCCCTATCAAGTATGGGAAGGGCATTGCGAAGAACGCTAGGGGCGGGGCGTTCACGCCGAAGGCCGGAATTGCTGTGATGGAACGACGGAAGAAGAGGCTGGCTGAAGAGCGCGTGCGAGAGCAGCGACGTGCTGAGGAGCTTGCGCTTCGCGCGAAAGTTGCAGCGCAGATGGCCGATCCCGATACGCAGCATCGAATCAGGGCTATGCAGAGATCAGTCCGTGATGTTGTGAGGGAGCCGCATGTGCCGTTGTCACGTTAGCGGTGCGCTCAGAGGGGCTACCGCTCGAACGTATGACAGCCACAAAGGGCGGGCCTAGGAGAGCTTGCGGCAGCCGCAAAGGCCGGCGGTCTCGAAACGGACTTGCGGCAGCCGCAAGGGTCCAGGAGTCGGTACGGGACTTGAGTCAGCCGCAGAGGTCTCAGAGTCGGGGCCGGATTTTGCGGCAGCCGCAAAGGTCTCAGAAACGGGAGCGGACTTGCGGCAGCCGCAAAGGTCTCAGAGTCGGGACCGGACTTGCGGCAGCCGCAAAGGTCTCAGAAACGGGACCGGACTTGCGGCAGCCGCAAAGGTCTCAGAAACGGGACCGGACTTGCGGCAGCCGCAAAGGTCGCAGAGTCGGGACGGACTTGCGGCAGCCGCAAAGGTCGCAGAGTCGGGACGGACTTGCGGCAGCCGCAAAGGTCTCGGAGTCGGGACCGGACTTGCGGCAGCCGCAAAGGTCGCCGGGACCATTCCAGCTTAGTGGAACATAAAAGGTGCGATGCGCCGCGATCATTCATCGCTCGTCATCGCTTGCTATCAATGGCTTCTGCATGCATCGCGCAGCGCCACACAGCGCATCGCAAACGCATTGCGCAAATCGGAGCGTTCCGTGCCGTCAATTCCGCCCGTCCGCGTCCCAGACCACCTCGTGGTCAGAATGACCGAGGCAGCCAAACGACGCGGCATCACCCTTGCTGCGTGGCAGCGTGATGCCTTCCGCGCCTACCTGGATGACGAAGCTCGAGGAGAGCAGATGGATCGCCTTGAAGCGCGCTTAGTCGCCACACTCAATCGCGTCGGACGCGACACGCGCTTGGCACGAAATGACACCCAGATGGCCATCGCCATGCTCGATACCTTTGTCCGGCTCTTCCTTCTGCATACGCCTCCCATACCGCGTGAAGCCGTGAGGGCGTCCGCCGCCGCGGCTGACGAGCGGCACGAGAAGTACGTGCGCAATTTCATCGCCACCTTGCAGGGTGACACTGGTCTCATCGAGCGGCTAGCTGCGGTCCTTGAAGGACATGACCAAGACGAGGCTGCAGATGAATGAGTCGGACCTTTGCGGCTGCCGCAAGTCATCGGAGGGAGATCGAACCGGGCACGCCAACAGTCATTTGCGGCTGCCGCAAATGATTCCGCCAAGAAGAGGCGGCACTGACCCTTGCGGCGGTGGCGAAGCGGACCGCCGACCTTTGCGGCAGCCGCAAATGGTGCATGCCTTTAGCCGTGCTCCTTGAGGAGCACTAAAGCCTGCGAACCACTATCACGCCGACGTCGACCTTTGCGGCTGCCGCAAATGGAGGCGACAAGCGAGAGGGCCTTCGCGGAGAACGATCGGAGCTTTCAGACATGGCAAGGAGAAGCATGGCAGTCACCATTACCCTCACGAATGCATCCACGATCGCCCTGCTTGAGCTCTATAGGCGGTATGTCGGCGACGTTGACCTGGCATCCGGGTCAACCAGCGAACTGGCCGAAGGCTTGGTAATAGCCTCGCTTGATGAACATAGCCGCTTCCGACAATGGCGACGGAAAAACCCAGCCGAAGTGCAAGCTTCCTGAGATACGAATTTCACGCTGCATCGTTGCAAGGAGTGCTCTGGCGGCACCGCACTAAGCTCCAAGCAGAAGATCGCAGGCAATGGTCACCCGCAATGCTCTGCCGCCGGCTCAGAAGCCGAGCCTTTCCATACGGCCACCTAAGGATGGGCTGCCATATGAGGTTCCATCGAGACACCATCGCCGCCGTTCCGGCATTCGATGGCTTCCCCAAGACCCTTCCTCTTCAGGAGCTATGGCTATGCGCCGCACTTCATCTAACCAGGTCGACATTATCGACGCGGAGTTCCGCATCATCGGCCGCTCGCGCAGGGCGGGCTGGATGGCCCAATTCTCCAACAAGCGCGATCGCTTCGCTTTCGTCTGCAGCATCATCGCGCCACTGGCGGTGCTGGGCGGCGTGCTGCTGGGCTTCTTCCACTTCGCGTTCCTCGCCGCGGTACTAGTTGTCACCGTCGGGTGCTTGGTCAGCACCGAATGGCAACGCTACGGCGTGCTGGGCCTTGTGGTGGCCTCGCTGCTGGCCACGAGCGGCTGCAGCCAGGAAGCGACGCCCAAACCACAGCGCGCCACGCTGGCCAGCGACCGGCAGACCAAGTCGCCGGAGGAAGTGCGGGCGAGCATTCGCGGGGCGACGAGATACCGCGATCCGCGCAAAGGAGTGACACTCAAGGGAATCGACATTCTCAGCGGTGAAGTGAAGGCCAAGGACGAGAAGGACACGACCCATGAAGCCCGTTAAGCCCATGCACCCGGTCCGGGCGGCGCAAGGGCGTGCCCGCATGGCGCTGCTCGCAGGCAGTTTGGCTGTAGTTGTGCTGTTCTTTTCGGCGGCGGCGGCTGCGCAACCGATCGCGCCGAGCATGGGCATGTTCGATGACATTGCCGCGTTCTATATGCAGCAGGCAAAGGCGATGCAGGCGGTACTAGAGCCGTTCGCGTACCGGCTCTTTGGCTTGTTGGCGTTCATCAGCATCGGCATGTTCTTCGTCAAGCAGTTGATGAACGGCGAGGGCAATCTCACCACGCTGGTAACGCGCCTTGCGATGGAGATCCTAAAGCTCGGATTCTTCATGATGGTAGTCACTCATGGCCCGCAGCTGCTTCTGCAGTTTATCGGGTACTTCATCCAGGGCGGCGCGGCCGTCACCGGGCTAGGTGAACTGTCGGCTTCCGGAATTGTCGTGCTCGGGTTCGATGCGTGCTTCCGAACCTTTGATGCGATCGGCGCAATGGGATGGGGGGACACAGCCGCCTTCGGCTTGCCGCTCGCCCTCGCCGGCATGGGCATCCTGGCGTGCTTCGCAATCGTGGGAATCTTGTATCTGGTCCGCGTGATCGAGCTTTACCTGGTTATGTACGGCGGAGTGCTGTTGCTAGGTTTTGGCGGCATTTCCTTCACTCGGGACATTCCCAAGAATTACCTCAGCTACATGATTGGTGCGGGCACGCAGTTGTTCATGCTCAACGTCGTAATCGGCTTCGGCATGCAGCTCGTTACCGGCTGGCCAGCCTCGCTCACGCTGGATACCACGCCGGATGCCGTGCTGCGCCAGGTGTTGCAGCTGTTCGTCGGAGCTGCGGTTTTCGCCGCACTGGCGTGGTCGATTCCGAAAGTGGCCGGCAGTCTGGTCAATGGTGCGGTATCGCTGGGGGCGAACGATGCGATCGCGCCGGCTGTCGCGGCGGGTGGCGCGGCGGCAATGGGTGCAGCTGTGGCAACCGGCGGTGTATCGGCTGTTTCTGCCGCAACGCAGGGCGCAATGCAGGCGACCACGAGCGGCGTCTCGCTGGCAAGGGAAAGTGGAGCGTCCGGCATTGGTGCTGCGGTCAAGGGATTAGGGCACGCCGTTGGCGCAACAGCATCGGAGGCCGGGCAGGCAGCGAAAGCAGGCCTTGGCCTGGCGCCGCCATCGCCTAATGCGACTGACAGCCGTGGCCGTAACGTGGAGAACATGGGCACCCGCGCTGCGAACAACCTGCAGGGACAAGCTCAGCAGGTACGCGAGACGAAGGCAGGCGCGCCGGTCACCTCCAATGGAAGCCAAACCGGGCCGCTCAACATCGGTGGCGCGCCCGATGGTGGCGTGAGGCCGCTAGCGAGGCAGCAGTCGGCCACATCGAACGACGAGGGTGGCCCGGAGTTTCGCCAGCCTGACCCGAGCAACCCGAATTGGGGCAGCAGAATCGCGCCGCCTCAGCTTCCGCCCGACGCGCCGCCAGTTAGTGCCGTCTCCATCCGCCTCGATACCGACGACTAAATAGAAGAAGGATTACCACCATGAAGATTCACAAGAGCGTTGCTTTGGCCCTCGCGGTTGCTATCACCTGCGCCGGCATCACTTACACCCCGCCGGCGGCGGCGCAGTGGGCCGTCTTCGACCCGACCAACTACGTGCAGAACTATTTGACCCAACTTCGCGCGGTGCAAAGCAACCTCAACGAGGTCCGTCAGATCCACGCACAGCTGCAGCAGTACGACAACATGCTGCGCAACACCAAGAGCCTCGACGTGCGCGACCTGGGCACGGCCATCGACGCACTTAGCCGACTCGATCGCGTTATTGGCGAAGGCAGGTCGCTTGCGGTCACCGCGAGCGACTACGAAAAGGCCTTCAAAGCACGGTTCCCTGGCTATCAGGCGACGACGAACTACAGCGAGAGCTATCGCGAGTGGAGCGATACATCGCGCGATTCAGTGCTGGGAGCATTGCGCGTGGCCAATCTGCAGGCGCGCGGGGCAATGATCGAGGAACAGGGCTTAGCGTCGCTGCGTTCTGCAGTTGCATCGGCCGATGGCCAAAAGGCAGCCGTGGATGCCGGCAATCAGATCGCCTTGGCTCAGATCAACCAGCTGCAGCAGCTTCGGGAGCTTATGGTTGCGCAGATGCAGGCCAGTGGGACCTACATGGCGGCTAGACAGCAGGCGGATGCGTCAAAAGAGGCCTCCATTCGCGAGGCGACCAAATACCACGATCCGCGAGAAGGGTGGAAGCCAAGGCCGATGCGGGTCGGATACTGACCTTTGTGGCGGACGCTTCGTCCGTTCGGGGCGCCCGCAATCAACTACAATACGTGCACCCTGACGGGACGGACGAGCCTATGCCGAGGCAGATTTCTGTAGAGAGCGCGATGGCGTCGGCTATCGCATCGGTCGAGATGGAAGGCCTAACGGTGACTGCGGAGGGTCGCGAGCTTCTGCAGCGAGTCGCCAACGGCGAGGTCACGGCAAGTGAGGCAATGCAGCAAGTCTTGCAAGAATGTAAGCGAGATTATGCAGGTCTCGCTGACGGCTAGGCGCAGTCGTTCGACCTAGTGGCGTAAGGTTGGATCACTTGGCTGACTCGCGCTCCCGATATGTGTCGGCCACGAAGTCGATGAACGCGACTGCTGATGCTACCGCCAATAGAGCATGCCGGGGCTGCAGCCCCCGATGATTTCCGTCCTTGCCATGCCCACTCCCAAATAGCCCGCGCACTTGCGGCTTGGGCTTCGCATTGCCCGAGATGACGACTCGTTGGGCCAGGTCCTCGACAAGATCGCGAGTTGCAGCTCCTTCACGACCAACTTAGTCAGGTCGCGTGCCTGATGGCATATCGGGCCAGGCCAAGGGGGCTGAGAACATCCGCCGCATTCTGCGAAACTCGACCTATGTTGCGAACCGTCCGCTGTTGAGCTCGTCCGTGTCAAAGCGTCGCTTGGCAACTCAGTGCTATTGCACCTGAGTTGACGTCCCGCCAAGCAGGCTCGCGTGCAACGCACTGTTGCCCAAACGCTTCGCCAGTGCATCGGCGTAAGCCGGACAGGTGAGAAGCTTATCGCCGCGAGCTCTGCCGGGAAGCAGCCAATGCGTATTGGAATCGCCCGCGCAGAGCAGCCATTCGTGGCAGTCGCCCTCCGACAACGATGGATCGACCGCAAGGTTCGCATTCAGTCGGATGCCGTGTGGAGCCGGGCGTTCGAAGACAGGTCCGCCGTGGAGCAGGTTCACGTGCCGCTGTTTCCGGAAACCGATGTCCGTCAGTACTGCAAGCAGCGGCGCACGCCCGGCGTCCACGTTCCCCAGCGCCGCTTGAGCGGCGTCGCTGAGTTGCGACACCAATACCGGTTGCTTGGGCAGGAGCGCGGCAACATGAGCACTCCATTCCAGCGGGAATCGGCGCCGGATCTGCTCCGGGTCGAGTTCGCAGAAATGCGCGCCCAATCCTGCCCAGAACACGTTCTGCCCGTGCTCGCGCACGCCCGGCACCTCGACCACGAAGCCGCGATCGGAGCCTGACACCTGCGCGACGGCGTCCAGGAATGCGCCCAACGGAACGAAGGCGTCGGACGACCACTCGATGTCGATCAGTTCGTCGCATTCGATAAAGTCGTTGGTGAGCACGAGCATACGATCGCGCCGGTGGTGCGACAGTTGCGTGGCGGCGAACGCCAACTGGCCCACGTAGTACCAGAACCGCGGCAACTGACCGGCCGAGCGCCGCACCCTGCAACGCGCCAACGGCGGCCCATTCGCGGCATCGGCATCACCCGGTCGCAGGTGGAACTCGTCGCCTCCCTCGGCGCCCGCGATGACATCGATCCGGTATGTGCTCATGGTCGCTCCGCCGCGGTGAGCGCGCACACCAGCGCCTGTGGGGACAGCCTCAATGCGCTTATCGCGTTCTGCGATATGCGGAGATTCGATTCCGGAGTGTCCGCATCGATGACGGTGGCGAGGAAGTCGTTCCGCTCGAGGTTGGCTACCAGATGCGGTGTGCCCGCTGCGGACTCGGACGAGGACGGTGCGGTATGCATGACCACGGTTCCCCGTACCGTGCGCAGCGAGGACGCACGTGACACCACGATCGGGCCGGCATCGAAGATGTCCACGTAAGTGTCGGCCTCGAAACCTTCGTCGACGAGGATCGAGAACGGCAGGTTCGCGTCGGGATGCAGTTGGCCGATTGCCCACTGCGCTTCGCTCGACAGCAGCGGTACGTAGATCGGCCAGTTCGGCATCAACTCGGCGATGAAAGACTTGGATCGACCTTCTGCCATCCGTTCCACCGAAGGGTAGTCCATGGCGAAGAATCGTCGGCCCACGGCGTCCCAGAACGGGCAGCGCCCGAGGCCATCGGCCAGTCCGGGACTTTCCGAGGCGATGCGGTCAGAGAAGCGCTCCGAATGCTGCGCGATGAACATCAGCCGCGCGCGCGACAGCAGTTGAGGCGCCAACGTGTGCGCGTACTCGTCCTCCAGGTAGAAGGAGGTCAGCAACGTGGTGCCGGTCAGATCGTGACAGGGGTGTAGGGTGTGCACGCGTTGGCTGCACGCGAGCGCGTCGCTTCGGTGCACCACGAACTCGTTCCTGAAACAGTAGAAACGTTCAGAGAACCCGGCGTGAGCGGTGATTCCGCTGACGCCGATCGTGCGGCCGCTATGCCGGTCCTCGAGGACGAACAGATACGTCTCTTCACCGCTTGGGTCGTCGGTCGCGAACGATGCCAACGAGTTCTCTACGCGACGGATCAACCGGTTGCGATCGTGCGGCAGGGTCGTCAAGCCGTGCCCGCTGGCTTCGGCGAAGCGCTCCAAGGCGGTGACGTCCGACATCTGCGCGGGGCGCAGAAGGAACTGGGGTGTAGTGTCGTGGCGGCTGGGAGTCATGCCATTCCTTCTTCACTGGCGAAGGGCCGACCGGTTTGCGCCGGAGGACGTTGCCAGCCTTGAGTCAATATCGCGCGCTCATCGCGCGGGGTGCGGCCGTGGAAGCTGCGGTAAGCGCTCGAAAAATGCGCGGCCGACGCGAAGCCACACGCCAGGCCGATCTGCATGATCGATTGGGTGCCGTGGCGCAACAGCGTCTGTGCATGGAGCAGGCGTTGCTCCAGGTACCAGCGCGCCGGCAGGGTGCCCATGTGCTGGCGGAACTGGCGTTCCAGTTGGCGCCTCGACAAACCCACGAGGTCTGCGATGTCCTGCGACGACAGCGGTTCGTGAAGGTTGGCGCGCATCAGGTCCACCGCTTCCTGCAGGCGTGACGGCGCAGTGCGGGGAACGGAGGGCGTGCGCTCCGCGCCTTCGGGTGGCGACCCCGACGGCTGCGCCACTCCGAACTCGTGTGCCACCGCTTGCGCAACCGCATGGCCGTGACGTCGCTGCACCCACGCCACCATCAGTTCCACGCTCGCCAGGCCGCCAACGCAGGTCAGCAGCCTGGCATCCATCTGCACGCGATTGCCCGACATCGCGCACCGTGGACGATGTGCGTGCAGCCATTGCCGTCCAGCGTCGCCGACGGCACAGGCGTGGTCCAGCAGTAGGTCGGCACACGCAAGCCACGTGGCGCCAAGGTCGACGCCCGCTAGCACCCCGTCCTGCGGATCCAGGCCTGCGACGAGCTTGTGGAGCCACTGCAGCGGGTCATCCGGCGCAGGCAGCACGTCGGCGCCCACGAACAGGACCGACCACGTAGTGGACGCTGGACGCGCGACGGTGGGCTCGATCCACTCGATCGCGTAAGCGGGTCGGCCGAGGATCGTGTTGACGTAGTCGAGCGTGTCGTGGATCCCGCTCAGCGGTAGCCATCGCGTGGTGCCCGGCGCCCGTACCAACCCGACCCGCGCAGGCGAGGTCATGCGGGGCTCCGGATTGAGGTGGTGCACGGCACCGGGATCGTACGTGTCAGCATGGTGCCAGGCGGGCGGGCAGGCGCGTCACCACGGAGTATAGAGGGGGCGCGAGAAGCGCACGGCGCGGATGTCGAGGCCCACGCCGGACACGGTATACCGCTCCGGCCCGCCTTGCGTGGACAGCCAGCCGCGGGTGCCGTCGGTCTTGTAGAGGCGGAACTCGAAGCCGGGCGCAGTGGATGAGGCATCTCCCGCGGGATCGAATGCGAGCCCCCGCACTTCGGCGGCCGGGCTGTCGATCAGGCGTGTCATCGCGGCAACCACCACGCGGTCGCCGAGCATGTCCGGGTAGAACGCACCGCTGGCGTGATACGGATGGTAGATCGTTGTCGCAGGGTCGAGCAGCGTCCCCGCACGTTTGCTGGCACTGGGGACAAGTATCCGGCTCGCCAGATCGAAACGATCACCGGCCTCCAGATAATGCAGGCGCGCACCTTGCACGCCGAACGTAGTGGATCGAGCCACCTGCGCGTCCGTCAAGTCGACGACAACCGCGCCCGAACTTCCAACGACTTCAATCTGTCCGCCCTGGATGACTGCGGCGCAGTCCTCATCCACGCCGATCCCGATGGGGATGCGGTGGGTCTGCATCGCCACGATCATCCGAGCAAGGCGGCCACGCCGCAGGAAATGCTGGTCGACGAACAACCCTTCGCCAGCGAAACCGAGTCCACGATCGACTTCGTGCCCCATGCGCACGCCATCGCGCATCACGGCGAGCACATCCTGCGCATCGCGGAACATCACGTTGCTCAGCACGGCCGCGCCTGCCGAGGTCCCCGCGATGGTGCCGCCGCGGCGATATAAGCGCCAGAGCGCATCGAGCAGCGGCGTGCGAACACCGCCCGGTTGAAGCGCGGCCGTGATGCGCTCCTGCGCGCCACCGGTGAAGAACACGCCGTTGGCTTGGTCGATCCATTCAATCCAGTTCGCCATTTCCTCGGGAGTTGCCGCCGCCTCGCCAGCCGGTGCCTTCAACCCGATCGCGCGCGCCTGCGCGCCGTAGCGATCGAGCACGTCCACCGCATGGGCTGCGCTTGCGTCCGGCGTGCCCGAAGCCGTGCCGAAGACGGCGAAGCGGGCACCCGGTCCACCCGCAGCGGCGACGATTCGATTCCACACCGGCGCGTTGTCGTCGGCCAGCGCGCCGCCAATCGGAATGGCAGCGCCCTGCGCCAGCGCGTCATTGACCCAGCAGCCTAGGCACAGCGAGATGGTGAGAGCGATCAGGCAGGGCAGGCGCATGGTCAGGTGGACAGCGGAAGCAGCGGTCAGCGAATCACACCGCCAGGGTTGCGGCATCCGCCGCACGGTTGGCATGTCGTGTTCCCGATAGTCGATGTCGCTTCGTCGACAGGACGACGCGACACCGCGGTGCTCTTTGTCATCAAAGCGACGCGAGCTTTCGCAGTCGCGACATCGACGCACCAGCACGCCGGTTGCCGCCCTTACAGTCGGCCGTCCCCGTAGCGCCGCATTGCGCGAGCGGGATCCATCATGACTGGGGAGGGTAATGAGGATGCGGTACAACGATGATCAAGGCGCGTGTCGACTGCGTCGGAGTTCGGGCTTCCTGCTGACGCTGGCGTGCCTGGCGATGCTGCATCCCGCGCGGGCGCAGCAGGCCGGTCCCGACGCGAATGTGACCTCGCTGGAAAAGGTGGAAGTGACCGGCTCGCGCATCAAGCGCACCGACGCCGAGACCGCACTCCCGGTGGAAAGCATCGACCGCCAGGAGATCCAGCGCCGCGGCGTGACCACCGCCGCCGAACTGGTGAGGACGCTGACGGCCAATAATGCGCCCATCTCCGACGGCATCAGCATCACCGACGGCACCTCGGGCCAGCGCGGCCTCAACGGCGCCAACCTGCGCGGCATCGGCGCCTCCAGCACGCTGATCCTGCTCAACGGCCGGCGCCTGGCGAACTTCGCCTCGCCGGGCGACAACGCGACCGTCGACCTGAACTCCATCCCGGCCGGCGCGATCGATCGCGTGGAAGTGCTGAAGGACGGCGCATCGGCGGTGTACGGTACCGACGCGATAGGTGGCGTGATCAACTTCATCACCCGCAAGGACTACCAGGGCCTTGACTTCAGCGTCAGCGCGGCCGACACGCAGGAAGGCGGCGCGGACAAGCAGACGATCACGCTGAGCGGCGGCGTGGGCGACCTCGACACCGACCGCTACAACGTCTTCGCAACGCTCGACCTGCAGAACTTGGGCGCGTTGCGCTCGACCCAGCGCGACTTCATCCAGGAACGTCCGCTTGCCGAACTGCTGCCCGCATTGATGTCGAGTAACACGTATCCGGCCAACATCGACGTCAGTTCCTCGCAGCGCAACGCGCTGATCGCCGCGGGCCTGCTGCCGGCCGGCACCACGAGCAACCGGTTCAATCCGTCCTCGCCCGAATGCAATCCGCCGGCCACCGTTTACGCGGCGCAGGGGCCGGGCGGCGTCAATGGCTGCAGCTACGACTACATGCGCGACACGGAAATCTATCCGGAAGCGAAGAAGCTTGGCTTCATCGGACGGGGCACGTTCGCCCTCAGCGAACAGCACCGCGCCTTCCTCGAAGCGGTGCTGACCAAGGCCGAAAGCACGTACCGCCTCAGTCCCAATCCGCAGCGCATCCGCAACCTGCCGGTGTCGGTGCTGCCCGAGCCATACCGCACGGCCTTGACGAACGCGGGCGCCACGACCTTCAACGGCATCCGCTATCGCACCACCGAAGCGGGCAATCGCACCAACGAGGTGACCAGCGAAGGCCAGCGCTACGTCGCGGGGCTTGAAGGCGCGTTCGGTGCATGGGACTACGACGCGGCCTACAGCTACAGCCGCAACGAGGTGGTGGACCGCTATGTCGACGGCTACGTGCTGTTCGACCAGTTCGACGCGGGCGTGCGCAGCGGCGCCATCAATCCGTTCGGCCCGTCGTCGGCGCAAGGGCTGGAACTGATCGACCGCATCACCATCGACGACAAGGCGCGGCAGTCCGAAGGCACCACCCAGACCTGGGACGCCGGCGTCTCGCGCATGCTGGCGGACCTTGGCGGCGGACAGCTCGGCATGGCGCTGGGCATGGAATACCGCACCGAGGAGCAGCGGTTCACGCCGTCGGCGCTGCTGCTCAGCAACAACATCGCGGGCGACCGCGACAGCACCGGCGATGCGAGCGGCCTGGTCGCCACGTTCAACGAGCGTGAGGTGGGCTCCGCCTACGCGGAGTTCGTGGCGCCGTTCACGAAAACCTTCGAACTGCAGGCCGCGCTGCGCTACGACGATTACAGCGGCGGCGTCGGCGACACGCTGAACCCCAAGCTCGGCCTGCGCTGGCAGCCCACCGAAGCGGTGCTGGTGCGCGCGTCCGCCGGTACGGGCTTCCGTGCGCCGTCGCTCGACGATCTTTACCGGCCCACCACCTTCGGCACCGCGTCGAGCTTCCTGACCGACCCCGAGTGCGTGGCCGTCGAAGGCTCGATCGACCTGTGCACCGACCAGTGGCCGGTGGAGCGTCGCAGCAACCCGGACCTGAAGCCGGAGAAGTCGCGCCAGTATTCGGCCGGCCTGGTGTTCTCGCCGAGCACGCAGTGGAACGTGGGCGCGGACTACTGGAACATCCGCAAGAAGGACGTGATCAGCACGCTGGGCGAGCAGATCATCATCGAGAGCCCCGAAAAGTACGACGGCGTGTACATCGAGCGCGACGAGGACGGGTTCATCACCAACATCCTGCTGCAGAAGGAAAACCAGGGCGAACTCAAGACGTCCGGCATCGACGTGTTCGGGCAGTTCAACAGCGCCGACTACGACTGGGGCCGCTTGAGCCTGGAGCTGTCGGGCACCTACGTGATCGAGTATGAGCGGCAGTTCGGCCCGCTGGAGCCGTTCCGGAGCAACCTGGGCGTGTTCCTCAACGACCAGGTGATCCAGCGCTGGCGCCACCGGATCACCTTCGGATGGGACCACGGCCCGTTCAACGTGAGCCTGGCCAACGGCTATTCGTCGGGCTATCGCGACCAGAACACGACCTATGATCCGGTGACCGATTCCCCGCTGCCCAACCGCGACGTCGAGTCGTACTCGCTGTGGGACCTTACCGGCAGCTGGCAGGCCAGCGACTCGGTGCGCGTGCGCGCCGGCGTGCTCAACCTGCTCGACACCGATCCGCCGTTCTCCAACCAGGCGTACTACTTCCTGGCCAGTTACGATCCCACTTACACCGATCCGCGTGGACGATCGTTCTTCCTGGCGTTGGACTACAAGTTCCGCTGACGGGCCTAGGCGCCTTGCCGTCGCGTGCGGAGGCAAGGCGCCATCCCACTTCCCGATTCGATCCTGGTAACGCATGACCGTCGCAGACAACGCGCAGCCCAAGGGGCCGCACACACTCGTGCTGCTGTTCTGCCTCGTTGCGGTCGTCGCTGCGATCACCCCGTGGCTGCCGCGCGGCGCCTTCCAGGCGGGCGTTCCGATTTCCCTGGGTACGTTCCACTACGTCTCCGAGCCGGCGCGACTTGCATGGTTCGCCGCCGCCGACGATGCGGGTTTCCTGAACTTCCTCTTTCACGGGCTGACGTCCGGCGACCCGAACTCCGCGGCTGTCGGCGTCATCGCGATGTTGTTTCTGGTGGGCGGCGCGTTCGCCATCGTCAATGCCACCGGGGCCGTGGATCGCGGGCTGCATCGCCTGATCGGCGCCACGGGCGGACATCCGGTGTGGTTGCTCGGCTCGCTGTTCGTCGCCTTTTCGCTGGGCGGGGCGGTGTTCGGCATGGGCGAGGAAACCATTGCGTTCCTCGCGCTGTTGTTGCCTCTCGTCGACCGGCTCGGCCTGCCGCGCGAATCGGCGGTGATGTGCACCTACATGGCGAGCCAGATCGGCTTCGGCACGTCGTGGATGAACCCCTTCAGCGTGGCGGTGGCGCAGGGCATCGCGCACGTGCCGTTGTTGTCGGGCGCCCCGTACCGGTTGAGCGTGTGGGCGGTATTCACGGTAGCCGGCGCGTTGTTCACCGTGCGCTACGCGTTGCGCCATCGCACGGCGCGCGTGGCGCAGCACGATGACGGCGCGCACGCCGAGGGCGCGGCGCCGCTCGCCTGGGCCGATCGCGCGATCCTGCTGTGCGTGCTGGCGACGGTGGGCTGGATCGTGTGGGGCGTGACCGTCCGGCACTACTACCTGCCGGAGATCGCGACCCAGTTCTTCGCGCTGGGGCTCGTCAGCGGCCTGATCGCGTGGGCGGCAGGACGCATGACGCCCAACCGCATCGCCGAACTGTTCGTGCAGGGCGCCGCACAGCTGATGCCGGTGGCGCTGGTCATCGGTTGCGCGAAGGGGCTGCTGTGGCTGCTCGGCGGTACCGACCCGCATACACCATCGGTGCTCAACAGCGCGCTGTATTCCCTGGCCCAACTCATGGAAGCCTGGCCGCCGCTGCTGGCGGCGCAAGGCATGTTCCTGCTGCAATCCGGCTTCAACTTCTTCGTCACGTCCGGCTCGGCGCAGGCGGCGGTGACCATGCCGCTGATGGCCGGCCTGAGCGATCTGGTGGGCGTGACGCGGCAAGTCGCCGTGCTCGCCTTCCAGCTCGGTGATGGCGTCACGAACCTCATCGTGCCCACTTCCGCCGTGTTGATGGGCGCGATAGGTGTCGCCGGCCTCGCGTGGACGCAGTGGATCCGAATCATCTGGCGCTTCGCCTTGCTACTGCTGGTGCTGGGCGCCACCGCGGTGACGATCGCCGTACTCATGGGATGGCAGTGAACGCAATGTTGCTGATTCGAAATGCGCAGGTACTCGACCCGCAACCGCGCGGAACCCTCGACGTGCTTGTGGGCGCGGGACACATCCTCGCCATGGAGCGCGACCTGGCGCCCGGACTGCCCGCCGAGGTGATCGACGCGCAGGGCGCGCTGCTGTGCCCGGGCTTCGTCGATTCGCTGGTGCATCTGTCGGGCGGTGGCGGCGAAGGCGGCTTCGCCACCCGAACTCCGGCACTTCGTCCGGAGCAGGCCCTGCGCGCGGGCGTGACCACGCTGATCGGCGCGCTGGGCACCGACGATGTCACGCGCTCGCACGCGGACCTGCTGGCGAGCGCGCGCGCGCTTTCGGCCAGCGGCCTGACGGCGTGCATCCTCACCGGCAGCTACCAGGTGCCTGCGCCGACGCTGACCGGCGACATTCGACGCGACCTGGTACTGGTCCCCGAGATCATCGGCGTGGGCGAGATCGCCATCGCCGATCACCGCGGCTCGCACCCTTCGGTCGTCGAACTGGCGAGGATCGGCGCCGATGCCCGCGTCGGCGGAATGCTGGCCGGCAAGCGCGGCACCGTGCTGGTGCACGTGGGCGATCACGACGACGGCATCTCGCGCCTGCATGAGGTGTGCGAGGCCAGTCCGATTCCGGTCGCCCAATGGCATCCTACCCACATGAACCGGCATGCGGCATTGCTGCGGCAGGCCGCACCCTGGGCCGCGCGCGGCGGCACGGTGGATCTAACCGCCAGCACGACGCCGACGTTGATCGCAGCAGGCGACGTGCCCGCGGCACTGGCATTGCGCCAGTTGCTGCAGCAGGGCGTGTCGAGCGAGCGCATCACGCTCAGCTCCGATGCGCAGGCCAGTCTTCCGCATTTCGCCGACAATGGCACGCTGCTGGCGATCGAAACGGCAAGCATGGACAGTCTGTTGCAGGTCGTGCGCGAGGCGATCGAGGAGCACGGCCTGCCGCTCAGCCAGGTGCTGCAGACGGTGACCAGCACGCCCGCCGATGTATGGGGCCTGCGCAAGGGACGCATCGCCGTGGGTATGGATGCCGACCTGGTCCTGCTCGATCCGCGGACGCTGCACGTCCAGGCAACCGTGGCGCGCGGCCAGGTGCACCGCTTCGATCGGTGAGTTCCGCCGCCTACGCGCGGTACGTCGAGAGGTGAATACTCGTTTCCGAGTTGCGGATGCCGCGTATCAGGCGGATGCGTTCGAGCGCGCCCGACAGGGCCTGGAGATCGGCGGCGCGCAGTTCTGCGAGCAGATCCCAACGACCGTTGGTGTCGTGCAGGCCCGCCACGCAGGGCTCGCCAAGCAGCCGTGCTATGACGGCGCGTGTCTCGTTGCCTTCGACGACGATGCTCATCCAGGCGCGGATTTCCGTAGGCTGCACGTCCGGGCGCAGGCGCACGGTATAGCCATCGATGACGCCCTGCTGCTCCAGCCGGGCGATGCGGTTGGTCACGGTGCCGCGCGATACCTTCAATCGATGCGCCAGGGTCGCGATCGACGCGCGCGCATTGGCGCGCAACAGTGCGATCAGCTGGGTGTCTAGGTCGTCGAGCATTTCGGCAACAGCCATGCGCAAACTGGAAAGCAAATTAGCATTTTGCAGCGTTGTTTGTCCTTCTGTTTGCCTGGACCAACGTCAATCCTGAGCGTCCCTTCGCACAGGACAGACCATGGAACCCAAGTCCGGAGACATCCGCTTCCTCAGCGTGGAACGCGTGGCGCAGATCGTTGCGACGACGGGAGTCGCCCCAGCGTTGGCGGCACTGGCCGACTGCATCGAAACCGACTTCCGCCGCTGGGGCGATTTCGAGAAGTCCGCCCGGCTGGCCAGCCACTCGCCCGTCGGCGTCATCGAGCTGATGCCGGTGGCCGATGCTACGCGATATGCCTTCAAGTACGTCAACGGACATCCGGAGAACCATCGCCATGCGCTTCCCACGGTCATGGCCTTCGGCGTCCTCGCCGAAGTGGCGACGGGCCTGCCGTTGCTTGTCAGTGAGCTCACCCTGACCACCGCGTTGCGCACGGCCGCCACTTCGGCGGTGGCCGCTCGCGTGCTGGCCCGATCCAATGCACGCATCATGGCGTTGATCGGCAACGGCGCGCAAAGCGAATTCCAGGCGATCGCCTTCCAGCACCTGCTGGGCATTGACACCGTGCACCTGCACGACGTCGATGCCGCGGCCACGGCGAAACTCGCGCGACACCTGCAGCGCGCCGGCCTGAAGGTGCGCTGCTTTTCTTCCACCGCGGATGCCGTACGCGGCGTGGACATCGTCACCACCGCCACCGCCGACAAGCGTAATGCCACGATTCTGCAGCCGGAGATGATCGAGGCCGGAATGCACATCAACGCGATCGGCGGCGATTGTCCCGGCAAGACCGAACTGCACGCGCAGATCCTTCACGGTGCGCGCGTGTGCGTGGAGTACACGCCGCAAACGCGCATCGAAGGCGAGATCCAGCAGATGCGGGACGATTTCCCGGTCGTCGAACTGTGGGAGGTCCTCACCGGACGCGAGCCGGGTCGCCGCCACGCCGACGAAGTGACCGTGTTCGATTCGGTCGGGTTTGCGCTGGAGGACTACAGTGCGCTGCGCTTTCTTTACGAACGCGCGCAGGCGCTGGGCATCGACGATCGCATAGGGTTGATTCCGGTACTGCCTGATCCGAAGGACCTGTACCGGCTGGTCACGACCGAAGGCCTGCCGCTGGAGCGCGTCGCATGAATCGCAGACCCGTGGCGCTGATCGGCGCGCCCACCGATGTAGGCACGCACGTGGATGGCGCGCGTCTCGGGCCCGCAGCGCTGCGCGTGGCAGGCCTGACGGCACGCCTGTCGCGCCACGTGACTGTGTGCGACTGCGGCGATGTCAGCGTGCGTCCCGCAACCCCCGCTCCGGAGCAGGTCGAGGGTGCGCACAACCTCGCCGAAGTGGTGGCGTGGAACCGCGCCGTCCACGAAGCCTGTCATGCCGCGCTGGAGGCCGGTCGCATGCCGATGCTGCTCGGCGGCGATCACTGCCTTGCGGTTGGGTCCATCAGCGCCGCGGCCCGTCACTGCCGCGCCCACGGCAAACGCCTAAAGGTGCTCTGGCTGGACGCGCACGCCGACTTCAACACGCCCGACACGAGCCCCAGCGGCAACATGCACGGCATGCCGGCCGCGATCCTGTGCGGCCGCGGCCCGGCGGTGCTGGTGGAGATGGGAGGCCACAGCCCCGCGCTACCTGCAAACGCATTGACCCAGTTGGGTGTCCGCAGCGTCGATCCGGGCGAGCGCGACGCCTTGCGCGCGCAGGATATCGACGTCATCGACATGCGTGCTCTGGACGAGCTTGGGATGCAGGGGGCAATGCGGCGCCTGCTGGCCGATGTCGATGCGAATACGCACATCCACGTCAGCTTCGACGTGGATTTCCTCGATCCCTCGTTCGCCCCGGCGGTAGGCACGGCGGAGGCGGGCGGACCGAACCAGCGTGAAGCCCATCTCTGCATGGAGATGCTGGCTGATTGCGAACAGGTCGGCTCGGTCGACGTCGTCGAGCTCAACCCAGCGCTCGATCACGCAAGTACGACCGCGCGCGTCGTGATCGATCTGCTCGAGTCGCTGTTCGGAAAGCGCACCTTGCATCGCGACGCGTCTGCGGCGCTCATACGGGGCGATTCGGAGGCGGACCTTGGGAATGGACTCAGGGCGGCACTGTGTATCGGCGCAGAGCGAACTGCACGGTGCCCCCCCCGTGCGTAATTACTCAGAATTGGAGCTCAAGCCCGATGCCCGGACCGTGCAGGGCGGCGTCGAAGGCAAACCCCTGCGCTGTCCTGAAATCGACGTCCATTCGCCGATAGCCGACGAACCAGGCAACACGATCGTTGATCCGGTATCCGCCGATGAGCATGAGGTCGTACGCGAGATTGGAGCCGCCGCTGCCCACCAGTGCCAGGCCGCTCACGAAGAATCCGCGATCAAACGTGTACTGGCCTTTCGCGCCGACCTGCACGTCCCACCACGACTGCCCCTGGCTTGCGGAGTAGCTGCGCGGCAGTGGCCCGACAGGGACCTCCGCAGCGATCTGATAGGCGAACCGGGTGTCCACGTCCCAGTGGCGCGCGCCCAAGACAATGTCCAGCTGACGGTTGCTGCCCTGCACCAGCCGGTATTGCATTGCGATCAGCCTCGTGCGCGTCTGCGCGCTGGCTGCAACCGGCAGCCGGTAAGGACCGATGGGTACGCGAACATCCTTGGAAACGTCTGCCAACAGCGCATCGGCCCACACGCCGAACCGCTCGCCTTGCGCCTCAATTGCAAGCATGCCTGCAGCGTCCAGGTTCTCCAGGACGTCACCAAACGTGGCGCGCGGATGGAGCGTCAGCGGCAAGCGTGCATGCTCCAGTTCGCCGTCCACGCCGGCGGCCCACGCGTACGGAACAACGCGCCAGCGCACGACCTCGCCGGCCAGTACCTGATTGGATGCCAGTGCGGGCAACAACAATACCGCGGCGACACAAGCGGCTCGCGCTGGCAACGACGCGCCCCTGCGGCGTCGGTTTGTGCTCACGGCACGCCTCGTTTGCCCAGTTCCTGAAGCAACCGCGCGGCCAGATACAGGCGGGGCGCGATCGAGTCGATTTCGATGTACTCGTTCTTGGCGTGATACCCCCAGCCGGCCAAGCCGAGGCTTTCAAGCACGGCCGGGTGGCCGGACTGTTGCGCGAAACCCGCGTCCGTGCCGCCGTACGTCACCGGGTGGAACAGCAGCGGACGTTCGTCGAGTTCGGCGTAGATGGAGCGCGCAAGCCCCGCAAGCGCCTCGCCGCGCGGACCGGCGCGGAAGGGCGGACGTCCGGGCTCCAGCTCGATCGTCGTGCGTGTGCCGGCCACATGCTGGCCCTGCGCCACCTTGGCTTGCAGCGCCCGGCGTAATTGCTCGATAGCGTCGGGCTCCAGTACGCGGACGTCGGCGCCGGCTTCCGCCATCGCGGGAATCTGGTTGCGCTTGAGCCCGGCGCTGGCGGTGGTCCAGTTCAATTGCGCGCCTTCCAGCTCCCTGGCGACGTCCTGTGTCTTCAGCAACTGGTACGCCAGTTCGAGCAGCGCGTTTCTACCTTGGTCCGGCGCCGAGCCCGCGTGCGACGCAATGCCTTCCACGCGCATCCACGCCTGCGCGGTTCCCGCCGCGCCCAGCAGCACGCCTTCGCTGCGCGCGATAGCCTTGGCTGGATTGGGCTCGAACGAGAGCACGACATCATGCTCGGCGCCGAGCGCCGCGATTGTCGTGCCAGAGCCGGCCGAGCCGATCTCCTCGTCGGGATTGAACAGCACCGTGATGGTGCGGTAATCGCGCCAACCCGATTGCTGCAACACCTTCAACGCGTGCAGGATGACCGCGACGCCTCCCTTGTCGTCCGCGATACCGGGACCGTAGAGCTGGTTGCCCTCGCGCCGGAAGGGTTCATTGGCCAGGATTCCCTTTGCATAGACGGTATCGGTGTGCGCGAGCAGCAGGACGCGCAGGCGTCCTTTCCCGGTAAGCGTCCCTTTGACGGCCTGGCCCGTCCCGGTCGTCAGGTCCACACGCTGCGTGGCGAAGTCCATCGCCTTGAGTCGCGCTTCGACGTAGTCGGCCATGCGCGCGATCCCCGATGCGTCATCGGACCCGGACTCGATCTGGACCATGTCCTCCAACGACTGGATGACGGCGCTTTCCTCGGCCTGGGCGGCGCGTCGAAGCGCGGCGGGCTCCTGCGACTGCGCGGGCGCCAGGGACATCATCATCGTTAGAAGTCCTGCTGCAGCACGCAATCTCTTCATGACATGTTCCTGCGATGGCGCTGCCAACACGAGCGACTTTACGTTCCCGGCAGGACAGCCGAATTCATATCAACATATACGCAGCCCGGGCGCGCGCGCCCGGTGAATGAGTTCTAGAACGTCACGCGCGCGCGCAGGCTGGCCACCCACAGCACGCTGGTGCCCGGGTTGGTGGACGGATCGATGATGGCCTGCAGGTCGGGCGTGATCGCGAAGTTGCGCGTCAGGTGATACCGGTAGAACGCCTCGATCGTGTATTGCGAGCGCAGTACCTGCGCTGCCGGCTCGGTCCAGCCCACACCGATGCCAATGAGATTGGCCGGCGAGCCCCCGGGGCGCCAGCCGACACCTGCCGAAAGACTCCGCTCCGCCGCCCAGTCTTCGGACCAGCCACCACGGAAAAACACCAGTGCTTGCTCGGCCACCATCCAGTTGGCGTTGAACGCTATGCCGTACGAACGCGGCGTGCCATCGGCCTGCGCATCACGGTACCAGCTGGTGACGTGGAAGTTGTCACTATCGGTCGGACCGCGCGCTTCGATGGGCAGGCCAGCCCGCGGCCGCCCGGTGAATCCGATATCGAAGTGATAGAAGCGCTCGGACGTGTTGAAGAAATCGTCGATGGTGCTGCCGGTGTCGTCGCTGCGTGCGGTGTACACGCCCGCCTGCAGATACAGTCCGGTAGCGGTGGGGTAGTACGCCGCCACCATGCCGAACCCGCGCAGTGGGGTTTGTATGGTGGGGTTAGTAGAGAACTGCTGGCTCAGGAACTGGCGGTTGTCGTCGAAGAAGGGATACGCGTTGACGAAGTTCGGCGCGAACACCTTGCCGACGGTGTACTGGAATTTATTCCCGAACAGGTTCTGACGGATGTAGGCCTGCGTGACACCCAGGTCGAATTCGCCCCACGTCGCCGCGGTGGGCACCGCCGAGCCGGCCGCGAATCCGGCAAATAACGGCGGGAGGTCGCTACCGAACACGGGCCGGCGATCCTCGATCGCCATGGCGAACGTCAGCGCTTCCGGTGTGCCGCGTCGGAAAATGTCGTACGCAAGATTGAACGTGAACTTGGACCCGGTGGAATGGTGCTCGTCGATGCGGCTGCTGCTGTAGTTCTGATAAAGCAGGCCCCACGAACCACCAATGGTGAGCCCATATCGCTCCTGCAGTCCCTGCTTAAAGGCGAACCACGGTTCCAGCGGCGAGTTGAGCGGAAACGGGCTGCGCGTGACCTCCGCATCCGCCTGCTCCTGATCGCCTTCGGCCGACAGCGTGCCCTGCTGAAGTGGCGGATACAGGAGTTCTTCTCCGTCAGCGGTCGCATCATCAGCGGTTTGCGCATGTACCTCGACAGAGCAGGCGAGCAAGGCAGCGAACAGCCAGATCATCCGGGTCATGGCAGCGGTCTCCCTCAGGAGCGCCACTGGGGGCGATCACTTCCGCGCACCGCGACCAGCGGATCGCGCCATGCGCCCGGCGTCCTCGATAGTTCGACCTGTGGGGCGAGACGCACTACTTCGCCGTAGGGAGTCTGGCGCGTGATCGTGCGGGGAGCGCCGATGCGGTGCTCCGGGCGCGTCGCATCGAACGTCGTGGTGGCGAATTGGCCGAGCGACTTGTACCACATGGCTGCGCGGGTCAAGGACACGCGCACGTGGTAGCTGCCACCCTCCGTGGCACGTCGTCGCAATGCGGCGAGGATGCCGCATGCACCCAGGTAGCCGGCGATGTAGTCGTTCATCACCAGCGTCGGCGGGAACCGCGGCGTTCCTTCACCCTCGGCAAGCGTGAATCCGGACACGGTGAGCCCTTCCATGTCGAAGCCGGCACGTTCGCGCCAGGGGCCGTCGTGGCTGTAGCAGCGAACCGACAGGTACACGATGCCGGGCCGCTGGCGCGCCACCTCCGCCGGGCCGAAGCCGAGCCGTTCGATCGCACCGCCACGGAACGACTCGGCGAACACGTCCGCTTGAGGAACCAGCTCAGCCAGTCGAGTGTTCTGGTTCTGGTCTCGCAGGTCAACGAACGTCGAGCGCATGCCCACGTTGACGTCCATGACGAGCGCTTCGTGTTCAAACCCCTGGTCGCGGGCGACGTGCAACACGTTGGCGCCGTATTCGGCCAAGGTCCGCGACGCGGTGGTGCCGGCGATCACATGCGTGAGCGACAACACGTTGATGCCGGATAGCGGGCGCGTCGGGTTGTCGGTGAAGGGGATGGGTGACGAATCGCCGAGCTTGACGATCTCGATCAGCGGTTTGCCCGCCAGATGGATACCCTCGGGATGACGCGCCCATTCCTCCGCGGTGCGGTGCATGGCGCCCGCTGCGCGCGCTTCGGCCAAAGCCTCTTCCAGTTCGACAGCGTTCCATTGCCGCGAGGCGGCCTGGATCGCTGCGAGATTGGGCGGGCACTTGAGCGTGTTGAGCACGCGGTCGCTGAGGTGCGGATAGGCGCCGGTGAAATTCATGAAGCGTCCGTCCTTCGTGGCGAATGGACGAAACGACATCGGATGGCCCAGTCCGAGCGGCGCCTGCATCATCAAGCCGTTGACCGTCGGCATCCAAGTCATATTGCCGGGAATCGGATCGCTGGCCGGAATCTGGCCAGCCTTCTGCAGTTGCTGCGCGACCAGGCCGACCATCGGATTGACGTTCCATACCGAATCGCGTAGGTCGACCTTGAGGTCCTGCCCCTGTCCGGTTCGGGCCTTCCAGATGGCTGCCGCGCCGACCGCCGCGCCCATCGCTGGAATGGCCATGCTGGCGCCTATGCGGAAATGGCTGCGCAGGATCGGATCGACGCCGGTGAACGTGACGCTGCCACCCCCGTCCTGCGCGGTTCCACCCAGATCGCGCATGAACGTCGCAAACGCGGCATCGATGTTGAAAGACGACGGCGCGGATGGCACGGCGCCTAGTGCCTGCGAGTGAATGTTTGCGGAAAGCGCGGCGCCAAGCGCGGTCAAGCCGCTCGTCTTCAGGAAGTCGCGACGGTTCGCACGATAGGACGTCATGGGGTCACCTGCGCATGAGGGGCAGATGACAAGACGCAACGAGCGTCTACTCACCCACCAGGAAGCGGAGTGAAACCAATGCGATGTGTGGGCGAGTCGCCGGCGTCATCGACGGCGGCACCGCTCGTCGCCTTACGCACCGCCACTGCGGCTACTTCGCGCGAATCGTTTCAGGCATGCGATGCGCGCGGGCTATTCGAATCGCCGGGTGCGACTCAGCGAGCGACCCGCGAACGTATGGAAGCGCGTGGAGTACCGGAGCACGGCGCGAAGAAACAGCTGTCCAGATCGCCAAAGGAAACGCCAATGCAGCCCGCATGACGACTTCTCCTCTTGAACGATCCGTTCAGGGCCGGGACTTGATACCAGCGCCTTCGTGATCGGAAAGTGATGCGTCTGTGTCCATCCTGGTGCGTCCAACTTCCACGGATATCCTTTAGCGCTGCGTTGCGCCTCCGTAGAACTACTTAGTCGGATTGCCGTTCACTCCTGACCGATAGCGAGCGGCTGAGTCGACGCAACTTGCGAGCAACGTAAGCCCCAATCACGGCCGCAAGATGTTAGCGGCGAAGCGCCACGTCCGCGTGGTCTCTCTCCCTCAGGACACGCTGCCTCCTCGGACTTTATCGCCCCATGCAAATTGGCCGCCCGTAGGCGGCTCATTCCATCTGCTGCGGCAGTATGTCGCAACCCGCCGCGCTGTCGACAGTCAGTTCGCCACTAGAGCGCGTCCGGGTCCGCGCCGCGGGGTCTGCGGTCAGGGCATCAGCACCTTATCAATCACGTGGATGACGCCGTTCTTCTGATACACGTTCGCGATGGTGACGTTGGCCGAATTGCCTTTGCTGTCGGTCACGGTGACCTTGCCGCCAGGTGCGCGGGCCGTCAGTGTCTCGCCTTGCACTGTCTTCAGTTCGGCCTTGCCGCCGCCGGCCTTGATCTGCGCCGCGATGGCGGCGGCGTCAAGCTTGCCAGGCACGACGTGGTAGGTGAGCACGGCAGCGAGCTTGGATTTGTTCTCCGGCTGCAGCAGCGACTGAACCGCTCCGCTGGGAAGTGCATCGAACGCGGCGTTCGTTGGGGCAAATACCGTGAAGGGGCCTGCGCCCTTCAGCGTATCGACAAGCCCTGCGGCTTTGACGGCGGCCACCAGGGCCGTGTGGTCCTTCGAGTTCGCCGCGTTGTCGACGATGTCCTTGCTGGCAAGCATTGGCGCTCCGCCGACCGTGGGATTGTCGCTGGGCGACGCTGCGTGGGCAGCGACGGTGCAACCAACAGCGAGTGTCAAGGCTAGTGCGATCTTCTTGATATTCATGAGGTCGTTTCTCCTTCGATGACGTAGGCAAAACCGCAAGGCGGTGCTACATCACGAAGGTATATCGCTGGGGAACGACTCGGCCTCAGTAGTTGCAGCTGCCGGTAATGCGGCGTAACAGTAATTCTCGGAGTTTTGAGACGTAGAATTACGGAAGCACCAGTTTCGACCAAAAGACGGTCAATGATCCTTAAAGCTTTCCTTCGGCCAACCGATTGGTTCCACTAGGCCGTCGGAGGCTGTAGCGTCGAGCGCATCTGCACGTCACGAAGTAAATCTCTAAGTAGAACTGCGGACGCATGGCGCGGGCTGATGCGCTTTACTTTTCCGCCGGCTAAGGTTCGTCTCACCAATGCAATCACCTCGCCGCAGCGCCCGTAGCGCGTTCTCATGTGTGCCAGTCTGGAAGTTCGTCGCGAGTTTGCAATTCTGGGGGCTGGTCGGGACGGGGCTCGCAGGTGCGGCATTTCCGCTGTATGCAGCGGAACGGTACACCGGCCGCGCGTACGATGCCGATGGAGCTCTGGTGTACACCGAAACCCATTGGCGCTTTCAGCGCGAGGGCCACCCAGCCCGTCTGGTGTTGTACCGCTGCCCATCGGGGCTCGCGTTCGCCCGCAAGTCTGTCATCTCCGACGGCCAGGCCGCCGCACCAAATTTCGAACTGTTGGACGGTCGTGACGGCTATCGTGAAGGCGTGCGGGGCCGTGGCGCTGATCGCGTCGTGTATTGGCGGGATAAAGACGACGACAGTCTGCGGGAGAAGCGCGTGCGCCTTCCAGCGGGCAGCGTCATCGATGCCGGTTTCGACGCTTGGATCCAGCAGCAGTGGCCTCGCTTGACGGGACAATCGGGGGCGCGCGCACGGTTCCTGGTACCCAGCCACGCTCGGCTGCTGGATCTGCGGATACAGCCACAAGCCGCTTCAACACCGGGCACCTTGCGCCTGCGGATGAGCTGGGACAGCTGGCTGGGCTTTGTTGCGCCATCTGTGCGCCTGACCTACGACGTCAAAGATCGGCGACTTCTCACATTTGTAGGAATCGGCAGCGTGCGTGACGGACAGGGCAAGCCGTGGCCGGTGCGCATCGAATTTCCCATCGAACTGGTGAACCGTAAGGCAGAGGCGGCGGAAGTAGTGGCTGCCGAAAGCACTCCCTTGAATGGGCGGTGCGGATGATGCGCGCTGGGCGTCGCGGCATGCTTCGCCTCGCCACACTGGCGGCCGCAGCGTTACTGGCGGGCTGCCAAAGTGCGGTCCTTGCATGGGTCAATCGCGATGCGCGCGCGCCTGATCAGACAGTTACGTTCTCGTCGTCTCGGGCGCTGGCACTGGACGTGTACAGCCCCGAAGGTGGTGACGTGCACGACGCTGTCGTGGTCTTCTTCTACGGTGGCAGCTGGCAGCAAGGCAGCCGCCGGCAATACCGATTCGTCGGCGAACGCCTGGCGAGCGCAGGCATGGTGGCGGTGGTGCCGGACTACCGCACCTACCCATCGGCCGTGTTTCCGCAGTTTATGGACGATGCTGCTGCGGCGGTGGCTTGGGCGCTGGACCACGCGCGTGAGCTCGGCACGCGCCGGGTGATCGTCATGGGTCATTCGGCTGGCGCGCAGATTGCCGCCTTGTTGGCCACTGACCCGCGTTACCTGCACGCGTACCGCCATGATGCGTGCGCATTGACCGGAGCGGTGACGCTCTCCGGACCGTACCGCTTCGGCTTCACGGGCGAACTGGCGAACGTCTTTCCCGATGTGTCGCAGCGCGCCTCAGCGCAACCGCTGCTGCAGGTGCATCGGCGCTCACCTGCGTTCTTACTGATCCATGCCGAACACGATCGGGTGGTGGGAATCGGACAAGCACACGCGTATCGCGATGCGTTGGTCGCGCAAGGAATCCGCACGGACTGGGTGAGTCTGCCTACTGGTGGCCACGTGGCGCCGCTGGCCGCGCTCTACGATCCCTCCCGCGCACCTGACGTGTTGCAGCAGATCACTCGCTTCGCGCGTCAGGCGCAAGGCTGTGAGCCGGGCGCAAGCAACTCGCAGTCGGGCCATGGAAACAGGGCAAAGGCCGACCTACTGCTATGACAGCGCGGTCTGAGAGTACGTCTAACGACAGACTTCCGAGTCTGCCAAAACGCGATTGCGCCACCGTGCTGCCACTCGCGCTCGGCGAGAAGTCGGTTACTTCGTAGACGACAGGGGGATGTATGAAGGCGTTGATAAGTGCACACACGCGACATTGGGGCGCCTGGACGTGGGTGGCGTACCTGGAAGACGGTCGGATGTTTGAAGACGGTCGCGCCGACAATCTGGCGCTGACGCTGCGCCGTGCCGGCGTGGACGGCATCGCGATTGGCCATTCATGTGACACGCAGCCCCTCAGCCCGCGCCTGCGTCATGCGATACAGGATGCATGGGAACGGTCGGCCCGCAACACAAAAGTGGATACCCGCGAGGCATAGGTAAGCGCCGGACCGAATGTGAGCGATTAGCCAGCCTTGCACATTCGCCATGGCCTGACCTCGGCGATGAGCGCTGCGCATTGACGCGCTTGGCTTAGCTGCATCAGCTACCTGAACGGCAGACCCGCCAATGACGGGCTCACCGCGGTGAGCATTCAGCGCTTACGCGTGCGCGCCGCAGCGGGTGCTACACCTGCGCGTTTACCACCGCGGCGTGTGCATGGCGCCGCAACCGTACGGTTTGTATCACCAAGGTGGCTGCGATCAACAGCGCCAGCCACGCCGTCACAGTGGAGCCGTCCAGAGTGGACGTGCGCTGCTCCACGAACACCGCTGCCAATCCCCAGACGACTGCTACGGTGTAGGCCGCCTGACCGCGTAGACGAGCATTCGCCACCAGCAGCAACGCCCATGCCGCGAACAGCAACAGCAGGCTCCAGGGTAATTGGACCTGGGTCGATAGCCACTGTTGCGCTACGACTACCTGAGCAGTGTTGAGAAATGCGGCCAGTGACAACCAGCCTGCGTGCAGAGCCGCCGGCCAAGCCACCCAGCGATGCCGGTAACCGCGTGCCAGACGAATTGCGCAGTAGAGCATGCAGGCCAGCGCCGCCCAGATCACGACCAAGGCCAGCACAAACCACCGTTGGGCGAAGATGGGCATCCACGCCGCAGTCAATGCGAAACCCAGCGTCATGACGGTCGTGATCGGCTCCAAACGTTCTGCACGACGACGACGCAGCTGCCATACCGCGTAGGCGAGGTCCAATGCAAAGATCACGCCCCAGATTGAGAATGCGTAGCCTGCCGCGACAAGCAGCGTCGGGTACTGCGCGGACAGGCTGGCCGGATCTGGGCCCAGCGTGCCGCGCACAGATAGCCAGGCCACCACCGGCATTGAGAAGGCGGCAAGCAACAGGACGAAGCGCATGGTCGTCTCCAGGTGGGAAGGTCTATGTATGTGAATGGTCCGCACCCGCACTGTCGTGCGTGCGAGTTCGCAAGGCCCTTCGGTAGACTTACGCAGCCATGACTGCGCGGGCGTACCGATGCAAGGGGTGCGGGGCGAGGGCATGGTGGAATCGGATCGCGCACCCTGGCGCGGTCCGACCTGGCTGCAACGGGTCGCCGTCACCGTCCGGCAGCCTCTCCCCGCGGACGGTGGCGGCATTTGGCAACCGCGCTATAAAGCGGGGCGCGCCAAGGGCGGCCCGCCCCATGCCCAACTCCCCAATGCGGGATCACTGGTCCAGGCGGACCGATGCCGTCTTGTCGCGGTAGTCGCGCTTCGGATCCATTCCCAGCAGCAGCTTCACACCTGCGACCAAGGTGTTCTCGTTGAGCCATACATGGGCGTCGTGCGCGTCGAAGCGCAGTAGCGCAAGCTTGGGATCGTCCTTGCCGCCCTCGTACCAAGCCGCAATGAAGTGGTTCCAGAGCCGATCGGTCACCGCACGATCGTTATCCTCGACGAGTTGGCCGCGTAGATTGGCGAACACGTGGTGATCCTTGCTGGCGAAGGCCGCGACGGCGGGCGCGCTACCCTGCAGGTGTTTATAGAAGTCGGTGTCCTTTGAGGTGAAAAACCAAATCGGCGACTTGTGCTCTTCGACCTGCGCAGTCATCGGCTGAAGCTCCAGTCCGGCGCCACCTACGATGCCCAGCATGACGGTCATGTCGGCCTTGAGTGCACGCCATAGCTTGTCTTCCATCTCCTTCGGCGTTGCCATGCTCGTCTCCACTGAGAAAGGGGGGCGTCAGGGTGGCCCGCGTGGCGTTCGCCGCTTGTGACGGATCACGAAAGCTAACGCGAATCCGCTGCGCCTATGCCTCGCCTAACGCGTGTCGGTGACCTCAGTAGATTTACGTAGCGACGAGAAGGTAGTGCTGCGTTGGTTCCGGCGCCGCTGCGGGCGCAACTTGTGAGCATCCCCCCGGCCTGGAGGCCTTCGCCATGACACGCTCGTCATTGCTCCCGCACTGTGCGCTTGCAGTCTTGCTAATGCCTGCCCTCGCTTTCGCCGCTCCCACGGTGAACACCCTCGGCGGCGATACGCGCGTGGTGCTATCGCCTGAACTTGTCGGCGCGTTGACCTCGCTCAACGTGGCGGTAGCGCCGACATATCCGGCAAAGTTGAAGCGCGGTGAGGCACGCTTTCCGATCCCCGCCGGGGAACTGGATCTGGGCACGCTCAAGGGCGAAGTGGCGCACAACGGCGGGCTGTCACTTCGCGCAGGTGGCACCACAGTGGATCTGAGCAGCTACGTGATCGACACCACGAGCGCCACGCCGGTGCTAACCGGCCTGGTCAAGGTCAACGACAGCGTGATTGGACGCGTACCCCTGTTCGACCTGTCACTGCCGTCGGCACCCGTGGTGCGAGGTTTGCACTCGCGCGCCGGCAGTTTGCAACTGGACGACGTGCAACTGACCCTCACCGATGAGGCGGCCGCGGCGCTCAACGCCGTGTTTGCAGTCACCGCCTTCGCAGAAGGCATTCCTATCGGCACGGCGAGGGTGTCGACCTACTTTTACGAACCCTCGCCATAGTGGGACGTCGCGAGGCCACCGATGGCTGACAAGGACCTCAAAAAGGTGCCGGGCGCCAATGTAGTACGTAATTGCATGTCCGATGTGGGACGACGGAGTGGTTGGAAAGTCGTGATCCGCTGAGGCGGTCTTCCGAGGCGCTGCCACCCGCCACACCCCAGCGGTCTCAAGACGATGAGAGCCATGGCTGATGAGCCCAGGACGTTCCTCGAGTTGCGCGTGAACCGGGTCCAGCAGATGTTCAACTCCATGGATCCCGCCCCTTTCAGGGAGCGCGATCTCGATCCGCAGGCGGTTGGCTACATCGTCGACTGGGCGACTCAGCATTCTCGCTCGCGAGTCTTGGGCCTTCGGATTCAAGTGGCAGGCCCGCCAGCGGAAGGAGAGACCACAGAGGCAATTGTTGCCGCTGTCCGCGCCAACTTTGCAAGGATGGAACGGGCCTCACAGCTTGATTTGCGCCGCTTGTTTCGGACTGGCCGTGTGAGTTTGTGCATCGGGTTGGCGTTCTTATCGCTTGCAATTATTGGAGCAGAGCACATCGCAAGCACAACTAGTCTTCGGTACGCCGGCTTGATAAGCGAGAGTTTCGCAATCGGAGGATGGGTAGCGCTCTGGCGTCCATTGGAGATCTTCCTCTACGACTGGTGGCCGATTGCGGAAAGGGTTCGGATGTATCGGCGGTTGGCAAGCATGAACGTTGTCATCGAAGTAGAGCGGTGACGATCGCGACGCTATCGCTGCGCAAAGAGAGCAGTCCGGCAGGCGGAAAGAGGTATCGATTACTTTCACGCGATTCCTGGGCGAGCCTGGTTCGCACATCTCGGCTGCTATGGCCCGACGCAGGTCTGCTGCGACACAACATAGCAGCTACGGGAAAATGAACACGCCTCCCACGCCCATATCGACACCATCTACTCGATCGCGGTCGTCAACGCGACCAGGGGGTTCGCGCTGGTTTTTCCGGAAGTAGGCAGCCGCTTCATCTCCACGCAGGTGATTACTGAAAACCATCTGACCCCGTTCTATTTGTACAGCGGTGGCGAGCACAAATTCGCGGCCAGCGACTTCGACACCGAGTTCGTGGCGGTGGGAGTCCGGATAGGCACCGATCGCACGCGGGAGGACGTGAAGACGATCGTGGAAAAGGTTGCAGCCAAAGTACCGCATCGAGGGTGCGTCGACTGGAGGAATGCTGCCCGAAATCGAAATGGCAACGCTCAAGAAGGTCCTCGGCGCAATGATCAAGGAATACTCGAAGCTGCCAAATAGCTTTGGCGCCATGGTCAAGCAAACCGACGAAGTTAAGGACTGGGAGTACTTCACGTACGTGACCGCCGGTGCGTGGCGGCTTTCGGCTGATGAGAACTCGATGTATGCCATTGGCGTTCCTGACGACGCCAAGGGCGGTGTGTGTTACTTGGCGACCTTCCCCAAGGTGCCGGCGAAGGCCTTCTTCTCGATCACCGCTTACGGTCCCGGGAAGTACCTGATGACGGACCGGGACAACATCCTCAGCTCTAACCGACGAGTCGTCACCAACCCGGACGGCAGCTTCGACGTCGCATTCGGTGGTGAGCAGTGCCATAAACTCGCGCCAAACTTTGTCGCCACACCGGAAGATGGCTGGAGCATTCTGCTGCGCGCCTATCGGGCCGATGTGGATGCATTTACGAGCTATACGATGCCGGAGTTCAAGCAGGTCTAAACGAGTCGCCACGGCAGCCATGCGCCGTTACCGACAGCGTCGAGCCAGGACCGATTGCAGTAACGCGGCCCCGCGGAATGTCTGTAGGAGGCAGGCAGAATCGCCATCACGGACTTCCGGCGACCCCTCCATTTTTTGGCGTGCTAGGCTGCCCCTGCGCGGTTCGCATATCAATCAGGATCGTCGCCAGTTTTCGTGGGATGTGGTCCCCGCAACGTGGCCTTCTGGCAGTTCGATTTGAGGCGCCTTCAAGTAAGGGCAGAGTTCCGGTAGCCTCGCCCAGGAATTGCAGTGAACCTGCAGGGGATGACATGGTAGATCCGGAAAGCGATTACGAACTTCACTCCCAGCGAACGGAGTATCGCGATTACGTAATCACTGTTTTGGCAAATCGCCGCGTAGGTACCGATCGATGGCTGCTCGATGTCTTGGTTCAGGGGCCCGACGGCGCAGAAACTCAACGCCTCCGTGCTCATTTCGGATCGAGCCCCGATGAGGCGCTCGTCCAAGGCATGAGCATTGGGCATGGCTTGATTCTCCAATCAAGCGGGGCACCTGAGCTCCCCCGGGACGGGTCAACCAGCAGCAAGGGGTGACTGAGCCGCACGATCAATGGTCGCTCAGGTATTCCGGCACCTTGCCGGCGGACGTTCCGAGCTCGTCCACGACGGCCCGCAGGCACTCCTCGCTGATCTCAGCATATAGGTCGAGTAGCGGGAGGTCGTGTTCCTGGTGGGCCCTCCCGCGGGCTTGAACGAATTGCTCAGAGTTCACCTACGAGGAGAATCCCCACAGCCCAGGCGAAATGCGCCCAGATTGGTATAGTTTCGAGTGCGGCACCACGCCGCGCATTCGACCCTCCGCCGGCCATGGATCCGATTTCGCTGGAAGACCTCGCATTGCTCGAGGTGTTAACAAGGATCTCACAGCAAGGTGCGCTGACCGACGTTGACTCCGTTGTTCGAGACCGACTGATCGAAAGCGGGTTGGTGGCTGAGGACGATGAAGGACTTGCACTGACTTCGGCCGGAATTGAGATGTGCAAGTCTCTGCAGCATCGTGCTGCCGCAGACGCACAGGCGGCCAGGATTCTCCAGCAGCGCGAGAACGGCGACGAAAGTCCAGCGCGTTAGGGAAGCCTGGCTGCTCTTCCCGCTGGGCAGCCCCTACAGTGGATAGGTGCGACCCCATTCGTCAATACCGCTTTCCCCAGCCTTGACAGGAGAGATCCGTATGACTCAGCGCGACGCGGTGTTCCCCGCCGGCCGGCATGACCTTTATGCAGCACACGCCTATTCCGCTGCGATCAGGTCCGATGACCTGCTGTTCGTCTCCGGTCAGGTCGGAACTCGCGGCGACGGCTCGCCCGAGCCGGACTTCGAGGCCCAGGTCCGCCTGGCGTTTGCCAACCTGCAGGCGGTCTTGCAAGCGGGTGGCTGCACGCTCAACGATGTTGTGGACGTGACGAGTTTCCACACTGATCCCGAGCGCCAGTTTGCGACGGTTATGGCCATCAAGAGTGAAGTATTCCCGGAGGCGCCTTACCCGAACTGGACTGCGATCGGCGTCAACTGGCTGGCCGGGTTCGACTTTGAGATTAAAGTTATCGCCCGCATTCCGCGCGCATAGTCACGACACCATCTGAGATTCAGACGCATGCAATAACTGCGGCGAGTCGGACGTCTGGAATGAAATTTGGAACCATCGCCGAGACGAAGATAGTGCAATCGGCCCTACTGATCGAATCCCTCACGCGCTTCGGAGGTTCCGCATGCCCCGCAACGCAACGATGGTCACTGGATCGGTTCCAATGCCTCCCGCAGGGCACGATGAATTGCACTCGCGCCGTCGCCAGCCGCGAACGAATTTAAGCGTGTGCGAACCCATGCGTCGAAACCGGCATCTATCACTGTGCCGGCGTAGACTTCCTCATCGGTAGAGGAGCGTGGCGCGCGGCAATCCCAGCTTCTCCCCGCATGCGTCGCTGCTACAGCGGACAAGCACGCAACCTGACTCGGTAATTGTGCGCTGGGTTTAGCGTCCGCTCTCACTATCGCCGGTGGGTTCCGGCCAGCGTTGCGGCACCTTGCGCAGCTCGTCCATGCGGTAACCCATGTCGCGCAGGCGTCGTACGGCGTCAGCGTATGCCGCATCGGAAATGGTGGGCGTGCGCGCCATGATCCAGGCGTAATCGCGCTTGCTGCGCGTGATGATGGTGAGCGTGTAATCCGGATCGAGATGGGAGATGACGTACTCGGCCTGGATCGGCCACACGAACTGCATTCCCCATATCGCATTGCCCGTGCCCTCGCGCACGGTGCCGACGGGTTCCATCGTGCGCACCGGCGCGTCGAAGCTTCCACGCCGATAGCGGAAATGCGTCTGTATGCGGCCGTCGTCGCGCATCGAGTACGACTCAATGGCGTTGTAGGCCTCCCGCTCGGGGAACGAGGGGATATGGGCGATGACGTACCAGTCGCCCATGAAACGCGGGAGGTCCACGTGGTCGACCTTGGGCACGGTCGGCGCGGTGTGGGCGCAGCCGCACAGTGCAAGCACGCCGGCCACGAGTGCGGAAGGAAATTTCATGTCAGTCCTCGCGCACGAAGCGGTAGTGGGCCACCTGCCATTCTTCGCCATTGCGATACCCGAACAGTTCCGCGCACGCCATCCAGAACATGCGCCAGCGCTGGTTCCACAGTTCCGCGGCATCACCGTAGGCCTGGCGCAGATGGCCCATGACCGCATCGCGTCGCGCATCGTGGCGGGACAGCCAGTGGTTGGCGGTGCGCTCATAGTGCTCGCCACCCATCATCCAGCGTTCGTCCAGCCGCAACGCCTGCTGGAAATGCAGCAGCGTGTCGGCCGCGGGCATCAGGCCACCGGTGAAGAAATGGCGGCCCATCCAGTCGTCCTGGCCGTCGACCTCAAACGGGTAGAGCAGGGTTCGATGGCAGAAGATGTGGACGAAAAGACTGCCGCCGGGGCGCAGCCACCGCGCGATGCGCCGCATCAGCAGGTCGTAGTTGCGCATGTGCTCGAACATCTCCACGGATACGCAACGGTCGAACGAAGTGTGGTCGAGGTCAAGGCGGTTGACGTCGCAGGTGATGACGCGAACGTTGGTCAGGCCAAGCTCGCGGCATCGGGCCAGGATGTGCTCGCGCTGCCCATGCGAGTTCGATACGGCCGTGATGCGCGAACGCCCGTACCGCTGCGCCATCCACAGCGTGAGCGAGCCCCAGCCGCACCCGAGTTCGAGGATGTCCAGGTCGTCGCCCAGTCGCGCACGCTCGGCGTAAAGCTCGAGCATGGCGTCTTCGGCCTGGTCGAGCGTCTCGCGGCCGGTGGGGTAGTAGCAGCACGAGTATTTGAGCCGTGCGCCGAGGCACTCCTGGAATAATGCCGCGGGCAGTTCGTAATGCTGGCGGTTGGCCGCATCGGTGTGGAGCGCGAGCGGGCTGTGGCGCAGGTCCGACAGCCGCTGCGTCATGCGTCGCGACTGCATCTGGATGCCGCCGACGCGCTCATCGCGCAGGCGCTGCGCGCACAGGCGACGAATGCCGAGACGCACGACGGCATCGGGCAACAGACTGCGTTCGGCCATGCCCAGCAGGCCGGAGGCGGGCAGGTCGGGGATCGCATGCATCACGGTGCTCATCGGTCTTCCTTCGGGAACCAGGGGAACAGCATCGGGGTGGAGCGCTGGTAACGGCGGTAATCGTCGCCGCGCGTGCGCAGCGCCTGGCGTTCGGTATGCGGAACGCCGCTGAGCCAGCGCAGGAACACGTACATCACTAGTGGGCCGGACCAGGCCAGCCATGCAATCGGCGATCCCACAGCGAGCAGCACGTAGGCGAACCAGTGCAGCCATTCGAAGAAGTAGTTGGGATGCCGGCTGTAGCGCCACAGGCCGTTGCGCATCGTGCGGCCGCGGTTTTCGGGGCGCGAGCGGAAGCGGGCGAGCTGCGCATCGGCGATCGTTTCGCCCGCGACCGACACTAGCCACACCAGCACGGCCGCCCACAACAGCCCCGGGGATTCAAGCCGATTGCGCGCCACTGCTGCGAAGGGCAGCGCGAACAGCACCACAAGCAGCGCCTGCGCCTGGAACAGCGCGAACCATCGCAGCGGCGCATCGCCCCAGCGCTCGCGCAGCGCGGCGTAGCGGCCGTCCTCGTGTTCGCCGCGCACGCGTCGCCACAGGTGCCACGCGAGGCGGAGCCCCCACAGTCCGCCGAGCAAGGCGAGCAGCAGGCGCGGCATCGTCGCGCCGACGCCCAGCACCGCCAGCAGCACGGCCGCGCCTGCGACGCCGCCGGCCCAGACGACATCGACCAGCCCGGCGTTGCGGTGACGCTGCTGCCACCACCACGCAAGCGTCTGCGCGAATGCCGCAAGCAGCCACACGAGCAGCAGCGAAGCGCCGGTGCTCATCGCGAGCCCCCCATGGCGAGGGGTTTGGACACGGCGCCGCCACGTACGTGTCGAGCCACGAGCGTGAGCGCGCAGGTCGCGACCGCCCAGCCGATCGCCAGCGCGATCGTCGCCTGCGTGGAGGTGACGAGTTCGACGGCGCCCAGCCGCTCGGCGCCGAGGTAGGCCATCGGTCCGCCCACGGCGCCGAGCACGATCGCCATTGCCGGACGAAGCCAGGCGAGCGAGTGGTTGATCGTCATCGCGAACGCGGCCCACAACGCGATGATCCACGCCGGCGCGGGCAGGGCGCCGATGTTGCCGTAGTAGTCGATCCAGCCCAGCTGCGCGAGGGATCCGTCTAGCATCAGGCCCGCCAAGGCAGCGCAGGCGACCAGCCACGCATCCGCGCGGCGGCGAGGCGACGCGAGCCACTGCAGCGCGACGAACGCCACGCATGCGACGACGCCGACCCACGGGGCGTCATGAGTTGCGCCGAGCACGCAGGCCCACCACGCGATCTGGAAACCGGCGAAGTTCGCCAACGCGTACATCATGCCTCCGGAATAGCCGCAGCCTGCGCGTGCGGCCGATAGCCGGGGCGCGCGAAAAGCATCTGCGCGACACCGATCGAACGCTCGCGGAAGCCGCCTTCGCAATAGGCGAGGTAGAACTCCCACATGCGGATGAAGCGCTCGTCGAAACCGAGCGCCCTCACCTCCGACAGGCGGTCCAGGAAGCGCTCCCGCCACGCCTCCAGCGTCCGCGCATACGAGAGGCCCATGTCGTCCAGATGGAGCAGCGCGAGATCGCTGGCCGCCGTCTTGGCCGACATCATCGCCGCGATCGACGGGATGAACGAGCCCGGGAACACGTATCGCTTGATGAAGTCCACCGATCGCACAGCATGTTCGTACCGGTGATCCTCGATGGTGATGGCCTGGACCAGCGCGAGGCCGTGGTCGGCTAGCCGCTCGCCGATGCACGCGAAATAGCGGTGCAGGTTCTCCGGTCCGATGGCCTCCACCATTTCGATCGAGGCGAGCTTGTCGTACGTGCCGTCGAGCTCGCGGAAGTCGCGCATCAGGACGGTGACGCGATCCTGCAGCCCGGCTTCGGCGACGAGCTGGCGCGCCAGCTCGTACTGTTCGCGCGACAGGGTCGTGGTGGTGACGTGGCAGCCATGCTCGCGCGCGGCGTGCAACGCGAACCCGCCCCAGCCGGTGCCGATTTCCAGGACGCGATCGCCTTCGTGCAGATCGAGCTTGCGGCAGATGGCCTGAAGCTTGCGCGAGGACGCGGTCTCCAGCGTGTCGTCGTCTCGTTCGAACAGTGCCGAGGAGTACATCAGATCGTCCGACAGGAACAGCCGGAAGAACGTGTTGCCCAGGTCGTAGTGCGCCGCGATGTTGCGTTGCGCGCCCGATGCGGTATTCCTGCGCAGTGCATGAACGAAGCGGAGCACCCAGCCGGCCAGGCGCGCCGGGCCGCGTTCCACGTCGTCCAGCAGGTCGCGATTGCGCACGAGCAGCCGCACCAGTCCGACGAGGTCATCGCACGTCCACACACCGTCCATGTACGCCTCGGCCGCGCCGACGCTGCCGCCGAGCGCGACCGCGCGATAGAAGCGCGCGTCGTTCACGTGCAATGTTGGCGGCGCGAGTCGGCCGTCGTTCTCGCCGAGCGTGATCGACTCCCACGGGTCGCGCAGCGTGACGGCACCGGTGCGCAACGCACGCAGCTGCGACACTACGCGATTGCGCAGCAGCCGATCGACGGCGCCGACATCGGGCAGGGAAAGGATTTGCTGCGCGGTGTCGCTCATGGTGCCGTGCCCTTGGCGGGATGGTGATGGACCGGCGTGCGCTTGAGCCAGAGCTTCAGCGCCTGCCAGTGGATGGCCCCGACGACCTGCAGCGTCATCGCGGGATACCGCCATAGCACGCGCGACAGGGCGGCCGCATCGAGCGGGCGGCGTTCGAGCGACAGCGTGGCGTCGAACTCGCGCCTGTCGCCGTCGCAGACATTCATGTGCGCGTGCAGGGTGTCGCCGGGCGGCGTGAAGGACCACGCGTAGCGACGTTGCATCGCCATGAACGGCGAGACGTGGAAGCCCTTGTCGAACTGCCAGTGCAATGCGCGTCCGCGTGGCTGGGCGTCGGCAACTGGCAACACGTAGGCATGGCGCTCGCCCCATGGCGTGTTGGTGATCTCGGCCACCACGTGCTCCAGCGTGCGATGGTCGGGCCCGTAGCAGTAGTAGAAGCTCACCGGATTGAAGACGTAGCCGAAATAGCGGGCGTGCGTGAGCAGTCGGATCGGCCCGATGGGCATCGCCCCGGTGGCCGCGGTGATGCGTTGACGCACGGCCTGCGCGAGAGGCACGTCCGGCGGGCCAAGGTAATCGCTGCGGCGGAACTCGCCGAGATTGCGGCCGCGCGTGGACCAGAGCGGATGCGCGTCGAGGATCGCCTCCACTTCGTCTAGGTCGAGGAATAGTTGCGCCATCCGGTAGTCGAAGGCATGCCGACGCGGCGCGAAGCGGCGGTGCCGCACCGTGCCTTCGTACAGTGCGCTGCTGCGTGGTCGCGTGCGTTCGCCGCCGTCGCTCATGCGCGGCCCCAGGCAAGCGTTCCGGGTGCGGCGTCACTGACGGTCTGCGATGCTGGCGCGGCATCAGGCCATGCGACGCCGAGCGCGCTGGCGACGTCGACGGCACTGCGAAGCCCGTCCTCGTGGAACCCCCAGCCCCAGTACGCGCCGGCGAACCAGGTGCGGCGATGGCCCTGTATCTCGTGCCTGCGCGCCTGCGCGGCGACCGCTTCGCGCGTGAAGACCGGATGCTGGTAGCGCACGCGCTTGAGGATGTGTCGCGGATCGATCGCGTCGCTGCGATTGAGCGTCACTACGACCGGCGTCGAAACCGGCAATCCCTGCAGCAGGTTCATGCAGTAGCTTACCGTGCAGGCCTGCGTCGCGTCGGCACCGATGTGCGCGTTCCAGGCCGCCCACGCCTTGCGATTGCGCGGCAGCAGGCGCGCGTCGGTGTGGAGCACGACGTCGTTTGGCTGGTAGGTAATCGCGCCGAGCACGTCGCGCTCGCGATCGTCCGCGTCGGACAGCAGCGAAAGCGCCTGGTCGCTGTGGCAGGCGAGCACTATGTGATCGAAGGTTTCCTCTCCGTCGGCCGTCGCCAGTGCGACGCCGTGCTCCAGCCTTCGTACGGCGCGCACCGGCGTGGCCGGGCGCACCGACGCCGACCAGCGTTGGCGAAGAGTTTCCACGTAGCGCCACGAGCCGCCGCGCACGACCTTCCACTGCGAGCGCCCGGCAAGCTGCAGCATCTGGTGGTTCGCCATGAATTGCACCAGGTGGCGCGCGGGAAAGTGCAGGATCTGCCCGGCGGGCGCGGACCACAGCGCGGAGGCCATCGGGATCAGGTGATTCTCGCGGAACGCCTCGCCGAAGCCTTCCGCGTGCAGGTAATCGCCGAGCGTCGGGCCGGGGTCGTCGCCGGCGAGCAGTCGCGGCGCGATGCGGTAGAAGCGCACCAGGTCGGCCAGCATGCGCAGGAAGCGCAGTGACATCAGGTTGCTCCGCTGGCAGAACAGCCCGTCGAGCGACGTCGCGTTGTACTCCAGTCCGGTGCATTCGTTGTGCACCGAGAAGCTCATCGTGGTGTCCTGCGTGGGTACGTCCAGTTCGCCGAATAGCCGTGTGAGCAGCGGATAGTGGTCGGGGTTGTGGACGATGAAGCCGGTGTCGACCGCGAGCGCGACGCCGTCCACCTCCACCTCGTGCGTGTGGGTGTGACCGCCCAGGTAGTCGTTCGCTTCGAACAGCACAACCTCGTGCTCGCGCGACAGTAGCCACGCGGCGCCGAGTCCGGAAATGCCCGAGCCGATGATCGCGATGCGCATGTCAGTGCCTCGCCCGCGCCCAGACCCAAGCCGGCACGGGCTTGAGATCGCGCACCAACCCGACGGACGACAGCAGCTTCAGCCCGTACCAGGTCAGGTCGATCTCCCACCAGCGAAAGCCCTGGCGCGCCGTTCCGGGGAAGAAGTGATGGTTGTTGTGCCAGCCCTCGCCGAAGGTGAGCAGCGCGAGCAGGGCGTTGTTGCGGCTGTCGTCGCGCGTGTCGAAACGCCGGCTGCCGAAGCGGTGTGCCAGCGAATTGATCGTCACCGTCACGTGGAACAGCACGATGGTGGACACGAAGAAGCCCCACACGACCAGCTGCATGCCGCTGGTGCCCAGCGAGGGCGCCACGTGCTGCAACAAAGCCCCCAGCGCATAGAGCGCCACGGCGAGCGCGACGGGAACGGCGATGTCGTACCGGTCGAGCCAGCGCAGTTCCGGATAGCGCGCGAGGTCCGGCACGCGCGACAGGTCGGTGGCGAACGCGCGACGCGTGAGGAACCAGCCGACGTGGCTGCGCCAGAACCCGTGCACGCCCGGCGAATGGAGGTCTCCCGGCGAATCGGCATTGGCGTGGTGGTGCCGATGGTGCGCCGCCCACCACAGCGGACCGCGCTGCACGCAGGACGCGCCGATAAGCGCGAAGGCGAACTGCACCGGGCGCGATGTGCGGAACGTGCGATGCGAGAAATAGCGGTGGTAGAACGCGGTGATCGCGAACATCCGCGCCGCGTACAACACCGCCGCGACCACGACCGCCGTGGCCGACACGCCGACCCACAGCACGCCAAGGCAGGCCAGGTGCATCGCGACGAAGGGCACTACGCGCACGAGGTCGAGTCTGTCGCCCTCGTTGTTATCGACGGGTGTGTCGGTTGAACCAGCGTCGAACCACTGGCGAACCGAGGCGAACGCGTGGAAGCGCGAGGGCAGGGGAGCAGGAGCGGGCATTGGGTCGCAACGAGGGATCCGGGACGCTTTATGACATGCGCCGTCCAGCGACCACATCCGTAGATTTGCGTAGGACGACGATCCTTTCGGGAAGTACCGGCTCCTCGCGCGCGAAGTTGCGTAGTTGTACCGAAGGCAGGCGTAGCCGTCGGCGCTAACGTCGATCCGACGCGGAAACGCCTGCGTGGCGGCCGCATCGTGTCCACGAACATTCCCCTGGATGGAGAAGCTCATGAAAGCGATGACGATCATGGCGAGCGGGTTCCTGGCCTGCACCTCGGCGCACGCCGCCGGCCCCGAACCCGGCCGGTTCTCGTTGACCCTGCTCGGCGGCGGCGATATCCCCGTCAGCGGCGACGTGCACGACGGCGCAACCGTCGACGTCCCCGACCTCGGACCGCTTAACCCGGCGCTGGCAGGCGTGGATGCGCAACTGCGCATCGGTTCGCGTACGCACGAGCGCATCTACGACATGGCCTCCACGTACGGGGTGGGCATGTCGTGGGGCCTGAGCGACCGCATGGAGGTGTTCGGAGAACTCCGCGAGGCGCATGCCTCAGCAGGGAGCGTGCAGGTCGGCGAGGCCTTCGTGCCCGCGCTGAACGTCGCGCTTCCGGTCTACGGCCGCTTCTCCAGTTATCAGGCGTGGAGCGCGGAAGTGGGCGTGCGCTACTTTTTCATGGACGCCGGATATGCGCGCCCGTACGTGGCCGCGCGCCTGGGCGGGACGGAGACGGAGGACATCAACGCAACCTTCAAGATCCCCGCCGCCAACATCCTCATTCCCAATGCCCCGTTCTACGAGAAGAAATGGGCGCTAAGCGCCGGCCTCGACGTGGGCGTGAACATTCCGCTGTCCGAGCGTGCCAGCTTCATCGCCGAAACCGGCGTGCGCTACGTCGACGACCTGGAGGGCGACGACAGCGCGATCGGACCGCTGGGTCTGTCCCGCATCAACGACACGGGCCGGCGGGTGTCCGTCCCGGTGACGCTGGCGTTGCGGTGGGACTTCTAGGGAACCGGGGGCGACGTGCGCAGCCCGGACGTGAGGCCGTACTCATCGGCCTTGCGCACCAGCTCCAGCGTGCTGTGCACGTCCAGCGCCTGCATGATTGCGTACTTGTGCGACTCCACTGTCCGCACGGATACGCCGAGTTCGGCGGCGATCTGCTTCGAACGCAGGCCCGCCGACACCAGTCGCAGCACCTGCATCTGCTTGTCGGTGAGCTCCTGCTTCTGGCCGCGACCGGGCGCGGCAATCACGCGCGCGCCCAGCGTCGGTGTGATGTAGGTGCGGCCGCTTCGCACCACGTGGATGGCGCGGAGCAGTTCCTCGCCGGCGGAACTCTTCAGCACGTAGGCCGACGCGCCGGCACGCAGCGCCTGCTCGGCGAGCGTGGGCTCGGCATGCATCGTGAGGAATACGAACGGCACCTGCACGCCGGCCGCGCGCAGTTCGCGCATGACGCTCAGGCCGTTGCGGTCGGGCATGCTCAGGTCGGTGACCACGAGGTCGGGCGCGTACTGGTGGACGGCATCGAGCAGCGCGGTGCCGCTGGACACGCACGCCACCAGTTCGCACTCGTCTTCCAGCAGGCGCTGGAGGCCTTCGGCCACCAGGCGGTGGTCGTCGGCGAGCACGACTCGTGGTCGATCGGCGGGCGTGTCAGGCATCATCGTGGCTGCGGTATCGGGCGGCGGAGGAAGGTGACTCCGTGGCGAGGGTACTCCACCGACGGACAAGGCAGCTTCAGGAGGTCATCATGAGCACGCGCTGCGCGACCGGCCATCCGCTCGCCGTTGCCGGCATCGTGACGGTGTCGGTGGCGTGCTCGCAGTGGGCGTCGATGCTGCTCTGGATGCCCAACCCGCGCAGCCACATGGTGTGGTTCCCCGGCGCGGTCCTGCTCGGCGCGGTGCTGTTGCAGCCACGCAGCCGCTGGTGGGCCTGCCTGCTGGGCACGGCCATCGGCGAGGCGGCGGCCTTCGGCGTCCTCGGCGTTCCTCCGCTCGCGGTCACGGTCGCGATGCTGGGCTCGCTCGTGCTCACGCCCGCCGCGGCGGCGGCGCTGGTATCGCTGCGTAGCCGACTGCAATCGCCGCTGGAGGACTTCCGCCTGCTCACCGCCTTCGTGGTGCTGGGCGGGCTCGCGCTGCCGATGCTCAGCGCCGCGTGGATCGCCTTCACGATCCGCGGCACCGTGCTGGAGCCGTACCTGTCGGACTGGCCCAACGTCACGCTCGCGCAGAGCCTGGGCAACCTGATGCTCGTGCCGGCCGTCGTGTGGACGGCGATGCGCCGCCGCAACGCGGTCCCGCTGGAAACCAGCGGAACCAGCATCGCGGTCGGTGCGGGACTGCTGGTGATCCTGTGCGTGCTGTGGACGTGGCAGCTGCCGATGCAGCGCCTCCAGCCCGCACTCGTCGTCGCGCCGGTGCCGTTTCTGATCTGGGCGATGGTGAGCTTCCGCGCGGTGGGCGCTTCGCTGGCGATGCTCGCCGTCGGCCTGCTCGCCATGCATTTCAGCGTGGCCGGCGTGGGGCCCTTCATTCGCGACGACCTGGCCACCACCACCATCGCCGTACAGCTGTGGACCGTCTCGCTCACCGTCGCGCTGCTGTACATGACGGTGGTCGTCGAGCAGCGCGCCACGCGCACGCAGGCGCTGCAGCACGCGCACCAGCGGCTGCAGTCGATGACGGTCCAGCTGATGCGCGCCCAGGAAGACGAGCGCAGCCGCATCGCGCGCGACCTGCACGACGGCATCAACCAGTCCATCGCCTCCATCGCGATCCGCCTGAGCATCGCTCGCCAGCACGCCCAGGGATCCGAGCGCGAACTGCTCGGCGAACTGCAGGCGGCGGTGACCGACGTGTCCGAAGACGTGCGTCGTCTTTCGCACGAGCTGCACCCCAGCCTGCTGCGCTACACCGGCCTGACGATGGCGCTGCGTTCGCTCTGCGAAGCGCAGCCGGCCGCGTTGCGCGTGCATGCGGAACTGGACGAGCTGCCCGAACTTCCGCTCGACGTCTCCACCGCGCTGTACCGAATCGCGCAGGAGTCGCTGCGCAACGTCGAGAAGCACGCCCGCGCCAGCGAGGTCACCGTGCGTCTGCAGTGCGTGGGAGCTGACATCCAGCTGGAGATCGACGATGACGGAATCGGCCTGGACCAGCCGCTCGACGTCCCGCCTGGCCTGGGCCTGCTGAGCATGCGCGAGCGGGCGCGCGAGATCGGCGGCGAGTTGCGTCTGGTCAGCGGCCTGAACGGCGGAACGCGCGTCATAGCCCGCGTGGCAGGTGTCGCCTCGCAGGCGAACCAGCGCGACAACGCTTGGCGTTAGCGAGTCGCCGCGGTGCATCGTCGCAAGGTATCGCATGTCTGTGTCCTTTACGGGAACGCGACGATAGAACCGCATCGGCGATATCGCGCGCCTGCGTCGCAGCACTGGAGCGCCCTCAGTAGAACTACGCACGCGTGCGTGCCGGTAATTCGCTGGCGCCCGGCATCGGCCACGCCGAATGTATGAGCCGGCACCGCGACCGTGGTGTCCGGCCAGAACCCTGCGAGGGCCGGCCGCCGTGCCGGGCACACTTCCTCGACCCGGCGTGGCGGCATCCTCTCGAAGCGTCGTCGCGCGGCCTTCACGTGTCGGCCTGAAACTGCGTCGTTGGGGAGCAGCCGCCGCGCGCAAGCACGAGTCATGATGGAATCTGTAACTCCGGATCGGGAACTGTTGACCCAGATCGTCGAGCAAAGCCGCATCGGCATCATCGTTACGTCCGTGGATGCCAACCAGCGGATCCTTTACGCCAACCGGGCGTTCCTGGACCTCACCGGGTACGCACTCGACGAAGTCGTCGGCCGTAACTGCCGTTTTCTTCAGGGCGCGAACACGGCACCGGAAGCGATCGCGGAATTGCGCGAAGCAATCCGCGATGGCAGGACCGCGGTCATCGAGTTGCTCAATTACCGCAAGGACGGCTCCGAGTTCTGGAACCTCTTACACGTACACCCGATCAGCGGCGCGGACGGCCAGCCGCAATACCTGCTGGGTTACCAGCGCGACGTGACGCAGCGCCGGCACCTGGAGCAGGGCCTGCAACAAGTGAGGAGGCTGGAGGCGCTGGGGGTGCTCACGGGCGGCATCGCGCATGAGTTCAACAATATGCTTCAGGTCATGACCGCGACGTTGGACATGATCGAATACCACGACGCTGGCCTTGCCCAGCGTATGACGACGCCCATCGACAGCGGCCGCGGCGCAATTGCCCGCGTCGAAGCGCTGACCCGACAGCTGCAGACATTCGCGAAGGGCAAGCCCGGCGCCACGACGACCGCGCAGGTGAATGAGGTCGTCGAGTCGCTGCGCGAAATCCTCACCAATGCGTTGGGCGAGGAGGTGCAAGTCGAGTTCGACCTGGCGGCGACTGTGGGCAGTTGCTGCATCGACCGGGTGCTCGCCCAGACCTGCTTGGTCAACATCGCGATCAATGCCAAGGAGGCGATGGAAGGACGTGGGGACCGCAGGCTGCTGATCCGGACCGGCCGCCGCGATGTGGACGCCAGACAAGCGCAGGTTTACCGGATCGAACCCGGCGCCTACTTTTCCATCGAGCTGGCCGACTCCGGGCGTGGCATGGATGCGGCGACGTTGGAGCGGGCGCTCGATCCGTTCTTCAGCACGAAGGGATCGCGCGGTGTGGGCATGGGACTCTCGACCGCCTACGGGTTCGCACGCCAGTCCGGCGGGACGCTGACCGTGGAAAGCGAGTCGGACAAGGGAACGCGCGTGACACTTCTGCTTCCGGCCGTGAATCCTGAAACGCGCGGAGCATCCGACGCCGCCGTTGAACAAGACGCAACGACTGCGGTCCGACTGCTGCTCGTGGACGATCGCGAAGATCTGGTGTTCATCGTGCGCGACATGCTGCGCAGCGAAGGTTTTGAGGTCACCACGGCGAGCGACGCCAAACAGGCGTTGGAGCGGTTGAAAGGCGAAGGGCCCTTCGATGTACTGCTGAGTGACGTTGTGATGCCCGGCGAACTGGATGGCATCGCGCTCGCGCGGCACGTGCGCCAACACCATTCACGCACGCAGATCCTGCTAATGAGTGGTTTCACTGGACGTGAGCTCGCCCCGGATGCTGCGGAGTTCGCCCTGATCGCCAAACCATTCCGCTTTCCGGAACTTCTGTCCCGCGTCCGCGGAATGCTGGTGGGAGAGTAGCCGTCTAAGGAAGCTCTACGTCGACGCTTGGGCTACGGGGATCCGCATGTACTTGCCAAGCGGGAGGTGCTCGATGGAAAGTGGTTTCCGTCATCGATCAATTTTGTCACGTGACGCCGCATCGAACGATGTAGCCTCGTGAATGTCAGTTTCTGGCCGATAGCGGTCATTGAGTCGGACGAGCCGTTTCGGCAGTGCTAATGTCCGTTCTCGACCCAAAGCGGCCGCTAACCCGGGCCCATCCGATCTGGCATGGCAGGTGAGCGGATATGAGACTTGCTGATGCTGCGACCATTGAGCCGCTGGCGAATCATTTATGACTAACGGCCGTGTCGATCCTCGATCGAAGCACGATTTGCCGCAAGTTCCGCGGGAAATCTTCACCTAAAACTTGCTCTAGTCCGTCAATCGCTTCTAGCGTGGCTCCGACGTCGATCCGCTCTTCTTCAAGGATTGACCGCGCCGCAGGGTCGAAAGCGCGCGCAAGCTGTGCTGCGGCGCAATCTTGAGCAGCGGATTCGCTGCCGGCTGCACTTGAAAGCAGCCCATGCAACTCGTGGATCGCAGCGGCCATGAGTCTGTTCACGACGTCGGCCTGATCAACGGCGGAACGGACGCTTGACGACGAACCATCTTTGGCCACGGCGCCCTTCCGTCGTCCAGTCTTCTTTCCGCAATGACTACTGTGTGGAGGTACGGGAATTGAATGTACCCCGGCTGCTATCGCGAACTGGACCAGTTCTGCAACGGACCGCATCTGCAACTTATGCATCAGTCGTTGGCGGTGAACCTTAACCGTCTTTATCCCTATTCCAAGTGCCTCAGCAACGGTTTTGTTGCGATGACCGTCGAGCAATAGAGTCAGCACTTCGCGCTCGCGGGCCTTCAGCTCAGCCAGCCTACTTCTTGCGAGCTTGATTTCCCTGGCCTTCGCGTCCCGCGCGACTGCATTGGCGATGGCCCCTGTAATGGTCTCAATGCGTGCGGGCTTCAGGACGAGGTCGCTCGTTTCGCATTTAGCCACTTCTAAAGCTTGGGCAACGTCCATACAGTCCGATACATAGACAATCTGTGGCGCGAGTCCTCGATCGGCAAGCCCTGTGCGTACATGCTCGTTGTTGCCGGGCGTACAGAGGTCGAGGACCAAGCAGCCGGGGGCGTCATATACGTAGTTTGCGAAGAACTCGCGGGACGACGCGCATAGAACGACGCGGTACCCAGCAGCAACCAGTTCGCGTCCAATAGCTTTTCGCGGACCAATCTGTTCTTGCAGAAGGTACACAGCCGGAACCTCCAGCCTCGCTGTATCCATCTCGGGCGCTCCAGGCAACGCCTGCCTTGCAGACTCTCCAATTGGGCGCGTTCCGCGCAGGCACCGTCTATTGGGCCTAGGCCCAATGTGCCCCCTCCGGCGTCTATGTCCGCTTCTGGCCGATAGCGGACGTTCGGCCGGGACGGCGGGAAGCCGGGCTGCTAATGTCCGCTTCCGACCCAAAGCGGACGCTCACTTGGACGTGCACCGCATGAACTGCCAGAGTGTCGGCGTGTTGTTCCTGTCATTGGCTTGCACCTACGCCGCGGCTGCAGTGGAAGTCGGCGTGGTCCCTCCAAGGGAAATCGCCATCGGTGGTGTCACCGTTGGTGAGACACCGGCGCAGGTGCGGAAGAAGCTGGGGCAGCCGCTGCGTGAGTTGGAGGACTCGGACTATCTCGACCTCCATTACGACTACCCTTCGGTCCGCGTGTCTTTCAGCGATGGAGTCGTCGGGGTTGCGCTCCCGTAGTTCCGAAGGCTGCACGCCGAAGATGCTCTGCCTTGGTGACAGCGTTGAGCGGATGAGAAGCCTGTACGGCACCCCGCTAGTCGCGGACAGAGAAATGGGCCGCTATGACGAGTACTACGGGGCCGACGTCTACTGTTGGCTTCAGATCACCGCGGATGCTGTCGTAAAGGACATGACGGTACAGTGCAAACCTTGAGTGACCGGGCCTCTCAGTCCGCTCCTGGCCGATAGCGGGCGTTCGGCCGGGCGTCGCTGCGTAGGCGGTTCGTAACCAGTCCGGAGGCGGAGGCCTTACGCAATTCCTACAACGCTGGCGCAGAATCACGCTCATTCCACTGGAGCAACCGCCATGTCGTTCCCAAGCTGGGTGGTGTGGGCCTTGTTGTCCGCTTCTTTCGCCGCTCTTACAGCAGTATTCGCAAAGGCCGGCGTGCGCCACGTCGATGCGGACCTGGCCATGGCCTTGCGGACGTTGATCGTCGCGCTGTTGATCGTGCCGTTCGTGCTGGTGACCGGAAAGTGGTCGAACCCACTCGACCTGGCGCCGCGCACGCAGCTGTTTCTGACGCTTTCCGCTGTCGCGACGGGAGCGTCCTGGCTTTGCTACTTTCGGGCGCTGCAGCTCGGTGACGTGACCAAGGTAGCCCTGCTGGACAAGTTCAGCGTCGTCCTGGTGGTCGTGTTCGCGGTCGCCTTCCTGGGCGAGCGGCCGTCTCTGCGGGAATGGGCCGGAATCGGGCTGATGGTGGCAGGGCTCGCGGTGCTGATACTCAAGCGCTAGCCACCCGTCCTCGCAGCTAGTCCTTCGGCAAGTGTAGATCCGCGTCTTCCCACGCTGCCCGGATCTTGCCCGCCACTTCAGACCAGGCCAGACCGGTGACATAAGACGCCCACAGCGCTTCAAGCTCGCGCGCCACTCCGTCCCAACCTGCTCTTGGATACAGCTCTCGCGCCTGCTGGCCGATGACACGAGTCAACGCGGAATACGGCGGACGCGTGGGGTATGGGGCTTCGTCCATCATCGCCTCCATCAGGTTCCCGTTTGGGAATGAGGCGCTTCCACCGGCTTACTCTGCGGAGAGTCCTTCTGCCGTAGCCAGATGCTCAACAGCACCAGTGCCAGCACAGCGAGGAACTCGCTCTGCCAGTTCTGGAACGACTCGAACCAGAACGTGGCGTCGAACAGGTATTGCGTCCATGGTATGGGTGGCTCGCCTCTTAACGCGCGCTCGGCGATCTCGCGTCGCCAGCTCCCGCTGAAGTGCAAGGCGAAGGACATCAGGAAAAGAAGCCCGAAGGCAATGGCGAGGGAGTGGCCATAGAGCGTCTTCCAGATTCCACCGGCGCGCACGGGCCACGGAACAGCGCCTGCCTGAACCTTGTCGTCTTCGTCGAGTTTGGACATGGGGCGCGACTCTGCAGAACCTTTCTGCCGCAGCACGACCGTGAGCAGAACGTACATGCCCATCTGAAGAAACTCGCTCTCCCAGTTCTCGAAGATGGACGACATCAGGTGACCGGTGGTCAGGTACTGCGTCAACGTGACGGCCGACGCGCCCTCGCGCTGCAATTCCTCGTTGAAGACCGCATGCCCGGTCAGCACCTGCCCCACCAGAGGCGCTATCAGGCACAGCAACAGCACGATGGATAGTCCGTTGGCCCTCCAGAACGATTCCCGTTGACCGGCCACCAACAGCGGCGACGTGTGCTTAAGCTCGCTTGCGCTCACTTCGTGCCCCGCCGTCGATGAACTGGCTGGCCGCGGCCGCCGCCTCGGGGGTCTTCTTCCAGTTCTCGTAGTCGATATCAAACTGTTCCCGTTCCTCGGCGCTGAACATCTTCTTCGCCATCTTGAACATGGTCTTTTCTTCTTCCGTGGCGTGGTGGTCGATCATTTCGCCGAACACCTTCACGCGACCGGCAAACTCCGGCGTGTCGATCTCCGATTCGTGGACTTCCGGGATGACTGAATGCTCTACGGCGTGATGCTCTGATAGTGCTTCGGCGTGCGTTTTCAGCCCATCACGGTCTGCGCGTTCCTTAAAGGCCGGGTAGAACACCAGCTCTTCCCATTTGGCGTGCGGAAGGAGGCTGGCCTCGACGGTTTCGAGCAGGTTCGCGCGCTTCTGAAGGGCGCGATCTGTCGTGTCGTTCAACTTTTCGAAAATCGCACGAACTTCGGCGTGCTCTTCCTTGAGGGTCTTGAGGATGTCACGTGTCATGGCTTTGTTCTCAGCTTCGCTAGGAGCGCGTACAGTTGCGCAAACATGGTGATCTAGTCGTGACGCAGTGGCGGCCTCGCAGTCGGATGCGCGTGGACTCGTGGTCATATCAGTCGGGCGTGAGCACGACCTTTCGGCAGTTTTCCTGCTTCTTCTCGAAGATCTCGTAGCCACGCACGGTGTCCGACAACGCCATGCGGTGACTAATGATGACCTCCGTCTGCAGTGCGCCTTTCGAGATGTTCTCCAGCAGCGCAGGCATGTGCTGTTGAACATGCGTCTGGCCCATGCGGAATGTCAGTCCCTTGTCAAAGGCGTCGCCGAACAGGAAGGCGTGGATGAAGCCAGCGTAGACGCCCGGCACGCTAACCGTGCCGCCGCGCCGCGTGGCGGCCATCGCTTGGCGAAGCGCGTGGCCACTGGACCCTTCCAGCTTCAGATTGGTCATCACTGTTTCCACCGTGCTCCCCTTCGCTTCGAAGCCCACAGCTTCGATCGATGCGTCCACGCCGCGATTCGCGGTGGCCCCGACGATCCGCTCTGCCGGGTCGTCTTCCTCATCGAAATTGATCGCTTCCACGCCATAGGTATCCCGCGCGAAATCAAGGCGGTATTGAAGGTGGTCGATCATGAAAATTCGCTCGACGCCAAGCAGTCGCGCCGAGGCGGCCGCCATCATGCCGACGGGGCCCGCACCGAAGATCGCCAGGGACGAACCTGCGCCCACCGCTGCGTTGAGTACTGCCTGATATCCCGTTGGCAGGATGTCGGACAGGAAGAGAACCTGCTCATCGCTCAGCGAGCTATCGGGGATCTTCAACGGCCCAACGTTGGCTTGCGGCACGCGCACGAACTCGGCCTGCCCACCGGCATAGCCGCCATACAGATGTGTATACCCGAACATGCCGGCCCCGGACCGGACGCCCTTCTTGTTCAAAATGGCGCCGCGCTCGGGATTGGTCTGCTCGCAAGCGGCGAACAGGGCGCGGCTGCAGAAGAAGCAGTCGCCGCACGAGATCGTGAATGGCACTACGACGCGGTCGCCTTTTCGGACGCGCGTCACCGCTGAACCGACTTCCTCGACTATGCCCATGAACTCGTGTCCGAGGATGTCGCCGTCCTTCATCCCTGGCACCTTCCCGCGGTACAGATGCAGATCCGAGCCGCAGATCGCAGTGGCCGTGACACGCAGAACGATGTCCGTGTCCTCGACGAGGACGGGGTCGGGGACGTTCTCGACGCGAACGTCGTAGCTTCCGTTCCATGTCAGTGCCTTCATCGGCGGCTCCTGTGCTATGGCGCTGGAAAAGAGACAGCGCCCGCTCGGGGCGCCGTCTTGGGTGAGAGCATGCTCAATTGCGCTGATTGCCGCCGGACTCGCCGCCCTGACCAGGCTGACGCTGTCCTTGCTGGTTCTGCCCCTGCTGATTCGGGTCGCGCTGCCCCTTCTGGTCTTGACCCTGCTGGTTCGGATCGCGCTGTCCCTTCTGAGACTCACCCTTATGATCTTGGCCCTGCTGGTTCTGCCCCTGCTGGTTCTGCCCCTGCTGGCCCTGGCCGCCTTGGTTCTGCTGGCCACCTTGATTCTGCTGCTGGTCTTGATTCTGGTTACCCATTGCTTTGCTCCGATGTACAGGCGGATGCCTGACCCCTTAGTGCAACGCAAACAACGTGCCACGTAATCTTTCGCGTGAGTCATTGCACGCGAGCCGCGCTTTCGCGGATCGCAGCCAAAGTCCCTCGCGTTGGCACATCGCGAGTGCAATTTTGGTGAAACACAAGAATGCGAAAGAGGTCGGAAGAATATGCACTCCGACGGAAATAGATTTGTTTGCACGCGAATGAACGCGGACGCGAGGACAAAGCGCGAAGGTTGAATATCGATTCCTTCACGTGCGCGCATCACGCTCATTCGACAGCTGCGGTGCGAGCATCCAGTGAACGCCCCAGCTGATGCCAATGGGGAAGTCGATGGAACGCTCGGTCAAAGTCTTGCTTTCCTGTGCCGTGGCAATGGCGCTGAGTACTCAGATTTCTGGTTGCAATCGCGATCGCGACCAAGGCGATAAGGCTGCCACGGCGCCGGGGGCGGAGAGACCTGCGCCGGCGGCATCGCCCGAGCCCGCACCGGCGCCCGCGGGGAGCGAGGCTCCGGCCGCGGGGACGGATGCGTTAGCGCAAGTGGGCGCCGTCGACAAACACGAGATCGCAGCCGCCGAACAAGCACGCGACAAGAAGGTGACGGGCGCTGTCCTGGAATTTGCGAACATGCTGCACCGCGAGCACACGGCGAATTTGAAGGCTGGCGAAGCCTTGGCTGCCCAGGAAGCGCAGCCGGGTGCCTCAAGCCCGCAGGCAGAGGCCATGGTTGAGAAGGGCAAAGCAGAACTCGCCACGCTCGCAGAAAAATCAGGCAAGGAATACGAGAAGGCTTACGTGGATGCGATGGTCAAAGGCCACACCGAAGCACTGGCGCTGCTGCAGGACAAGCTCATTCCCAGTGCGCCGAACGAGGTCGTCCGCAACTTTCTGACCAATAGTCGGGATCACGTGGCCATGCATCTGGAGCATGCCAAGCAGCTTCAAGCCAAGCAGTAGAGCGTCAGTCGGAGTAGTGGAATGTGCTGGGCCTGTTGCCGGACCTCGGAGCGCCATATTCCGCCGCACCACACATGCGGGGGTACGGCAGACGTGAGGCGGTTATCCGCGATGCGCAGCCCGGCATGACCCTCTACGCTGACATTCGACGCCAAAAGACTTCAAGCGGTCCCCCCGCAAGCCGCGCTTCAATTCGCTTCCATGCCCGCACGTCAACGTCGCGATAGGTCGCCCAAAGCCCTGGTCCAGGTGCGCGGCGCGCGCGAGCACAACCTCAGGAACGTCGACGTCGATATTCCGCGAGACGCATTGGTGGTTTTCTCAGGAATCTCGGGCTCCGGAAAATCGTCACTCGCATTCGGCACGCTTTACGCCGAGGCACAGCGTCGCTACCTCGAATCGCTTTCGCCCTATGCGCGACGACTGGTCAGCCAAGTCGGTATGCCGGACGTGGACTCGATCGAGGGGCTGCCTCCGGCGGTAGCGCTTCAACAGCAGCGCGGGACCCCGAACGTGCGGTCCACCGTCGGCAGCGTGACGACCCTGTCCAGCTTGCTTCGCATGTTGTATTCACGGGCTGGCACGTACCCGTCGAAGCAGCCGATGCTTTACGCGGAGGATTTCTCGCCCAATACGCCGCAGGGCGCGTGCCCTAACTGCCATGGCCTTGGCTACGTGTATGACGTGTCCGAAGCCTCCATGGTCCCCGATCCCTCGCTGAGCATTCGAGAGCGTGCGATCGCGTCGTGGCCCCCGGCATGGCATGGGCAGAACCTGCGCGACATCCTCGTCACCCTGGGCTACGACGTCGACACGCCCTGGTCGCGGCTACCGAAGAAGGATCGCGAGTGGATCCTTTTCACCGAAGAAACCCCAACGGTGCCGGTCTATCCCGGCTTTACCCCCGCCGAAACGCGCACCGCTCTACGGCGCAAGACCGCACCGGCCTACATGGGGACTTACACGGGCGCACGCCATTACGTCCTGCATACCTTCGCGACCACGCAAAGCGCGCTGATGAAGAAGCGCGTGTCCCGGTTCATGAAAGGCGCGCCGTGTCCTGTGTGCAAAGGGCGCAGGCTCAAGCGCGAAGCCTTGTCGGTGACCTTCGCGGGCGTGGACATCGGCACGCTGTCGCAACTACCGCTCAATCGGGCCGTAGAAGTGCTCAAGCCCGCTGCCGATGGCCACTTCGAGACGCCGGCGAACAACCGGACGCGCGGCCGGGCGAACAGGCGCAAGGACGTGTCCGCGCGGGTGGAGGCAGGCGGTTCCGCGCATGCCGGGAGTTCCGATGTCCGCCGCACGCCGGATCTCTCGGAGGAAAAGCGCATCGCCGCGCAGCGCATTGCGCATGATCTGATCGATCGGATTGGTACGTTGCAGGCATTGGGTCTGGGATACCTCTCGCTGGACCGGTCGACGCCCACGCTTTCACCGGGCGAACTGCAACGGTTGCGACTGGCCACGCAGATCCGTTCAAACCTGTTCGGTGTGGTGTACGTGCTCGACGAGCCTTCCGCCGGCCTTCACCCCGCCGACAGCCACGCGTTGTATGACGCGCTCGACCAGTTGAAGGTGGCCGGCAACACGTTGTTCGTGGTTGAGCACGATCTGGACCTTATGCGCCGTGCCGACTGGCTGGTGGATGTCGGTCCAGACGCCGGGCAGCACGGCGGTCGAGTGCTCTACAGCGGTGAGCCAGCGGGCTTGCGGAACGTGGAGGCATCGCACACGCGCCGCTATCTTTTCGGCAAGCGCGGCAGTCGCCGCCGCCGTGCCCGCGCGATATCGCAGTGGCTCGAGCTGCGCGGCATTCATCGGAACAACCTGCACGGCGTGGATGTTCGGTTTCCGCTTGGTGCATTCACCACGGTCACCGGCGTCTCCGGATCCGGCAAGTCGAGCCTGGTGAGCCAGGCGCTGGTGGAACTTGTTGGGGAGCACCTGGGGCACGATCCACCGACGGAGGATGCCGACACCGACGGTCTGCCCGGGCCGGGGCCGATCGCACGTACGTCGGGGCGCATCGACGCAGGCGCGGACGCGATCCGGCGCATGGTCACCGTTGACCAGAAGCCGATCGGTCGAACGCCACGCTCCAATCTCGCCACGTACACGGGGTTGTTCGATTACGTGCGCAAGCTGTTTGCAGCGACGAAGGCCGCGAAGGCGCGGCGCTATGCCGCCGGCCGCTTCTCATTCAATGTCGCGCAAGGACGCTGCGAGACCTGCGAAGGCGAGGGCTTCGTGAGCGTGGAGCTTCTTTTCATGCCCAGCGTGTATGCGCCGTGTCCCACCTGCAAAGGCCGGCGGTACAACGCGAAGACCTTGGAGATTGAACTGCACGGCAGGAACATCGCACAGGTGCTCGACATGACCGTGGACGACGCGCGTACATTCTTCGCCGAAGAGCCTGCCGTTCGGCGACCATTGGAACTGTTGCACGAGATCGGCCTGGGTTACCTGCGGCTGGGCCAACCGGCTACGGAACTGTCCGGCGGCGAAGCACAGCGCATCAAACTCGCTGCCGAACTTCAGCGCAGCCAGCGCGGCGATACGCTGTATGTACTTGACGAACCGACGACCGGGCTGCATCCGGCGGACGTCGACAAACTGATGAATCAACTGCACGGCCTCGTGGACGCAGGCAATACGGTCATCGTCGTCGAACACGAGATGCGCGTGGTTGCAGACAGCGACTGGGTGATCGATGTCGGACCCGGCGCGGGCGAGGAGGGCGGCCGCATCGTGGTCGCTGGCAGATCGGAGGACGTCGTTCGCACTACGGTCAGTCGCACGGCTTCCTACTTGGCGCCGTGGTTGGACTGAGCGTGCGTCAACAAGCGCCGTTCATCCGGATCGCACTCTGTTCGCTGCGGCCATCGCTAGCTGTCCCGAGGAATCGTGCGTCGCCTGACCTGCATGAAGAATCGCACCATCTCAGCCGAGGCATCCGGGCCACTCGCGACTGCATAGGTACCGTTGGCACTGCCGCCCGACCAGGCATGCCCTGCGCCCTGGATTTTCCATAACTCGATCAGCGCCCTGCCGGACAGGGACGTGTAGACGGTCCGCGTGTAGCGCCGGCCGCCTGCGGTGCCTTCAGTGACCTTGCCCGCCGGTTGCCCTGTACATGCCGTTACCGTCTGCCTGACCAATGCGTCGGCGTTGCTTGCAGCGACTGTCTTGTCGCGGTCGCCGTGGAAGACGATCAGCGGAATCGCCAACCCATGAGTTTCTGTGGACGCCCGGGATACATGGGCGGGGCTGGCGGACTTGCCACTCATCGCTGCGAACGCGGAGGGAACGTCGAGCGCGGCACGAAACGGGAGTCCTGAGTGCGCACCCACCGCAGCGAATACATCCGGATGGGTAACTCCCAGAATCACCGCCATGGCTGCCCCAGCTGAAAGTCCAGCCACGTACACCTGATCGGGATTGATCGAGTACTTGCCAATGATGCTCTTCGTCAATGCCGCGAGCAGGTCAGCCTCACCGCCTTGGCGTTCCTGATCCGCTGGGCGGAACCAGTTCCAGCACTTCGAACTGTTTGCAGCGGTCGATTGCGCCGGATAGGCGACGAGAAACCCATGCTGTTCGGCCAGCCGGTTCATTCGCGTGCCGGCAGCGAAATCGTCCGGCGACTGCGTGCAACCGTGGAGCAGCACCAGCAGCGGATGAGAGGCAGGTGATGCGGCGCGATAGGTGGACGGTATGAACAGCTTGTAGCGGCGCTTGCCCACCGCGTGCGCAAACGAATGCTCTCGAAATGAGCCCGGCAATAGGGGTTCTGGCTCGGCTGTGGACCTCGCGCTCGGATGGCGGTGTTGCTTGGGCAAGCCGATCGCCTTGGTAGGAGGCGGAGACTTCAGCAGCAGGCCTGCAGTGGCTAGCGCGTCGTTGATCGTCCTGCCGATCTTCGCGTCGCGTCTGACCCTCTTCCGTACAGTACTTCCTAGTTTGAGCGGAACACGAGACATCAACCGGGAGAGATAGGACACAAGCGTTCCTCTGTCTCGTTGCTGCGCTGCAACAATCGCACTTTCCTACAGCTGCTGTGAGTCTCGAATGAAATTGCTGTGCGATCGACATTCATTGGAGCTGACTCTGTAACGGCCGCTGTCCCAAACAGCGATTGCGACTGTCCGATACTCGCGAGACGAGCGATGCCCGGCTCAAATCCCACTGGCCTGTAGAAGTCGCAAGGCACCGCGGAAACACATGAGAGATAGTCATTCATTGGCCCGGCCGAAGGCGAAGATTGTGGGCACAACGTGCGCCACGCTCATGATCGATTCTTCCAACTCGCGCAGTCCGAGCCGTGGCGCATTTCAACGCCCGCAACGACCAAATCGCTCGCGATCGTACGAGCCTCGATGTCTCGCCGTTAATGATGTGAGGCATGGGTTGACACGGGTTTGACGGGTCACCAGTTCTCATCCGCGTGACCTCACCGGTGCCGGCCTCGGCGCCCCGAGTCCTTCGACAGGTGCTCCGTGCATTCGACATCCGACGGCCGTGCAGACAATCCGGACTCGACCGACCAACCCCCCAGTAGCAACTGCGCGAGGCTGTTCAGCAGTAGCGGAGTACGCGACATCCCGCTGGCCGACATCGACCTCGGGAACCTCACGGACGCGGATCTGTTGTGGATTGACCTGAATGGTGATGCGCAGCGCCATCTAGGGCAGGTTGCAGACGCATTGGGGCTGAGCCCGACGCAGCTCGAGGGATTCTGCGATCCGAGTGGCGCGCCCGAACTGCGCACTGGTAAGGATTCATTCTTTGTCCGCGTAGTAGCCGTTCGCCATGAGGGCAATCTCACTTTCAACGGCACCGTGCTGTCCCTCCTCAGCGGCCCGAACTACGTCCTGAGTGCCCATCCGCAATCGATCGGGTTCCTGGACGCGCTGCGAAAGCGCGAAGCAGAGGATTCGGATCTGGGTACGCTCAGCGCGGACAGTTTCGTGGCCTCGCTCCTCGACTGGCAGGTGAACTCATACTTCGAGGCCGTATCGGACTTCGAGACGGCGACGGAGCGTCTGGAAACCATGATCCTGGACGATCGTGACCGACATTGCTTGAGCAGCTTGCGCGACCTGCGAAAGGCGGCCTCACGGCTGCGTCGAATGATGTCTGCACATCGTGCCGTGTTCGCGGCGATGGACCGGCCCGACTTTCGCCCGAGTGCAGACGGTGCCGTCAATGAACATTTCCAGACCCTGGACGTGCATTTCCAGCGGGCGATGGACGCAGTGGAGGGCACGCGCGAGATGGTGATCGGTTCGTTCGAGCTGTTCAGCAACCAGACGGCACTTCGCACGAACGACGTAATTCGAGTGCTTACGGTGGTAACCGCGCTCATGGGCGGCCTGGCGGTCATCGCGGGGGTGCTCGGAATGAACTTCAACCTGCCAATCTTCGAGACGGGATGGCCCGGCTTCGCCATCGCGGTCGGCAGCATGCTGGTTTTGGCGGTCGCGGGCCTCGTGCTCGCGCGGTGGCGCAGGTGGATGTAGAGCGCCCCATGTCGAGAGCCGTGCACAACCTCCGCAAACGCGGTGGTGAGGACGTGAGCGATCATGCATCGACGACATCGCCTCAATCCGCGAGCCACTGCCCGGGACGGCGCGTTCACAGACAAACGGCCACGCTAAGAACGGTGAGGAATGTCAGGAGATGTACCGTGAACGCGGCGAGCTCCGCAGTATCACTGGCGGTCGTGAAAACGCGACGTAAGGGGCAGGATCGGCCGGAAAACATGGGCTCCGCGGCAACGTCGAATGCTGCCGTGGCGTGGCGCGCATGAGCCTCAAGCATTCGGACTGGCCCGCACGGCTGTGGATAGTGCGACACGGGCAAAGCGCCGGCAATACGGCGCGAGATCAAGCCGAAGCGCGCGGTCTGGGGCTGATCGACATCCAGACGCGCGACGCAGACACGCCCCTATCCGAGTTGGGCAGCCAGCAGTCGCGTGCGCTGGCCCATTGGTTTGCGGCGCAGTCGAGTGATCGCCAGCCGAACGTCTTTTACAGCTCTCCGTTCCTGCGTTCGGTCGACACGTGCAAGACGGTTGCCCAGTCGATGTGCGGCGTTGATTGCGACATCGGTCTGGACGAACGCCTCCGCGAGAAGGAGTTCGGGATTCTCGATCGGTACACCAAACACGGAATTCTGGAGAAGTTCCCGGAACTGGCCGAGCAGCGCGCACTCGTCGGGAAGTTCTATTTCAGGCCACCGGGTGGCGAAAGCTGGTGCGACGTCATCCTTCGCTTGCGCAGCATCGTCGAAGTCCTGCGTCGCGACCACGTCGGCGATCGCGTCCTGATCGTCGCCCACCAAGTGATCGTGAACTGCTTTCGTTACCTGCTCGAGTGCCTGGACGAGCAGGCGATCCTCGCTATCGATGCAGAGGCTGACGTCCCTAACTGCGCGGTGACGGAGTATGCGTTGGAAGGCACTGGCGATGGCGCACGCTTCTGCCTGCAGCGTGCCAATTTCGTGGCACCGGAACTGGTCGAGGAAGCCGAAGTGACACGCGCGCCCGACCGCCCGACGGGACCGAAGTGATGACGCGACCTTCTTTCTCGTTGCCGCGTGTCGACGACAGCGCAGGGAAGGAAAGCCGCGGTCGCGTGCTGGTCGTCGGTGGTTCGACCGAAATTCCGGGCGCGGTATTGCTCGCGGGCATGGCGGCGCTACGGGTGGGCGCGGGCAAATTGCAGATCGCCACTGCGGCATCGGTTGCGCGCTTGATGGCCATCGCCATGCCGGAGGCGCGCGTGATGCCCTTGCAGGAAACCGATGCGGGCAGCGTGGCGTTTGCGAGTCCGGCGCTCCTGGAAGCGTCGGAGCGCGCGGACGCCCTCATCCTGGGACCCGGATGCGATCCGACGTCGTTATGGCTCGAATTGGTGGACAAGGTGCTGGCCGGTTCGCAAGGTGTTGTCGTGCTTGACGCTGGCGCGCTGCCTGCCGATGTCGTCGATAAGGCTGCGGGGCGTTGCATCGTGACGCCGCATGCCGGTGAGATGGCATCCATGACGGGACTGTCAGTCGAAGACGTGCAAGCGGCCGGCGCGGACGTGGCACAGCGATACAGCGACCAGAATCAATGCGTCGTGGTTCTGAAAGGAAGCACGACGACAGTGACCGCACCCTCCCAGCCGGCGTGGGTGCATGAGGGCGGCAGCATCGCGCTGGGAACGTCCGGATCAGGAGACGTCCTCGCCGGCCTGATCGGTGGATTGGCCGCACGCGGCGCACCACCTCTGGCTGCCGCGCAATGGGGTGTCTATCTCCACGGAATGGCGGGCCGACAGTTCGAGGAGCGGATATCGGATGTCGGTCTCCTGGCGCGGGACCTTCCCGATCTCATTCCGCCGTTGTTGCGCGAGTACGCCCGCCAGTAGTCACTCCGGATTCGCGCTGGTTAGCTGGTCCACGCAATCGATGGCGATCTGAAGTAGTGCAGCGCCTGCGTTGGCCCTTGCGGCCTGGTGCATAACCATGAGGTTGATCGAGGCATGTGTGTACGGCGACCGGACCAGGAGCAGGGCATGAGGATGCTAATGTCCGCTTTCGACCCTTAGCGGACATTGGGTGCAGCGCGACGGGGCACTGGAAAGTGGCCTGCAGCGTCGGGTGGATACGGCTGGTCCTCGTGACCTTCGATGGAGTGGAGAACCAATGAAACGGACATTCGGCCTGTTAATACTGATGCTCTGGGCAACACAAGCGTGGTCAGCCGAGTGCCAGCGCGCCTTGCAGGTCGTCGAGTTGACGCCGAACGCCAAGGCTCGAAGGGGCTATGACATGGTTGTCAACGGACGCGCGATCGGAACCGAAGATCCGTTGCATGCGTACTCCAGAACCTGTGCAGCGAAGCTGGTCGTCTTGGTGCATCCCGATGTCACCTTCCGCCAGCTGGCGGACCTGCACTTCTTCGCCGGGAAGTTAGGCGCGCGCCTGAACAGACAGAACTTCTACCTCTTCGTGTTCTCGCCCGACAGAACTCGCATGACGTACATCCCGGGGTCGGGAACGATCAAGTACACGAACGACCCGGACAGGTTGATGGGAATTATCGACAGTCCGCCGGAAACGGATGACTTTCTGAACTAGTGCGCGCGTGGCATGTCCACTTCTGGCCGAAAGCGGACATGGGGCGGGACGGCCGGCGGCAGGGCTGCTAATGTCCGCTTCCGACCCAAAGCGGACATTAGTCCGCACTCTCAGCAGGGCGCATATGTCGACTGATTCCGAACCGCAGTACGCCGAAACGGTGAGTTGTGTCGGCTCCGCCGAAGAAGGGGTGATCTTCATCAAAGTGGTTGGAATGCCACAAGGCTATCCAGTCGAGTTCGACCTGTCTCAGGCGCGTGCCTTTGCTGAAGAGTTACAGAAGGCAATCGACGAAGTCGCATCAGGCTGGGCGGGCGGGCGCTAAGGTCGCCGCAGGAGTCGATGTCCGCTTCTGGCCGATAGCGGACATTGCGGCAGGGCGGACGGCTGATCGGATGTTAACGTCCGCTTTCGACCCATAGCGGTCACTCATGTTGCCAGGTTGGACCGGTTGCGGGGCAGAAGATGGCGTCACAGATCTCAATCCGTCACGCGAAAGCCCTCCTTCAACTGCAAGTTGTTGCAGGTGTCGCTTTCTTGCTTCTCGCACTTTCATTGCCGATCTATATGTTCGTACGGCATGGCTTGGATACCGGCCCGGTCTACGATGGCGCAGGGCAGGTGATCGGACAGATCAACTATTTCGTCGCAGGGCTGGCCATGGGGTTGTTCGGCGCAGGGGTGTCGCTGTTCGCGATCTTCATGGCGCGCCGATCACTACGGCTGATGAATCGGGTGAAAGGATGACGTCCGCTTGTGTCCGATAGCGGACATTCGGCCGGGACGGCACCCAAAGCGGACATTGGACATGGAACGTTTTCTGCTCGCCGTGCTGATGCTGACGCTTTCGGCGGGAGCAGGGGCCGACGATCGCTGTCCGGTCGAAGTGCGCGTCCACGCTACAACCCATGGCACAGGCATCGGCATAAACGGATCGAGTTGCAGTGCCAGCCTTGAGGAGTTCTGGCGCGTCGTTGAGGACGGCCTTCCGCGTCCGTTACCTCGGGACCTGACGTGGTTGTCCTTGATGATGCCTGCCGGCGCTGACCAGGTTGCCGCCATGTCGCGCGCGTGGGGCCGTAGCTGCAATTCCCCCGGC